>Ga0233430_1000392_pt1 | contig 82754 bp, 52 predicted proteins | sample SI_118_April2016_2_FD_179883 | JGI IMG/M metagenome (GOLD analysis project Ga0233430, IMG submission 179883) | Seawater microbial communities from Saanich Inlet, British Columbia, Canada - SI_118_April2016_150_MG | ecosystem: Environmental > Aquatic > Marine > Inlet | place: Canada: British... | reverse complement strand
AGTGGACAGGACTCTCAGCAGATTGCTTTGCCTGTCACCAGAGTAATTTTGACAACACCAGCAACCCTGATCACGATGAAAACGGTTATCCACAGAATATTTGTGAGACATGCCACTCACAAAATGCCTGGGAACCTTCCATATTTGCCCATGAAGCCACTTCAATCACTTGTGAGACCTGCCATATGGTTCAATATACGGGAACCACTGATCCACCGCATGCTGAGCTATCCTTCCCTACTGATTGCTCGACCTGTCACCAAGCTGACCAATGGTCACCCAGCAGTTTTGTCCATGATGTTGAAACAACCGGTTTTTTGACTGACGGCGCTCACCTGGATATGAATTGCAGTAGTTGTCATGAAACCTGGTCTCCACCCACTGAGATTAGAACCTGTGCGTCCTCATCTTGCCATCAGGATAATTATGCTGTCAGCACCAATCCACCCCATGAGACGATGAGTTTCTCGCAAAATTGTGAGGATTGTCATTCCACCAGTACCTGGGCTCCATCACAGTTCCAGCACGGTGAACAGAATACCAGCTATCCTCTTGAGGGTGCTCACACAATTGTCGCGTGTCAGAGTTGTCACTCCCCCTGGCAAATTATAGCCCAGCCAAGGACTTGCGCCGATGGCAGTTGCCACCTATCGGATTATAATTCTGTAACAGATCCAAATCATGCTGGAGCCTCCTTCCCCTTGGAATGTGAGACCTGCCATACCACGACAGCCTGGGAACCCTCAACCTTTGATCATGATGGGCAATATTTCCCTATTTACAGTGGTCAACATCGAGAAGAATGGAATGACTGTTCACAATGCCACGTTGATGGTACCGACTATGGTATTTTCACCTGTTTTGGTGGGGGTTGTCATAGCGTGCCCGAAATGAATAATGAACACTGTGAAGGCACTAACTGTGAGAGTTGTAATGGAATTACATATCCATCGACAGGCGTAACCCCTGAAGACTGTTTGACCTGTCACCCCACTGGCGATGAGAACGATTGTGAAGGTGACATCCTGAATTTCATCAAAATGCCGACCCGATCTCAACCGACTGAGAAAAAGCCCATTGAAACACATTAGACTTATATTTCTCAGCACAGTGCTTCCCCTGTTTGCACTTTCTCAGATGCAGGAGGACCGCTCATGCCTGGAATGTCATCTATCTGGATCCTGGTTCCCCCTATCAGAAACTCCCAGCTTTGATCATAATCAAGCCACCGATTTTCGGCTGCTTTACAAGCATGCTGACCTAGCCTGCACTCAATGCCATTCAGGAAATACAATCGATGAATTCCACAGCTTCTCTGTAAAGGGTTCGGATTGTGTGAATTGTCATCAGGATATCCATCAGAACTATTGGGGCAATGATTGCGAAGCTTGCCATAGTGCTGAGGCTTGGGATCCCGCCATGGCCTATCGTCGGCACAATGAGACCCTGTTTCCACTATTGGCGGCCCACCAATCCCAGAGTTGTTATTTATGTCATACGACTCCTGGAATGTTGCCCTCTCTGGATTGCCAGGCGTGTCATGCGAGAGACTTCAGTCTTGAATTGCCGGCTCATGTTGATCTATCTCCTCAGACAGATTGCTCAAACTGCCATGCCCCCACGCGTTGGGATCAAATACTGGCCATCAACCATGATGTCTTCTTCCCGATTTATAGTGGACAACATCGAGGTGAGTGGGATGCCTGCTCAGATTGTCATGAGCAATCTGGTGAGTATCAAGCGTTTACTTGCTTTGGATCGGGTTGTCATGATGAAGCCGATATGAATGATGAACACTGTGAAGGTAATGATTGTGAGCGACGCAACGGTTTGACATACCCACGCAACGGAGTGGATTCAAATGACTGTTACTTCTGTCATCCCAGGGGGAATGAATAACATGTTGGGAATAATGAAACAGCTCAATAAAAACATACTACCCAATCTAATTTTGATGTTGGTACTGACTGGTTCTGGCATTGGAGCAGAATTGCTTACAGGCTCTATCACCTATATAAGTCGGGATCAGGCTTATATCGACCTGGGCAAAAAGTCAGGTGTACAAGTTGGCGATAGTGTTAAGGTCTATCGATATGATGATTTTTTGGGTATTGCCCTGATCTCGCAAACCAGCGGAGCATCCTCTGCCATGGAGGCTTTGGATCCTGCATCTATTGCCTGGGATATTGGGGATGACGTTCAGGTTGAGGTTGCTTTAACATCGACAAATAAAGTACTTCTTGCCCCAGTAGTTGAAGACCCTTCCGAGACCAAACCCCTGGCTCAGGTATTTTTAGATAGCAGTGCTTTTAATCCACGAACACCCAGCAACATGAGCTTGGATGTAGATAGATTTTCCCCTTCCTTCACAGGGTATGTGTCTACTCGAGTTTCAGACCGAGGTGGCGACACCAGTGGAGTCCGGGAAACGACTGGTGCTATCTACGGCCAATTCAAGGTGCTTGATCTGGGAATCAGACATCTTGATGTAAGTACATATTTACGCAGCAATCGCTCCTCCGGAGATACTCTCACCCAGACAAGTATTTACTCCATCATGTTGAGCTATGACAACCCTGGCAATCGTTTTAGTTATCTACTGGGACGTATGTATCATCCACAATTTTCTATGCTGGGGACAATTGATGGCCTGGGACTTACCTGGAATTCAGATCAAAGAATAGTAGCTGTTGCTGCTGGGGTGATGTCCAATATCAATGACATCCAGGGGCAGATTCAACGCAATAAATTTGGTCTCCTTGATGAAGAACAATTTAAATGGGGCAAAGTGCAATTTGGAGTCATTGGAGAAACTGAATCAGGTCAGTTCTCACGAAACTACTTACTGCTTGGATCCTCAGCCAGGTTGAGTCCAAGTCTTCGACTGCGAGGATATACTGAATTCGATCTCGATTTGCAGGATCAATCTAAATTTCAGAGTACTGTGTCACTAACGCGGTTTCGTGCTTCAGTCAATTGGAGACCCTGGCGTTCCCTCATCAGCAGCTCGCGTTACAGCTACCGCGAAAACGTCGTTCACCTGCTAGATACGGCTGAGACCGAATATGAGCAGGCGGCGCGACATACCTTTAACACCAATATGAGCCTCATGCTGGGTTCGGGGATGACAATCAGTGGGCAGGCCAGTTTCCGGGGAGATGGGACTAACCGGAAAATTACCATATACGGACTTTCCTTTAATCACCGAAATTTCTCTTCACAAGCCCTCAAGTTGAATGCCGGCGGGATGGCCATGTTTTCATATCTCAGTGAGGGTGGTCGTGTTTATGCATCTGTTGGTAGGGATGTCCTTCCCTGGCTGGATGTTGACCTGTATGATGAAATTTTTCTTTATAGAATCCTGGGTGAATCCAGTTTTAGAACCCGACACTTACCGGAAATCTCTTTTTCTGCAAAGGTTCCTGGACTGCAGCGTCTCAGACTGCGCACCCGGTTTGAGCATGAAGATGGAGAATTGCTTTACCGTTTCAGTCTGAGTGCCTCCAGGCAGTTTTAGCTTAAACAAAAAGCCCCCCACCATTCACATGATGAGGGGGATTTGCAGGGTTCTTTCTATACAAGTATTATTCGTATCGCAGAGACTTCACGGGGTTGGCTACTGCTGTTCGATAGGATTGCCAGGCGACTGTGATTACCGCTACCAACATCGCAATAAGAGATGCTCCCACAACGATCATAATGCTGATATCTATCCTGTATGCATAGTTCTTCAACCATTCACTCATGGCGTAATAGGCAATGGGGATGGCCACAACAACAGCAATCAACATCAATTTAAGAGTATCTTTTGATAGTAAGAGTAGCACATTACTGACCGATGCGCCCAATACTTTGCGGATACCGATTTCCTTGGTACGCCGCTCTGCATTGAATGATGCCAAACCGAGCAAGCCGAGACAGGCAATAAAGATGGCTAAGCCGGCAAACATTAAAACAATATTTGCGGACTGTCGCTCAGTTCTATACATTTCTCCGTATAGTTCATCAAAATGAACATATTCCAGAGCCTGGTTTCCAGCTAATTGTTTCCAGGTTGATTCTATATGAGCTAAGGTTCCATCCAGACGATTTGGATCATATTTCAGGGTCACAAATTTTCCCCAATTAGGACGGAATCGTGCTGTACCATCTCCCAGGAGAAACATTGCCATGGGGCGAATTTCGTTCTGCGGAGTTTCGAAATGATAATCCTCAACGACTCCAATGATTTTGATAGGAGTTGGTGTGTTTCGGAAAAAGGTGATGAGATCCTTACCGACTGGGTCTTCAACACCAAATGCTTTCACTGCGGCTTGATTCAGAATGACTGCGTTTGTGTCCGTCACGCGTTCTCTTGAAAAGAATCGTCCCTCTGCCATCGTAAGCTCATAGGCAGCTGCATAGTCATGATCCACCAGAAAACTGGCCACCAGACGAGTCTCTTCAACATCATTCACCAACATGGTTGAAGCATTACCGTTTAAACCATCTTCATTACCTGGGATAGCCGTGCTATTACTTACCAGAATTGTGCCTGGATCATCTCGCAGACTGGCTTTAAAAGCCTGAATGGTTCTACCAATATCATCTGTCTTTTTTACAATAAGCAGATTATCTGGATTTAAGCCCAAATCTTTAGTCTGTATATAATCCAATTGATCCCGGATAACCATGGTGGAGATGAGCAACGTTACTGATACAGCGAATTGAAAAATCACCAATCCATTACGCAACCAATTTCCTCCTTTACCTGACACACTGTTTCCTTTCAATACCTTGAGCGGATTAAACGATGATAACAGAAAAGCGGGATAACTTCCAGCCAGTAATCCCACCGGGATCACCCACATTAGAACGAAGGGCAGGTCAGATATTTCCAGAACTAAGGGCGTATCGATTAGTTCCGTGAACCAGGGCAAAATCATTTGCACCAACAATAAAGCCAGTGAAAATGCAATGAAAGTCACGAAGATTGATTCAGCCAGAAACTGGACAATAATTTGTCCCCGATTGCCACCCAGAGTTTTCCGAATACCAATTTCACGGGCGCGACTCATGGATCTGGCAGTGGACAGGTTCATATAATTAATGCAAGCTAAAAGCAGGATAAAAATAGCAATATACGCAAATATGGTCACGGTTTGCCCATCTCCGTTGACCTCAAATTCACCCAATAAATTAGAGTAAAGGTGAATATCAGTCAGTGGCGTTAGAAAGAAGGCATAGGCATCTCCTCTTTCCATCAATTGATCAAACGATATACCTAGAAATTGCTGTACCTCGGGACCCACATACTTACGAATCAAGTCGGGGAATTTTGCCTCGAACTCGGCTGCGCTTGCTCCTTCGGCAAGTTGCAAATATGTCTGAAAATTATTATTCAGCCACATTGGGTTGCGAGAATCACCATAGGTAACCATGGATCCTAGAAAATCGAAATGCCAATGTGAATCATCTGGCAATTCCTGCACAACTCCAGTTACCGTAAAATCTACCACATTGTCAGAATTCAAGACTTTACCAAGTGGATCTTCATCGCCAAAATACTTCTTAGCCATGCGTTCAGTGATCACAACAGAGAGCGGTTGGGTCAAGGCTGTCTTGGGATCACCAATCAACATGGGAATGGTGAACACCTCAAAAACGGTCGAATCGGCCTGAAACCATAGCTCTTCTGAGAAGACTTTGTCCCCATAACGCAAGACAGGGAATCCAGTATTACGAATACGGGTGTAATTGACAACTTCTGGATATTCTTCCAACATGGTAGGTCCAGCCGGAGCGGTAGAATTGGTCATCCTAAACTCATTGTCGCCCAGTTTACCTTCAAGATTCAGTCGGTAAATATTGTCCGCATTCTCGTTAAATCGATCAAAGCCCTGCTCATATCTTACAAACATCAAAATCAGGATACAGGTGGTGACACCAATAGCTAAACCCACAATATTTATAAAGGCATACAGACGTTGTTTGATCAATGATCTTAAGGCCACTTTTATATAACTTAACCACATAAGACAACTCCTATTCGCTGCAAAACAAATCGCTTAGACATGAAAATTTCCGTTCAATGTTTCATCGGCAATTTTGCCATCAAATAAATTCACAGTACGATTTCCATAAGCTGCATATGCTGGGGAGTGTGTCACCATAACAATAGTAGTCCCCTGGGCATTCAAGTCCTTAAGCAAATTCATCACTTCATCACCATGCTGTGAATCCAGGTTACCTGTAGGTTCATCTGCCAGGACAATTTTTGGATTGGCTATCAAAGCTCTAGAGACAGCTACACGTTGCTGTTGACCACCTGAGAGTTGTTGAGGATAATGTTTACTCCTATGTCCTACACCCATCTTATCCAGCATTGCATTGACACGTTCCTTGCGTTCAGATCCTGGTACACCGAGATACAGCAGAGGTAACTCGACATTTTCAAATACACTGAGTTCATCGATTAGGTTGAAGCTCTGGAAAACAAATCCGATATTTTCTTTGCGGAAATCAGCCCGTTGACGTTCTGTATACTGACTTACCTCTTCACCCAGAAAGTGAAACTTTCCAGAGCTGGGGTTATCCAGAAGGCCAAGGACATTCATCAATGTGGATTTTCCACAGCCTGAGGGCCCCATGATGGAGACAAATTCGCCTTCACTAATATCGAGATCAATCTCATTTAATGCTGTGGTTTCAATTTCATCCGATCGAAACACCTTATTGAGTTTTTCTGTCTTTATCATTTTGATCTCCTTGGATTCTTCTATTATGATTCATTTTTAAAAAATAATTGTTCGTAATCACCAAATTGTCTATAGCTGCTGGTGATGACCCTGTCACCCGGTTCCAGCCCTTCCAGCACCTCGTAATAATCCTGATTTTGTCGCCCAAGTTTGACTTCTCGTTTGCTAGCGCTCTCTCCACCTTCATCCAGGACATAAACCCACTGCCCGCCTGTTTCCTGATAAAAACCACCACGTCTCAGAAGAATGGCTTGCTCCGAGTTACCCAGCTCCAGCCGCATGTGTAAGGTCTGGCCTCGACGGATATCTTCTGGTTCTGCATTATCAAATCCGAGTTCTATCCGAAATTGACCGTTAACTACCTCGGGGTATATTTTATTTAGAGTGATGGTGTATTCATTTGGACCAATACTAAAATGGGCGGATTGATTGAGCTGCACGCGTGTGATAAAATGTTCATCTACGGGTGTACTCACCTTAAACCCATCAAGAATATCAATTTGTCCAAGACGTTCACCTCTGACTTTGGCTTCACCAATTTCTGCATTCAGGGAGGTCAATTGACCAGATACAGGTGCTGTGATAACAAGATTTTCCAGATTTTGTTTCACAATTTCCATGTTGTCCTGCATACGTTGCAAGCCACTTTCCAACTGCTCTACCTGAACTTCACGATAAATGGAATCCTGCTCGAACGACTGGAGTGTCAGACTGCGTTTCTTTATCAGGAATTGGTAATCATCCCGACTGGACTCATACTCTTCACTGGATATCATGGATTTATCTGCGAGTTTTACATTACGATTAAACACGCGTTTTGATTGAAGGATTTGGTAATCCAGATCCAATAATTGGGACTGGATATTCAAACGATTTTGCTGCATAGCCAGTTTGGTGTTCCGCAGGTTATTACTTTGCTGGAACAACTCAGCTTCCCGGTACATGATATCCAGAAGCAGATTGGTATTGGCGAGACTGATGATTTTATCGCCCTTCTCAACAAAGGTCCCGGCCTCGATGTATCTGGCTTCAACCCGCCCGCCCTCAATGGCATCCAGGAAATAAGTTTTGATTGGTACTACTGCACCACTGAGAGCAATAAATTCCTGAAATTCACCTTTTTCAACCGTGCTAATTCCAATCCGCCGGTTATCTATTCTTAGAGTGTCGCCACCTCCAGCGCTTATAACAAGTGCTGATACAATGATGCCAGCAACTCCAGCAACTCCAGCAAAGGGTCTATATTTTTGCCATTTAGATCTCTCAATTATTTTATCCATAATATTCCCAATAAACGATGTGCACGGTCACGAATTGAGATATTTTCATTAATATCAGTTCGATTCGAATGCAGGGTTCGAGTTGATGTCATGCTTGTTTCTATCACAAGGCTTGTGCCAAGCATAAGATAAACATCCATATTATACTGTTATCTATGTACTTATATGATTTTAATTACACAATTTGAATTTGAAAATATCGGTGATATTACTCATATCGATATAGAATGTATATCAATCCTATATGGGATTCATCAATTTAAAGGAATTAATGATTTGTAAACTGAATCGAATATTAGGGTCTGAGAGTTGTGACTATAACAGAAGTCCTGGTTTCACCCAGGACTTTAATTAAATGACCTGTTTGAAAAAGCTAGATCAACTAGATCATTTTAAAGAGTTATAATAATTACTAAGAATATCTATGACTTCCGGTCGGCTGAATTCTAATGGAGGTCTATCCCCCTGCTCCAACATGTCTCTCTATTTGCTGTTACTGATTATCAAAGGTGAAGTGGCCAGAATAGTGGCAATATGAAGACTGCGATTAGACCAAAAAGAATTACCAGGGGCAATCCTACACGGGTATAATCGGTAAACCGATACCCACCAATTCCCATGACCAGAAGATTCACAGGGTGCCCAACAGGGCTTAAGAAACTGGCTGAACTACCCAAGGCCACAACCATGGCCAGAGCATAGGGTGATAGTCCTAGATTTGAAGCCGTGACGATGGCCATAGGCGCCATGAGAACGGCAACTGCGGCTGTGGGCATGACCTGGGCAAAAAGACAGGTGATAATATACAAGCCAGCAATAATACCCTGTGGCCCTAGAAAAGCCAGCGACCCTAGTACAGTATCTGCCAGCAAGATTGTTACGCCGGTTTCTTGCATCGCTACGCCAAGACTTAGCATACCAGCGATAAGCATAATTGCTCGCCATTCGATGGCTTCATAGGCTTCATCCATAGTGAGACATTTTGTGAGGACCATGAGGACAGCACCGCCCAGAGCAGCAATAAAAATGGGCAACCAACCAACAGCGACGGCCAGCAATACACCAATTTCAATTCCAGCAGCAATCATGACCTTATCTTTTTTGTACAATGGCTGATCCAAACCACTAATGATGATGTAATCATCTTCCTTCTGGAGCATCCCCAGATTTTGTCGTAAACCATACACCATAAGGGCATCTCCAGGTTCCAACACAAAATCCCGGAGATTGGTACGATAGGCTCTATCCCTCCTCCAGATGGCCAAAACAGTAAGACCAAATTTTTCTCGGAAATAGAGCTCACCAATCGTTTTTCCTGCTGCGGAATTACGAGGTGACAAGGTGATCTCTGCTACTCCCACTTCATCAGATTCCAGGCGCTCCAGATCATTTTCAGACTGCTCCTCCAACTCCAAATTTTGCAAACTGTGTAGAATTTCTAATATTTCGGATTCCCCGATGACAATAAGAATATCATTTGCTTCAAGCTCGTGAGTAGGGGGCGGCATAAAGATTACTTCATCCCCTCTTCGAATACCTAATACGTTGATTCCCAGGGCACTCTTCAAATGACTTCGAGCAATACTACGGGTTGCCAGGGTGGAATCTTCCGGGATATGAATTCCGATGAGATGTCGATGTAACTTGTATTTCAGTGCAATCTTGCGCGGGGTTACATAGTCGAACTCATTGACCTGCTTACTTGCTGCCATGGCATCCAGCTTATCTGTTTGACCAATGGTAATGAGTAAATCATCCGGGTTAAATCGATAATTTCTCAGGCGCGAGACCCGCACCTTATTTTTTTGAATAACTGCAATGATATTTATCTCAAATGAATTACGTGTTCCTGCTTCCTTAAATGTTTTACCGATGAATTTGGAGTCAGGTGAAATTTTGAATTCTGCAAAGCGCAGTGCCTCGTTTAACTCGTGTTCACCTACTAGCCATCCTTGTTTCAGGGTAAGCGTTTTCCAGTCCTGGAGTGTACCGACCTGATCCCTTCTCCCTCCTACCAGCAGTTTATCTTCAGCGCGTAGTTGAGTATCAGGTCCTGGAGCCAGGAGGGTTTGCTCTCCCCTGAGAATAGCGAGGACATTAAACCCCAGAGCGGATCCAAGACGACTTTCAGCCAGATTTTTATCTTTTAAAGCTGAATCTGCTGGGATGCTCATTGTCAGGAGACGGTCATTGAGCTCATACTGACCATTAAGGGTATCAGCGATGGATGTAGAGCGACCCAAATCTCTATCGGGGAGCATATGTCTGCCCCACAAAACGAGATAAGTAATTCCCACCAGCATAGCTATAATTCCCACTGGGGTAAAATCGAATAAACCAAATGGGCGTAGCCCTCCCATTTCCAACGCATTGCTGATAAGAATGTTGGGAGCGGTTGCAATGAGTGTCGTCAGACCACCAAATAAGGAGGCAAAAGCGAGAGGAATTAATAATTTTGAGGGTGATCGACCTGTCCGATGAGCAATTTCCATAACGACAGGCAGCATGAGGGCTGCCACACCAATGTTATTCATGACTCCGGATAATGCTCCAACAGTCACCATCATGATGACCAATAGCCTGATTTCGCTATCCCCGGAAAGTCTTAGAATCTGCCCACCGAGAATTTGAGCCACACCGGTCCGGACCAAACCAGCACTTAATACCAGCACTGAGGCAATGGTGATAATTGCTGTATTACTGAATCCTGCAATAGCATGGGAATGTGTGATAACCCCAAAGATGGATAATATGAGTAATACGGACAGAGCTACGAGATCAACACGAATCCACTCCGTAACAAAGAGAATTACGGCTCCACCGAGAACGGCGAGTACAAATATCATGGATATAGTCATCTAGTACCTGTCAGTTTGATCTTCATTACATTGATCTGCAAATCTACTGTAAATATTAGAAAGGTAAGGGGAAAACCGCCACCATGCAAGCAAACATGGGATCATCATTTCTCCTATGGGAAGCGCTTTGAATCTGAATTGGGTGAAATTGTTAGAAGAGGATAATTACACTAATCATCACGACTTGTTGCTAACCATTGACCATCCCGCCATACATCAATTTGAGTCATTTTCTCATACCACTCAGCTCTGTCAAATTCCTCAAAAAAGTCCCGACTATTCTTTCTATGGTACTGGCTTAGAAATCCGTCTGAAACAGATAGCCCTGTTAAATTCAGATTCAAATCAAAACTGTATAGATATGATCCAGTTTCTGTCGTACCCCCCAGGACAACAGAAACAATAAACCCCCTATCACTGTCCAGAAAAATATCATCAACATGGGAACGTGCACCTGAATCATTGAAATCATAATCACCCCAAGTGGGGAATTTTATATATATGAGATTTGAATCGACCTTACTCCCATCCAATTGGCGAGTATTTTCCCACCTGGGAGTGGTTCCTTTAAACCCCCGGGATGGAATGATTGCGACTGCGGCATCATTAAATGCATTATTTGTACATCCGAGGATGATCTCCATCTCACCATCCTGGTTGAGATCACAAACTTCCATATCATAAATGCCCCCGGGATGGATAAACTCATCCAATTGGGTTCCATTAATATCAAATCTTACAAGACGATTCGGGAACCAGGGCATATGTGAAAATCTGGCATATATATCATATACTGTGGAATTTGCATGTTTAAAAGGGAAGATGAAACCAACCCCATAATTATCGGTATACTCCGCTCCCCCAAATTGAAGGATGGGATGTTCTGAAAACATCCACTTCACAGTACCATCAGTCTCGAGATAGTATAGCCGGCCATTAAATTCATGTTGTTTCACTTGGGTTCCAAGGAGGACTTCGTTCTCACCATCTCCATCATAGTCATTAATTTGCAATCTACGATAAATAGGTTTACGAGGGTTGATGACCTCCAGATAATCTGGAGTATGACCGAGGTCTATACTCCAGAGAAATTTTCCTGTATTATTGAATATTAATACACTTTCACCTTCCACCTTATACTCAGATGGATTGTCATCCGAAAATATAGAAATTGCACCGAGGGTGAGTAGTACTGCAAGCATCATATGCAAAAATGTCTTTAATATCAATGACCGGGTGATGTGATTCCTGGCCCATTCTATTAGTGGCATTTTTTTATAGATTAGAATATCTCGATTTTCCAGCATTTGTTGAAGATTTTGTTCCGGAATTAGAGAGAATTTCTTTTGGGGGTGTTTTAATAACAATTCATCTACAATCATCTGCGCTTCGAAAGCGTTCTCCTGTGGGACAACCAGGCTTGTCAATGAGGAATAAAATACTGTAGCTATTTTTTCATCCAATCCCACAGAATTGACAGCCCGCATTTGTCCAGTAAAATCAATCCCTCCAGTAAATGCTGTTGACTTGGAAACAGAATATTGTTTTCTGAGATTTGCTTCTCTTTCGAAAGCACAAAGGGCCAGTAGCGACATCCCAAATCCGAAACTGGCTCCAGCTAAATAATGCCCAACTGAAGGAAAGCCAAAAGCCACCGTGTATCGGGATGTTTTGGGCTTCTTCAAAAACTTATGTCTGCTACGTGCTGCTTTTAAAGCGTCCTGGGCTTGATAATTCACCAGATCATCCTGGGCAAGGGGGTGATTATTAAAAGTGATGATATCCCTTGAACGCTCATTCTGACGAGCTTCAATATCTAATTCAAGGGGGTAAATGGTTCCTACAATGATTTCTTTACCCGGAGTATCTTCGATTTTTTCAACAAGGGGGATCCAAACTTTGCGGCGACTATACCCTGTTGTTTCTTCATTGTTACTATCACGAATCTCCTGGAAGACTTTGAGTATCTCTACTGGGAAATTCTGACGCTCTGCTACCTCACAAACATCTTCAATGCTGGCAATAGTTGAGAATATTTCTTTGTCCACCTGATCTGGATCATTTTCAAAAGCCAAAAGTACTGCAGCCTCGAACTCCTGCAAATGCGTAAGTGATACTAGCAATTGGCGCTTTACGATACGAATTAATTTTCTAAAACTATCGTTCGCAGTTTCAAACTCGGCTCTCTCTTCAGTATATTTTAGCGTTTTATAAATTGCCTCTTGTAAGCCAGCCGGTTGGAAAGCCAGGCTCTCAGTAGCTAGATATTGTTGAAAGTGTGGCATTAACTCCTGATAGTAGGAATGATTTATAATTGAGTTTTTCCGACTCTGTAACAGAAGACAGAATTCCCCCAACAGGCGAGTCTTGAGTCTCTCGCTAAGATTAAGTGCCAATCGAAATTGGAGGGATTGGAAAGCTGCTTCGAATTCAGTAAGGGAAAGGATTGTTGTCATTTAACGAAAGACTTAGGCAAAGATTTTTAGTTGGAGATCTGCGGGATCCTGAATATCCTCGAAAAGTGCTACACCCCTGACGAAGTCTTTCACTTCGGTATGGATTTCATTTTTTACAGCCAGTATCTTTACATGATTGAGTCCATCGTCCTGGACAGACTCGGAGATGGTTATTTTTAAATTGAATTTGCCTTCAATGGAGATTATTTCCATTTTTAACCGATGGTCTTCACTATGCTTAACCGTTATTTGAGATTCACCTAAAAGAGCTCCAACACCTGGAAATACATTCTTCAAATCGTAGGTCTCTCCGGTGCTTCTGACCTCAATGCCCAGATTCTCAGTTTCGGGGAGGTCAATGTTACCCAGCTTAACACAGCCATTCGTGTCTGAGACGTAATCATGGTCAAAGCCAACAATTCTAACCAATACGTTTTGATATAATTCTTTTAAATCTGAGAGAAGATACAAGGAGTAGTCATCTTCTGCTCCTCTTAGAATTCTGACCATCAGACGCTCATCACCGCTGGCAAAAACACCCACATTTTTAATTGGGTCCGAGACCGTTGAAATTCCTGCATCAGCAACCAATGTCTTTGTATATCTTGGAATTGCTTCCTTTGCCTGGAGTATATGAATGTAATTAAATCTGTATGTATTTTCTCCATGCAGTTGGAGTTTCTGGTTGATAGTGGATTCTCTGGAGGATTGATCAATTGTGTTGAGCTCTGCCAGGGATTGAGTATAATATTCTATCATTTGTAAATAGGTAGACATGCAAAATCCACATTCGCCAAGATGCTGTGGCTTTGGCATTTTAGCGTTTTTCAATTGCTCGAGTGCCACCTGCTCAAGTTGCATTTCTGATAAGCATTTTATCATATGTTATTGTATACTCTCATTTTGCTGTGTGTCGAAATTTCATCTGACTTGATTTGTTCACGGAGCCAGGCCTTCCCAAGTTTGATCATATATTCAAGCCGTCCACGGTGGAGCAACCATTCGTCATTTAGGAGATGGTCATTGCCTGTGAGAGACAGATACTTCTGCAATTTTTCAACATATCCATCCGCTATCAAATCTGAAAAATATATCTGTAGTATTTTAAAATAATCCTTACTCAGCTCAGAAGATATTTTCCCCTTGTCTATGTATTTTGATAAAAGTTCAATAGAAATGTATTTATCTAGTTGAATAATTAGGTTTTGTGGATCGGAAGCTGATTTATTGTCCCCCTTTAGCGGTTCCCAGCTACCCAAGCTTTCAATCTCCTCAATATCAATGTATGTAACATTAAGGTGCTGTTTAAGTGTGTAAAAGAGTCTAGCTTTTTCCAGAAATTGTCGATATTCACTTTCTGTGCCTAAGTGCTTTAATACACCGAGTATTGCCTGGGGTAAACCGTAGTATTCTTTCAAATTAACCTGTAACCATTCACTGAGCAACGCGTCTGGCAATATTGCTCCATCAGGGTTTAAACTATCTGGAACTAAGCGGGGGATGTCGCTTTCATCGTAATAGTAGTAAGAATTCGACAGATATGAAAATTCATGGATATACGGGTTACGTTTGCTTACTAAACTCAAATTACGCCATATTTTCCAGCCACCTTGATCCACCTGACTAAAAAGAGAAATGAGCGATTGATGGACTCGGGAAGCAATGAGTTTACGCAAGAGAATGATTGCTGATTGTGGTGTTTCATCCAAATCCGCCATTTTCGGTTCAAAGTACCGTCGAATCAAAAACAGATTCCCTGCACTATCTCGGGCGAAGAGGTCAGCTATACAATCAATGGCAAAATCATCAAGCTGGTTTTGACTGGATAACGTTTGATCAAGGTTAAGTCGGCCGTGTTGGATCTCATGGATCAGACTTGATTTTGCTAATGCTTGACAGTATGAAATAAATAAATTCATATCAGGGGTTGAAATTTTATTTGCGATGATTTTGCAAAGTAGATCGTGGATTATTTCAGCCCGAAATTCGATAATATACCTACCTTTAGCTATAAGCCTTGCTATTAAGGTAGTATAATTTGAAGTTCAGGATAGATAATAATTATTCAATTCCAAACTACGCCCATTCTATTAGAAACCCATGGTAAGGTGGAGATTATCCAGGTGATTAATTGCTAATGATGATTAGTATGCTTCGAGTATCAATTGATAGGTTCATGGAAAGCCGAAACAGCGTGATGGGATGTAGAGGAGCTAATTGATTTGCTTAGCAGTATAAAAAACAGGTGGGCTTCAGAGTTTGGCTATCGTCACGTTCTGGTAGTGGCATTCCCACTGATCTTGAGCACCGGTTCCTGGTCAATTCAACAATTTGTCGATCGCATGTTTCTAAGTTGGCACTCTGAAGAAGCCCTGGCAGCTGCAGTACCAGCGGGGATTCTTAATTTTGCATTCATCTGCCTCTTTATTGGCACTGTGAGCTATGCAGGCACCTTCGTCTCTCAATATGTAGGTGCAAAGGAAGATCATAAGGTTGGTGCAGTCCTCTGGCACAGTCTCTATCTCTCCCTTTTCGGAGCCACCATGCTCCTTCTGGTAGCACCATTCTCTAGCATCTTGTTCAGTATTGTTGGGCACAACGAAAAACTGCAAATTATGGAAAGTACCTATTTCAAAATTCTATGCTTTGGTGGTCTGGGTCCAATTCTTTCCTCGGCTTTTGCCGGGTTCTTTACCGGGCAGGGCCGTAATTGGCCAGTTATGTGGGTCAATCTATTTACTACGGTGACCAATTTAATTTTGGACTATCTCCTCATATTTGGAATTGGTATTTTTCCTGAGATGGGTATTGCCGGAGCTGCTCTGGCCACTATCATCGCAGGATTTCTCTCCATAATTATGTACCTCGTGTTGATTTTTAGACCTCAAAACGAACTTCGATTCAAAGTCTGGTCATCCAGGACCTGGGACATTTCCTTTATGAAGCGCTTCCTCAAGTATGGCTTACCCAGTGGTGGACACTTTTTTCTGGAAATCATGGGTTTTACAGCCTTTATTCTCATTTTGGGTCGTATTGGGCAGATGGAACTCGCCGCCACAAATATCGCCATTAATATTAATAGTCTGGCCTTTATGCCGATGTTTGGTCTGGGAATCGCGCTATCAATGATGGTTGGTCAGAATATTGGTGCTGGTGATCCGGAGAAGGCCAAATTTGCAGCCAACTCGGCAGTTCAGTTGGGAATGCTATATATGATTTTTTGTACATTCCTTTATGTAGTTATCCCCCATGTCTTTATTGCACCCTTTGATGCATCTCAGGAGACCTTCAACACGGCCATCATATTGCTGCGTTTTGTGGCTGTCTATGCAGTATTTGATGCACTGAGCATTCTATATTCTTCAGCTATCAAAGGGGCTGGTGATACTCATTTTGTCATGCGAGTGACTACCGGACTATCAATATTTGTACTGATTATCCCAACCTACGTCGCTGTAGATATATTTGGCTCTAATCTTTATTTGCCCTGGACCTTTTGTGCGCTTTTCATTGTTGCCATGGGTCTCACTTTTCTGGGTCGATTTTATGGCGGTAAGTGGAAAAGCATGCGTGTGATTGAAACCCCAGGAGTCCTCCCTTCTCAACACCCTGCCAATCCGCTTGCACCAGAAGTTTAGAGGGGCAGATTTTAGAGGATATCTTGATGCGGGATATTCCAATCTTTTAATTTTTGTCATACGCAAAAAAAAGGCTCCCTTCAGTATGAGGAAGCCTTTTCCATGGTTTTATATAGAAGTGCCTACCAATTTCCAGCCTCTTTGGGAGTATTCAGGATACTGTCCAGAAGCGTTTCAGAAATGAATTGAGCATCATAAGATTCACCAGATGTATTCAACTTTGAAACAAAGGATCTGATGTGATTACGTGAACCACGTGTAAGATTATCATAAGCAAATAAAATATCCTCATTATCAGTCTCTTCAGTTAAATCCATCAGGTCTTTTATATCGAGATCTTCAATAGTTGAGCCTACTCTGAAGGCATTCACCAGACTACTATCTCCGAAGCTGGTTAAACTGGTGAATAGTGCGGCCAATTCGCTATTTTCAAATTCACCCTCAACATCTTCTGAGATGGGATCTTCCAGCTCATAACGATCCAGTAAAACTTTGATAGTATGCATATGGGTCGACTCACTATTCGAGATATTCAAAAAGATGCGTATCCCCCATGTCTCATAAAGGTGAAGATATACGTCACGGGCTAATTTTTCTTCTTCACGCATGAGTTCCAGCCCGGAGATCTCTTCAGCATCTAATGAATCCAATGGAAAAGCTGAAATAGTTTCACTGATCTGGGCTAATACGGCAACGTTATATTCCTCTGACGTAGCGCCAAGGTTATCTTCTGAATCACAACTTGAAAGTACTGTGATTCCTATGAGTAGAATGAATGTTATTATAGTATTTGTCTTCATGATAGCTCCTCTCGCCTCCCGACCGTCTTAGCCTCTGCCTCTACCGTTTCTTTCACCAGTTCCACTGCAATTGCCCTGCATGCCTTTTTGACCACGCCGAGCACTTTGGTTTCCGCTAAAGTTTTTACCGGATGTGTCAAATATCATCTGTTGTTCGGCGGTGAGCAGAACTCGAATTTGGGCATGATGATTGGTTTGAATAGCCTGAATGGCTGTTTCCCGGTCAAATATTGATTTCCGCACTACAGCAATTCTGGCTTGATCTGCATCAGCTGAGCGGTTCAGCTTGGAAAGTTCCAATTCATATTGGCGGATTTGATGACGAATATCCATCATCGCTGGTTGCATCCCGTCTCTAAGATCATTGATTTTTTGCATCTGCTCAGAATTAAGACTCAATTCTGTCATCCAAACATTACGAGGAGCAGGTGCGCTCTTCTTGTTTCCACGTGCATATAAAGATCCGCTGGTAATCATAATTCCTGCCAGAGTGACTATTAACGCTTTTTTGGTCCATTGCTTTCTCATTTTATTTCTCCTTCTGTTTATTGTTTTCAATCAAAAAGCTATGATCCTTTTTTCAATACATGTGCCAACAGTATTTATGATATCTGAATAGTCATATCTTATTGTTTATTATATTGTTGTACTGTTGATGGTCAATGTCTATAATCTAGGTATATTCGACATTATGAGCCAATATTCGACGAAGTTGTCGAATACACTAACTGAGTAAATCTGGAAATTAAGTAGAGGTGCTAAAATATAATTGGAGTGATAGAACCAATAGTTTAAGGTTCAAAACACACCTTAATTAGTGTCTGTCTTTAAACTTAATATATAAACCGTTGAAACGGTTTAATGGCTTAATAAACTATCGGTAACACACGATTTAAGTCGTGTGTTCTTAATAGTATACGCAATATTTAACCGTTTTAACGGTTAAGCAACATTTTGTGAAAGACTAGCATTAAGGACAGACACTAATTATACCTGTGTGTCTCACTGAGGCTGCATAATGAATTACTTCAACATCAACATCTTGATCGTCCATCTACGCTCTACGAGCTACGCTGGATAAATCTTTACTATTTCAGATACACCATTTTGATAGTCCTGCCATAATCACCTCTTGCGGGAGCTCCGACCTGCAGTCGGCAGAAATATATGCCAGTATTCACGGTATTCCCTGAATCATCCAAACCATTCCAGTTAGTCTCATACCATCCAGCTACTTTGTCACCAGAGTTGATTGTTTTCACGATATTACCTCGAATATCATAGATGATGAGGCGAACATTGGCAGCGTTGGGTAAGCCATATCGAAAGCTTGTACTCGGGTTGAAGGGATTGGGATAATTCTGCTGAAGTACGAAACCATCAGGAATTACAGCATAAGTATCAACAACATTTGTGGTACTGTCAATAATTGTGAACACATTCTCACTAAGACCAAAGATGCTGGAATCAGCAATACTGATAATTTTAATTCTATAATTTTCACCTGCGCCCAAATCTTCTGGAATAATCCATTCCCAGGCTTGACGACTTCCAGATAAGGTATCCAATGCGAAGACAAAATTCTGGTCTTCCAATAATTCGATACGAATGTCTTCCAGTAAATTGGTTTCCCATCTGATAATTTCTGGGTTTTCTGTGGCCCAGACTTCCCCCCCATTCGGTGTTACATTGGATATGTAGGGGTCGGTTATTTCGAAGCTCCAAACATCTGACCATTCACTTGCCTGAGAACCCAGAACAGATGCTACACGCCAATAATAGTTTGTATTGTTTGTCAATTCGAAAATGAAATAGTCTGACAGGTTCGTCGTTGATTGCTCAAGGATTGAGGCAAATGTACTGTCGTTGGAGATTTGAACATTGAATGTGTTATAGTTACCAACACCAGTCCAGCGAACAGTTACAGAATCTTGCATGATCAGTTTTTGCTGATCCAATGGTTCATATAGAATGGGTGCATTATTCTCAGCATCATCATTGGGGATCCCAAATACTATTTCACCAAAACCATTCAGCGTGGCGCTAAGAGTATTAGCATTTCCATCATAGCTCGTAGTTAAAGGGATAAATAGTCCCTGGTCGGGGAATTGCCGATAGTATATAGTAGAGTTCTCTGGGTTGTCGATTTCTGGATAAACATCCAGATCAATCTGAAATTCGGCAAGCTGTGATGCGATGGCTAAACCACTATAGGTAATTGATACTGGACTCACCGTAATCAGATTATCGATAAATTCAGGCTGAACAGGTCCATAGGGGTTGCGTGTGATTCTGGCTTCATTGTAATCAGCAGCTGTTAATGCAGTATATGTAATCTCAACACCAGTAATGATTGATTCATTATTGAAGGAGTAGGTATTGCCTTGCGTTACTTCAAATTGAGTAAAGCTAACACTGGGGGCTGTTTCATCCCAGGGCAGCTTGTAGGCGCGATATGCCAGCACATTTGGTGGTAAGGATAACTCGAGAGCTATAGATCCATCTGGGTGGACCTCAACTGCGTTACGTCTCACAAATTGTGGACTGGGTACACCATAGCCAATAAACCAGCCACCCTCAGTAAGTGGCTCTGCATTTCCGGCAGTGACGCAAAAAATATTACCATCAGGATAGCGCCATTCTGAGACCATGGTGGCGACATGGTTAACTTCATCCAGGGCATATTCAACTGCACGAGAGTAGGGTGGTTGATGGAATTGGCCATTATCAAATAGCGTGATATTCCCATTGGGGCGTCGACGGATATTGTGTTGGCGAGAGTGATAGTAAGGCGCATTCACTTCATGCTCACCAACGAAGGTAAATTCACCACGGGGTCCACCCATACGCCACATTAACTCACCAGTTTCTTTATTAATTTTAATAATTTCGCTGTGATTTCTAAACGAGGCCAGGATATTTCCATCAGTATCGATATCAAAAGCGTTTAAAGTCCCATAATTGATGCGAGAACTTGTTAGATCCAAATCGCTATCGGTAATGGGGATGTAATCAATATTGCGCCACTCAAAGACAACATTTTTATCGCTATCCTGCTCCTGAATAATATTAATCACCAGGGAGGCATCGGTTTGTCCACCCTCGACAACAGTGCTCATATCATAGATAATGGTATGGTAGGACATCATCATCACATGTCCGTTGGGCAGCATTTTAAATTCGTGAAAATCAGTGATATAACCATTTTTCATTTTAAAACTGTCTATGACCGCTAGACTGTTATCCATGACCATATGCTGCAATTCTTCCCCCGGCAAAGGAACATTTGATGAAAAATCGCCTAAGGCATAGGTCAACAGTCCGTTTGGCTGAATCTGGAAATCATATGGCGCGCCATTCACTCTGACTGAGTCAACTATGCTCCCCTCGTTATCGAGAACAAAAACAAAATTACCATACTGGGCCGGCACACTACGATCCCAGGTAGCCATAAAAATGTAACCGGCGGCAGGATTGTCGATTGAATCGATAGTAATTAAGGGTGCTGGGAGAGTAGCTATATCTCGGATTCCTTGAGCGCTTTCAAGATATTGATCATCCAGAAAGCTGGAATCATCATAAGGATCAATTCTTAATTGAACTATTCCCAAGGGTGCCGTTCTAAAATTGAATGCATATTCAGCGATATCAGATCCAGTTTTTGCTTTGAATCCCCCAGCCATTACAACATTTACGGTTTCATTTTCAAGAAAAGTGTGGTGGGGGTTAAAGATCAAGGTTTTCTGGTCATCTGTGAGAATTAGTTCACCCGTATGTTGACCACTTTGGGAACCTGTCACCTGAATCAGCTCTGGAGATACAGTTGAACGGTCTATTATTCCCGTAGATCGCATGATAATATTAGTCTCACTGGAAACCATTTTCGAGCCTGGTTTTGGGTTCACAAACTGAAAAGGTTCAATGCTTTGTGCCACAAGACTGCTGATCAAAACAAGTGCATTACTCAGTAAAACAAATTTTAGGTATTTCATATATTCCCCATGTATCGTTATTTTAATAAAATCATCTTCTGAACGCTTCTAAATGACCTTGTTGATTGATCTGCCAGGGCTTCAAGTGCATAAAAATATATCCCTGAATTAAATTCTCTTAAGTCGATCTCTGCCCTGTAACGCCCAGTAGATTTTGCTGCATCCACGTAGCTGCCAACTTCCTGCCCGAGTGTATTATAAATGGTCAGATTGACCCAACTGGGTTCCGGTACATAGTACTCAATGCTGGTACTTGGATTAAATGGGTTGGGATAATTCTGATAAAGTCTGAAATCCGATATCAACTCATTTGACTCTGTAATGTCTGTTGGTGTATCCATTATGAGTGAAATATTGTCAATGTAAAGATCATGTTCAGATGTACCTGCGTTAATAACAACGCGAGCATCACTATCACCGGGTTCCTGCATCTCGAATCGAAAAGAATAATGTTGGTTCGTAGGCATAATAACAGTGTAACCAATGCGGCTGTAATTGATATATGGGCTGGTTTCCTGCCCTACCTTTATTTCTGCATAACGAATTTCACTCGCCCAGGCATCAAATTCAAAAGTATAGTCCTGTCCCTGGATGAGTTGGATATTATTCTGTCTGAGTTGCACATCATAGACCTGACTGCCGCCATTCAGAATTTCAAGATGGCTAACTCCGTCCTCAATTAACCAGTTCGCTGCAGCTCCGCCTCCTGCACCCCAGATCCAACCGTTGTAGTAATCTGAAAAGTCGCCATTAACAACCATATTGGTCCCAGGCTGGATAATATTAATAATGCTACTTTCTTCATTGGAAAATGCACTCTCAATTCCGTTACTGTCAACTGCGGTCACCCTGAAATAGTAGCGTTTCCCATTAACCAGATTTCGCAGTTCCTTCAAGGTTTGTCCAGAGGTGTCCATGAGGGTTGTTGATTGACTTACCGTATCACCATATACATTGTAAAATTCAACCTGATCATCACCAAATTTGTTAAACAACAGGGTTAGATTATCAAATTGTGGTTCTAGCAACAGATAAGGTGCCTGAATGACGCCAGTCCATGGAAAACGAAACGAACGGTAGCAATGATAGCCATGAGAAAAAAACATCTCGAAGGCTTTCTCCCCATCGTGAGTAATTTCCGATGCGATAGGCATAATATTTCCCACAGCCCAGTTGATATGGGTATTTCCGTTGTCCAATCGCTGCGCGTTACCCATATAAAAAGAGGAACCAAAGTCCACATCATTTTGGAATTCCCAATACAAAGTTGCTGTATTCAAAGTAGTATCAATATGGTATTCAACAGCTCTTGACAGCGGTGGAGTGTGAAGATTACCATTGTCGAAAATAGTATAATTATTATTACCAAGGGAACGGATGGAGTGTTGATTTCGAAAGCCGTTCAAGGGATCATTTACAAATTCAAAATCGTTGTTTTCTGATCCTGGTACCCCACACAGGCGCCAGATGATTCCACCTGTCTGCCGATTGATTTTTGTAATCTCGCTAAGGTGGCGGCTGGAAAGCAGAATGTGCTCGTCTTCGTCAATATCTATCGCATTCATGTGGGGAAACCGGATATAATTATTGATAAGACTTTCAAATTCGACATCCCGAATATCAAAATGATCCCAGGCTCGCCAGATGAAGATCAACTGGTCATCAGCGGTGAATTCTTGGATACAAGTCTCCCTGACGGTTGCGCTGGTATGCCCACCTTGTACATATTGGCTCATATTTACAATGGTTTCTCGTTGCCCAATAAGCAAATACCCACTATCAGGCAGCACCTGTAATTCGTGTTCATCTGACCAGTAGTCATTTGTGGCATGAAATGTTTTTATGAATTCAAAGTTCTGATCAAAAGCAGCGAATCCCATCCCTGATCCGTTAATCCCATTGGGTACCAACATGGTGATCCACCCATTGGGTTGCTGCTTAAAATCACGTCGCCGATCAGCAGTCTTCAGGTACCACACCGGTTCACCTGAAGTGTTAAAAATAATATTATAGTTAGGTGTTCCCCAATTATTCAAAAACACATAATCACTTGAGGGGTTGTTACTTTGGGTAATTTCAACATGAGGAAAATCTCCAGGTACAGAAACACCATTCGCCATAATTTGGATCTCGCGCGTGGTTTCGCGCATTTGAGCTACAGGGAGCTGGTCGTCTAAATCGCTGGCTTGAGAATTGTGCGTCACAGGTGCATTTAAAACCGTAAAACGAAAGGTTAGGGGCTCTAATTGTTCTGCTACATCGCTGATAAAGTGAGGTGCGATGGTAACACTAATTGTTTCGTCATAGGCAAAATTATTGGCAGTTTTAAAAATCACCGTTTGCTTATCCGAGGCAATAATTGTCTCCCCTGAAAGGAGACCACTTTTTGAACCACTAACGCTTATCATATCATCAAGATTATCTAAATCAGAGGGGTCAATTTTTGTAAATCGTAGAATAATCGTTGATGATGGAGAGACATATTTTGCTACTGGAGGTGGGAATACATAGGCATAACCCTCTGGCAAATTGGCTACAGCTTTCAATTGACCACAACAAAGCGCTAAAAGTACGATGGGTATTATTCTATGCATTTTCATGAGAATTGGCTCATATTTAATTTCATATTTAGTGAGATTGCATCCTGTATTTTATCCTATTGCTTCTCATTCATATCGACCGAAAACGTATCCGCTAGATTTCGTCATTGTAGAAATAGCATCTTCCCTACCTGCATTTCCTCACCGTCAATAGCCTGATAGTAATATACACCCGCCGGGGCGATCTGCTCAGATGCATCATGACCATTCCATTTCAGTAGGGCAGGTCCTTTTAATTTTGATGACAGATCATAAGTCTGAATTTCTCTACCCAGTAGATCAAAAATGATCAATTGAAGCCTATCTGCCTGATTGATTTGAATCGGGATTCTGGTCGAGCTGTTAAAAGGATTGGGATAATTTTGACCGAGAATAAAATTATTGGGCAATTCAGTTTCTGTCCAGGCTGAGTCCAGGAAAAATTCCATAAATCTTAAATTGAATCCAGCTTCAAAAATCTCAAATGTCAATACATGGCTACCTGCACTTATTGAGATATCATCTAAGTGAATAGCTTGCCAGTTCTGCCACCCGCCCGTAATAGGGGTTTCGATGGTTTGATTTATCTGCTGTCCATCAATATATAGTCGCAAATAGCCTGAGCTACTCGGACTGGCAACTTCAATTTCGAGGCTATAGCTACCACCCTGTTCAGCATTTAAAGTATATCGAAGCCACTCTCCATCCTCAGTGAAACCAACACTTGGAGTTCCGCTTTGACCTAGCTCGATATCTACGCCATCATTTCTGTACTGGTACCCAGAATTCCACGCTGTATAATTATCCCAATGAACGGTTTGATAGACATTGTCGTTGTATGCAATACCTTGATTTCCAAGGTCATAATCGGCCATTAAAATAGTTCCGGGAATAAGATGATCTTTGAAAGGTTTGCTCTGGATATTGTAATCCGGGTCAAAAAGTGAGGCAACCACTCCAGGTCGCAAAGTACAGTTTTCGGTTTTAAGATTTTCAGCCAGCTCCATCAATATGGCTTCAGCGACAGATGGAGAGGGTTTATTATTTCCAGTTCTCCAATAGTCCCTCAGCTGATTATAAGCTGCTGGTCTCGCAGCTGAGTATGGACTAGTAATCGTATCCACTTTTTTGGTGGTCCACCAACACCAACCTACATTGTTTTCCTCAAAAAGCTGTACGGCATCATGAAACCAGGCATTAGAATTCTCACCAGTTTCACTCATCCACAATGGAACATCGTAGGCATCTCGCATATTCAGATAGCTGTTTATGGATCCCAGACTATTTGTACTCCAATATTTGTGAAAACTATAGCCCATATTGTCATCAAAAGGTGGCGTGAGCCCATTAAAGTCTGTGGCGTACCAATTGCCCTCAATGAATAATATATGATTTATGTCCACAGCACGGATAACTGTAGTCAGATCCATATAAAGTCTTCTAAAGTCTTGCAGGCTAACACCCTCTGCTAAAACCGGTTCATTTAAAAGATCATAACCACCAATCCAGGGCTCATCAGCATAGCGGGTAGCAATGGCTTCCCAAATCATCATTGTATGCGTTTTATTTGAATCCGCCAACCACAAACGAGCCGTCCCGTCGCTATCGCTGATGGGTCCATGATTTTGTCCACCAGGGGCGCAGTGCATATCCAGAACCACATGCATCCCTACCTCTGAACACCAGGCGATGAGTGAATCTGTTACTTCAAAACCCCATTCGTTTGGAACCCCCCTGGCATGTGAGAACATATTGTAATGAAAAGGCATCCTGACATGGTCAAAGCCCCATGCTGCCAATTCATGGATATCCTCACGCGTAACATAATTCTGGTGATAGGCCGAATAAAATTGATCAGTAGCTGTTTCTCCGATGACATCGACAATATCTGCACGAATGGTTGTTGGTGATTGGGCTTCAGTGTGGAGCATATAACCTTCAGGAACCAGCCAGCCGCCAAGCCCCATCCCCCTTTTTAAAACGCTATTTCCAGTTCCATCAACAATTCTAGTCCCATCAGCATGGACAAACCCGTCAGCTCGGGCTTCGGTAAAAAGCTGGAGTGTCATGAGCAAGATGAGGAGAATCAGTCTTATCATTTTATGAGCAGGATTTTCTTTTGAATGATGTGGCCGTTGAACTGAAAGCGAGCGAGATAGATACCACTGTTGAGATTATTTGCTGACCAAACTAAACGGTGTTCACCCTGGCTGTGAAAATCTGACACTAACTCTGTGACCAATTGCCCCCTTAGATCCAGAATATCAATGGAGACAAAGGCAGATTCCTGTAAAGTGAAGGCAAAGGTGGTTTCGCTATTAAATGGATTTGGATAATTGTTAATTTCAATCAAAGCGGAACGCTCAGGCATGTTATCAATGCCAGTTCCGAATATTGGCGGTCCATAAATATTATCATAATAGCAGTTACTCACCATGCCACCTACCATAAACTGGATCACAATTTGATCCAGGTCCTGACGATTTACAGCATATGAAAATTCAAAATATAGAGTGGTCCACAAATTTGTTTGATCAATTGTTTGTCTCGAGATGATTTGGGTAGTGGTGGGATCGGCCAGCTCATGGTTTTGCAATTTAAAGGTCACTTGAGTAATTGGAGACTCAGTATAAACCAGTAATGAAAAGGTATGATTCTCAATCAGATCAAGCTTCTCTGGTAAAGTTAAAAATAAATAATCATCCGGACCCGTTGCAGCCCATTCTCCAACATATGTACTACTATTTATTCCACCGGGATCGGGATTATCGACGATAGCGGGGGCATTTGATGAGGAACCATCCCAGAGATACCAATCAAAAACGTCCCCCCCTTCAAACGAATTATACTCATGCAAATCCTGGTCTATAGGGGGTACAGTCGGATCAAAACCCTGGTCCCAAGGCTGAGTTAGACTTAGAATCATGTTACCATTGTAAAACGAAATATTGTTATGGATGAAGTCAACATTATTGCCATTGAAAGTATGGGTCGCTTTGGCCCATCTATTTTGGTCCCAGTGGGAAAAATCGTCGGTCCAGGCATGCAAGAATTTATTTTCTGACCCATAATCGCCTTCATCGGGATTGTAGTCATAATATTTGACCCAATCATAATGGGCGAATACTGGCAAAATATTCGGATCAAAAGGACCGACCCAATTGACATATATCGGTTGCCAAATATTCATCATAATTTTTTGAGAATGTACGAGCTGCTCAATGTGCAGGCCTGTTTGGCGATGAATCTCTATTCCATCAATAAACCAGGCAACATATTCAGGAGTCCATTCAAAGGCATAAACATGATAACCATAATGCGGGTTGAACCAAGTCTGGGCATCATACACATGGTTTACTTGACCTGGTGTAATGGTATTAAACTGAACTTCATTAAAGGCAGCCCCCAGAATTTCTACATCGATTTCGTTCCAGCCCGACCCTCCATCATTATAAGTAAAAAATGATGATAGCATACCGCTGCCCTCTGCAGAACGCATCCGGACCTCAAAACGCCCATAGGTTAAACTCTCTAGTGTTCTTAATTCTGCCCCTCGGTAATCTTTGGCCCATATGGAGCTTGCAAATATCAAAATCAGCAAGGATGAAAAGATATTGCCGTATAAATTTTTCATTTTATTCGTCCCCAGTCCAGCGTGTTTGAATTTGATTATAGGCCATTCGTGATGTCACAATTACAGCATCTCCGTCCTGGGAGAGTTTCATGATCCCAAACCATTCTTCGATATCATCAGGGTCTTGTGTATATGAATCTTCCAGACCGAATTTCCACCAGGCATCCAGATATTCATGAATTATGACCCCAGCCAGAGGTGCTATGCTACTCTCAGCATCATCCAGATTCTGGATTAGACCCTGGGCCTGTTCCTCCTCAGTATTTCCCCCATAACCATAATTTGGTGGCCCAGTTGATGGAACTCCAGGAGAAACACTTAGACCTGTCTCTGTGATGAGCAATGGTTTATCAGGTACCATGTTCTTTAGGTACTCTAACCAGCCCTGAAATATTGTGCCTGAAGAACTGCCTGTAGGAGGATCCTCCAGATAGTAATCGACTGCATAGGAATAGGCGTTGTGGCTACGAAAATCAAGAAAGGGGGTGTCGATAATTTCTGCAGTTCGAATATCATTTGCATAAGTAGTCAGCGGCACAACATCAAATAGCTGGGAGTAATAGCTCTTCGTATGATCTGCCATTTCAGCTAAAAATGCCTCTGTAGCTGTTAGTGTTGTATCCGTGGCAATAAATTCTCCCACATATGAATTAATGGACGGATTCAGGAGATTGGTGGACAGAATGCTCTGTTCACTCAATTCATTACCAACCACAAAAGCAAGTAATGGGGGTACCGTACCATCAGTACCCATAAACATCCGCTGGATTACTTCACGGATATATTGTTTTGATGATTCCTTGAAGGTTTCATTTTGAAAATTTTCCACCTCACCATCAAACCAGATAGTTTGTACAATATTCAGGGACCCTGTTTCCTGAATCACCTCATAACAATATTGTGGGGCACTCCACAGTCTGATTGTATTGGCACCCAGGGCAACAATATTGTCGATGTCCTCATTCACCCACATCTGAAGATCGGCGGGTAAGGGATGCCTAGATTCAACTTCCCAGGGGATATATCCGGGATAACCCACAACGTAAACCACACCCCGAATATCCAGCGGATTTCCATTTAACAAGATATGATTTGAGTCTACCGAAAAAGCTGTTAGATCTGTTTGGGGGGTATTGGCTTCCTGACAACCTATTATTGAGGTGATCAGGATTAGAAAAATGATCTGTCTCTTATTTATTTTCATCATGAGATACTGGCAATAGACATAATATCACTACGGGACACTAAATTTTCCCTACTGGAAAACTCGTACATAATCAACGAGCATTGCCTGAGGAAAGCTGGTTGATTGGTCCGGATCACCAGCCCAGGGTCCGCCCAGAGCAACATTTAAAATGATGTGAAAGTCCTGATCAAAGGGTGCTGGCCAATCACCACCTATGCTATACCAATCAGTGAGGGTCTGGTAATGATTTCCATCTACATACCATCTAAGCTCGCCTTCCTCCCACTCCAGAGTGAACAGATGAAAGTCGTCTGAAAAATCTCCCTGGGATAATTGATAGGAGCTTCCAGATTGACTATTATTTGGTGGATTGCTACCATAATGAATGGTACCATGGACAACATCTGGATTATGGCCCACCAGCTCCATAATATCCATCTCACCACTTACAGGCCAGCCACCATAAACCGACTGGGTGGGCATCATCCAGATTGCCGGCCAAAGCCCTTGGCCAAAAGGAAGTTTAGCCCGGATATCAAAACGACCGTAGGTCCAATCCCCTTTCCAGGCAGTGTTCATCCTGGCAGATGTATAGGCCGGATTGTTTACATCGAAAGGGTTAGCTTTGCGCAAAACAATATTCAGATTTCCTGCATGAATAAAAGAATGTGCGGGATCATCAGAATAGGATTGGAGCTCATTATTGACATATGCCGGCCACCAGTTCTCGTGGTTCCACTTGTCCAGTTCAATACTGGTACTGTTAAATTCATCATTCCAGACCAGAGTCCAACCCTCAGGAACCATTGAGGGAGAGATGCAGTTTCCATCGTCATGTGTGGCCTGTGGATCGTAATTGACGGCACTAGAGTCTGTACACCCATAGTATTGACAACTGCCATCATCCTCAGTTGCCAGGCTGTCAAAATTGAGTGCAATTACATCCATACACCCGCTAATAACCTGTGCAGGTTCATCAGAAGTATTTGGCGATGATTTGCATGCACCAATCACTAGGAGTAGAGCAAGGATTGCTAAAGCAGGCGGATTTAAAACTTTATTTTGACTCAAGTTTGTTCCCATAATCAAATATGTGATCTGTAGTAACTTGTGGGAAAGGCGGTACTACAACTGGGTAGGGAACCTTATCCTGAGCTACGAACATATCGATACGTGTGAGAGTGATATCCTCAAATGTTTTAAAATTGATGAATATCTCATCTGAGTAAGCCTGTTGGAGACTATCAACTATGGGGTTCATATGTCTTTCAATAAAGGGAATGGAATTGGAGGATTGTAACATGCTATCCGAAATTGAATAATTGATAATTTCTTTATAGATTCCAGACAAATATTGGTCTTGCCACATTTCACCATAAGACTTTATTTCCTTACGATCTGCATAGCCCCCATCATAAGCTTCCCCGGTCACGATGTAATCTCGCAACAGATCTGCTATAGCCAATTTTACTTGATTAGCGAAGTCAGCCATTTCGAAACGTTTTTCGCGAAAAACCAGGGGGTGTCGTGAAACCAAATCAGTTAAATCTTGTACAGTCCAATCCTTCTCATCAAATCTAAATAGCTTCTGGTCCAGATAGGAAACTTCAAATTCAGAATTATTTATTGATAAATGCTGTTTTTCTATTTCCCAAATAGCCTGATTCAACATGGAACCTTTTTCTGCCTCTTTGAGAAGATATTTCTCTGCAAGATCATCGACCAGATTGCGAAAAGTTGCTTCCTCCAGCATAAAACTTTTACCACGCATAAGTCCCGAAACATGATCATTATAAAGCTGATTACCCTTGCGTTCCTCCACTTTTGAGACAACATCATCCCACAGGGTTTGGTTACCAGTTTCGGAGAGCTGAATATTATCTTTCCAGGCAATCACTTTGAACATCAAATATTTTCCATCTTGCAACTTAAGAGGTCCTAAAACTGAACCTCTTTCCAGTGGTTGGGAATAGAGTGTATTTCTTATAATGGATTCATCGTCATCAAACCAGGTGACTTTTCTAATGTCCATTTCCTCAGTACCAAGTATCCGTGAGTAAATAGCCTCAAAACTCACTCCCTGATCAAGAAATTCTTTGGCTCCGTAGGCATAGTGAGAATCAGGAAAGGTAACAAACCCTAACTCGTACTCCCGTCTTGCGCTTAAAAAGTTATTTCTCAATTCCTCATCAGTTGTACTGACGCGATTAATTCCATAATCATATCTATATAACTGCCGCATGGCCTGTTCCCTCCTCCCCAGTATATACTGATCCAGGTGTCGGGGAGATTCGTATTCAGGCTTGGATAGGATATCGAGTGCTAAAAGTTTTTCAGCTATCAAAGAATTAAGAACTATTTTTTTGTGGATATTATTATCGCCACGGCAGTAGGCTGGCCGGGGTGTGTATTCAACCCTGCGAATAAATTCAGATTTTGTAATGACACGATCACCCACTCGGGCTACAACAAGGGAGTTCGGATATGGGTCAGTATCTTTTCCTCCACAGCTTACCAGCAGAAGAAAAGACACGGCCAAAACACAAAAAGATCGATCTATCTTTTGAGTATCCATCCGTACTTTATTATTAGCGATCTAAAATTGATATGTCAATGTAAATGAGTTGGCATATCCAAGTAAACCCATTGACCTGTAAGCATAATCCAAAGCGATAGACTGGCGCCCAAATAGTTTATACTCAATGCCGCCACCCCAGGTGAAAGCAGAATATGGAAGACTTGAACCAAATAGATTTAATTCTTCGGGGGCATTAACCAGATATAATCCTCGTATACCTGTCCTCAAAAAAAGATGAGTTCCACGAATAAATCCCATATCGTATTGAAGTCCCATATTGATTGATTCACTATTATTATTCGGGTGAAGCACATCCATTGCCAGCAAAAGATTATGCGTATGGGTGTATAGCGGATAAAATGAAACTCCAGCTCTAAAGATGACAGGAAGATCCCAGGATTCTGTCCGAAATTCTCCCTGTACAGCAGAATAATTTCCAGCTTCGTCAGGCAGTATATCTATAGCATTTAGCATATCTATACCAGAGTAAGACATTTTAGAGCCATAATTTGATATGCTCATGCCTATACGCATGCCTTCTTCCTTGTTCCCTGTAGGGCTTAGGAAATCGGTAACAATAGATACTCCAAGATCAAGTGCTAAGGCACTTGCGCCACTATGCCATATTGAAGAAGATATATATTTAGTTGATACGCCGAATGAGAACCAGTTTACAATTGAGCGTGCATATGTGAGAGCCATGGCGTATTCGGAGGCACGATAGAATTCTTTAGTCCCATCCTGATACTGAAGGTTTGTAACCTCGATACTCCCGAAATCAACATGGTTCATACTTAATCCGATATTCCCAACACGCGGAACAGTTATTGCGACAGCAGCGTATCGATTGGCAATACCTGCAACCCAGGCCTGATCCATGACAATCAACTCTGAATGCTCCTGAAAAGCCAAGCCAGCAGGGTTCCAATATATTGATGAGATGTTGTTACCCACACTTACGTAGGCCTCACCCATTGCCACTGCGGGACCAATTCCAATTTCAAGAAAACTAGCTGCCGTAGTTCCATATCGATACGGTTTCTGAGCTATAAGGGAACTCGTTAGCATGAGTCCCAAAAGAATGAGCTTAGAATTCATTTTTATAATATTTCTCATTTCAACACCGCGAATTTTCCAATTTGCTCTCGCCCTGATTCCATTGATTCCACACGGTATATGTACATTCCTGCAGCAATCTCCAGATTTTCTTCAGTAAGTAGATTCCAGTGGACAGATCCATTGGCTGCTGCATTATCAACTTCTATGGTTTTAATCAAGACACCAGATGAAGTAAAAATATGGATAACACAAGATGCTGGAAGGTGAGTAAACATCAATTTACGAGGCTGGTTCAGGAAGCGATTCCGCAGCGCTCCTTCCATTGCGTTTGTACCAACATAAGGATTGGGGACAACCTTGATGCTGTCCATGGTTTGAGCTTCGCGAACAAGATCAACTTCTTGAATGGAACGCGCCGTATATCTTATCGTATCGGTGCTCCAAAATGGTCTGGTAAATTCGAGTTGATATCTATCACCTACTCCTGGATAATCAAGATCACTACCACCAATAAAATCTATCACAAAGGCTGTACCCAACCACTTTGCTGACGTATCAATGCTACCGACAAGAATCTTATCCTGAAATTTGTTAAACAATCCATCAGTATTCCAGGATGGACCATAATGATCCTGAACAACCAAATCCATAATGGGATGATTGCCGTCCGAATCGACCAGGCTTGTGTTGATCACGTAAAAGTCAAAAGATTGATCCAAAATGACTTTTGGAGGAAACCATAAGCCATTGTCATTTTCATCTCGGACGCCGGCGGAAGAGCCAACCTGGCTAGTGTAAGCAAGTGTATCCCCGGTGAAAACAATCTCATAATCAAAGGGAAAGAGATTGGTTTCTCGCTTGGTGAGTGAAACCAACATGTGGTTGATTGGGGAACCGCTAATCCAACCAGTAGCATAGGGTCCGTCATCCATTTCAGGTGTAAAAACACTCTGGTCAATATGAAGCTGGATACCATCGATAATATCCGTTATGATGAGCGTATCCGGGTTCAAACCCCAAATATCCAAATCCTCATCGTAAATTAGATTATCGGTTGAATAATTAACATTTCCAGCTGAATCGTAGCGGGACTCACTATGTACCATCACGGGTTGTTCACCGGTGACGTCTAACACTTTATACCCACTGGTTATATAATTTGTGGGGTTTGACCTGTTATTCAACAAGGTATCAATGAAGAACGTGACCTCGTAGGTATGCCCGTCTTTAACTTGATCGCGTGCGAAGACGATTGGGGTTACAGTACCGCTCCCGAGAGTTGGCTCTTGTAATGAATCCAACAAAACAACTGGATCATGAAATCCTGCGGCCGTACTTCTGGGAGTCACTATTTGAACATTCTTACCTATGCCGGAGATTACGTCGTACTCATCAATGCTAACTACCAGGTTATTTTCAGTAGGCGCGATGCCTGGAATGCTCGTGCTAATACCATAATCATAGGCAGCTAAACCGTAATAATACGTTCTACCGTTTTCAACTTTTTCATCAACAAAATAATGTTTTAAGCCTGTTTCTGTACCGAGGTTATATGCAATCCCGTTAACCAGACCAAAATCAGCAAAACCAAATACAGAATCAATTAAATCACATTCAAATATGGGATCTTTGAATGTGGGTAGACCATAACCGTCCGTTATAACTTCTGCATCTTCAAAGAATTTATCAGTAGACCGATATAATTTATAACCCTCAAAATCATTCACGTTTCCAATAAATGGATCCCGGGTAAGTTTGTCCGAACGATCATCCCAGGTTAAAATGACTTTTCCATCGCCTGCTGTGGCTTCCAGTGTCGGCATTAAAGGTGGTTGAGCAAATCGATAATCTGATTCATAAATCAACTGGACTACTGCCTTTAATTCATATAACGCAGGAGCTATCCAGTCAGGCGATAACATGTTCTCGTCTCTTGAATGGAGCTCAGCCATAGAAACTCGCTCTGTTCTTCCTGCAAATAGCGGGAAAGGACCTGATGCAAACAATTCTACTAGGTTGGCGTTCACATCATATAACCTCACCAGGGTATCTGAGGCAACCATATCCCACATAATTTCATCATTGCTAAACCATTTTGTACCTGGAGGTGCCGGACCTTCAGGTACTCCAACAATAGTGAAAAGTTGAAATGATGTTAATCCTAGCATATCAGATTCGCTCACATCAGTCTCAGCAAAATTTGGTTCACAACCCAGGGCTTCATCAAAATCTGGTTGATGATTTCCTTCACCTATATCAGGGCCGGGATAATTCAAATCGAGAGGTCCTAGTCCATCCAGACCTACATCATCACCATATGATTCAGACGACTGGTAGATGCCATCCCCATTTAAATCCTCTCCATCTCTCCAATCCTGATCTTCATCCCCTGACCAGTGTGGTTTTAATTCTGATTCGGACAAACCGTAAAATTCCAGGAATTTCGCGAGGTCATTAATTCCATCATATGCCCCAACTTCAGTTCCGGCCAGGTTGTCTCTTTTCTCATCAATGAGGCCATCATCATCGTTATCCTCATTATCAAAAGCCAGACCTGGGCTCTCCAAATAGGCAAATCCCATAATTCCAGGGGTGCCACCATCCGAGGCTGACTCATCCTTATCCCATGAGTATGCCAGATCCAATTCATCATTGTAAAATCCGATGTCATCATCAGGACCTTCACCACCAATGGCATTATCCACCCAATATCCAAAACAAACTTCAGGAAGATCGTATATTGAGTTATTCGTTATGTTGTATTCCCAGAAAAGAGCATCCCGCACTTGAGGATTATTCCATTGAAATCCACGGGTTTCAACTCGCAGACCCAACCCTCCCCACGGGGCATCATTTTGAATGGTAATTTCATGCCCTTCCTGACCGATAAAATGTCCGGGGCGCGGGTAGTATTTAACCATATCATCATCGCCGAGGTATTCCTGATCCTGAGCATCATTTACTACAAAATAGGTCTCCAGATCGGCATATTGGATACCCCTGCCAAATCTTCCATCCCATTCCAGTGGCCATTCCTTCGAATATCCACCTTTTGGCCAGCCCTCGACTGGCCAAGATGCTGTGTCATTACTCATGGCTGGGTGCTCACTGGTTTCGTTAAAATATCCCCAGACCGGGTAGAAGCCCCACTCAGTACTGCTTGTGTCACTTCGATCCATATGCTCTCGGTAACTGGTTTGCAAATAATGCAGGACATGCAGGTTTGGATCATTTTCGATGACAGATTGATCTTGAACAACGATTGAATCTACTGTGCTAGGATCTCCATCATTTTCAATATAGACCCTTGCCCCTACCAGTAATCCAATACCATCAAGCATCTTATAACCGGAGTTGTTATTGGGCCATTTCGAAGCGGCTTCATCAGGCCAATTTGACAATTCAGTGTTATTGGTAAACTCTAGATGAATGCGGTTTCCATTCATAGTACCTTCACGCTCGGCATCAAAATCGCCAGCTACATCAATAGGGCCACTATATGGCCGCCCCTGGCTGCTTAACACCAACGGTAATCCAAGGAGTATGGTTAAAACGAAGGTTATCCTGAGTTGTTTTGATGTATTCATTCTATAATTCTACTTCCAGGCCAATTTTTATTTCACGAGGTGTACTGAACATTCCAGGGTCTTTGTATCGATCATCATATGTATTGAATTTACTGCGATGTCCCTCAATATCGCCTTCTTCAACGATATCTGAATATGCTCTACCGGTGGTACTATTTACATAATTCTCGTTATAACGATCAAGTACGTTATAAACTGAAAGATTCAAGCGGGCATTAACACCAAACATCTGAGGAAGTCTCAGAAATCCGGTAAAATCCACATGATAGCCAAGCGCTTTGTAATTATTGTTAGGCGCTAGATTTATATTCACCAGAGGACTTCCAGTCATGGGCGAATATGAATAAGTCGTTCCCGAGTTAACATACCCAGTAAAGAAGCCACCATAATTTGAGGCTGTATATCCGGCTGACACATTAAAGGTATGTCTCTGGTCCCAACTCATTGGGATCATTTTATTGACTTCATCAATTTTCGAGCCTGCTCTGTTAAAGGTTTGCTGGGGATTATCCGCATTACCCTTGGTGTACTGCAGCGTATAATTCACATTGGTACGAAAGCCACCCTTATTAAAGTCAAACTTGACTTCCAGACCACGTACGTTGCCATAATCCTTGTTTGTATATAAGCCGTAATTTATTTGATTATAGGTTGTGACAACCGCCACAGTTAATAAATCATATATATCTCTATAATAGAGATTTACTTCAACTCCCATACCCTCAGCCAGCTCTTGCCATAAACCAATTTCATAGCTTACTGTCTTTTGGGCATTTAAACCAAGTGTTTCACCACCCAGATTCCCGTTACCCATGGTTGTCCCATAATCGGCTGAGCCAACGAGAAAAGCATCATTGGCATAAATGGCTGAATAGGCTGGCATTTGGAAAAAATGGCCATAACTAAAATGTAAAACAGCTCTGTTTCCGAGTTGATAAGCAAGCCCAAAACGGGGGCTAATTTGATAAATTGATTTTGAGTCAAGAAATTCTGACATTCTTGGTTCATCTAGAACCTTAACACTATCCTGCAATTCAGAATCCCATACCAAAATGGGAACACCCAGGGAATCCTTAACATAATATGTTGAGGAGTTGGATGGATTTCGTCTCTGTGAGGGGTAAACTGTATTTGCATCAAAATAGTCATAGCGTAAGCCAACGTTAATAACCATTTCATCAAATTCCATTTTGTCTTGAATATAGAAAGATCCATCTATCGGTTTCTTTGTATAACTATCTGCGTCAAGAGTATTATTCCCTAGAGTGACCGGTTTGTAATCATATTCATTATCTGTACCAGCATATGCATTCTTAATCAGGTGATATGAGCTGGTGATGTCATGCTGGGAGAGCTGAACACCGGTTTTCAGACTATGGGTATTGTTTACCTGCCAGGTCAGATCAAATTTTGCATTTTTTGTGATTGTTTCACGTTCGGTATGCCCCTTGTCTTGCCCACCATAGGAGAATCCAGGACCAAATGAGTTTGCATAAAGTTCATGGATGTAATTATAAACAGTATCACCAGCGGCATACCAGATACCATTAATTTGACTAAATTCTTCAGCAATGGTGTATGATTGTGGATCCTTAAAAAGGTAATTACCATAATAGTTTGTTGACTGACTCAACTTGATATCATAGAAAAGTGAGTTGCTGAGCATATGATTCAGTTGAAAGGCAATAAAATCTGTATTGCCATAATTCTTATTTCTACCATCAGGTTTATATTTGTTTGCGTGGCTATATCCACTCCACTCATCCACATTCCTGTTGAACATAATTGAGGAGCGAAGTTTAGGGCTTGGTTTGAAAGATAATTTTGTTAAAAGTGAAGAGTGTTTACTTGAACCCATTGAGACAAAAGCACTGTCCCCTGTGTGCACATCATCCCATTCCAGCGAATCAGCCGATGAGTAATCACTGACGTCCCAAACGTTAAAACGCCTGATTCCATTCAGATGTCCAGCTGTTGATTGCTCACGATAATTGATGAAAAATCCAATCCGGTCACCCAGTATGGGACCGGTTATCATAAATTTGTTATCATAGTTCGTATTTAGATTAAAGCGATCCTCCTTATTACCAGTCAGACCGAATGGTTCCAATCCGAGAAAAATATCCTTTTCACCCTCATATGTATTTGATGTAAAATAGGTAGCTATTGATGACGAAACGCTTGCGTGAAACTCTTTGGAGCCATTCTTTGTAACAGCATTTACGATGCCACTCATGGCGTTCCCATATTCTGCATTAAATGTGCCCGTAATAACCTCTAGATCTTGCACAGCCTCAGTTTCGACGCTCACTGTTGCACTATTTCCACCAAATACTTCATCTACCTGGATACCATCTATGAGATAGCTGACTTCACCACTACGGCCGCCTCGAAAATGCCCGGCGACAACTCCAGCTTGCATATTGACAACAGCCCCAATGCTCTCAACAGGAAGGACTTCAATATCTTCTGAGGAAATATTTTTTACCGTACTTGTTTGATCCCGTTTGGTTGAAATCTTACTAGCAGTTACAACTACTGTAGCCCCTTCCATTATACTACTGTTGATGTCAGCATCTAGATAAGTCGTTCGATTTGTAGAAACTCGCACATCTTCAACTACATAAATCTCATAACCAATCATCGAGACTTTAACAGTATAGGTACCAGGCGTTAAATTGATAATATCATAATAGCCATGTTCATCTGTAACTGCACCAACGCCGGCTTCTTCAATGATGACATTTACACCGATCATGAATTCTTTATTTTCGGCATCTCTAATTTTTCCTGCAATTTTCCCAGTTGTCTGTGCATGCATACTTGAAACAATAAGTAGGCTAAAAATCAGGGCTGTAAATAGTTTATTCATGGTATACTTTTTCTTTAAGATGAATTCTCTTTCCGGGTGATCTTGCAGATGCAGCCATCCCCGAGTGCAATAAATTACACTCGGGGTTTGACCACACTAGGATATGTTTATTTAAGCAGTGTTACTTTCATTACTGACGTTCCAGAAGCACGGGATATTACAACAAAGTAAATTCCGGTACCCATTGGTTGTCCGTAAGAATTTCTGCCATTCCATACAACATTATAATGGCCAGGAGCATGTCTTGTCTCAAGAAGAGATCTGACATTCTGACCCAACATATTGTAGATATCAATTTTAACATCTTCAATAGCTGGAAGCTGATATTGTATAGTTACATCTGGATTAAATGGGTTGGGATAAGTACTCATCAAGAACTCAGTGGGCAGCAGAAGTTCATCATCTACAGCTACTGTGTTACAGGATCCAAACACCACACCTGGGACATCGTATTCTGTTTCATCACCGATTGGTGTGAGGAGTTGACGTACATCAAGATCCACACCATTATCGAAAACAGTACATTCCAGACCCGCCATATTTTCAAAGGTTCCAGCAGCATATGCAAACAGGTAGTTTACCGTATCACGTGAAGACAGAGTCAGGCTCCCGCTCCACACACCGCTCACTGCAGTTTCTGTGAAAAGAACTGGATTTGAAAAATCCCACTCATCATCTGAGCTGATTACATAAGGTGCATCCACTGCAGGATTAAAACCTGCTTCAGCTCTCATATCAACGTTGAAAGTAACCTCAACGTCATGGATTGGAGCACAAGGGAAACAACTGCTAAAGCAGAAGGCTGGGAGAATAAGATCAACTTCAGATGTTATTGTTCGGTCGTTATAATCACCAACTCCACAACCACCGTTACCAAGATCGTCGGAGTCTTCCCAGGCTCCACCCCAGCTACCATCAGTCGGTCCATTTCTAAACTTCCAACCAAATGCAGCACCAGCAGGGATCTCTATGGTGTATTCCCAGATATCATCAGCATCGGTGTCATCCATTACATAGCCAATTTCACCAATATCTCCACCAGCCATATATACACCAGCAGCATCAACAACTTCATCCTGCATGTTGACTCTGAATGTAACGTTAACAACATCTACGATACCACAACTACCATCGTCAGTACACTGACCAAAACAAGTCATTACGGTAGTATCGTTTACTCCTACTTCAATGTGACGATCATTCCATGGGTCTACTGCACAATCTTGACCCGCGATATTCTCTTTGTAATCAAAACTGGGACCGTTTGTGAATGTATAATCTTCACTAAAGTTATTCAACACCTGTACAACGATAGTATAGATATCATCACCAGCAGTCTCATCGCCGTCGATACCTTCATCATTAAACTCGTAATTACCAGGTGACCCAAAATATGATCCACCAGCAAGAAATACACCTTCAGCGCTTACTTCTTCCAGGGACATATTTAGTTCAAAGGTGAGATCAACAACATCCGTTTCATAGAGACAACTACCGTCACTTACTGTTGCTAACGGATCATAATTGATAGCAGTGGGATCCGTACAACCATATACATCATCAGAATAAATAACGGCCAGGTTATCAATCCAGATTGCACCAGTAGTTACGTCTCCAATTTCGGTTACCCAGGGTGGATCGACCCATTCGAAGGAATATCCAACGATTTTGCTGAAATCAAGTTCATTATCTCCGGTGATTCCTGCCCAACCTGTTCTATGAAAACCCTCGCTGTATTCCTGAATACTACCAGCATCTTCGAGAGGAATTCTGATCTCATTCCATTCAGTATCGAGCTGATCAAGAATGTAGTCATCCTCAATAAAGGAGTACCAGACTTCAACACTGTCTTTTTCCCATTTAGTGGGATCAGGCTGGTCACTGGCTTCAAACAGGATGAAGCGCATTGCTAGCGATGAGTCAACTGATGTATCCTCATAGTTCCGATAATGAAAACTGAAGTAGTTATGGTCTGTAATATCAAGATAATCATCTTCATAATGCAGCAGCCCTGCGTAACCACCGTAGGTATAATAATTTTCAACGGAATAGTTAAACTGGACCGCACCAACACCATCTTGTGGGATTCCATCACCTGTAACCGGCGTAGAAGTCACCCAGGTTAGACCAGGCGTTGCATCATCACTAAAATCTAAAATCCAGTTTTCTGTGTCGCCAATTGCTATATCAGCAGCAGTTTCAAAACCATTCAGTACCAGTGTTTCAGGTATCGTCCATGGCACGCCATGAAAATAGATATTGTCTAAATAAATATCTCCATTACCATCGAATTTTAATTGGTGAATGTCAGTCAGAACCATACCCAGATCAGTAAAATAATCTAAGCGTATGTCAACACTCGTCCAACCATCCCCACCAACAGGTAAGGCATAAGCTTGTTCTCCGCTGGAGATACTAATTGGAAATACATTCAAGGCCGTAGAGTTCATACTCCAGAAATCAACATGCAGGTAGCCCTTGGCTGAGACATCATGGGCAACGCCTCCATCCGCACTTCCAATATTGATTCCCTGCCAGTTTAAACCTTCATAAACCATCGTGTTATTAGCTTCAATCTGTATTTCGGAATAGACAGTAGCCTGTCCCCAACCAGGATTGAAGTTGGTTCCAGCTATGTCAGTATAAGCATCACTATATATTGAAATGACATCAACTTCCAGTTCGGTAGGTGTTGGTGCAGCAACAAGTGGTGAATTTGCAATCTCATCACAGGCAACACATGCATTCCAACAAATTGTGTCCATTACAACATCATTAAATAGCGCTACAACACCGTAGGTAACATCTGCAGGATCATCAGGATGTGGAAAAGAACATGCAGATCCAACCGCTGGACGTCCCTCAGGACTTCCCCAGCCACCGCCTAAAAGATAAAGAAAACGATGCGTGCCGGCTGCAACAGTGGCAGTCGCGGAATAGATACCATCGGCGTTATCATCTGTTAGCTCAAGATCCCAGCCACTCCATCCACCAAAATCGCCAGTAGCCCAAATATTAGAACCATCAGGAACTGTTTCATTGGCCATATCAACGATAAATGTTACATCATATTCATCCTGACAGGGTTCACAGGAGTTCCAACAAGTTGTGTCAGCAAGCACGTCAGCATCAACCACAGTAAAACCGAAAGTGGCATCACCTTCATCTACAGCTGAATCACAAATTGATTGATCTGGTGGTCTTCCTTCAGGGCTTCCCCAACCACCGCCTATGAGATATAAAAAGCGGTACGACCCTGGAGCTAAATTAAGTGTATCAGAAAAAATGCCATCACCATCAGGATCTGTTAGTTCAGCACCCCAACCAGACCAGTTATCGAATTCTCCCGTGGCCCAGATATTTGTACCATCTCCAATATCTGCACGTGCGGCATCTACGGCGATGATCACGTCATAAGTCTGCGCAGTCAACAGCGCAGGCAACAACATGAAAATTGCCAGTGTTAAAATAATGTAGTTACGTTTAGGTCGCATTGTGCGTCCTCCTCTTTTTGTGTTACTCTTCATTCTTTATACAAACATTGCTAGAAGAATTTTATCCATAGGGCAAATATCGAGATAACCAGAACAATACTTGCGATTATATTAACTTGGTTCCAACGTGGATTTTGAACATCCATTTTGCGGCTAAGATCAGTTTGTAATTCTGATGCAGATGCCAGTGTAAGGCCAGCAATTTGTTCGCGGTTCGGCATTGATGTGGCCAGACTAACGGTAACGAGCACTCCAACCGAGACGACGAACAGGAATACTGCAAAATGTAGAAAATTCATCGTGGCATACCACTCGAAGGCCCCCAATGATGTACCGGACTTAACTAAAATTTCAAGAATAAATCTCATAGCACCCAATACAGCACCTGTACCAAGGGTTGCTATAGCACCTTGAGAATTCGCTCTAGGCCAAAATATCCCAAGAATAAATACTGCTGCAATGGGTGGGCTGATATAGGCTTGCACACTTTGCAGGTAAACAAATAGTTGACTGCTTAGCATGGTAATAAGAGGAACAGACAATACGCCCAATACCACCATCACTGTTGTGGCGAGCCGTCCAACCAGAACCAGCTCCGTCTCGGAAGAGTCCGGTCGATAGTGCTTATAAAAATCCATAGTAAACAAAGTAGACGTACTGTTAAAAACGCTTGCCAGTGATGACATGAGGGCTGCCAGTAAACTGGCAATGACGATTCCCTTGACACCAGTAGGAAGTAGATAACTGGTCACAAGTGTCGGATAGGCTTCGTCACCAGTAGTACCAAACAGAGCTGCAGCAATTAATCCAGGGAGAATGAGGATGAATACTGGTAAAATTTTTAGAAAACCAGCCAGGATCGCACCTGACCGAGCATGATTGATATTTTTAGCACTTAAAACCCGCTGAACAATAAATTGATCTGTACACCAATACCAAATGCCCAGAATAGGGGCTCCAAAGATGATGCCTGTCCACGGAAAATCCGGATGATCCATTGCTTTGAACATATTAAAAAATTCTGGCGGCAGTTTCTCTTGAAGTCCAGAAAATCCACCGACTTCATTCAATCCTAATACAGTTAATGCAACGGCTCCACCAATTAATATGAAGGTTTGAACCAGTTCTGTATAAATAACAGCCTTTAATCCACCGGCAATTGTATAAATCCCAGTCACAATGATCAAGACAATCGCCGACGTCATCATGTCCCATCCTAGAATCTTGTGGAGCAATAACCCACCAGCGTAAAGCGTAACAGATATTTTTGTGATGACATAAGCTATTATAGACACGGATGTTAAGTACATTCTGCTGGAGCGGCTATAGCGCCTTTCTAAAAATTCAGGCATGGTAAAAACACCAGATTTTAAGTAGAATGGAACAAACACCCAACCAAGAAATAGTACCATAAATGCAGCTAACCATTCAAAATGACCTACTGCTAAACCACTACTGGAACCAGTCCCAGCTAAACCAATAAAATGTTCACTTGAAATGTTTGAGGCAAAAAGGGATGCTCCAATGGCAACCCAACCCACGCTGCGCCCCGCCAGAAAATATTCTGTGGTATCAGTCGTTCGTCTTGAAAAGTAGACACCAATCCCCAGCACCAATAGGAAATACAGGATAATTACAATGAAATCTATACCACTCATGCCTAAACCTTTATCGTTATTACCAAAATGCTTTTCAATTCTTGATTATATATGACAAAGACCAGACCATCTGAAGCCACAATGAGCAGCCCCATTGACTATTTCCCCTGGCCAGTTAACCAAGTGATCAACACAAACAGTGAAAGGTATTAGTAAAACAGTGGTTTACAAATTGATCTATCCATTATATGGCACATACTATTTGCTTATTTTTTTTGTTACCAACTGAGGGTAGCATCATCTTCATAGGTGAATTGCTTATTATTGGAATAATAATTTTATCATAATGATAAGAACCAAAGATAGATATCGGAGGAGCTCTTGTACGTCTTCTTTGACACCTGAGCGACGTATCGTTTTGCGATCACACCTCAATTATTATTTGACAGGAATTAGAGGCTAATTATTTATTGGGTAGCTGGTTTAACTCAGGCTTTTGGACTGATCATTCTGATACCTGTAAATGAGAGAACAGGTCTATTTCAATCCAAGCTCCTTACACATCCGGTGGAAGTTTGGTGGCGCAAGACCCAGTTTCCCGGCCGCTTCTGTATCAGTTTTACTATGCTTACGCACGTATTCGAAATATTGCTTCCGGAAGTCGTGTTCTACCTCCTTGAGAGGTGCCAAATTCTTTTCCGTAAACACCGGATTAACAAATGAAGACATGCTATCCTGGGACTGCATATCCAGGGCCAGATTCACGGTATCCTCGGTAATGCCTTCCATCCCCAGAATGACCAGGCGTTGGACCACGTTCTTTAACTGTCTGACGTTTCCTGGCCAGCCGTATTGTTCGAGCAAGCTCCAGGCTTTCTCAGATATTACAGGGGGTACAATGCTCAAGTCATGACAATAATGATCCACAAAATACTTGATCAATAAGGGAATATCATCCTGTCTATCCCGGATGGCCGGTGCCTGAATGTTCAGAATATTCAAGCGATAGTATAAATCCTCCCGAAACTTATTCTGTTTCATCAGTTCTTTCAGATTCTTATTGGTCGCTGAAATAACCCTTACATCTACCATATAGCTTTTTTTTCGACCAATTTTGTCCATCTCTCCCGTCTCCAGAACCCGGAGCAACTTGGCCTGGGCTAAATAGGGTAATTCAGAGATCTCATCCAAAAATATCGTTCCCAGATTGGCTTGTTCAAAAAGCCCTGCCTTGTCTGCTTTGGCTCCGGTAAAGGCGCCTTTTATGAAACCAAAAAGTTCGCTCTCAATTAATTCACCTGGAATCGCCGCACAGTTGACTGTTACAAAGTTTTCATATCGTCGATCACTTTGATAATGAATATTCCTGGCAATGAGTTCTTTGCCTGAACCGGATTCTCCAACGATGAGAACGTTGGCTTGAGTCACGGCAAATTTGGAGATGTGATCCCTAACCTGTTCGATACTTTGTGATTCTCCTAATAGGGGTCGCTCCTGGACAATTCGATCTATTTTCCGGTCCAATCGCTTTTGAGATCGAATTCGATCGTTTTCCAGTTGCTTTTTCTCAGCCGCATTCAGAATCGTGAGGATGAAATCAGTGGGCTGATAAATAAAATCTTCTATATCTGAAGGATATTTTGTCCCGAACCAGTATGCTCCACTATCCAGCATTTGGGTGGCAAATTGGATATCAGTTTGATTAATGGTCATTTTTGTTATGACAACCACCTGGATTGTGGCGTCTATTTCACGGATTCTTTTTAGGAGGCGCTCCCCATATAAGCCCCCAGAAATCTGGTAATCTAAAATTGCAACATCAAAGGGACCGCGGTCTTTAATCGCCTTAAGGGCATCTTCTCCAGTGGATACGATCTCTTCTATTTGTATCCGCTCACGGAATGGGTCGATAGTATTTTTAATCCGACGAACATCATATTCTTCATCTTCGATTAGTAGAACTTTGATCTGATCTTGATCCATATTTATCCTAATGTTACGTGAATAATAAAGCAGGCACCACCATTTGGTCTATTGCGTGCATCAATCTGCCAACCACACCGGCGACTAATCTCACGTGCGAGATAACAGCCATAACCTGAATGGTGTTCACCCTCTTTGGTGCTTACAGATTCCTTGAATATTGTCTTAACACCATCTTCGTCTGGTTCTAAAAGATTTTCGGCAAACCCCTTACCATCATCACATATTTCAACGATCAACTCATTTTGAGCTGAATCCAGCTGAGTACTAATATGTAATTCCAAACTACGATCTGAATTGTGATCAATGGCATTCTGGATGAGGGGTTCAATGACCTCCCAGATAACATATTCATTGACATGAATGATCGGGAGATCATCTGCAAGAGCCAAGTTGATATCTACCGCATTTGTTTCACCTTTTCGGTAGACCCGTTGAAATATATTTTTCACCACGAAGGTGATCACTTCATTGATGTTGGATTGGAAAATGGGGTTTCGAATTACATGTAGTGGAGGATCATAGGATTTCATGTCATAAATGGCTCGAGACACAAAATTCGCATATTTGGTCACTCGATCACGGGTTTCACCGAGATTATCTACCATCAGACTACGCAGGTCTTCCTTGATGAACCCCATGACTTTCTCAGCTTTGTGGTGTGTATGGTAAATGCGTTTGGTAAAAAGTAGCTCCTTCTGATGTTCAATTTGCTCGCGGAGCTGGATTGCCCTCTCATCAAAAAGCTGGTGCTGAACCTGTTCACGTTCACGGGCTGCATAGGAGTAAATGAAAAACATTGCCATAAACCCCATCAGGATCAGGGCTGTGAACAGGATACTGCTCTGACCATAGGCGGTTTTCAGTATGGCTAGCAATCTCCCGACATCAGGTGTGACCCTCATGTATGCAGCGCCACTCACCTCGCCATGGTCATAAAAAGGAACCAGCAGGTGAAAAGTCTCATCGCCTTCCAGAGAGCTAATTATCTGTTCATCCAGGAGCAAGGCCTGCTTGTTTTCCGAATAGTATTCCAGAGCTTTGCGGGAAAATGCTTGTGAGATGCTAGACTGAGGTACCACTTCTCTGATATACAGATCATATATCTGCTCTCCTTCAGAGATAATGATTACTGAGTCACCATTCTCTATCAACAGATATACTTCATCGATGTTGCGCTGCAAAGTCTGCTGACTTAGCATTTTGTCAAAAGATTGAATAGCGGCGACCTGTTCATGGGGCAATTCATGGGGTTGAGCCCGTCCATGTTCGATCAAAAGTTCTAATGCTGTGGTTGTCAGGTCAGCAATTCGTTCTGCAGAATCTTTGCGGTAATAATCCATGGATTGACGAAAAAGTTGATTGGTCGATTGATTGTTGATGAACGAAAGAGCCATTTGGAAGATCATCACAATGATGAATAGCACGACAATATGCTGAATTTCTATGTGATAGGCCTCAAAGCGCTTGAAAGCTTTCATTCAATAAGATCCTTGGATTGAATATCCTTGATCTCATTCCAGGCCAAGGCTAATCCATCATTTACCGACAACTCTCCTGCCAATATTTGATGCAGCCTGCTGGATATTACATCTGATAATTTTGTATAGTGATCGACTGCTGGACGGTGAATACCGTACTTCATCATTTCACCGATATTGTTTAAGCGCTGCTGTCGTCGATCAGTTGCATCGCCTGTAAAAAATTGTTCCTGAACAGGGAGTACTCCTTCTGCTTCGTATAGTATGTTCTGGCCCTCAAAGGATGCAGCAAACTGCATAAATGTAATTGAGGCTTCTTTCACAGGTGAGTGTTTTGATAGCATCATATTCCAGCCTCCAAAGACCGGCGAGCTGGTTTCACCCTCGAAATGCGGAAGCGGTGCCAATGACAGTTGCTCAAATTTGATTGAATCATAACGTGCATCACGGTCGTTGTTGACGGTTGGCCAGCCCCTTACAAAAGGAATATCGTGATCCAATGCATATACAATGCAATCATCTTCCGTCATATGTAGGACCTCCCGGGGAGCTTTCCCGGTTTCGATCAAATCTTTAAAGAATTGCACTCTTGCAACAACCAGGGAATCAGTCAGATCTATTAAGTCACCCGTTTCAGGATCCTGAAGTGATCGACCAAGTATTTCGTTAAAGTTGCAGATAAGCCCCTCATACGCCTCGGCTTGAGGCAGGTACAGCGGTTGATCGGGGAAATATTTATCACCTAAGCTGAGTAATTCCGTCCAACTAATTGACTGCTTGATTTGCTGGTTAATTCGTTCTCCATCGGGCAGCGCCAGGATAAGATCCTCGCGATAAAACAACGCCCCAATGTCTATGTATAAAGGAATCGCATAAAGTTTTCCATCCACAAAACAGGTCTCCAGTGATTGGGGTACCAAGTCTCTCAAAAAATGAGGTGAAAAATAAGGGGCAAGCGGTTCTGCCCATTTGGTAAACCTGGGAACCCAAACCAAATCAACAGCAAAGACATCGATGCGACTGCTTCGACTTCTCAGGTTTCTGGCTATTAATTCTTTTCGTTGATTAGTATTGAATTTTGCGAATGGTAGATCAATGGGAACAACTTCGATCTCTCCAACATGCAGTTCATTAAACTGTCGAATAATCTCGGCATGTCCATACCCAATATTATCTGCGAAATAGACCCTTTGCAGATTGTCCTCCTTGATGGGTCCCCGGCCAATTGGGAAGGATGATAGAAAGAATGAAATGGTGAAGATTATGGCGCCGAGGGTAAATAAAAAAGGTAGACTCGTTGCAATTGATTGAGTACGAGAGTTCGTTTGATTACCGTTATGGTTTGGTGCTGAATTCATCTTATTGAAATGATAATAATTGAGATATTAATTCAATACAAGAAGTATATTTAATTGATTGTAGATGCAGTGAATATGTGACCTCTAGTTTTTATTATGAGCTGTGATCATTCATACATTTTATTAGAACTCTGCTTAATTCTTCCACCTGAATCTGGAGTAACTCTAATCGATAGTGTTGTATTTACATGTATTTAACTTTTTGATTCTATTTTTATTATTTTTGCGGTCTGGTTTAGGAAGGGTTTAAATATGATTCCTTTTTGATGTCCTGAATTCAATGATCGTTGGTTGAAGCGGTATTGGCATCCTTATTGCGAAAAGTTCTATATCACTATCAATCTAGCGGGGTTTGCTTACCCCAATTCGAGGAGAATATATGTTAAGTGGAAATGTGAAAGCGATCCTCCTGTTTACAGTGTTAAGCGGAATGCTCATTGTTGCCTGTAATACTACAGAGCCAGTTGTCAAACATGATATCATTAAGGGTAAAACCATATCCAGCATTGTTGAGAGCATGACGCTTGCTGAAAAAGTAGGTCAAATGACTCAGGCAGATCGACGCTATCTAATTGATATAGATGATATTAAAGATTACTACCTCGGATCAATTCTGAGTGGTGGAGGATCAACACCTGAGGTGAATGAACCTGCAGCCTGGGCCAATATGGTTGATATCTATCAATCCAAAGCGGCTGAAACCCGGCTGGGAATTCCCCTGATGTACGGTATTGATGCTGTCCACGGACATAACAACGTGATCGGGGCTACCATTGTGCCTCATAATATTGGACTGGGTGCCACAGCGAATGCTGAGCTGGTACGGCAACTTGCTCAGCTGACTGCCAGGGAAGTCCGGGCAACCGGGATTAACTGGACCTTTGCTCCCTGTGTAGCCAACTCAAGGGATGAGCGTTGGGGTCGGGCTTATGAGTCTTTTGGTGAAGATCCACAACTTATCTCAGAGTTAGGGGCAGCCCAGGTTTCAGGGTTTCAGGGATCATCGCTTGATGCTGCAGACGCCATTGCAGCCTGTACAAAACACTATATAGGCGATGGAGCTCCAACCTGGTTAACGGGAGAAGAAGGTTTGATAGATCGTGGAGACGCCATGATTGATGAGGTAACCCTGCGTGCGCTACATCTGCCCCAGTATATCGCTGCCATGGAAGCCGGTACAGCCACTATAATGGCTTCCTACAATAGCTGGAATGGTGAAAAACTCCACGGACACAAATATTTAATGACAGATATTCTAAAAGATGAATTGGGTTTCCAGGGCTTCATTGTGAGTGATTGGAAAGGTATCGATGGCATTCCAGGTGACTATAAGAGTGATATTATCCAATCCATTAACGCCGGTATAGATATGGTCATGGTACCGGGAGACGTCACCAAAAATGGATATACCTACCGTGAGTTCATTGAAACCTTCAAAGAAGCCATAAATGAGGGCTCCATTCCCATGAGTAGAATCGATGATGCTGTCTCTCGAATTCTGACTGTAAAAAAGGATATGGGCTTGCTTGATAATGCATTCAGAAACGATAGGTCACTGCTAGCCAGTGTGGGTTCAGACGAGCATCGTGCACTTGCCCGTCAGGCTGTCAAAGAATCAGTGGTAATGCTTAAAAATAGTGAATCTACTCTTCCTCTTTCTAAGAATGCAACCAGGATTGTAGTCGCAGGACGAGGAGCTGATAATGTCGGGATGCAGTGTGGAGGTTGGAGTATTTCCTGGCAGGGATCACACGGTGATATCACTCCTGGCACTACCATTTTTGAAGGAGTACAGGAGCTGGTTTCTGAGAATACTGAAGTGCAGCTTTCAATTGATGGGACTGCAAGTTCTGGAGCCGATGCAGTTATTGTGGTTATCGGTGAGGATCCCTACGCCGAAATGGTTGGCGATCGTGAAAATCTGAATCTTTCTGAAGCAGATATTGCTGTCCTTAATACAGTTAAATCTTCGGGAGTTCCAATGGTAGTAGTCCTCTTATCTGGACGTCCAATGATCATCAATGAAGTCCTGAATGATGCAGATGGATTCCTGGCAGCCTGGTTGCCTGGAACCGAAGGGGGTGGAATTGTAGATGTCATTTTCGGAGAGCATAACCCTTCAGGCAAGCTATCCGTCACCTGGCCGGCCTCCATGGAACAAATTCCGATCAACTCGGGAGATTCTGAGTATGAACCGCTCTTCCCGTTGGGATTCGGGTTGAACTATTAATCAAATGTCAAACATCTGGTAGGTTGAAATTGTTGGGGAAATTTTTAACACAGTCCAAATGGAGTAAAATATTAGTTCCCATCACGGGTATCATTTCGATGCTCCTGATTAATATTAGTGTTACTTCCCTGATCATTCCTGCTGTCTTACCCATTTCCAAAGTGCGTGTGGTATCCGATAGTGCAGGACACCGACTCCAGGTGAATGGTGAAGATTATATGATTTTCGGGATGAATTGGGACTATTTCCCCATCGGTACGAATTACACATACAATTTATGGGACAAGTCGGATGCTTTTATTGAGGAGGCTCTTCAGCGGGAGATGACACTCCTGAAAAGCATGGGAGTCAACACGATTCGACAATATTCAGATATCCCACCTCGTTGGGTTACACATATCTTTGAGAACTATTCAATTTTTACCATCATAAATCATCCATTCGCACGTTATGGAGTTGAATTAGAAGGTGAATGGATCGCAAACGTGGATTACTCAGACCCAAATCTACGCCATTTTATTTTGACCGATGTAGCTGAGATGGTTGCAGAATTTAAAGATACTCCCGGAGTACTGATGTGGCTCCTGGGTAATGAAAATAATTATGGCCTGTTCTGGAAATCCACTGAGACTGGAAATATTCCAGATGGAGAGCCATTGGAACAAATCAGGGCAAGGCAGTTGTACTCACTGTTAAATGAAACTATTGAAACCATTCATGATCTGGACGACAACCGGCCAGTAGCTATCGCCAATGGTGATCTCTTGTTTCTCGATATCATTGCTGAAGAAATTGACAACCTGGATATTTTTGGTGCTAATGTCTATCGTGGTGCTTCTTTTGGTGATCTTTTCGATGTTGTTCACCAAAAATTAGATGTCCCGGTCATGTTTACCGAATTTGGTGCCGATGCCTTTAACGTAAAAGAAATGCGAGAGGACGAAGTGACACAGGCAAAATATCTACTGGCAAACTGGCAGGAGATATATGAACAAGCCAGTGGAAATGGGAAGGTCGGCAATGCCATCGGTGGTTTTACTTTTCAATTCAGCGATGGCTGGTGGAAATATCAACAAACGACCAACCTGAACATTCATGATACGAATGCCTCATGGTCCAATGGGGGCTATTTAGAAGACTTGGTTCAGGGTAAAAACAATATGAATGAGGAGTGGTTTGGAATTTGTGAAAAAGGGGTCAGCGACGATCACGGGTTTTATAAATTAACCCCGCGAGCAGCTTATTACGCGCTCCAAAAAGTCCATTCACTAAATCCGCTCTCCCCCACCATTAATCTTGATCAAATTCAATATCATTTTTCAAACATAAAGCCATGATAAGACAAAATTTCTAATAATTACGAATTTGTATATGCGGATTGACAATCCAGTTGAACTAGAGGAGTCTCGCACATGAGTGCAGGAACACATTTCAAAACTGCCCCGGAAGATCGAATTTCCCTCAAACAGAAATCGGCTTACGCCGTTGGTATGCTGGTCAATAACCTCCAGGCAGCAGCACTACCTGCCATGGTTGTTATCCTCAATCTTGGGCTGGGTATGGATGTCCTATGGGTCGGACTGATCGGGGCAATCCCCCGTATCTTTGATGCAATCTCGGATCCCATGTTGGGCTACATTTCTGATAACACGCGTACTCGCTGGGGTCGACGCAGACCATTCATCTTTACCGGAGCGATCCTGGCCGGTATTATCTTCGCCGTAATGTGGCAATTACCTTCGGGCTACATTGATATATTGGCTAAAAACCCCGTTAAACAACATCAGACCCTTTCATCGGATGGGCAAAAAGCTGACTTCAATGACGCTGGTGGAGCCATCCAGAATTACGATGCAGGGCAACTAGCTGATGCAGGTTTTATTTTTTATGGACCTGAGTTGTTGGCTCTCACCGAAGGCTCTTCTGCAGCAACAAACCTTGATGGATTTCCACAGCTTGAAATCAATGTAGACATCCCTGAACTCAAATCATTCCAGGTTGTATTTAATGAAGCCGAAGTTCCGGATATCTCTGATGGTGAAGTATACTTTGTAGATCTTTTTCTGCATAATTCTGAGGACCAGAAAGGCCATCTCTATAAATTTAAGCTGGATGATCTGCTTCTGAGTACTTCCAATGGTAATCAAAACGGAAATCACCAGCTAGATCTTGAAGCCATAAAAAGTATCTCGCTCCACTTCACCGATTTGGCGGGTACAGGTCTGGCAACGATTCATTCACTTAAGCTTAGAAAGAGTGATCAGTTCTTCACTTACTATTTTCGATACTTTATGATAATGTCCATTCTTTTCTTCCTGGCTTACACAGTATATGCAACACCCTTTGTGGCCTTCGGTTATGAAATGACAGCTGATTACCATGAACGTACCCGCCTTCACGCCTTTGCTAATACAGCCGGCCAACTTGCCTGGCTGGGGGTTCCCTGGTTCTATGCCATCATGGCCAGCAGTCTGTTCAGGGATACTGTTCATGGTGCGCGTACCCTGGCCATTGTGGTTGGAGCGGTAGTCGCAATATTCGGAATTATTCCGGCAATTTTCCTTAAAGAAAGACAAACCCTGGCTCCAGTTGAAAAAGCTGCTAAAGGGTTGTGGAAAAACATGGGAGAGTTTTTCACTGGGATTGCCATCACTTTTAAGAATAAGCCCTTTGTCAAGCTTTGTGCATCTACCTTTCTCGTTTTTAATGGCTTCCAGCTTGGGATGTCATTTTCAATCTACATCATGATTTACTACCTGTATAATGGCAATGATGGAGATGCCGGGAAGTTGATGGGTTGGTACGGTATGCTTACCTCCATCGCCACCCTGGCTGTTATTCCCCTGACTGGCTGGATTGCAACTCGGATCGGAAAGCGAAAAACCTTCCTGATTACCATCTCCCTATCCATTGTGGGCTACTCAATCAAATGGTTCGGCTACAATCCCGAATACCCGTATTGGTTACTCTTCGCAGCACCCTTTGTGGCTTTCGGAACAGGCTCCCTGTTTACACTTATGGGTTCCATGATATCTGATGTCTGTGATTATGATGAACTGAAAACCCATCAACGTCGCGAAGGAGTTTTTGGAGCTATTTACTGGTGGATGGTCAAGGTCGGTATGGCCCTGGCAGGGCTGCTCACTGGAGTTTTGCTTAAAGTCTCAGGTTTCGATGTAGCTTTAGGAGCTGGACAGGAAGAAAGAACTCTGTTTCTGATTCGGGTGTTTGATGTGGGTATTCCAATCGTTACGTCTGCCATCGCACTCTGGATTATTTCAACGTATACAATTACCGAAACAAAAGCTCATGATATTAGACTAGAACTGGAAAACCGACGTGGGAAAGTTGCTCCTGCTGATACACCTCAAGGCAATGAAGGCTAACAACATGAAACAATCGAAATTTACAGTTTATCATACTCTTATGCTGATGATGCTCTTCCTAGTGGGGTGTAGCACACAAATCGCTAATGAAAATCAACTGAAATCAACATCAAAATTGATACTCACCTCTGCCGCAGGTGCAAAACAGGACATTCAGGAAAATGTGAAATTTAAAGCCGGTAGCTCATCTGGAGTTGTGATCTCAATTTTCCCGGATCAGGTCAAGCAAACCATCGATGGAATCGGAACATCCTTCACCGAATCTTCCGCCTTTGTACTGGCACATCTTGATCCGGAAAAACGACATAAGGTCATGGAGCGAGTATATGGTGCAAGCGGAGCTAACTTCTCGCTGACCAGAACTCATATTGGTGCTTGCGATTTTTCAGTCGAAGGAAAATACTCCTATGCAGATAAACCAAATGATAAAACGTTAAGCTCTTTTAGTATTGCCCCTGATCTGGCTGGTTTCGACCCAGCTACATATCCTGGAGTTAAAGACTCAAAATATGATCTACTTCCCATGATCCAGGAAGCCCTTGCTATTAAAAGTACCCAGGAGGATAAAGAGCTCCGTATTGTTGGTTCAGCCTGGACTGCCCCCTCTTGGATGAAGGAAAATGAAGACTGGTATACCTCCGGGAGCCCGGAGAATAACTGGCAGGGAACTGGCGGTACACTTAAACCCGAATACGTTTCCACCTACTCCAATTACCTCCTGAAATATCTGGATGCCTATAAGTCTGAAGGAGTCGATGTCTGGGGACTCACTCCAGTGAATGAGCCCCATGGCAATAACGGACAATGGGAAAGCATGAATTTTTCCCCCGAAACTCAAAATGAATTTATAAAAAAATATTTGGGACCGGGGTTAGCACAGAGTGATTACAGTGATACCAAAGTGATGATTTTCGATCAAAACAGAGATGGTATTGAAGAGTGGACTGATGTGATTTTTGCAGATGAAGAAACTGCCCCGCATATTTACGGGATCGCAGTGCACTGGTATGAAAGTACCAATAAAGTATATGAAGATGTATTTGATCGGGTCAAGGCAAAATATCCTGATTTTTCCATAGTACACACAGAAGGTTGTATCGATGATCTGGGTAGACCTGCGCCAGACGATTGCACTGACCCCGCTGGTCGAACTGAGGAAAACTGGTTTAAGAATGACGCGTTCTGGTGGAACCCGACTGCCAGCGATTGGGCTTATGCTGTATCCTGGGCTGGTGAACATGCAGATGACCATCCCCTGTATACTCCGGTTCATCGTTATGCTCGCAACATCATTGTCAGTTTGGATCATTGGGTTACAGGTTGGATCGATTGGAACATTGTGCTGGACCAATATGGTGGTCCCAATCATGTTGGAAATTATTGCGGCGCCCCAATTATGATCGATACAGAAGCTGGCGATGTCTACTACACTCCGGTTTATGATGTGCTTTCACAATTCAGCCGAACCATAAGACCAGGTGACAAAGCAGTCCAAACCAGCAAATCTATACCTGGACTGAATCCTGATGACTTACACGCCTGTGCTACAGTAAATGATCGCGATCTGCTAAGTGTCCAACTGCTCAACACAAGCAAAGCGTTGATTACTTACAAACTTCAAATTAATGCACAATACGCTGAGGTAACCATTCCAGCAAACTCAGTTCAAACGGTACAAGTCCAGCTATAGCCAAAAGGTGATCCTTTGAATAAAACCACCCCCATACCATTTACTTTGAATGAAAATGGTGAGTTCATTATTGAGAATTACAACTCAGCAAAACCATTCTCAAGTTTTTTTCCAGGGATTGCTGGTAAAATGGGCATCCCAATGTGGGTATTTTATGTAAATCGCGGACAGGGAATCTGCAGCATGGGTATCCAGGACAAAGACAAACCCATCATGGAGTTCCTGCCAGCAAATTGGGCTTATCAATTAGCTCCGAGTCAGGGATTTCGAACCTTTATTAAATTCCCCGGGCATTCAGCATCCAGTTTCTATGAGCCGTTTCAGGCAAATTACAGAGATGCCAGTCAAAATATATCGCAACGGATGATCATTTCACCCTCCCACTTGGTTCTGGTTGAAGAGAATCAAAGCCTGGGTCTCACATTCACAATAGAATATCATACTGTCCCTGAGGATAGCTATGCCGGTCTCATTCGGACCTTGCGAATTGAAAATACGGGAAACAAGGGCATCAGTATTGAAGGCCTGGATGGCTTACCCCTGGTCATTCCCTACGGTCTCAATAACTTTGCGTTGAAACATATCAGGCGCTTAACTGAAGCTTTTGTAGAGGTGAGTAATTACGATCAGTCAGCACCCCTCTTTAAAGGGAAGGTCGAACCTGCTGACCGCCCTGAGGTTGTCCGCATTGAAAAGGGCAACTTCTATGTCGGTCTGGAGCAGGGTGAGCAGGAGAATCGTCTGCTAAAACCCATTGTAGATCCTCAACGGATCTTTGGCTCACACACGGATTATGCCTATCCGGCAAATTTCATTGATTCCAGCTTCGAAGACCTCTATGAGGGCCAGGTATTTGAAAACAGACTGCCAGCGGCCATGAGCCCTTTCCAGACTACCCTACAAGCTGGACAGACTTATACTTTGACCTCAATTATCGGTCACATTGAATCTAGCGAAGCTTTAAATAGCCTGATACCTACCATCAGCAGCATTGATTATCTGCAGAATAAAAAGCGATCTTCTCAGGCGATGATTGACACACTGACCAGGCAGAACCTCATTGTCAGTGGTGAAGCAACTTTAGATCTGTATACGCGTCAAAATTTTCTTGATAACGTACTGCGTGGTGGATTCCCCTATACCTTGCGTGGAAAACAAGGCTGTTCAGTTCTACACCTGTATTCCAGAAAACATGGTGATCTAGAGCGTGATTACAATGATTATCGCATCACGCCCACAAACTATTCTCAGGGCAATGGGAATTACCGGGATGTAAATCAGAATCGTCGATCAGATCTCCTCTTCAACCCGGATGTGAAGTCAGGAAATCTGGAACACTTTTATAATTTGATCCAACTCGATGGTTTTAACCCCTTGGTTATCAAGGAAATCCGGTACCTCGCTCAGGATAAAGAATCGGTAAGCGACGTGCTCACAGATTACTTACCCGAGAATCAGGTTAGCCCAACCCTCTCTTTTCTGAGTGATTCCAGGACACCTGGCGAGGTATTGGAATTTTTGTATCAGCGGCAGGTAAATTTTCAGGAGAGTGCAGATGAGTTTTTGGGTGATCTGCTGGATGTATGCCACAAAATTCACGACACCGATCATGGTGAGGGATATTGGTCTGATCATTGGACCTATAATCTGGATCTCCTGGAAAACTATCTGGCTATATACCCAGAACAGCTGCACTACATTCTTTTTGAGAAGCAGAGTTTCACCTTCCATGATAGCCCATATCAGGTACGTGCCCGCGAAGATAAATATGTTATCTGGGATAATAATCCCATGCAATTGGAATCAGTCCATTTTGATAATCAAAAGGATGTTCAAATTAAAGAACGTGACCACCATGCAAAATCGGTTCGTACCTTAAATGGCGAAGGCGACGTTTATCATACATTCCTAATCATTAAACTTTTAAGTCTAATCACAAATAAAATGGCTTCTCTTGATCCCTCTGGTATTGGAGTAGAGATGGAGAGTGATAAGCCAAACTGGTACGACGCTCTCAATGGACTTCCAGCCCTTATCGGATCAAGTCTGAGCGAAACTATGGAATTGAAACGTCACATAGTATTTGTCCAAAATATCCTTGAGCAGCACCCCGATAAATATTCAAGCCTGGATATATTTGAAGAGCTATTGGATTTTATTCTGATTATTCAAGGCTCGCTCCATGAGGGTTTGGATGCTTTTAGCTTTTGGGATCAAGCGACCACTGCCAAAGAAAATTTTCGGCACCAGGTCCGAATGGGTATCAGTGGGATTGAATCCCATATAAGCATTGTAGCTGTCGCAAAATACCTTGAGTCTTGTTTGCGTAAGCTGGACCAGGGAATCGACCTGAGCTGGGATGCTGATAAAAAAATCCCCTCAACATATTTTACCCATAGCATCGATGAGTATGAGATCATTCAACGCAAAGTTTCAGATGGATCTACAGTACCAAAAACCAATGCAAAAGGTCAGAGTTGTTTCAAAGCAAAGGCTTTCAGCGTGCATCACCTCCCCCATTTCCTGGAAGGTCCGGTACACTATCTACGCTGCCAGCCCGAACAGAAAGCAGCCCTTGAATTGGTACATAACATCAAGCAGAGTGACCTCTATGATACCAAGTTAGGTATGTATAAGGTGAATGCCTCCCTGGATGATGAACCCATGGAGATCGGTCGAGCACGAGTATTTTCACCGGGTTGGTTCGAGAACGAATCAATCTGGCTCCATATGGAATACAAGTACATGTATGAGATGCTCCGTAATGGGCTATATGACATGTTCTTCGAAGATTTTAAACAAGTCTTTATTCCCTTTCAAAAACCAGAAGTATATGGTCGCAGCATTCTGGAGAACTCATCTTTTCTGGTAAGTAGCGCAAACCCTGATTCGAAAATACATGGAACCGGTTTTGTGGCCCGTCTCAGTGGAGCAACAGCTGAATATATTCAAATCCTGATGCATATGTGCATTGGACCCAAACCTTTTGATCTGGATAAGCATGGAGAAGTGGTTTTCCAGATAAAACCGGTAATACCCTCCTGGCTATTTACTACAAGCGACCAGCATCTTCAATTCAATCCGTCAAATGATGCGGGTTCAATGTTGATTCCTGCAAATTCATTCAGTTTTATGTTCCTGGGTGAGATTATGGTCACATATCACAATCCGAAAATGAAAAATACTTTCGGGTCGGATAGAGTCTCTGCCAAACGATTTAGTATTCATGACGAAGAAGGAAATACTCATAATTTTGAAGGGAATCATATCGAGGGAGATATGGCCCTACAAATACGCTCCCGTCGAGTGAGTCGCATTGATGTGATTCTGGATTAGTCAAATTATTTAAATTGGGAAAAACATCGATGAAAAATTTTATTAATGCTTTAGCTGGACTCCTTTTGGTGGCGGTAGGTTTGTTTTCTTGTCAACCCAATGAAATTTTGCTTAAAAAGTCATCTAGGGCGGCTACCGAGCTGACTGCGGCAGGAACAGGCATAGATTTCACTGACCTTACCAGAGAATCACCTTTTAACGAACGTAATTTTTCACCTTTTCTGGGTGAAAAATGGATTGGTAATGGAATCTCCTATGGCTGTTATCGTGCCGGTCAAGCTCCAGGTGAGAAAGGTCCAAGCGAAGCCGAAATCCTTGAGGATCTGAACATCATTTCCCATTATTGGAACCTTATCCGGGTTTATGGATCAGATGCTGATAGTGAACGGGTTTTAAAGGTTATTCATGATAATGAGCTGCCTATCCGGGTCATGCTTGGGATCTGGCTGGCGAATGAAACCAAACACCCCGAGCGCAAACCCTTAAACCAGGAACAGGTTGAGAAAGGGATTGAGTTGGCCAATCGATTCTCAGCGGAGGTCATCGCCATAAACGTTGGTAATGAGTCCCAGGTGGAATGGTCCTGGCATCACATGGAAGCAGAGAATCTGATTAGATATATTCGCATGGTGAGAAACTCTACCAAAACTCCAGTAACCACTGCGGATGATTATAATTTCTGGAATAAACCACATAGTAAAGCTGTGGCAGCTGAAATTGATTTTATTGTTTTACATGCTTATCCACTTTGGAATGGAAAAACTCTGGATATTGCCTTGTCATGGACAGATAGTATTTATCAAGCGGCTTTAGCTTTTCATCCCGATAAAATAATCGCACTGGGTGAAACTGGCTGGGCAACCGATTATAATGCTGATAAAAAGGGTCCAGGAGAACAGGGCAGTTTGGTCAAAGGCGAGGTAAGTCATAAAGCCCAGGAGCAATTTCTATTGCAACTGAATGCCTGGATTAATAAGAATAATGTTACCACTTTTTGGTTTGAAGCATTTGATGAACCATGGAAAGGTGGGGGTCTACAAACAGGACTCAGAGAGATCGAGAAAAATTGGGGTCTCTTTTATGAAAGTCGCCAACCCAAACCTGCTTTTGAGAATTACCTGAAGCTTAACAAATAGTAGGGACGTAACATGTTACGTCCCTACTATTTCAGTTGTACTGCCCCAAAGACTGCAGGGGTCTGATAGGAATTATCACGTTCCGCCCACCAGGCCAGTTTTCCATTTCTAGTATTACTGTCATTGTCATTCACATGGATGTCTAAGCCCAGAAAATGGCCAGGATCAGTAGAATCACTGAGACCCACCCATGGGATGGTTAATTCAATCTGATAGCCGTCAGATAGCCGCAATTGAGCACAACGGGCATTATTTATTGTAGATCCGATCGCCGAGCTTACGATTTGTTCATCCAGTACTACCCGCAGCTGATATTCATCACTTCCATAAAAAGTTGATTTGCTATTATCAGCATCAAGATATATCTCAATCCCATCTTTCAGGTAGTCGATAGAGGCATTATCACTCAAAATATCATCAAATACTCTGACAATAAGATACAGACTCTCGGCATCCCAGGTCACTGAAAACCAGCCTCCCAGATCTGCTTCTGATGTGCCGGTACCATCAATAACATGCGTAAGTCTGATCTGTTCAAGATTTTGCCAGATTTCATCAACTTCACCGTCAATAATGGGCGCAATATCTGTACTCTGAATAATATTCCCTTTGAATGGACTCGCTATGAGCTGAGCCGCTGTACTTTGCACATGACCTTTTTCATTTGATATTTCGACATGGTATTCCCCCGCCTGCTCACCCGTGCTAAACTGGTGCACAAATATTTGAAAGGAAGTTTCTCCAGGAATTGCACGACCATTACGATACCATTGGTAATTCAAGGGATATCCGCTGGCTTTCACCGACAGGGTTAATCCATACCCGGTTTCCAAAATCCCGGACTGGGGATGCTCTATTATGCGTGGCATCCGGATGCCGCGAATATTCAAATAGTCACTTGGATCCAGGGGATGTAACGATTCAACCATGCCCGGTAAAAATTCACAGTGCTCCGTATTTGTCTTACGGGCCTGGTCGAATAACCAGCGTTTGGCTTGACGTTTTGTTGGTCGATCACCAGTTCCCTTCCAATAATCCAGTATTGTTTCAAAACCAGGTGTGCGATATATGCTCCATGGTTGACGACTCAAGTCAAACTTTTTATGGGTCCACCAGTTCCAACCCACGTTGGCAGTCTCCAAAAATTCTGTAGATCTTTTATAAAGTTCCCAGGGCGGATTCTGTTCACCAGTTTCCCCATGCCAGAGTGGGATATTGTATTTCTGACGTAAATCATCCCAGCGTTGTAGACCGTTTTGAGAATTGGTTGGTGGATAGGAATGGAAAGCGATCACCAAATGTTTATCCCAATCCAGTGGTTCCAGCATCTCAAAGCTTTGGGCCCAGTCATCCCCTTCCACAAAAATGATACCTGTATCATCGGTGTCTCTGATTACGCGGGTGATCTCCACGTATAATTCTCTTAATAAGCCTGGATCAACACCAGGGTAACGTGCTAATAATGGTTCATTCAAGAGATCGTACCCGACAATGCATGCATAACTATTGTAACGTTTGGTGATTTTATCCCAGAGATCAGTGGTCATCGGCCAATATGTTTCTTTTTCTGTCCACAATCTTGCTGTACCATCACTATCCGATATATTGGCAGCATTTTGAGCCCCAGGGGCACCATGCAGATCCCAGATCACCCCCATCTCCAATTCCTCACACCATTTAACGAGATCATCAAGGTATTGGAATGCACTCTCATCGTAATTATAGGGCGCTTGCAAAGGTTGGTCCTCACGTGGTTGCAGCATGGAGGCTAAGAGAGGAATGCGTAATGTATTCACGCCCCAGGATTTCATGATCAGTACATCAGATCGGGTCATGAAATTCTGATGATAGAGTTTCCAGAATTTTTTTGCGTTTCTTTCTCCGATGAGATCCACAATAGCATTTTCGAATTGGTATGGTCGATCCAAAACCCGGATTCCCCACATATAACCCTCTGGAAGCAGCCAGCCACCCAAACCAATGCCCCGCAATTGCACCACGGCTCCTGATGACTTTTCAATGATATTCTGACCCTGAGTAGTGTAGTAGGCTAATGAATTTCCTGAGAAAATGACCAGACTGACCCCCAGGATTAATATTCTGGCCATTTTGTTATAAGATTTTCTCATTGTAGGTCCTTGGGTGGTTTGATTGAAACATTATCAATCTGTTTCTGCATAGGGCAGGTTGATGTAAAACTCCCCCAATTCATTTAATTGTCCCGGTTCGGGGTTAAACAAATAGGTGTAATGATTATCGGGATATTGTCCCCTTCCGATAAACCAGGCATACCGAAAAACATCTTCCCTCTCTTCACAAATGGCAACCATGTCTCCCATCTGCTGGATTTGTTTTTGATACGAATCGACCTGAGCATTCCAATTGGCCAATTCAGTGATCCATATTTGTTTGCCGTATTTTTGCAGACGATCGAGTTGGAATTCGAGACCATAATCATACCAGTGAAATGCCAGATAATCAATTTGAGGTTCCCTGGAGGCCAGTAGCCAAAAGGCATCGTAAAATGCGTCAAGCCAAACCACTGGGTCAGAATAATTTGTCATGGTGCCCCAATTCATGGCTGGTCCAACTAGATAAATTGATCGATCATATTCTGCTAAATCAGCCTGCACCTGCTCGTAGATAAGCCAATCATTGGCCGCTTGTTGAGGCGTTCGATTGGCCTGATCCGTAAGATTTGGTTCATTCATCACCAGTAGGTATTCAATTTCTGGATGCTCCAGGATAAACCCTTTCATCTGGTTCATACTATTTTGACTTGGATTACCACCCCACAGCATGGGAATAAATTCCATCTCATACTCTGCATAATAGCCCTCTGATGCGCTGGGCTCATAGTACCAGTTGTACCACCAGGAAACTCCTGATTTGAGCGCATTAAAATCAGATGTATCCGATAAATTGAAAGCCAGCCCACGCTTGGAGCTTTTCTCGATTGAAAATACCTGGTCTTCAATCTCGGTAGGTCCAGTAGTGTCCTTATCACAAGCAACAACCATGATTAATAGGCTTGCGATGAGGTATCTGTTACGCTTCATCTTGCTTTTACCTCTATTGGAAGTATCCATTACAGATGGAAATATTCTATTAATAACATTGTACTGTATATTATTAAAATGAGAATCTTTTTATACCAATAATAATAAATCTTACGTCACCTCTTGATTTGATCAGATCAATTACCTCAAGCTTCACTACACTTATTATTAATCTCAAGGAATTATTGAGTTTTTCTCAGTTGTCCTAAAATCAATCTAACTCGTTGTGTATTTTAGCCATATGCATGTCTTATCTGTCAATGTCACTCCCTGTATACTAGAAAAATGCAATTTATTTGATTTGTCACGGACCAATTAATTGCATCTCTCAAATTGAGGAGTGAATCTTGTATACTTCAAATAGTGACCCAAACAAGCAGGAGATTCAGATGAAAACAAGATTTATACCTTTAATTATCCTTTTATCTATAGTTGGAACAGCGATTGCTCAAAATACGCCCATCGATTTTGAAGCTGGGGGTTATGGTGCGGACTGGACCTGGACAACCTTCGAAAATGGTGGCAATGCCCCCATCGAGATTGTAACAAATCCAAGTTCAACGGGGCTAAATATGTCCGCAACAGTGGGTTCAATGACAACCTTAACTACCGGAGCTCCCTGGGCTGGTGTTGAATCTCAGCATGGCTCGGATATCGGGTCATTCAGTTTTGACGTCACCAATACTACGGTCAAGATTATGGTCTATAAATCTGTGATCAGCGATGTTGGTCTCAAATTCGTTGAAGCAAATGGTGAAGCTCAACCAGAGATAAAAGTCGCCAACACTTTAATCAACGAATGGGAAGAACTGACCTTTGATTTTTCCAGTCATATCGGTGTAGGAGCTACTGGTATTCTGGACCAAATCGTCATTTTTCCAGATTTTGACCTGGGCGGAAGAACAACCGATAACCTCTGTTACTTTGACAACATCAGCTTCTCAGGACAAGAGCTACCTCCAGCACCGGTTGCTCATGCACCAATCCCAACTGTGGCTGCAGAGAATGTTATTTCAGTATTCAGTGATGCTTATACAAACCTGGGTGGAACCAATTTCTATCCTGGTTGGGGTCAGACCACCGTAGTTACTGAAGTGGCTATCGAGGGCAACAATACTCTGCTTTATGCTGGTTTGAACTACCAGGGAATTGAATTGGGAAGTGCACAGGATCTGACTGGTATGGATTCGGTTCATGTAGATTTCTGGAGTGCGAACTCAACTGAGCTGCAGATCTTACTCATCAGTCAAGCTTCAGGTGAACAGCTCTTCTCCCTCCCTGTAGCCAATGACACGTGGGTAGGTGCTGACATCCCTCTGTCCCACTTCACCGACCTCGGTTTGTCTGTGGTTGATATTTATCAGTTTAAATTTGTAGGTAATGGAGATGTCTATCTGGATAATATTTATTTCAAAGGAGAAGGTGGTGGCTTAGAACCAACACCCCATGCTCCCATCGATTTTGAAGCTGAGGGTTATGGAGCGGACTGGACCTGGACTACCTTTGAAAATGGTGGCAACGCCCCCTTCGAGATCGTATCAAATCCAAGTGCAACTGGTGTAAATACCTCTGCTACAGTGGGTTCCATGACAACCTTAACCACCGGTGCTCCCTGGGCCGGTGTTGAATCTCAGCACGGCTCAGATATCGGGTCATTCAGTTTTGATGCCACTAATAGTACAGTCAAGATCATGGTCTATAAATCTGTGATCAGCGATGTCGGTCTTAAATTCGTTGAAGCAAATGGTGAAGCTCAACCAGAGATAAAAGTTGCTAATACTTTGATCAACGAATGGGAGGAAATGACCTTTGATTTTTCCAGTCATATCGGTGTAGGAGCAACTGGCGTTCTGGATCAAATCGTCATTTTTCCAGATTTTGATGCGGCCAGAACCACTGACAATATCTGCTACTTCGATAACATCAGCTTTTCCGCACAAATTCTACCAGCTGTTCCGGTGGCTCATGCACCAATCCCAACTGTGTCAGCAACAGATGTTATTTCAGTATTCAGCGATGCTTATTCAAATATAGCTGGAACTGATTTCTATCCTGGTTGGGGTCAGGCCACCGTAGTTACTGAAGTGGAGATTGAAGGTAACAATACCCTACTCTATAGTGGTTTGAATTACCAGGGCATCGTGTTGGGTAGCAATCAGAATGTTTCTGAAATGGACCTGCTGCATGTTGATTTCTGGAGTGCAAACTCTACAGCGTTAAACGTGTTTTTAATAAGTCCGGGACCTGTTGAAACACCATACGCATTACCGGTATCACCAGAAACTTGGGTGAGCGTTGATATTCCTCTGACTGCCTTTGTTCCTGTTGATGTTACCAATGTTTTCCAGTTTAAATTTGAGGGGAATGGTGATGTTTATCTGGACAATCTGTATTTTTCATCCACAACTACTGGTGTTGATAATAATCTGCTAACTGAAAATTTTGTACTCAGGCAGAACTATCCAAATCCATTCAATCCTGCTACTACAATCCGTTATGAAATCCCTGAAAGTGAAAATGTTCTGCTGATCATTTATGATATCAAAGGGAATGCAGTGAGAACAATTGAATCTGGAACTCTGAATGCAGGACGATATGAATATGTCTGGACAGGCTTGGATCATGCCCAACGACCAGTGTCAACGGGTCTATATATTGCCAAGATCCAAGCTGGTACATACTCCGAGACAATCAAGATGTTGTACTTGAAATAAGGGAAACCTTCTGAATTCGACTCTTGATAGTGAAGCTATGTTTCGGTGGTCAAGCGTACCACTGTCACGCTTTCACTGAAGCATGATGTTCAATTGGTATTTAAACGGTGATAGATTATTCTATAAACCCCTAGCCACCCTCACAAACTGTCCGACCCGATCGATGTTTTTCCGGAAACCACCATCGGCCAGTTTCTTGTTGGTGTGAGTTAGGGAGTCAACTCCCCAGGGTTTCACAATTTTGACAGCCTCAGCTACATTCTCCGGTGAAAGCCCACCAGCCAGAATGACTGGTATTTGAATTTGTTGAACTATTTCCCGACTAATGCTCCAATCGTGGGTAACTCCAGATGCACCAATACCTGCAATTTTGGGATCCTGAGTATCCAGTAACAGATACTCAACAACCGGCTCATACGCCTTGGCAATGTCCAAAGCCTGGGGACCCTCAACAGAAATAGCCTGCATAATAGCCAGCCCAGGTAGTTGATCCCGGAGTCTCCCCACTGCTTCTGGATCCAATGTGTTTTGCAGTCCACACAGGTGCAGAATGTCAGGGCGAACAGTATCTACCATTTCCATAATAGCATCCAAATCTGTCTCTACCGACAAGGCCACACTGACCGCTCTGGACTTCACAGCATCCACAATTGAGCGTGCAGCATCAAAACTAACTTCACCAGGTAAACCGATACTACTTGGCGTGACACCTATGTGGTCCACACCTTGTTTTATCACATTCAGAGCCTCATCAACACCCTGCATAGTATAAATCTGAACTCTCATTTAATTATCTCCCTCACCGAATATTATTTGACTCCGGAAGTACCTGCAACATTGTACCATTGGTATAACTCATCCTCACCTGCCGGGTCAGCCAAAGAGGGTTCCGGTAGCAGCGCTGGAAAATCATTAGTAAAGAAATACGTTTTCTCATAATCCGGGTTCAATATCCCCATAGCCCATTTATTATCAGATACAGATAACCATCAGGATCATGCTTGGGTCGGGAAACCTTCTGTGGCTCCTCAAATTGCCCCTGCCAGGGACGCTCTGCACGATGAGCAGAGACCAACACCCATTCATTAGTGAGTGGGTTGTATCGTCGATGTGGTGTGTCGCCTGGATGTATCATTTGTAGCATCAATTCCTACCAGAATATTGCGTACAAGGCGACGAGTATTACGCTAATGATCATGGCACTTATATTAAACACTGGCTCAGTTGCGAAGTATTTTCGTGATACTGAAATACCTTTAGGATCCGCTGCGCCTTTACCTTCAAGCTGGCTAACAATAGCGATAATTACCATGGTAGCGACCCATACGATCATCATCTGATGCATCCAGGGTAGTGAGGTACCTAACTTTAGCACCAATGCTATGGGAATGGAAGAAACTGCTCCCCAGATGGCGCCGTTGTTGGTCGACTTCTTATAAAAAAGACCCATGATGAAAACACCGAGCACTCCCGGGCTGACCAGACCGGTGTATTCCTGGATGTATTGAAACATTTCTTTTATTGACCCCAGCATAGGTGCCACCAGCACTGCAATGATTAAAGCCACTAGAACTGTAATTCGTCCCACTTTGACAGTTTGTTTATCACTGGCATTGGTGTTGATATATGCCCGATATATATCCATTGTAAATATGGTTGATGTTGAATTCAGCATGGAAGCCAAGGAAGAAACAATAGCTGCTGCCAATGCCGCTAATACTAATCCCTGGAGACCAGTTGGCACAAACTGAGAGATTAACCATGGATACGCTTTATCATAATTAACCCCATTGGCACTACTAAAGGCCTCACTGACACCTGGAATGACACTGGTACCCTGGGGGGCTGTGAACATGACATAAGCAACAATTCCCGGAATGACCACTATCAGTGGAATGATGAGCTTTAAGAAAGCTGCAAAGGCAATTCCCTTCTGGGCTTCTTTCAAAGATTTGGCGGCAAATGTTCTTTGGATGATGTACTGATTAAAACCCCAGTAATAGAGATTTGCAACCCACATACCTCCAACCAACACTGCAATTCCTGGTAAATTATTAAAGCTGGGGTGTCCTTCTTTGAGGATCATGTGAAAATGATCACCAGCTACATTATATATATGAGAAAGACCATTAAACACACCGCCATCAGGGGTTACATAATTCAAGGCAATCATGGAGGTAACCAACCCACCCACAATGAGCAGAATCACCTGAATAACATCTGTCCAGGCTACTGCTGATAAACCACCCCAGATTGAATAAGCCGCAGCAAAAAAGGCCAATCCAAGAATCCCATGCATGATATAATCGCCATTTCCGGTGCCCAATATTGTATCAAGCGCTTTAGCTCCAAGGAATAGAACAGAGGTTAGATTTACGAAAATAAAGAGACCAATCCAGAATACGGCGAGGATAGTTTTAAGGTTTTTACTATAGCGGACTTCAACAAAACCCGGTATTGTGTATATGTTTTTCTCAATAAATATTGGCAGAAAATATTTACCCACGATGATTAATGTGAGGGCGGCCATCCATTCGTATGATGCTATCGCCAGACCCAGCGAAAACCCAGAGCCCGACATACCAATAAACTGCTCTGCAGAGATATTGGCTGCGATTAGTGAGGCACCTATGGCCCACCATGGTAAAGATTTGCCAGCCAGAAAATAGTCTTCTGCATTTTTCTCGTGCCCTTCTTTACTCCTGGAGACCCACAGTCCTACTGAGACAATAGTTACTGCGTATGTAATGAATACTAGATAATCAACAAATGAAAACTCCATGAATTGGTCCTTTTCTTTTATCCCACAATGATTTCAGGCAAGATTCCCTCGATTTGAACTTTCCTGAATTTTATGTTTTATTTCAACTTAGTTTATGTGACTGTATCAAATTTGTATGTGATTTGATGGTTATATATTTCTCCAGGTTTTAGCACAGTTGATGAAAAAGATGGATCATTGGGCGCATTCGGAAAATCCTGAGGTTCCAGACACAATCCCTGGTGTTTTCTGAATGGCAAGCCCCAAGCTTTCCTTAATCCAGTTGGAATATCATAAATTTCAAATAAATGAGTTAGCAACTCATCTTGAAAATTATCACGCTTATACTCCCACCAGGCAAGACTGTCAATATACTCATCCGGGTCAATGAGTTGCTCCTCGCTCACTTCAGCATAGCGAATCCGCAAATACTTCTTCTTCTCCGAGGGAGATAAGGTCTTTCGCTTACCTTTTTTTTTAGAACTGTTATGCTTTCTACCCAAGTTTTACCTGCCAATTTTACGAGTGATAGCTGTTGGGATTCTTAATTATTCTATTCAAATTAATACAAATAAAGCTGAAAACAATTTCAGTATATAGGGGATAAATTGCTAACCATCTCAATGAATATCAAAATTTTTCTAAGACAGTGAATTTTGGGCAATCGACGAAGCAAGCCAAATACTGTTCCCTACAACCCACTATCCAGCAACCGGTCATGCACAATCTAATGAGTGAAGTGTTTACACTAATAAAAAAGTCCCTGATACTGTTGGTATCAAGGACTTAAGTTGTGCCTGCACATCGTAGTTGAACGAAGTGAACGCAGATATGTAGCAGGGGGGAGATTTGAACTCCCGACGCCCGGCTTATGAAGCCGGTGCTCTAACCAACTGAGCTACCCTGCCTTTCAATTCTCTCTCAAGGATTCTATATATCCTTCGAGACGCTTCGCTCCTCAGGATGACACACCGCGGTTTATCGTCCTACTGAGTCGACCTTGTCAATCCTGGCGGGCCTGCCCGCCGTAGTTGGGACTACGTCCCACGAAGGCGGGCGAAAATAGAATTAGCACTATCTGTGAGCAAGGGAATAAACACCTCTTTTAACACGCCATACCTTTTTCTTTATCCCTACCATTTTACACCTCTCCTAACCAAAGATTAAAGCATTCTCATATATTAAGATTGTTTCATTTTCTCACTATCTGCTATTGTACACTACTACTATTGTTATCTTTTTCACGAGAATTAACTCAGGAGGAAAGATGCAAAAACTATTTACCCTTTTACTCGTTGTACCTGTCATGTTTATGTGGAGTTGTGAGGACACTAAAGATGAAGAAGAATTACCAGATCTAGCCCACGTCGGTTCTGCTGCCTGTGGTGATTGTCACACCGAAATTTATGCAGATTTTATTGATAGCGGCCACCCTTACAAATTCAACATCGTTGATGGCGCTGCTCCAACCTACCCAAGTTTTGTTAACAACAGCCTGACCCTGCCTGCCAGTGAATCAGACTGGTCAAACATTGCTGGTGTTATTGGTGGTTTTGGCTGGAAAGCTCGCTTTGTTGACATTACTGGTCACGTCCTTGGAACTGCTGAGAGTATTGTTCCTGGTACTGGTGCCAACCAACATAACTTCTTTGGTGATGGTGTTGGTGTTGATTGGGGATGGAATGATTATCACCCAAGTGATGTTAAAAAATACAACTATGGCTGTTTCAAATGCCACACTACTGGTGGTTTTGAAACATCAAACCCAGATAGTTCATGGCTGAAGGTTCATCTCGATATAGATGCTCCAGAAACCATGGATTATTTCGCCTTTGGTGGAATCCAGTGTGAAGCCTGTCACGGTCAGGGAAGTCAACATGCAGTCGATGGCGACACGCAATATATCGAACGCGTAGTGACTAGCCGTCTCGAAGGTACCAAGGATGTAACTGATCTTTGTGGTGATTGTCATACACGCAACGCTGACAGATCAATTGCTGCTTCAAGCGGATTCACAAAACATCATGAACAATATGATGAATACATCACTACCGATCATTACAATAATGGCCAAATGTCATGTATTGATTGTCATGATCCTCATAAACGTACCATTTGGAGTGGAGATTCTGTAATTCAGACTTGTGGATCTGATTGCCATGCCGACAAAACAACTATGAAGCACAATGCTGCAGCAAGTTGTAACAGTTGTCATATGCCATATTCATCCAAATCTGGACAACAACGCGGTGCTTACACTGGCGATGTTAAATCTCACCTCTTTGCTATTAATACTGAAGCAGACTATGAGTTCTTTAACGATGATGGCGCCACAGTAAGAAACGTTGATGGCAAAGCCATGCTCAGTCTGAAATATGCCTGCTATGGCTGTCACGTTGATGAAAATGGTCAAGGTGGATTTGCTACTGCACCTGGCGACACAACACAGTATTCAATGAAGACTTTGCAAGTTCTATCTGACTATGCTGTAGGTATGCACGACTAAAAAGATCTCCGATCAAGAACAAAGGGGAGGCTCGTCCTCCCCTTTTTTTTATTTGATAATGTTTTCCGAGCCGGTTGAAAGTTAAGTTGCCATGATGAAAATTCTACTTGTTGAAGATGAAAAAAGATTAGCCCAACATCTTGGAACTCTCTTGCGAGAGAATAAATATAGCGTGACAACCGCCTATGATGGTAAGAGTGCCTGGGAGATAGTCACCACGGATGCGTTTGATGCTATCATACTCGATTGGCTACTTCCTGAGATATCTGGTGTTGAAATCTGTGAACGCCTCCGGCAAAAAGGTGATAAAACACCTATCCTATTTTTGACTGCTCAGTCTGCTATACATCACCGAATCAAAGGATTTGAATCCGGAGCAGATGACTATCTGACCAAACCCTTCAATTCAGAGGAATTGCTAATCAGATTGGCAAGCCTAATTAGACGTAGCCACCAACCCCCTATTTCAATCTTTGATTCAAAAGGCTTCACCTTCGATGCTACCAAACACTATGTCTATTATGATGGAAAATCCACCGAGTTATCACAGAAAGAATCAGCCATCCTAAATTTGCTCTTTCAACATCCTGGCGATGTTATCTCTCGAAAAACCTTTTTACAGGAAATCTGGGGGTATGATTTTGACCCCAAGACCAATACACTTGAAGTGTACATTCGCATGTTACGAACCAAGCTGGACCAGCTCAGCTCCATGAAGCTGATATATACCAAACGGGGCGAAGGTTATTACATAGAGAATGAAGCCTAGGCTCCCTAACCTATCCATTAGATTTAAGATTATTTTTGCCCAGGCTGCCAGCCTGGCTGGGATTCTCCTTCTATTTACATTTATTTTGTCCATCCTACTGGATCAAGTATTGAATATGAACCTGGATAAATTCCTGCATATGCAATCTGATAATTTTCAAGCTACGATTACAGTTCAGAATGACCGTATTTCGTTTCATGATTTACATAGCAATTTTGAACATTCTGGAGCGGCTGATGATGACATTCCATTTTTTGTGCAATTCATCAATAACCAGGGCAGAACGATTATGCTCTCTGGTAATCTGGAAGGTCGACGACTTTACCACGGTGAGAACCTCCCATCCCGGGAAACTGTAGAGACCGTATTCTTTTTTGATAAACCATCAAGACGCTTGATCACACCTGTTCATATTCATCAACAACACCTGGGATGGCTCATCGTAACCATTCCCTTTAAATATCTCGATGATTTTAAAGACTATAAAAATAAAATTCTTATCGTCACCGGCAGTGTCGGGATTTTACTCTTCATCCTTTTGAGTATTCTTTTTGTAAAACTCGCCTTGAGACCTGTAAAGCAGTTAGCAAAAAGTGCAGAAGTACTGGCTGAACAATCTGAGATTAGCGCCCTGCCTGATATTGAAAGCAGGGATGAGATCGGTGATCTTACAAAGACCTTAAATAATCTCTTGCGTAAGGTAGGGCAATCCATGGAGACTCTGGAGCTATTTGCTGCAAACGTTTCCCATGAGTTGAAAACACCTCTGGCAATCATGCATTCTGAGATTTCTTTACTTCAGAAAAAAAGTGACTCTGCACAACAATATTCCCTGGACCTATTGAGTGAGGAAGTTGATAGGATGCAGACCCTCATCGAGAACTTACTAGTTATCAGTAATTCTCAACGGCCCTATAAACTTTTACCCTCAGACATCTGGTTACAGGATTTTATCAGTGATGAGTCAGGTAGAATCCAGCGAATTTTTCGCAACAATAACGTGCATTTTGATTTTTCGAAAGTTGAATCCACCAAAGTCCATTCAGACATCTATTTGCTTCAGTTGGTGTTCGACAATCTCGTCCGAAACGCAGTACTCTATTCACCTGATAACTCAACCATATCCATATCGACTACAGCTGATGAGTCAGGTGTATCCATTCATGTTTGTGATACGGGACCTGGCATAGCGGAGGCTGAGCTTAAGAAGATTCTTGAACCATTCGTCCGTGGAGAATCAACCATTCACCAGGCCATGACGGGTAGCGGGTTGGGCTTATCTATTTCTACGTGGGCTATTGCGCTGTTAAAAGGTTCCCTCAAACTGGAGAATATCACACCTCATGGACTGCGAGCTTCAATTACCCTACCAAAGAATTCTCAGGATTAGAAGTTTTTCAAATACTCTTCCCTGAAGTAAGTATTTTTGTGCTCCTCAAAGGATCGAAATTCCTGATCCAGCAGGTATTGCAGGGGATTTTCTTCACCGAGTGACAGAATAGAATGACACAGTGTACACTCATCAGAAATGGCCACACCTGCTTCATCAACTAGATGCCGATTATGACATCTGAAGCAACCATCACTTTGCTCATGTTGCATAAAATTATGACACGAAAAACAGCCGAATTCTACACGATGACCAAGGTGATTCGGATAAGTCCCCCAATCAATCTTCATGGCAGGATGAATATTGCGATCGTATATGGCTTTTACTGCCTCTATGGACCCAGTGAGCGATAGGAAATCAGTTTCGGGATACTCAATAGCATAATAGGATTCGAGTCTGTCCTCAATTGTTGAGAGTCCTGTTGCCTTATCGTCATAATGAGTGATAATTGCTGCCATCGCCTCACGCTTGATGTAGGGAATATCTGGGTCGATATCTCCCCTGGCCATCGCACGATCCAGTGCAGCATCAGGTTGCTCATAGATATGCGTAGCTCGGTTGTGACAATCCACGCAATCCATCACTCGAGGTTCCGTATGCTCATATGTGGAATCAGCTAAATGTTGGTTAATATATCTTTTAAACTCTCCATTAGGCTGTTTGACCTCGACCCAGATCATATCCTCGCGTTGATCATCAACCGAGCTATAACGGACTTCATTGTTTTCAGCAATATGCCAATGAATCCCTGATCCAACTCCATTGATCGCATCAACCTTCAGATTAAGAGTGGTATACTGTTTTGTATTGGCTTCATCATCGCGATAACGCTCGATTTTAACCAGTTTTGATCCATAGTGTTTTTCCGGCCAGTGGCATTTCCCACAGGTCTCTGTTGCTGGTCTGAGATTGTGTATTGGAGTACCGATAGGTTTATCATAAAGATCAAACATAGCTGCTACTGCCTGCCAGGCACCGTTTACTTTTGCCGAGGCCAATGCTTTAACACCCTCCCCAATATGACAGTCTACGCAGGGAACTCTAGAATGTGGTGAGACCGAGTAGACTTGCCATTCAGGGCCCATGATAGTATGACAGGCTGTCCCACAAAATTCTGATTCATCCATATAGTGCATAGCACTCGACCCAGCCGCGACGATAAAAAGGACATTTACAATAGTCAGGATACCTACTACTGGAACAACCTTCTCCCAGAAGTTGCTCCCTCCCACTTCCCCATTATCCAGTTTTTCCAAAAACACATGATGGAGGGTTCTCCCAGTTTCTTTTTTCTGTTTTCGCCAGGCAAAGGGCAAGAGGGCTAGTCCGATTACAAACAGAATCGGTATTAAAAAATAGGTGACAATCCCGGTATAGGTGCTTCTAAACACGCCAATCAGGGACATACCCTCTAAAATGAAGAACGAAATAAAGGCTGTACTTGCTAATATGACCCCAATTTTACCAATCCAATTCATGAACAACAATTGAATGAACATCAAATAGCGTTTAAAAAGGTCCATGTAGAATCTCCATGCTGGTAATTAATTGGTGATGAAAGTTAAGCTGACAGCCTGCATTAGCAATTGCTTCTGCCAGCATTAAATAATATTAATACTTTATCTAATCATGCAGTTTGAATACATTATCATTTATTGAATTCTCACTATCAAACCTTATTTTAAAACTCTAGTATTTGATCAATCAAGGAAGGGCTTAGGATGAAATTCAGCTATGGACGTTTATTGCTTCTTGGGTTTGGGTTTATGGGTACAACCATATTATGGGGTATCTATAATGCCTATGTCCCCATCTTCCTCCAGGCTGGTCGAGAGGGCTTTGCCACTACATCCGGCGTGAATGGTTTTGGCATGAGTGCCACTGCAACCGGATTTGTTATGACTCTGGACAACATTGCTGCTCTCTTTATTCTTCCTTTTATTGGTGCCTGGTCTGATCGAATCAGAACTAAAATGGGTAGACGTAAACCGTTCATCGCAATGGGTGCTCCATTGGCCTTTATCGGGTTTATTGGTATACCCATGATGCTGAATGTTTCTCTGATTCCATTTATGATTGCCATATTTGTGACCCTCTTTTTCATGGATGTATTCAGGACGCCAGTTATATCCCTCATGCCAGACATCACCCCGTCTCCCCAACGTTCTCAAGCTAATGGAATTATTAATCTCATGGGTGGTGTAGGTGCGGTGCTGGCCTTTGTAGTTGGTGGGATTCTGTTCAAGGTTTCTGTAGGCGCTCCTTTCTATTTTGGTGGTATCATCATGCTCATCGGAGCAGCCGTTGTACTTTACTTTGTGAAAGAGCCTAAAGTTCCAGAACCCAAAGAGGAAGAGCCAGGTCTTCTGGACAGCTTCAAAACAGTCCTGGTCGATAAAGACAGATCGGCTTTGTTTTTACTCCTGGCCATATTCTTCTGGTTTCTGGGCTATGGAGCGCTGGAAGTTTTCTTCACCTCATTCGCCGTGAATCGATTCGGTGTGGATAGTGGAGTGGCAACGGGTCTGCTGGCTTTCTTCTCCCTCCCCATCGTCCTTTTCTCCCCCTTAAGTGGATATCTCGGAGCCAAATTTGGTAGAAAAATAATCATCATGGTGGGAATTGCTGGTTTTGCATTCCTGCTCTTTTGGGGATTTTCAATTCAATCCTTATCCATGATTAAAATCATGCTCCCCCTGACTGGTGTCACCTGGTCGCTTATTCTTGTCAATTCACTCCCCATGGTGGTGGATATGGCTCCTCAAGACCGTTTAGGGACATATACTGGCTTGTATTACCTCTCGTCTCAATCTTCGGCTATTGTGGGACCTATCATGGCTGGAAAAATTATTGAAATTTTCAATAATAATTACGGGGTGGGTTTCATATATGGATCGATAACCCTGTTAATAGCATTATTCTTTATGTTACCAGTTAAACGGGGGGAAGCGCTTCCTGCCGAATAATATGCTCTACCACTTTTTAAAATATCTCTCAATTTTTATGGTGAATGTGTTTTTTAGACGCATTCATGTCGAGCATAAAGAGCGTGTGAGAAAAAAGGGACCCGTCATCCTGGCGGCGAATCATCCCAACACCATGATGGATCCAATGTTAGTTGCCTTGCTCTGCGGTCGTAATCCCCATTTTCTAGGAAAAAGCACACTGTTTAATTCCGCTATTTCAAAACTCTTTTTTAGGTCAGTTCATGTATTACCCGTATATCGAAAACTGGATGCTGAGAATGAAATGGGTAAAAACGCACAGATATTCGAGAAATGTTACCAATCTCTGGAAGAGGGAAATGCATTGGTCATCATGCCTGAAGGGATCAGTCAGATGGATGGTACCCTGCATGAAATCAAGACCGGTACGGCCCGCATTGGTCTGGGTGCTGAGGTTCAAAATGCATTTAAATTGGGGGTTCAAATTGTTCCAGCAGGTATTAATTATTCCTCCCCTACGGAATTTTTTAGTGATGTTCATTGTCGCTTTGGAAGGCCTATTGATCTAAGCGAATATCAGGATCTCTATGAAAAGGATGAGTACGAGGCGGTTTATGAAGTCACTAAGCAAATACGTGATGCCCTGGAAAAACTCACTACAACTGTAGAAAGTTCGGAATCTGCCGGCGTCTTAAAAAATCTCAAGAAAATCTATAAAATGGAACTCGCGGTTGATCTCGGGTTGGATGATGATCTAAAGCAGCACGATTTTTCTATGACCAGAGGGATGGCAGACGCTATCAATTGGTATTCAACTGAACATCCCGAATTATTCGCTCAAATGGATCGACGGATGAACCGATATTTGGCCAAAGTTGAGGGTCTTGAACTAAGAGATGAACTACTATCCACCGCTCACGGCCACAAGACCATAAGCAGACGTGCAATCGGTCTGTTGGGAGTGATCACGGGTTTCCCAATTTACATATGGGGGGTAGTGAACAATTTTCTGGCTTATCGCACACCTCCCCTGGTGGTTAAATATCTTGGAACCTCCCTGGAATACTTATCGACAATTAAAATGCTGTCTGGCTTCGTAATTTTTGGGGTGTTTTACACCCTTCAAGCGCTGGCTGTCTATTTCCTGACCGGCTCAGGACTTTTGACAACCCTATACATTCTTAGTTTATTGCCAGCTGGTCGCTTTGCACTGTACTATCATGACACCATGCAGAGATACCGTCAGCATATCCGTATATTCACCTTGTTCTTGAAACGAAAAACCTTGATGTATGAGATTATCCAGGAGCGTTTGACTTTGATTACGGCAATTGATGAAGCAAAAGCGGAATACATGAATCGGCTGGAAGAAGAACCAGGCTCCAATGTCGGGGTGGATGACATTGGAGCCTGATTGCAGATAAGCAGATTGTATCATACTTACGCTCGCATCAGCCATCCGTTCCAAACTCATTTAAATTAATTCCTCAAGGTCTTGACAGACCTTGTTGTCCCGATTATATTCAGCCCGCTTTCTACCGGGGCGTACCCTGAGCTTGTCGAAGGGGAAGACCGGTTAAACATCGCGGGATGGAGCAGTCTGGTAGCTCGTTGGGCTCATAACCCAAAGGTCGTAGGTTCGAATCCTACTCCCGCTACTCCCCTAAGCCCCTGTCAATCAGGGGCTTATTTGTTTCTAGAAGTGTTGTCAAATATTTCATATATCTATTCTTAACATATTGTTATTTATACATATACAGATTATTCTCATAAACGGTTGTTATGCGGCGAGGGCTAGAGTCTCAATACTCATACGTTTTAGAAACGGTTTAAATGCTATGATATTCAGTAATTTAGGAAGTGTTAATTTGTGTTCTGTTGTGTAGTTTCGTGTAGTGTTGTGACGTCGTTGTTGACACAAATCGGACACACTAAATACGAGCCAGTGAGAGGTTAGAGTCAACGCTACTGCACACTTTACAAACATGGCAATCACACTCACGATACAAATACATGGTCATTTTGCCTTTTTATTGAGGTAATCTGGCATGTTATTCAGATGTTTAGCTGCTAACTCAAGGTTGGGATGGGTATAGATCTTCGTAGTCTCGCTAGATGTATGCGCTAATAAAATCTGCCTATCCTCAATACTCATTCCCTGGTCACGTAGCATATTGTTATAGGTCACGCGGAAGCTATGCAAGGTTGCCTTTGTACGTTTAGCCTTCGATAGTATCTGTTGTAGGAACTTCCGAGGATTTGCTAACCGGTCATTGAGTTTGCTTTCATTATCATTGTATAGGGTTGGGAAGATGGGTCCTCTCTTCCCTTTGATGTTTCCAATCTCCTGGAGCAACACATTTGATAAGGGTAGTTCATAAACTCTTCTAGATTTCCGCACTAGCTGTGTAATCTTTCCACCTTTCACATCAATATTTTCATATCGAATCATTGCTACGTCCCCTGCCCGCAGCCCAGTATAAAGAAGAATAGCATAATAAAGCCGCCACTTTTCACAGTTCTTAAATATTGCTTTAAGATCCTTTGTAGTGAGTAGTCGATGTCTCTCTTTATGCGTGATTGTGGGCAGCGTAGCATCATCACATGGATTTTGAAATATACATTTCTCTCGGATTGCCTGCTTGAACATTATCGAGAGTACTCCTAAGTGGTTCTTCTTCGTCTTTGGTGAAACATCCAACCAGTCTATGTAGCCATTCATGTGCTCCATTCCAATCTGATCAATGGAATACACCCCTTCCTCACTTATAAATACCTGAAATTGTTTCAGTACACCCTTTGCTATGGCGACTGTGTTTTCTGACTTACGACTTTCAATGAATCCTTTATAGTGTTCTATATATTCTGATATTTGAGAGCTGGCTATTAGTGAATTTCTTGAATTTCCCATAAATGAAAAATCACCCTTCGCTCTCCTTAAATCCCAGTCGTCTTGTATCTGCTTTGCTAGATTCCGCTTCGCAACTCTTGTCGACAGTCGCTTCTTCCGACCATCTTTATAAAACTCATATTGAAAATATGGTGATTTTGCTCTTTTATATATTCTTGACATAATTGTTTATCCTTATGCAAGAAGGGCAGCTAATCAGCCACCCTTTTTGCTTTGATTGAACTTAAGTACCGTAATATGGATGATTCAGAAATGCGGTAACGGTTTCCAACCTCATAAGCTTCAAGCTTGCAGAGATTGATTTGATCTAATACTGTGCGGTAACCAACCTTTAGGCGGCCAGCAACCTCCTTGACTGTGTAGATTTGTTCCATGATTTATCCCCAGAGATTTTGTTGGGTTACGCTCTAGTGGCGATGTAGTAGCAGTTTAGTTATAGGCAACCGTAGGCCGTGAGAGCTGGTCATGTATTTGCATTCTGATTTTTATTCTTTAGTTCCCGTGCTCGCTTGTTAAGAACACCCTCACTTCCCCCGAATCTGTGCTTTGAGTTATCACCAATGAAGTAGCCAATCAGCATACTTGCCCTGGATTTAGTCAATGAATCTTCATCCAGCACGGCTTGCAGTCTTTCTTTTTCGATATCTAGTATATGCTCGTCAGTGATGAATTCCTGAAGTTTGGCTGTTTGCTTCTCAGTTGGTTTATCACGACCTACTCGTGAGCGTTTTAGAGCTACAGGTGATATCCCAAAGTACTCTTTGCTCAATACCTCAGACTGTAGTAGAGTGACTTCCGCAAGAGATGCATGAACAAGGACGAGATTTATCCATGAGTCATGGATATAGGTCGGGTTTTTATCATTGTATTTTGACTCTCTGTTGTACTTAATATCACAGTCCTTCAGAACCCTGAGCAGCTCGCCAACACTATACTCGAAGAATGGGTTTTCATTAATCGTGTTGATCCTACCTACAGCTGCACGAATCTGATAAAAATCGCTAATCTTCAGGACAACTCTTGGGGTGAGATCATAGTCAAGATTATCTGGTGGTAGCTGTTTCTCTTCAAACATATTCTACTCCTAATATGAAAATTGGATCGTAGGGTACTGGGCTCCCAAAAGAGAGAGCCCTTTTGTACCCGATGTTCTGCTCTAGGCAGATTTGGCTTCCAGGTATTCCCTGATCATTTCACGGGTGAACCTGTAGTGACCTGATTCACCTTGGGACCTTTGGGATTTGATTTTTCCTTGAGATGCAAGTGTTCTCAACTTCTGCTCTGGAATCATCAGAATGCGAGCCGCATGACTGTTTTTGAACATCTCGTCCTCATCGTGCTGATCCTTAGGCCATAGATTTAATTTCGACATAATATCCGTGTGAACAGTTTTCTGGAATTCGTTAAGGTCTAGAGGCTTTCCATCTATCATCACTTTGAAAAGCTCATAGAGATCAAGTCCAGAGATAGGCATGAAGTAGAGATTTAGATAATCCCTAATTATGGCAAATTCGGGATTATCAAATACACTGATATATTCTTCAAGAATGTAATCCTCGAATTCACCCTCATGGAATTGAACCAATTGAATCCATGCATCGGCTATGTCTGGCCGTAAGCTGATTTTGGCTTTTGCGGCGCTCACAGACAGTAGTGTGCAATTCTCTCCGTAGAGTATGCCGGTTTTTACATCTGAGACTGAATCTGGTACAATATTATCCATCTTGACCCCCATATTGTTTTAATAGCCATTGCTGTACCCACTCGTTGGTGGTTAGGATTTTTCCTGTATCACCTTTGGTGCGCCGATACTCGAGATCACCATTTCTCATGGCTGTTCTCAGGGTTGACTTACTGAGATTTACTGATTCAGCGGCTGCCTTAAGGTCTATCCACTGCATCTGGTTTGTTTGGTTGGAATTCATCGTCCCTCCAGTTTCTTGGAATCCAAAATTAGATTCACTATATGGTGTGTCCGTGCAGTAGTGGGGAATAAACTTTTCTCCTTATTCCAAGTTTAGAGTCGATTATTGCACCAATTTCTAGAATTATTGATATGGAGGTCCACCGGATTCGTTGAATACGGTGTAGGTATGCTATCCACACATACCGATACCTAAATATGACTTGTGATCTATTTGAGACTGTTTGCTATTTAATGAGTAAGTTTTCTTAAGTCTCGGGGATCGTATCAAAGGGAAGAGGCGGGTCGTCTACACCATTGAGAACCGGGCGTTCCGCATTTACAGCCTCTTCCCCATGTTATCTATGGGATAATCAGCTTCTTAAATCAAGTTGGCCGTTCCCCATCTTGGTCCACTCTCCGTCTACCAGAACACTCACTCCGTAATAGTAATCTAGGAGCTCCTTTGACTTGGCCTTCGTTAGGCCGTCGGCAAGAAGTTCATGGATCTGACGCTTCTCATCTGGGTATACTTTGGGATTATCTATCAATCCCCGGACAGCCGCGACTTGGCGTTCTGTGGCAGCATTACCTTCCTCCCTGTATTGTGGCCGTTGGGGTGTAGCACTGCTATCACTACCCTGCCGATGGTGTGTTGTATTCTCATGGTGTTGGGGTTTCGTGGTTGTATCTGATGATATTTCCTCGAGATCCTGAGTGAACACTTTGTAAGTCGTCAAAGTAATTCGGACAAGATCGCTTAAAAAATAAGAGACACTTTCCGGGCCTCCAACATATTAAGCAAACACCTCATGGTGCTGCGATTTCATGTTAATACGCTTCCTCAT
>Ga0233430_1000391_pt1 | contig 82908 bp, 68 predicted proteins | sample SI_118_April2016_2_FD_179883 | JGI IMG/M metagenome (GOLD analysis project Ga0233430, IMG submission 179883) | Seawater microbial communities from Saanich Inlet, British Columbia, Canada - SI_118_April2016_150_MG | ecosystem: Environmental > Aquatic > Marine > Inlet | place: Canada: British... | reverse complement strand
TCATTATTTATCCTTTGCGAATGAAAAATACGCATAGGATACATGAAAAAGTTTACGAAAAATATTTTTGAATCGCTCTCTGAGCCCTGTTATGGCTTGCTTGTTGTGTTAGCCGGGAATCGCTGAGCACTCACCATCTGAAAGCCGCATGGATGAGGTGGTGTTGATGCTAATCAACTTGCGGATTACATAAATCCCAATATAACTCCGGCGCCCCACCCTCCAGGATATCTTTTAAAAGAAGCTCAGCATCTTTGACATGCTCGCTGGCAACGTGCGCTTTAAACGCAGCTTCATTTTCCCATGTCATAAACAATAAAAAATGCGCAGCTTCAAGATGCGATTGATACCATCGGTATTCAATAGCGCCGTTTTCTTTTAAGCTTTTCGCATAAACGCCATCAATCGCCCGCTTCATCTCGTCGATTTTAGTTGGCTTTGCTTTGAAAATGACGGTTACTGTGTGGTTTGACATTTGGGTGCCCTCCTTTTTTTAGATGATAGCGTAAAGCTTGGGGTTATTCTAATAATAAAGGTTAATAAAGGTCGAATTAAAATAATTGATAAATCAATCATTTAATGGAGTAGAGGGTGAGATTTGGGGGTGGATGTATTCTGGTTGAATAATGAAACACTTTTACAATAAGAAAACCCATACTTGCAGAATGTGACAAAAATGCAAATAAGAGATATTGTGTTTGCAGTTACTCATAGGATTATATCGGATATCGTGGGTGAATGATTTAAAGGATATTCGTTTCTCTGTTGAGCAAATGGAATCCTGCTAAATATGCCATTGTTTGTCTTGGCGCCGATCAAGTGTAATGGCCTGTATTTCTGGCTGCGTGAATCAGATGAAAGCACCACCTACGGTAAAATGCGTATCTTATCCTGATAATACCAGCCAAACATATCACGTCGCAACTTAGCCATATAGCTTTCTTTGTTCGCCTTGCGCTTTAAGTTATAGAAGATAACCCCTTCGGCGAAATCAGCATCGTCATAACCGACACGTTTGCTGTGATGTAGGCTTTTCAAATGATTTTCAAACCAGGCGCTCAGGTTTTCAAATGAGGGCTCATGCTTATGAAATGATTTGTAACGCAGGTGATTAATGGCTTTTGCGAAGGGATACCAAATGTGTGTGTCAAGGTGATAAGGGTTGCCTTGAAGCTTGGGCCCAATGACTTCGCCAGCTTGTATTTCATTATCGGCAACAAAACCTTTTTGGATGGCCATGAAAACACCTTCCACAATAAAGGCTTTGCCTTTCAGAATTTGTAAAGGGTCGATAACATTTTTCCGATTTTGTAATGCGATTAACCGACCGTTTTCGGTTTGTAATTTAACATTGGTGCCATCGAGTTTTTCAACGGCAATGGTGTCGGGGTCATCAAAGACCCATTCAAATCCCGGGTTGACTTCATTGGTGACAAGGTAAACTTCCGGCTCGCGCAACTGCAGCTTTCGGCCGTGTTTTTTAAAATCGTCTACGTTAACTTTGAATATTTTTCTGATGAAGGGGCATTCGACTTTGGGGAAATCTGTTAGTGGGGTCATGGGTTTGTTCCTTGGGTGGGGGTCGAAGATGTAGCGACGGGCTTTCAAGTGTCGCCAACAATGATGAAAGGCTACCGAAAATTAGTGAATTAAGCAATAAGCAGGAAGACTATTTCGAGCTGTACGAAAAAATCGTACAGTTGAAGCTAAGGGTTGTTCTGGTAGTCCGATTACCGGGTGGCTGGAGGAGGTTAAATGAAAAAAGAGCAGGACGAACCGGTTACAAAATGTAACCGATTGAAATTAGGGTTGCCGATAGAAGAAGATATCTCACGGACGTGGCGGCTGTTGGGCTCGTAATGGCTAGATTTCAGCCGACACCAGGGCGTCTTGGGTGTATCTTTATGAAAAATAAGCATTTTATTTATTTCTCGGCTACTACCGACTCGGAGGTTGCCGAGTCGGTAGTAGCCGAGTTGTATTGTATTTGATTGTCGTCAGATGAGTTCTTCGGGTTTCTGATTTTCTTAATTGTGCTTACTCTGATTGTATAATTTGTTTCTTGCACATTTCGCTGGCTTTTAAGTATGTTGCCGTGTAAACTTTAGTGTAAAGTTTACATAAGATTGACAAAAATAGAGGAAGCAATATGCACCCAAAATTATCCAAAGCACCCGTAACTTACGTGTTGGCGCAGATCAAATTTTCTAGCATAGAAGACATTGCAAATCGTATACCAGCGTTACAAGATAAAATTCGGGGTGATTTTCCTCATTACCAACAAGTCAATATTCAGTCTATTCAGTTGAGGGAAGGACAGCAACCAGCAGCGACTACTTTGATTCAATGGCATTTTCTGGACAAAGAAAAGCAAACGGGTATTATACTAGATAAGCAAACGCTTACTATCCAAACCAGCTGTTACGAGCAATTCCAACCTTTACTCAATCGTTTTAAGGCGGTAGCAAGTCAATTCCATGAGATTTTAAAATTTTCGTTATTTACTCGACTAGGGTTGCGGTATATCAATCTTATTGAAGATGGCTTAACCAAGTTGGATCCTGGATTGCAAGGGTTTCAATTGGCAAATAATGATTTTGACAAAAACCAATTTCTTACAAAAACTGAGACGACACAGCGTAGCCAAGCAGGTGTTTTGAAAGTTCAAGCAACAAGGTTTTCAGATAAGAAAGTGATCGGAGATATTCAAAATATTTTTGTTCCACTTGAGCTAGCGGATACAGCAAAGCTACTTTCTTTTAATGGTCGAGAGGAGCCAGGGCGGGCATTTTTGTTGTTAGATCTTGATCATTTTCATGTTGGTCAGGGTGATTTTGACATTGAAGTGATTGGCAGTCGATTTTGTGAATTGCAAAAAATGCTTTACCAAGGTTTTTGCCAGGCAGTTGGGAAAGAGAATTTAACGGCGTGGAGCTGAGGTATTAAATATGTATAAGCCAAATATACCATTAGCTAGTTTTTGTCATACAAATGCTTCGTATGATGACAGCATGATGTCTAATGGCTTGGGTATAATCGAGGAAAAAGATAAACCTGAAGCATTAAAGGTATTTGTTATTTCAGATAATCTGATTGTACTTGGCACTGGCGCGACACAATATGCCCAATACCATTGGCCAGGTGAAGAAAAAACGATTATTACTGAGGCACAGTTACAAAAAGATGCGCTTCAAGGAAAAACATCTTTTGAAATACAGTCAATCGACGAGCAACTTCGAGAAGCTAAGAAGTCTATGGGATTTAATATTTTAGAGCTAGCTGCAATTTTACAAGTAAGTCGCCCTACGATTTATGGATGGATGGAATCAAAGAAACTTAAGTTACGCAAAAAAAACCAGGAGCGATTAAACACCCTTAACGAGATTGGAAAAGTTTGGAAAGAAAAAAGGCTGGGGCCTTTAGGCGGTTACTTGCATAAACCCTTAGGCGATTCTAAAGCGCCACTTTTTGTTTTATTAAAAAGCGATCTATTGGATGTAGATAGAATTTGTCAGTATTTAAATGATATTGCCCAAGTTGTGGCAAATAAACGGCGAGCAGATCAGGCGCATGAGGCGTTGCTAAGGAAGCATGATTTTGAACCTTTGAGCAAGGAAGATATGGAGGATAGGTTAAATGATATTGATTTTATGGATTAGCAATGGAACAACAAACAGTAGATTCTCAAAAAATAGCAGAAAATGGCTGGAAGCAAGGAGCCTGTTTATCGGTTGATAAGTCTACGGCTATTCAGACGGTTACACAGTGTATGCAAGAACAATTGCCGCCAGGTATGTATATTGTGTTAAGTCAGGATTGTGATGTTTTGAGTTTTAGTTTAGCGAAAGAGCCTGTTGTTGAGGTTATAGCTGCAAACCAAATACAGCAAGATATGCCTGAATTAAACGCCGGGAAAAATCCTCGCCAATTGCATTTAGATACTTGTGAGAGCAATTTGTTTTTAAGTGTTTTGCCTAATAATCGTTATTTTGTTAATCGGATATACTTGGAGGAGTGTAAGCCTTCGTCAGTTGAAATAACTAGCCGATCATTAAAATTACTCATTAACTGGATTGCGAAACGCTATAGGCGACCGGGTTTCCCTGATGCTTTTAATCGAAGAATTGATAGTAAGCTGATTAAGAAAATTAAACGCGTGCTGAGCAATGAGGCAATCAATACGCGAGGATTGTTTATTTACCTTCATTCCGAAAAAGAGTTATCTCGAGATGAGGATTATAAAGTTCTTGTGAAGCTGTTGGTTCCTAAGGTTGTTTACGAAGATGAGGGGTCGCTGACAAGAATAAAAGATGGATTTGATCAATTACTTGGATTTTTAGAGATAGTTAAGGGTATAGATATTATTGACGGTTCGTGTGTCCAGTCGGACGATGAGGTCACTTTGCATCAATATTTGAAATTGAAGCAGTGGGATTTTGATTATATAAGTTTTTTGAATGGTGAAGATGTTGAGGTGGAGGGTGTTGTAGCTTTGTTATGAGAAAGAAATGGTTGATGTTGTTAATAAGCATTAAAAGGACAGCTCGCACTCGATTAATTGGTTTAGTTGATAAAGGCTTGGTGATCGAGCCAGAAACAAGGTGATAATAGGATGGAATCCAAAAAAAATATAGATGATTGTAAACGGCGATGGAATATTCACGGCGAAGATGATTTTCAAGGCGAATTTCAAAAGTTTAAGAATAGAATCATCAATATTTATCGTTACGCTGATCAAAAAGCAAGCGACCAAGGTGCGTCGCATTTTTGCGATACGCTAGGTATAAGGAGCGGTAGCCCTAATTCGCTTAACATCAGTAATATTTTAAAAAAAGAGGGAAATCATAAGCGTTTTTATTTGATTGTTGAAGTCCTTCTAAATATACCAGGTTATTCTTTTGGACATAATATTTTCTACCAATATCGTCAGAAGGTTTTTCAAGCAATCGAGTTATCAAATATTGATGTAGCAATTGCTGAGGAAAATGGTCGTGCTATCTTATATCCAGCAGGGGAGTTTTTGCTAGATAAAAAACTTGTAAATAAGCCACTCAGCTTTTTGCCTGAATCTAGCGCGCAACATTTTATAGATGCGCTTCAGTATTATAAAGCCAGTCAGCATTATACTTCAGCAGAATCAACGCGCAGGTGTCTTGAAGAATTTCTGAAGTTCAAGCTGGAAAATAGCCGGATGCTTGCCAATAACATAAAGGATTTACCTAAGGTATTAAAGGATATGGATAGCAGTTCAGAGGTGCGTAATATAATAGTTCAGGTATTTGATTATCTTGAGAAGTATTTTAATGGAAATAGTAAACATAATTCTTCTGTAAGCCCTGAAGAAAATGAGTTTTTAATTTATCAAGCGGGTTTGTTAATGAGGTATGTTGAGCAAGTTCTTTAATATATGATTAAAAGAAGTTGCGAGAATTAGCCAAGATAACCCTCGTTAAAAGCAAAAAGCTCGTTGTATTTGGTTGTCTTGACGAACAAACCAATTGGTGGGGCGGCGGGAGTCGAGCCCGCGCCGATCAGTATTTGATCATATTAAAGACAAGCATAGACAATGAAAGACAACTAAAAATCAATGGGTTAAGTAAAATGCCTAATTGTAGAGTTGTCTTTCATTGTCCCTGATTGTCGGTAAATGTTCCCCTGGTGATCCCACAAATTCGGGTTGTTTTTATTTAGATTTTAGCTTCTGTCTCCTTTAAGTTTATCGAGGGTTCGAATCCCTCTCTCTCCGCCAAGTAGCAAACATGGCAGTTAACGCAAGAGAGATAAGTGGTCGAGCAAGCTCAGCTTTTTAATTAATTATGTGTCCGGAAAAGTGTTGACGAATCAGTGTGTTGTTGTTTGGCATATGTTACTCCATAGTAAAAAAAGAGAAGGTTTGACAGGAAGGCAGTAGTTTTTTATCTTGATTTTTTGAGATAAAGCTGTTTCTGAGCATACTCACTACTTTGACCGCGTCAACAAATCAAAAACAATTTTTGCAAAACCATCAGCTTTAGTCGGATCAGATAATAATTGCATCATTTGGTTTTTATGCGCATCACTACTACCTATCACTGCATCATCCATCGCTTTAGGGAAGGCACCTAGCATAGCCTGTTCGGGCGTATTATTGGCTATCTGGTTCATCACCTGCTTATTTTCTCTGACCTTATCCCGAATCGTATAGGCATAATTGACCATGTCTTTTTCCGTCAATTCATCGGTGAGAAAAATCTCATTTAAACACGCTATAATCTGCGAAAGCAGCTCTTCTTTTTTATCCTTGGCCTTGGCTGAACCTAACCCTTCACCGGGCTCTAACTTTTCATCGGCTTCTGTTTTAAGCTTGATATCTTGCTGACGAATTTTGGATAAGCGATAGTGGCTTAATGCAACATTATTTAAATCGATCGAATCATCATCAGCCATCGCTTCGCGCAGCATTGGGCGCAGGCTTCGCGCATATAAAGTCAGCTTTTCTAAGTCTTTATCGTTGTAGTCCACTATTTGAGACATGAACTCATAAAAACGCGCAAATGTTCCCAGGTCTTTTTTGAAGACTTCAAGCAGGTCTTTTTCTTGACGGCACGCTTTAAGGCTATTTTCAGCATTTGTGATCAAAACGACATCACGAGTCTTTTTTGTGCGCCCAAACATTTCTTTAGCTTGAGCATAAGCTTCGTTAGCGCATTTATAGCGAATATTCCAACGCTCTATGGCGGGCTTGCAAATATTGGAAATGGCAGCATTACTTTTATTCTTAACAAAAAATGCACGGCAAAACTGCTCTACTTCATTCCATGTGAATATACCTGAAGCACGCAACTTGTCGAAAAGATCAAAAATCAAATCAGGATTAGAGACATCCGCAAGCTCTGCCGTTTGGTAATAGGGCTGAAAGGCTGTCAAAATATCGTCAGGCTCATTAAAAAAGTCTAAGATAAAAGTACCCGTTTCAGCTTTCCCTTCGTAGGTTCGGTTTAAGCGAGAAAGTGTTTGCACACACTCCACGCCGCCTAGCTTTTTATCCACATACATGGCGCAGAGTTTGGGCTGGTCAAAGCCCGTCTGAAACTTATTTGCTACAATCATTATCTGATAATCATCCGTATCAAAGGCTTTACGCATATCGCGCCCTTTAAGCTGGGGGTTCATGTTTATCTCAGTAAATTTTTCGTCGATTAGCGCGCTGGAGCTCGGGTCTTTGGCATTAAATTCCACCTCGCCTGAAAAAGCGACTAGCGCGAATATTTTTTGATAGCCTTTTTCAGTGACATATCGATCAAACAAGATTTTATAACGCACCGCCTCTTTGCGCGAACTTGTCACCACCATCGCTTTAGCATGACCAGCCAATAAGCCCATGACATTATTTTTAAAGTGCTCAACAATCACTTGCACCTTTTGGCTGATATTATAATCATGCAGCCGTACCCATTGGTTAAGTTTTACTTTGGTTTTTTTGCTTTCAACGGCTTCATCGGTAGTTTCCATTTTCATAGCTAGATTATAAGCCACTTTATAATTGGTATAGTTTTTTAATACATCGAGAATAAAGCCTTCTTCAATCGCTTGGCGCATGCTATACACATGGTAAGCTTCTGGCTTATTACTGCGTGAGGGTGGTAACTCATGGTTTGGCAACCGCCCAAACAACTCCAGTGTTTTCGTTTTTGGTGTTGCGGTAAAGGCCAAATAACTTAAATTTTTAGAGGCTCGGCGCGAGGCAACTGCGGCATCGAGAATATCTTCAGCGGTCAGCTGGTCATCATTGGCCGTACCATCAACCATTAGCACTTCTTTTAACTGGCGCGCGGTGGAGCCCGTTTGTGATGAATGCGCCTCATCGGCTATCACCACATAATTACGCGCTTTTAAATCCGCACTATTTTCTATGGCATTTAATACATAAGGGAAAGTTTGAATCGTGACAATAATAATGGGCTGGGAGCTTTCCAGTGCTTTTGCAAGCTTTTCAGATTTCGAGCCATCGCCTTCTTTATTATTAATGCGACCAACAATTCCATCGACACTGGTAAATTGAGAAATGGTCTCTTGCAGCTGGGCATCTAATACGTTTCTATCGGTAACGATAATAATTGAATCAAATTGTTTATTACCTTGCGCATTATAAAGCGAAGAGAGCTGGTGTGCGGTCCACGCAATTGAGTTGGATTTACCGGAACCCGCACTGTGCTGAATCAAATATTTTTGCCCTGGACCTTCCGCCTTGGCCGCATTGACTAGTTTAGTGACTACATCCCATTGATGGTAACGCGGAAAAATAAGCGTTTCTTTTTTATATTTCCGGCCTTCCCAGTCTTCTTTTTCTTCAATCTGTAAATGCACAAAGCGCGCTAAAACATTGAGAAAATTATCAGGTAATAACACTTCGTTCCATAAATAATCGGTTGCATATTGATTAATATCTTGAGGCACATCATTGCCTGCGCCGCCGTCTTTTCTGCCTTTGTTGAAAGGTAAAAAGAAAGTGTCATCACCCTCAAGGCGCGTCGTCATATACACTTCATATTGACTAACAGCAAAATGGACCAGTGCGCCCCGTTTAAACGTCAACAATGGTTCTGCTTTTTTTGTGACGGGGTCAATAGGAAAACGCGTCGTTTTATATTGATGCATGGCATTTTGCACGGCCTGTTTAAATTCGCTTTTAAGCTCAAGTGTTGCAATGGGTAACCCGTTCACAAACAACACCAAATCAATACGCCATTTTTTTGCACGTATGCCTGTTTCTTTCTCGTTCGCAGCAGTAGCCCAGGATGAGTACACTAACTCTGGCACCACATGCAAACGATTCTGTTTATAACGTGCAAGTGTATCGGGGTTTAAATCATGTTCCGGCTTAAATTGGCACAAACTAAAACGTGTGCCACGGTCACGCAATTCATGGCGCAGTACGCCTAGCGTGCCAAAGGTGCGCAGTTCTTTATTGACCGCATTTGGGTCGGCTTTGTTTAGCTGTGTTGCTACGCGCTCTAGGAATGTTTGTTCTGGGTTGTTGGGGTAAAGCGCACAGAATTTTTGCCATTCGGCATCTTGTGTTTCTTTCACAAAGCCTAAGACATCCTCTTCGTACAGCGCCAGCTTACGATTATAGCCCTCAGGCTTGCCGCGTTGCCAACCATTAGAAACCAACTGCCGGATCATATCTTCTTGAAAGGTATTTTCATTGGTCTTATCAGCACCTAATACACTCATGCGACTATTTCCTTGTTTGTTTCTTTTTTGCTGTGAGAGATTGCTGGTGCCTGCCAGTTGCGGACGTCTATTTTACCTGTGATGGCTGCGGAGATTAGGGCGGTGCGGCGTTCTTTCATTAATTCAATCGCGGTCTCAGTATTTTCTATCAGTTTTGCAAAAGCATTAGTCTTTTGATCAAGAAACTCTGCAATTCTTTTCTGCTCTTCTATAGAGAAATACAACACAGGCAGGTTTTCAAACCCTTCTCGATTGACATAAATAAGAGTTGCTGCTGTACCAATCAGTTCAAAATATGACTTCGATATTGACACAATTTCACGAAGATATTCAGCATTCATATATTTCGGGATAAACGCTTGTAGTTGTTGATTAATAATCACGTTAATTTTATTAATTGATGCTATACCAAAATTACCTACACAACTAGCAATTACTGAACCAGCACGTAAAGTTTTTGAGCCTGCTGCTTTTGCAGCATCATCATCAATATATTGTTTTGTACTTTCAATATATGCACTTTTCATATTATCCATGGTTACCCACGCCACTCCAGCAGAGTCATTTAGGGTTGGCTTATTTCTTTGAGGTATAAATATTTCAGACACGAATTTTGCTTTAGTCACCCCCCAATGCGCCGGCACATCCCCCAACCACTCAAGACCAGAATCTTTCATCGGCGCATCAGGGTTTAAGCCTTTCGTCACTGCATGGCTAATCACCGCCTGGCGTTTTTCTTTGAGCAGCTTGATCAGCTGTTGCTGTTTTTCGATGAGTGTATCGATTTTAGCGATTTCGTGATCTAGGAAGTTGGCTATTTTTTGTTGCTCGATACGCGACGGGTAAGGAATTTTTAAATTTTTAAGTTCTCCGAGGTTGATGCGAATTCTTGTAGTACCAGTAGACACAAGTTCCGCTTTAATTCTGACGAAATCACAATTTATTGCCCAAACCAGGTAATTTAAATCCACCAGCTTATGATTTGGCGTTATTTTTACACAATCAGCGACAATTATATATTCTCTATACTTATCGCAAACAATTGCCGCACGCGCCACAGGATCCGCCATTTTTGCAATCACAACATCCCTAGGAACAGCCAGATGTCTAATTAGCTGGTGTTTTTTATCTTCGGTAATAAACTTCAAATTTTGCATGAGGTGCTTACTATTACGAATATTGTTTAATTGAATAAGAGGAACACCAGCATCTTTATAGTCATTGGTTTTCAAGTCAGAGCCAAATGGCCCATCAACAAAAGCTGAGCGGGATTCTTTTGCTAAATAACTAAGCCGCTTTTCTCCCCAGGCTTCAGGAAGTTCCGTTTCAAAGTAATCACTATATTCATAAATAGAGTAACTATGATCTAACTTCATCACGAATGCACCTCAGCAAGCAACTTCATAATCTCAGCACTCACCTTATCCAACTCCGCATCAATCTCAGCCAAATCGCGTGGCGGCTGGTAAACATAAAAATGGCGGTTAAACGGAATTTCATAACCGACGATGCCTATCTCTTGGTCTTTGGCATCTTTCTTGCTCGCATCTATCCACGCGTCAGGCACATGCGGTTGGACTTCTTTTTTAAAGTAAGCCTCATTGAGTTCATTGACGCTTCGACTTGGGTCTAGCGCTACATTTTCATGGTCGCGCAAATCGCCATCGGCTTTGTACTCAACAACTTGGCCATCCACGTTAAATAAGCCATAAAGTGGATTGGCTTGGCCTTTATGGATTTTCTTAATGACTTTTTCCGCATCTGGGTTTTTCCAGCTGACGGCTGCGGCTATTTGCTTTTTCTCATTGGTCTCGAGCTTGATGTTTTCTGCTTTGCATGCGGCTTTGATTGCGTCTTCAAAACTATTCATATCATCATACTGCGCTGTGCCGATATGCTGTTGCAGCTGTTTAGCTTTCAACAGCATTTGTTTTTGTGCCAGCCAGGTTTTGCGGCTGAGCAGGTTTTTAATTTGCTTTTCTTTCAGGCCACTAAAGTGCGCTTTGATGTGGGCTCGAATTTCAACAGCCAGATTGGCAAGCTCGCCGTATTGCTTGCAGTCAGGCGCGTCCGCCCAGTTTTGAGCATATTCTGCATGTATCCATTTCATTGGCGCAGATAAAGGCTTGTTAGCAAAACGTAGTTCGGCCAAGCGCTCATCATCAAATTGATACGATTCGCGCAATGGGCGTTCGATAGAAATACGGCGATAACCAAATTCATGGGTGTTAAAAACCTTACTGGCAAACGTTTTAGGCGCTGCAGTTTTCGGGTTATTTGACTTGCGCCCACGATTGCTTTTTTGCTCGGCGAGTTTATCTAGCTCTCTGGCATCCACAACTTCAAAATCACCAAAACAGCGGGTAATCATTCTGATATCATCTTCATGCATCACATGACGCTTAGAGCCCAATGATTTGCGCATCTTGCTATATAAATTAACACCGTTAATTAGCTGCACTTTGCCTTTACGTTCATCTGATTTTTTGTTCGACAGCACCCAAATGTAAGTGGCAATGCCTGTGTTGTAAAACATGTCAGTGGGTAGGGCAACAATGGTTTCAAGCAAATCAGCCTCTAGAATATAGCGACGGATTTCAGATTCGCCTGAACCCGCGCCACCGGTAAACAAGGGGGTGCCATTTAAAATGATGCCAATACGCGCGCCACCTTCTTGAGCGTCACGTAATTTGCTAATCAAGTGCAGCAAAAACAACAATGAACCATCAGAAACGCGTGGCAGACCTGCGCCAAAACGCCCGTCAAATCCTTTGAGTGTGTGCTCGTCTTTGATGCTGCCTTCTATCTTTTTCCAATCGACACCAAAGGGTGGGTTAGAAAGCATGTAATCAAATTTATCTGCATAAAGCTGGTCGTTTGAGAGAGTGTTGCCTAATTTAATGTTGCTGACTTCCTGCCCTTTAATTAACATATCTGCTTTACATATTGCATAGCTTTCAGGGTTTAGCTCTTGCCCAAACGCGCGTATGGCCGCGTGCGGATTTAATTCGTGCACATATTCCATTCCAGAAGATAAAAAGCCACCTGTACCAGCTGTAGGGTCATATATCGTACGGATGACACCAGGCTTTGTTAATGCCTCATCATCTTCTATAAACACCAGTGACGTCGTAAGGCGTACAATATCGCGTGGTGTGAAGTGCTCACCGGCTGTTTCATTAGAACTCTCAGCAAAGCGACGAATAAGCTCTTCGAATATTACGCCCATGTCATGATTCGATATGGCTTGAGGGCTTAGGTCCGTTTGTCTAAATTTTCGCACGATTTTATACAGCAAGTTTGCATCATTAAGCTGGCCAATAAATTCAAGAAACTTGAAGTATTCAAAAATTTCACGCGCATTTTTGGAGAAGTTTTGAATGTAAGATTCTAGGTTGGATTTAATCCCGGCTTCACCCAGCGTAGATAAATCCATTTTGGATGTATTGAAAAAAGAAAGGCCATTCGTAGCGCGTAATAGGAGTTTTTCTTGCGCCTCTACCGAGTAATTTGATTGTGTTATTTCATCGTGCTTAAGCAATACCGCTTCTTTACTGTCTTTTAGCACACCTTCGAGCCTTCGCAATAATGTGAAGGGTAGGATAATGCGGCCATATTGGCTCTGTTTGAAATCGCCGCGCAGCAAGTCCGCAACACTCCAAATCAAGTTGGCGTTATCTTTAAAATTAGTCATTAATGCTCCAAATTTACTTATTTTTAAGCGCACAGCAGATTCTGTATGGGGGATCATATACCCCTATTTGATTTAGCAACATGCATTTTACAGCTTAAGCTAGCAATACGCCAAACTATTAAAGCCCCATGAAGTTTGATGTAATACCAAAATATACTATAAATCAATAGGTAACAAGCTAAATGCTGTCAATCATCACCCCAATTAGGCCACCCGTCATCACCTTTATTAGACCACTTTAACAGCCCTCAAAACATGTGAATTTTCTTCAAATTTTCGTCGATATTACTCCTGTTTTTCACCAAATAAAAACATTACTTTTCCTGTTTGCTGGTCGTCCTCACAGATCGATAACTTTTGCCCTCTAAGATGACCTGATAAGCATTGTGCTGTAACCGATCGATGGTTGCGATACCAAGCAATTGATTAGCAAAAGCTTGCTGCCACTCTGAAAGCGCCAGATTACTGGTAATGACCGTGGTTGCTTGTTCATAACGGTCAGCGATCAACTCGTGCAAGTCTTCGTCCTGAGGTGATCGTAGTGGCTTGAGTCCGAAGTCGTCAATAATCAACAACGGCAACTTTGCTAACGCTTTCATTTTCCGGCGATAAGAAAGCGTTGCTTTCGCGGCTTGAATCTCCTAGGACAGTTTGACTTGCGTAGTACAAAGTACCTCGTAACCCTGTTGTAAGGCGCAATGCCCGAGCGCTTGGGCAATGTGTGATTTTCCTGTGCCGCATGGCCCCATAATCAGCACCGGGTATTTTTCCTTAATGAACCGGCAGGTTGCCAAATCGCGAATCATCGCCTGATTGATTTTTGGGTTGAATCTAAAGTCAAAGCTTTCAATGGTTTTGGCGCCTTTGAAATTGGCTTTTTTATAGCGTCGATCATAGAGACGCTGACTTCGCGACAATATTTCGTCTTGTGTTAACAACGTTAAGAATTCAACATGGCTCATCTGATTTGTTATCGCTTCTTCGGTGCGTGCTTTCAAACAATCCTGCATGCCTGAGAGCTTTAACTTTCTTAAGCCCTCTGTGAGCTCGGGGAGTGATGTGTGAATAGTCATCGATTTATTTTCCTTTAAGTTGATTGAAAATGACACTTAGTGTGCCACCTCATGTATGGGTCGTTGGTATTGAGCCTGCCCTTGATAAACGCTGCTCAGTTGCTCAAATGATGTCTCGTTATCTATCTTTGCATAATCAATGCCCTCCGCTAGAATTGTCTTAATGGTTGTATAATTGCCCGCATTGAACTTCAGCGCGCGTTCGCACGCCTTTTCCAGGCGGGCACCCGAATATTTGTCGCATAATTTTAAAATCAGCTGTGCTTGACGCAAGAGGTCTCGCACCGGGTCCGTCAGTAAGTCTTCAACGATCAAGCGGCAATGCGAGCCTACCTCTTGGCTCTGAGCCAGGCACCAGGGTTCATCACGCTCAAAGTAAGCCCGTGCTTCAGGGGGCAAATGTTCGTTTTTCGTGCTGCTTTCTCCGGGCTTAAAGAGGCGAGGATGACAAGCCACCATGTGATGATGATGATAAACGGACACCATGTTTGCCGTCACTTTGATCCAAAGTGCTTCGCCATGCAGCGTATGGGGCGCACTGTATTTGCATTGTTTGTAGCGAATATGGCAATCACGATAAAGCCCGGTCTTTTGCCATGTGGCGATCTCTGGCGGCGTGGCGGGGCGCGGTTTTAATTGATATTGTTCAATCTCTGTAAATTGCGCCAAGGGCTGCTTGAAGGTGCTTCCATGTATGCGGTTCCCCGCTGTACCCGTTACCCAGACCTTCAGTTGCTTGTTTGTATCTTGTACGCTTTTCAGTTCGCGTAATGGCACAAAGTTCTTTTTGACATATTTGACGCCAGCTTCAACGCGCCCTTTCTTTTGCGGATCTCTCGGCGGGCACGCTGAAATAAGAAAATGGTAATCTTGAGCCAAGGCTTCGTAGCTACGCTGTACCTCAGGATCATGATAGCACGCCCGGGTGATGGCACACTTGGGGTTATCAATGATGATCTTTGACGGCACGCCGCCAAACCAATCGAATGCATTTTGATGACAGTTGAGCCATGTTTCAATGTCTTGATGCGTGATTAGTTCAACATATTGATGGCGGCTCCAGCACAATGTCATGACAAAGAACCACGTCTTTACCTCGCAACCTACTCGCTTATCATAGAGCACCGGTCCCTGACCAAAGTCCACTTGCGCCGCCTCGCCTGGCTTGAAGTGGAGCGGCACGGTAAGGTTGGACGGCGCAATAGCTGCTTTCAACTTTTTGACATAGCGCTGAATGCAATTATAAGAGCCGGTAAATTGATAGCGGCGTATGAGGTGCTGATGAATGGTTGACGCCTGTATGTCGCTTTCTACCCATTGCTTAATCTCGTCAGCAAAAACGTCAGCCTTGGAGGGTTGCTGTGATGCTGGCTTTTGTTCTAAAATCTGCGCCAACGCTGTATCGTCGGGGAGCTTGGCCTCTGGAAGCAGCCATCCTTGGCGCTTGGCGATGGCTTTAATTTCATCCACCTTCGTGCGGCTGGCCAGTCCATCGCGAGCAATGGCTCGGGCGTTTTGCTTTTCTTTTAAGCGATAAATAATGTTTCGATATTCGTACATTTGAATGATCCTCTTTGCCATTTTTCTCTCCGGGTTGCATTGAAAACCTGCAGAGTGTAGTTGATTTGTATCAAAACAGCGTTGAGGGCGAGCTAAGTGGCCTAATAAAGGTGATGATCAACTGGCCTAATTAAGGTGTCGGCCGGGTGGCCTAATTAGGGTGTCGGCGGAATGGCCTAGATGGGGTGATGATTCACACAGACAAAACCCGGTCTCTCCACGCAGCATAAGAGCCAATATAAGCGCCGACAACCAGCGTAGTTATTAATGCGCCAACAGGTATAAGCACAAGAGAATTCGTTGTCTGCTTTATTTTTTTAGCTAATTTGTTTTCATCAAATTTATTCCCCCCCCCTGTTTGCCTTGAGATATCTAAAAAGATCAAATAGATCTATAACCAAAACTATAGATTCGGCCACACTAATAGCTTGTCCAACACCATTGATCGTCAAATCAAGCACCCCGTTAGATTCAAAGAGCTCTAGCGAGTTTAAAATAAAGCGACTACCATTGATGAGAATATTTGCATCAACCAAAGCTACTGGAAATATTTTTTTTCCTTTGGGTGGTTTTTTTGATACCCCATTTGCGAAATGTTGTTTGAGTTTTTTTGTCATGAATGCTAAGGGTATGTTCCCCGCTTATAATTGATTTTTTCTGAATAGTTACAAATAAAAAAGGAAAGTAGCCAGTCGGTGACAGATTGTCACCGGCTGAGAGTAGAGGTGGCCGACAGCAAAAAAATATCTCACAGATGTGGCGAGCGTTGAGGCATTATTGCGTCTAGTTCAATAAGGCGGAGCCAATTCGTTAAAAGGATTCTAATCCCTAACCGTTTTTTGGCTAGGGAGGGCCAGCTACCTATCCTAGAAACAGGAAAAATGTTCTAGCAAATCATCTCATTACGCCAATTTGGCGGAAGCAGGGTGAAAAAACCACAATCAAATACGGTTTTTTGTAGTTCGGTCTTCTTCTTTTGCATGAAGTACTTGGTATTGTAACTGATTGTTGGTTTTTTCCTTTCCTTTTATTTTTGAAAGCGTTGAATAAATTGAATAAATTGAGTCGGCAATTTTTGATGAATAGCTTTGCTTTCTGTCTTCTTGGTGCTTCATATGCTTGGGAATTAATAGGTTCCAGAAATCTACAAGTTTATGCTCATTGTTAGTTTTGGGGAGCTGATTGCAAAGTTCACGCATCCGATATTCTAAGTCAGCTTTATAGACTTTTGTTTCTATACCTCGTTGTTGATGTTTATTTAACGCGTTCATGGCGCCTTCATAAGCCTGAAAAGCAAGTAATAGTAAAAAGACATTTAAAATTACACCATCTTTTGTAAGCTGTTTTTCCTTATTCACAAAATATTCCCTTAAGCCATCGCCTTTCCTCATTGGACTTTTCTTGTTGTTGATATCTAATGTACCAAGCCATAAATCCTTGTAAGAATGTGCGAGCGCTTCGTATGAAGCCATTCGCTCTACAAGCGTTAGCTTAGAATTGAGCGCATCCTTTTTTAAGGCAGCTTGTGTTTTTTGTTTGCTTGAAAGATACAATGCAAGCTTCATCCGAAAAATACAGCATGGATCATCATTATCATTTTTTATTCTTTCTTCTATAAGTCGCCTCACTGTATGGGTTTTGAATGTTTTTTTTGGAGGGTTATTGCTATTGTAAGTGTATGATGGAGTGTACAAAAGATCTAGATTAGCACCTGCAAGCATCAGCATAGCAACTTGGACGCTCGTACTAGCGATAATCCTGTTAAAGATAAAAGGAATGTTTGTTATTTTTACTATATCATCACCAGTAGGGTCATACATTTGTTTCCTTGCTGAATTGACGCTTTTTTCTGAGTTTCGTTCACATAGCAGCCAAAAGGCTAGCGCGACAGGATGCTGCTTACAATGAAAAATAGGCATATACTCACGGATAGTATCCTCTATAGTAAGGTCTTCGATGATGAAATCAGAGGGGAACTTTAAATTCAGAAGCGATTTAATTTCCTTTAAATCTTTCAAAGTTAACGGGTTCCAAAATTTTCTCACAGAAGCTTCTAATTTATGTTGAAACTTTCCTTCCTGTGATGTTGAAAGAGTTAGGGTCATAACTAGTTCCTCTGAGTGAAAAGCTCTGCCATTATAGCATAATTAATTTGATAAAACATTTTTGATATTCTGATTCGGCTGAGGCTCTTTAGGCCTTAATTGAAAAAGATCTGTTTTACTGGATTCTTTTTCTGTCTTATTAGCCTGAGATTTTTTCTTTGTTTCTCTTTCTGCTAGTAATCTTTTGATTTTATGATTTTTTAAGGTAAGTTTCTGCCGCAGTGTTTTCTCAAGATTTTTCTGATTGGATTGATCAGCATGCAGCTTGTTAATTTTTTCTTGTTTTGATGTATTCTGAAGATTGCTTTGCTTAAGCTTCTGAGTTAAATCTTTAATTTTACTCTGCTGTTCGTCTAGGTCACTCGATAATGTTTTGTGTTTATTTTTTAAAAGCATGTGCTCTTGATGAAAGGCTTGCTGAGATTTTTCTTGCCCACTCTGCTTGGTACGTAACGTATCTACTTCTTGTTTTTTTGAGATAATCTGTAATTTACTTGCATCACATTCTTGCTTAAGCTCGAGGATATTGCGCTGTTGCGCTTGGTTCTCATCCCCTAAATATTTTAGAGCTATTGTCGACTGTTTCAAAGCATCTTTTCCATGTTTTCGTGCTTGTGTTAACAGTAACTTAAGCCGTACTTTCTGAGCCTCAACGAAAGCTTTAGAGAAGTCTTCTTTTATTTCAGATAGCGGCTTGATTTTTTTAGCTACTATCTTTTCCGATAGGCTTGTTAGAAAGAGCAATGTAACAGCAGTTTGTACAAAATTAACAACACTTTTTATAAGTCGCCAGATAGCATTATGATCTTCGTCCCCTTCTATCAGCGACCAAACTTCATTGCCTCCACTAACTCCTTGTATAGCAGCTGTCAAAAGTAGCGCAATAAGTGTTGGAAGATGATTGACCCAACGATGTTTCATGGGTAGTTGAAAAACATTTATTTCTTCAATTTTATTTTCTCTAGTGCTTTGATCCCCATATAGCGCATTAGCGCGTTGATTTTCTTCTTCGCTCATTTTGTCTGAATAAATAGAGTCCCGAACAGCTTCAATATCCTTTTTGATTTGGACAATAGCTATGTAAGTATTCTCATTAAGCATTGAATGCATTGCCGCGCCGGATGAATGCATTAAAAAGGGTGCTAATACAGGAAATTTTTGAACCCACCTGCCAAGACCAGTGAAAAAATCGTTTCCTAGGTAGGGGATAAACCCGGCACCATCCTTCATTGCCGAAGCGATAGGCGGCGTCAACCCACCTACAAAAACGGCTACTAGTCTGAGTGTGTTGATCCATTTTTGTTTTTTAGTGTTTCTCATAAGTTTAGCGTCAAAGATAGCATTAACAAGTTCTTGGTCGTTGACGGCTTCAGATACAGGCATCAGATCAGGTTTGATTGGTGCTGCGTCACTAGAGCTAGCTTCATCGTGCCTAATCTTTTTATCAGGAATATTGAATTCAATTGCTTGTTTTTGTTGGCGATTTTTTAAGGTGTTAGAGCTATCATCATTACTAAGCATGGTATTATTTTCAAGTTAGCTTTAATATGCGGATTATTCTAGCAAAAAAATAGAACAAATTCAAGCGAGCAACACGTTTGTGCGCATAGGATCCGTGTTCATTTAGCTGCGTTGAGCAGCTACTTCTAAACAGGGAATGATTTAATCTGATTCTCGTATTTTTCTTAGCACTGATTAATCGATAATTTAGAATAAATCTCAAGTGATTTTCTGCTGTCATGGCCTGAATAAGGCTGTATCAACGTATCATCCACGCCTTTTTGCTTCATCCAGGTAAAGAGAAGGTGGCGTAGTTTGTGCGGAGAAGTGGAAGGTTCAATACCTACTTATTTTGTATATTTGGCTAATATTTTACGTATACCTCGTTCTGAATGGGGCTTAAGATGTGTTCTCCCAGTCAGTTTTTGAGTAAAATGTTAGCAATCTAGGTGGCTCTGTTTTAAGGGGCAACTCCAGAAAGAAAGCTCGGCGTAAGCCATATGATGTGGTTTTAATTGCTTGTGAAGGTAGTAAGACTGAGCCAAATTATTTCAAAGGTCTGCGTGAATATTTAAAACTTAACCCTGCTAATATCGTTATAAAACCTTACTCCCTAGGGAGCGACCCTGTCAGTATCATTAAGTTTACTTTGAAGGAGCACAAGCGCGACGATTATGATCATATATATTGTGTTTTTGATAAAGAGCATACAAATTATCAGTGCGCATTAGACAAGATTAAATCGCTTGCTGAAAAGAAGGAAATTCCTATCCATGCTATTGCTTCAGTTCCGTGTTTTGAATATTGGCTTTTGTTGCATTATGAAGATACTTCAAGACCCTTTCATCAGAAAGGCAGTAAATCAGTTGGCGACCAATTAAAATCAGCACTAAAAAAGTATATTAAAAACTATCATGAGGCTAATAAGGACGTCTTTGAAATAACAAGGCCGCACTTGAAGCAAGCGATTACCAGGGCAAAACGAATCGATAAAGCTCATGCGAGAAATGACACCGATAATCCATCGACTAAGGTTTATCAGTTGGTGGAATATTTAATGACTATTATAGAAAGATAAGGAAAGGAAAAAGGCAATGTATCTAAAAATCGTTGGTGTAAAAAATATTGGCCCTATAGATGAGGTGAGGATTGACTTCCCTTTCGATCAAAATGGAAGCCCTATACCTGTCGTCATTGTTGGCGAGAATGGCTCAGGTAAGACAATCATACAGTCACATATCGTTGACGCACTGTATGAGATTTCAAACAAGTTGTTTGACGACGTTGCGCTAAAGAAAGGGCTTGCTTACCAGTATTATAAAGTTTCTGGCCCTACTAATGTAAAGTTTGGTGAAAAACTTGGGTTTTCATTGGTGAGCTTTGAGGCTGGAGATAAAGCTATCATTGATTATTATGATAAATGTGGAAATGTCACTAAGGAAGATTTCTCAGATTTAATCCCTGGTTTTTCGCTAAGCCCTAATAATGAAAAAGATAATCAGAAAAACGTTTCAAATATTAATGAAACAGTTAAAAAAAGTTTACAGAAAGAAATGAACCAGGGGGCATATTTCTATCAGCCTGCTTATCGCTATGAAGAACCTTTCTGGAGAAATGAGAGGTTGTTAGAGCATGAAAAGTTTAAGGTTAATAGAAGCTACTCGGGACAATTGGGGAAGAAATTAGAAATTATATCTTCTGCGAAAGAGGCTAAAGCATTTCTTCTTGATTTGATTTTAGATATTGCAATAAATCAACTTAATCAAGTTGATCGTAATAAGTGGAACATGATTAACTCAGTCCTTCAAAAAGTTATGCAGAAAAATAATGTTCAATTTGGCATAGGGCCACGCGGTGGTCTCAGGGTGTCTGTTGTTGAAGGCGACTCTAATGGAAATAAGGGGCAACAGGTTTTGCCAAGCATAGACAATCTTTCATTGGGCCAGGCGGTCTTACTTAATCTTTTTATTAATATCATTTCTCATGCAGATTCATCCAAAAAGACTTTAGAAGAGATAGAGGGCGTTGTTGTCATTGATGAAGTTGACGCACACTTGCATACAAATTTGCAGCAAAAAGAGCTTCCTGAGCTACTAAAACTTCTTCCTAAAGTCCAGTTTATTTTTACAACGCATTCGCCTTTGTTTGTGTTAGGAATGCGAAATATTTTTGGTGAAGATGGTTTCCAACTTAGAAATATGCCTAATGGGGAAATAATTACGACCGAGAGATTTTCCGAGTTTGATAAAGCATATAATGCTTTTAAGAAAACCGAAAAGTTTGAATGTGAAATAAGAAAAAAAATAGAGGCTGCTAATAAGCCTATTTTATTTGTTGAAGGGAAAACTGATGTAAAATATATTAAGAAAGCTGCTAATTTTCTGAATAAGGCAGGGATTCTTGAAAAAATAGATCTTGTTCAAGTTGGTGGTGAAAAGAAGTTAGATAGTATTTATAACCTCTACTCGCAAATCAATGCATCTAAGCTTTCAATTAAGCGGTTTTTGCTGTTGTATGATTGTGATGTGAGAAAAGAAGAGTTGAGCGAATCGAAAATTTGGAAGAGAAAGCTTTCATTCATAGACGATAATCCAATAAAAAAAGGCATAGAGAATCTTTTCCCCCGCGATACAATTGAAAAAGCAATGGATTATAAGCCTGCCTTTATAGATCGTAGGTCTGAGTATACTACTACGATTAGAGATAAAAGAAACGTTGAGCCAGAAAGTCTTGAAGTAAACAAGGATGAAAAAAGTAACTTTTGTGATTGGCTTTGTAAAGCTGGCGATAAAAATGATTTTCAATATTTTAATGAAATATTCGATTTAATAACTGAGCTGTTGCTCGGCAATGATAGTTAGTATTGCATTTATCGAAAATTTTTTTAAAACCGCGAACCTTATCTCTATTACTGGCCTAGCCACAAAAAAATAAAAATTTTCAGAAGTTTTTTAACTCAGCCTATTTTTTAAAATAGTAATAAAATCGAAGTTCTACTGATGTTGGTAATTTATTGTGGTTTTATTTTTGTTTTCAGCGGACGTTGATTAAAACATGTAATTAATAATGCTGGTTCGCCGAGTTTTTTGAATTTTCTTTAAAATCATGGAGTCCATAGAGTAGAAGTAATGTTTCTCAAGTTTATACCGCTTGAGCCAATGATTTAGATAGTTGGAATTAAGTTTTTTACGTTTTGTGGAAATATAAAGCTTGGCTAGCTCCAAGTAATTTTGAAATTCAATAGATGTTTCTTCGTGGTTTAATTCTTCTTCTTTTTGAATCAGTGCGACGAGTTTTGTGTCGTCGATGGCATTAAGTTTGTTTCGTAGTGCATTGAGATTATTTAGATTGATTGTGATTATGTTTAATCTTGATTGGCGAAAGTCTTTGTAGACTTTAAATTTCTTGGTTATTTTTAATATGGATGCGTCTACGCTTATTCTTGCATATAGCTGATTGAAGCATGTATTGATATTGGATGGATAAATAGCAGCTGAACTATCTGTCTTTATAGCTTTTCTTGCTAAGACGGCTACTTGAGAGAGCCAATAATTGTCTTTATAAATGGAATATTTGTTTAATGTGGTTGTTAATGATTGTTGAATACTTAATAGTTTATAATACCTTATTCCTTGCTTGTTGATTAGATTTTGACAGGTTTTGTACTGTTGTTTTATGACGGGAACATCTGTTTGTAATATGTGTATAGCTTGAGAATGAGCGTTATGGTATTTCATTGAAGCATAATTGTACCATAGCCCAACTAGAACAGTGGGCAATATTGCATAGGCAAGCCAGTTCCCGACGGGATGCTTAATTAAGCTTTTAATGTGATCCCATATTTTTTTTGCCACGTTAGCTCTGTGTTAAGATAACTTTTTAAATATTGGTGGAGGCGGCGGGAGTCGAACCCGCGTCCGCAAATCCTCTGCCTTAGGTACTACATGTTTAGTCTCGTCATTTTTTTTGGCAGCTGACCCTCCGACGGACAGGATGGCTAACTGTTGAGCCTGAAAGTTTGACTGTAACGCCCCAGGCAGATGTTACAGCGAGCTTGCTAAATGTGACCAACAAACCCCAAGCGCAAGCTCAAGAGGATATTGGGCTGTGTCGCTTGTTTAGAGCGACGCAACGACTAGTCTATAACAGCTTTTGTTAAGCAGCTACTTCTTCGTCGTTTGCAGCGTAAGTTGCATCATTTGCATCTATATGTTGGTAGCCTGATTAACGAGAATGCTACGTCCTCGACATGCACCGCCAGTTTCGTAACCCACGTCGAAACCATGACGCCCCCAGAAACAATGGTCACACGCAGTATAGCCTAAATTTCAGGCAATTTAAAAGGAAATTAAAGGCTTTTTTCCTATTTGTTTGATTAATTGAGAGTAAAATACAAAAAGAAAATCGCACTAATGAGCGCAACCCCCGGTTTGATTTGCGATATTTTGCCCGTCATTACTTTAATCACGAGATAACTGATGAACCCCAACCCAATGCCGTTGGCGATTGAAAAGCTAAAAGGGATCATAATAATAGTAATGGCCGCAGGAATAGCTTCCGATAGATCATCCCAGTCGATGTGCTTCATATGCTTAAGCATCATGGACGCAATAAACAATAAAGCCGGCGCAGTTGCAAACACCGGAATCATGCTGGCGAGCGGCGACAAGAAAATCGCGAAACCGAACAAGATGGCAATCACGACCGCGGTCAGCCCTGTGCGGCCACCGGCGCGAATGCCTGCGGTGCTTTCAATGTAGTTGGCGGTGGTTGATGTGCCTAGTACGGAGCCTGCGAGGGTGCCTAAGCTGTCGGCCATTAATGCTTGTGCCACGCGTTGTTTTGTATCGGGGTCGTTCATGGGTAATTTGGCTTCATGCACTAAACCGATGAGCGTGCCGGAGCTGTCAAACAAAGCGACCAGCAAAAAAGTAAAGATCACGATGATACCGTCTTTGTTAAACAAATCGGTGAAGCTGAATTTAAAGGCGGTGGGCGCTACACTTGGTGGTAGCGAGAGAATGCCATGGTAATGTGTTTTGCCCAGCAGCAGGGCTATCAGCGAAACAATTAAAATACTAATAACGATAGCGCCAGTCACTTTGTAATGATCAAAAGCAACAATCAAAAAGAAGCCAAGAAAACATAAAACAAAAGACGCGGTGTGGACATTGCCCAGTTGCACCAAGGTGTGAGAGTCACCCGTAATAATGCCTGCATTTTTCAGGGCGATTAATCCGATGAAGAGCCCGATACCTGCGGTCGTTGCAATGCCGAGGGAGGTGGGGATCGCGTTGATGATCCAACGGCGGATGCGAAACACCGTTAGCACGAAGAAAATAACGCCGGAAATAAACACGGCGCCGAGGGCGGTTTGCCAAGGAAGGCCCATTTTGAGCACGATCACATAGGTGAAATAAGCGTTAAGTCCCATGCTGGGCGCGATGCTTGAGGGAAAGTTCGCGATCAAACCTGCGCACAAACAGCCGACGACAGTGGTTAAGCAAGTCGCCAAAAAAACGGCATGATAGGGCATGCCCGCTTGATGAAGGATTTGTGGATTGACAAAAATAACATACACCATCGTGAGGAAGGTGGTGATGCCTGCGATGATTTCTGTGCGGATGGTGGTGTGGTAGGTTTTGAGCTTAAAAAAATCTTCGATGAACTGAATGCTTTTACCCACGCTTTAAAATTCTTTGCCGATCTCGTTGCCAGTCGCGGTCTTTAGATGACGCGCGTTTGTCGTGTTGCTTTTTACCTTTCGCCAAACCAATCTCACATTTTGCTTTGCCCGATTTCCAGTGCAAGTTGAGAGGTACAATGGTGTAACCATCTTGTTCGATCTTGCCAATCAGCTTGTGCAGTTCCGTGCGATGCAGCAATAACTTCCTCGTGCGAATGGGGTCGGCGGTAATGTGTGCGGATGCCGAGGCTAATGCGGAAATATGCGCGCCAAGCAGCCACGCCTCTCCCCGTCGAATGACGACATAGCTTTCCTTCAGTTGCGCACGCCCCGCGCGCAAGCTTTTCACCTCCCATCCCTTCAAGGCAATGCCGGCTTCCAGGCGTTGCTCGATGAAGTACTCATGCGTGGCTTTTTTGTTAGCGGCGATCTGTGCGCTCGCTGATTTTGCTGATTTCTTTTTCATCCCGGAATTATAACGGACTTAATCATGAGCGTCTTTGGTTATCTCAAAAAATCTGTACTTGCACCCACAAACCCCGTAAAGTACCGTTCAATTTCAAGCCATCCATAAAAAGAGAAACCCCATGATCAAAATCAACCGCTCCCTTGTTGTTCCTTACTCATGTGAACAAATGTTCAATTTAATCAGCGACATGGAAGCCTACCCCTCCTTCTTGCCATGGTGCTCTAAGAGTCAAATCTTAGAGAAAGACGGCGACACCATGATTACCAGCCTGGAAGTGGCCGCATCAGGCATGCATCAATCCTTTTCCATGCGCAATCATTTGCATCCATTTCAGCGTATCGAGATGGAGCATGTTGATGGACCCTTCAAGCATTTGAATGGCGCTTGGACCTTTACGCCCTCTGACGATCAGGGTTGTAAGATTGAGCTTAACCTTGACTTTGAAGTGAACGGCGGTGGTTTGAAGGCCAAGTTATTCGGCATGTTCTTCAATAAAGCAGCCGATAAAATGGTCGATGCCTTCAGTCAGCGCGCCGAGCAACTGTTTGGCTCAGCGTCATGATAGAGGTTGAAGTGGCCTACGCCACACCTGAGAAACAAGCCCTATTAACCGTCAAAGTGCCTAAAGGCGCCACCATTGAAGCCGCTATTCAGCAATCCAACGTGCTCGAGCGTTTTCCTGAGATTGATCTCACAACGATCAAAGTAGGCGTTTTCAGCGAACCAGCTACATTGCAAACGCTGCTTCAGCCGGGAGACCGCGTAGAAATCTATCGACCTTTGGTGATTGATCCTAAAGAGGCTCGGAGGATGCGGGCGAAGAAGAGGGGGTAGCTGTGTTTTTTTTGGTGGCCAGGTCAATTATATGACATGTTCAAGATTCAAGATTCAAGAATCATGAATCTTGAATATAGAGCGATGTAAGTTTGGAATAGTCCCTATTTCCACCGCTTCTCAATCTTACTCAAACGATCACCCCTAAACGTCAAGAAAAGACGCTTATTCACCGTAGGCTTGTTATTCGGCGAAACGGTATAAACATAAACCAATCGATTGTCATCAAACGTGTTGGTGAACGTCGGGTTGCCGATCAGGCGGACGACGGAGCGCTGGCTCATGCCGTTGTGCAATTGCGCAACTTTTTTCATGTTGATGACGTTGCCTTGTTGAATCGTTGGTCGATATGCATGGAGATAGCTGCAACCGGAGAGGAGCATGCTGGCGATGATAAGACTGAATAATTGACGCATAAATAATGAACCACAAATTTAACAAGTTGCACATGATAGCGAATTTCGCGCATAATTGACAATGCTGTTTTGAGAGAAGTGAAAAAACGATGCGAAACAATTGGTTAAAGATTAAAGAGCGGATTCATCTGAGCGCAAAACAACATGCGAGAGACCCGAGCGAGGTTTGCTTGATCGCGGTGAGCAAACGCCATTCTGTCCAAAAAATCCAGTCATTATACGACTGCGGACAACGTGTGTTTGCGGAAAATATGGTACAAGAGGCGGTAAAAAAAATACAAGAACTCAAAGCCCTCCCCATCACCTGGCACTTTATTGGCGCCATCCAATCGAATAAAACACGCGCACTTGCTGAGCACTTTAGCTGGGTTCAGAGCCTGTCTTCATTAAAGCACGCCCGCCGTCTGAATGAACAACGTCCCGAAGCTTTGCCTGCCTTAAATGTCTGTATTCAAATCAATATCAGCGAAGAAGACAATAAATCAGGGGTTGATGCGAGCGAGCTGCTACCTTTCGCGAAAGAAATAGCAACGCTACCTCGGCTAAAGCTACGCGGCATTATGGCCCTTCCAGCCATCGAGTCGGATGAAGAAAAACAACGCGCGGTGTTTATGAAATTGAAAGAATTGCAGGATGTGTTGAATCAGGCAGGTTTCGATTGTGATACCTTGAGCATCGGCATGTCGGGTGATTTTGAGCTGGCTATTGAAGCGGGGTCGACGATGATACGTATTGGTACGGGGTTGTTTGGGGCTCGGCCTTCGTTTCTTTAGGTTTAATTGTGTGGATATAATATTGCGCATCAGCATGGCTGAGAACGCTCAGGTTGCTTAAAGATTTCTCGGAAAAGTAATCATTCAATTCTGTCAGAGATTAATATCGTTTTTCTCGCTAGGCTTCATCAATATAACGTGTTCTATCAACGAGTTTGTCGTTCTGAGCTGTGCTGTGCGGAAAAAGCATGCGATAGTCACGTTGAAAACAAAGCGCCCGAAATAGCGTGTTAGCAAGAATGCGTTGACATGCCCGGGCGTTTAGACTATAGTTTTTATGGCTAGAGGAGTGGCGGCAGGATTGTGAGAATATTTCTAGCAAAGGCGGTTAAAAAATGGTTTGACGGTGAGGCTGATGTGCCAAAACCTGTCTTATAGCGGCGGCAGAAGATGCTGTCAATGGTGTTTACGAGGCTAATCTTGGTGGTGGTCTGTATAAGAAGAGGGTCGCGACAAAAAGAAGCAGAGGCAAGAGTGGCGGTGCTCGACTGTTGATAGCATACAAGAAGAACCATGATTTGTTTTTCTTGTACGCTTTCAATAAAAATGAGATGGCGAATATCTCTGAGAAAGAAAAAACAGTTTTAAAAGAACGTGCAAAATTATATTTTGCAATGTCTGAGGTAAGCCTTCAAAAAGCGATCAAGGCTAAAATATTTGTTGAACTACGAGGCGCAAGTGATGAGCAGAATATTAAAAGAAAGTCGACAAGAGGCAAAAGAGTTATTTGATTTGGGAGTCATCTCTCAAGAAAACTATGACAGCATGACCATGTTAACGGCGCATAATGTCAAAATCCCCAAGCCAAAGCCATTTTCCGGCAAAAAAATACTTCGCTTGCGACAACGACTTCATTGCTCTCAGCGCATTTTTGCTGAAATTATTGGGGTTACGGCTGATACGGTTAGCAAGTGGGAGCGAAGCGAAAGGGCGCCCGAAAAACCGGTGTGTCGTTTTTTGCGAGTATTAGAGCAACATGGTTTGTCAGCGATACAATAGGGCTTATTACTGCGGAGGTGCTAACTCCGCGTAGCACGAAACCTGAAAGCGATAGCCGCAAATACTGCGTGAGTTAGTTACTGTTATTAAGGCGGTGGAACCTACCTTGCCAGGGTCTTCACAACTAGAAGGGCAAGCCGCCGTTCTGCAATAAACTACTAGAAACAACTATTTTCAGGTATTATGGGTATCCTACATGCGACTTATAAGAGTTACAATGATGAGCGACTTACCTAATTGCCCAAAATGCGATTCCCAGTATACCTATGAAGACGGCGTTCTTTTTGTTTGTCCGGAGTGTGCGAATGAGTGGGGCAAGGAAACGACGACTGAAGATGATGAGCAAGTAGTGATTAAAGATGCTAATGGCAATGTGCTACAAGATGGTGACACTGTTACTGTGATTAAAGATCTAAAAGTGAAAGGATCTTCCTCAGTAGTAAAAGTTGGCACGAAGGTAAAAAATATCCGGCTTGTGGATGGCGATCACGATATTGATTGTAAAGTTGATGGTATTGGTGCCATGAAGTTAAAGTCGCAGTTTGTTAAAAAAGGTTAACTTTCATCATATCCATAGGCGATATAAATAAAGAGAGCGTTGATAGCGTATTACACTGGCATAGCAGATGGCAGCTATTTGGTTTTAGTTGTATTTTTTGTGTGTATTAGCTTCTTTCGCCACTTCCACCACTTCTATTGTGGGCACCTTTGGTTTTTTGCGCGAGGAAGCAAAAAAAGGCAAGTGACAAGCGCCAGCACCAAGAATCGTTCCACATAAGCCGTAAGTAAGGAGAGCTGTTGCCGTGAAAAACATGGCACCAAAGACGAATCCGGGAATACTGTTCTCATCACGAGCGAACTGTATGCACCTGAGCATAAGAAGCGAGCCTATTGCTGTAACAGCCAGCGCAGTCTTTCTATAGTATGCTTTCTCTGCTGGGTCACGTGGCGATAGTTTCATAATGTTGTCCTCTTTGCTGTGGTGGGTTAGCTTTTCTTATTGTTCCGGTTTTTCGAGCCGACATTGGTCACTTATTATGCTGTTTATGCTTATTAAATGCAAGTAACTTTTTTGGCTAGGGTGTTTTAGGACGGTAATATTTAACGCTGGGCTTTTTGTATCGGCACATCATGTTGAAACCACTACTGAATCTATCAATAATGCCCTAGCATGCGCCAACGTTTCTTGAGTTATTTTCACGCCCCCAGACATCCGAGCAATTTCCTCCACACGCTGCGCAGGATCAAGTGCAGTAATACAAGAAGACGTAGTCTTACCATCATGATGCTTGCTGACTTGCATATGCTGGTCGGCTTTTGCGGCGACTTGGGCCAGGTGGGTGATGCAAAGCACCTGTGCAGAGTGCGCGAGTTTTTTAAGAAGCTCGCCTACAATTTCAGCGGTGGCCCCACCGACGCCGGTGTCGACTTCATCAAACACTAGACTTGGAGTTTCTGCAAATTGTGATGTGATGACTTGAATCGCTAAGCTGATTCTTGAGAGTTCGCCGCCTGATGCGGTTTTGTTTAATGCTTGTGGCGGAAGGCCGGGGTTGGTGGCGACTAGGAAGTTTATTTTTTCCGAGCCGTGTGCGCGAGGTTTCTCGTCAGTATAAGGCAAGAGCTCGATATGAAATGTGCCTGCGGCCATGCCGAGTTTTTGCATGTTGTCTGTGACTAGTTGGCTTAATTGCTTGGCTTGTTTTGTTCGGCTTTGGGTGAGTTGTTTGGCGCAGGTGAGGTATTGTTTTTTTGAGGCGATTAATGCAGCGTACAAGGCATCCAAATGTTCATCGCAATGCGTGAGTTGATCGTATTCTTTTTGTAATTGTTCGTGCATGTCGGGAATTTTGGGGATCTCGATATGGTGCTTGCGTGCGATGTCGTGTGCGCTGGCCAAGCGGGTTTCTAAATGTTTTAACTGTGCGGGATCCAAGCTGAGTTGGCCTAAGTAATGTTGCAATTCAGAATACGCTTCTTCAGCAGCGATCAACGCGTTGTTTAGGATAGCTTGCGTGTTTTTTAAAGGCGCTGCAAATTCGGCGGCGGTTTCAATGTTATGAAGTGCGCGAGTTAGCTGCGTAATGGCAGCATTCTCATCGTCGCTTAAGAAAGTAGAGGCTTCTTGGCAGTGCTGTAAAAGCTGATCGGCGTGTGCCAGTGTTTTATGTTTTTGTTCTAAACTACTCAGCTCATCTTGTGAGAAGCTTAACGCATTTAATTCCTCGATTTGATAGTTTAAATATTCAGCGCGAGATTTTGCTTCGTGCTCTTTGTTTTTTAAGGCGTGATATTCCAAAGACGTCACTTGCCAAGCATCAAAATGTTGACGCACTTTATCCATAAGCGGCTGGTGCCTTGCAAACTGATCCAGCAAATCACGCTGTAGATCGGCTTTCAATAATGCTTGGGATTCATGTTGGCCATGAATGTTAATAAGCTTTTCAGCCAGTTGCCGCAACACAGCTAAATTCACAGGCGTACCATTGATGTAACTTTTCGAGCGACCCTCTCTAGTGAGCGTCCGCCGCACCATGCATTCTTGCCCATCTTCAAGCTCGTTGGATTGCAACCAGGCGGTGGTTTTTGTTTGTTGGCTAATGTCGAAACCTAAACAAATGTCAGCGCGCGGATGTCCGTGGCGCACAAGATCAGCGCTAGCACGTTGTCCCAGCGCAATTTCAATCGCATCAATAATAATGGATTTTCCTGCGCCCGTTTCACCTGTGATTGCCGTCATACCGCCGGCAAAATCCAGTTCCAAGTCTTCAATGAGTGTGAAGTTTTTTATGTGAAGGTGTTTTAACATGATGCCTCATCGCTGCGTGTGAGTTTGTGTCCCCAGTGTAACTTGCTTCGAACATTGCCAAAATAATCATAGTCAACGGGGTGAAGTAAGTTGAGCGCGTTTGTTTTCTTTTTGATATGCACCTGCTGACCTGCGGCGAGTTCACAAATCGCTAGACCGTCGGCGCTGATGCGAGGTGGTGAGACGATGCGCTCTCCGATAACCAGCGTGATTTCACTGTTGCCCGGCACAACGATGGGCCGGCTACTTAGTGAGTGTGAAAACATTGGCACCAAGAGTATCGCATCGAGTGTGGGCTGAATAATGGGGCCGCCGCCTGACAGGGCATAAGCGGTGGAACCGGTGGGCGTGGCAAAGATCATGCCATTGGATCGCTCGCTGCACATAAAGTTTTGATTGATATAGACCTCAAATTCCATCATGTGCGCAGCATCGCCTGAAGCAATGACAACATCGTTTAAGGCGGCGCAGGGGGGTAGCGATTGTCCCTCGACTTCCGCTTGAAGAAGAAAGCGTTTTTCAATGAAGAAGGTTTTAGCGAAGATATCATCTAATTTTTCTTCAAGATCTTTGGCGCAAATATCGGTTAAAAATCCTAGGCGCCCGTGATTAATGCCGACTACCGGGATGCCATTGTCAACAATGCAACGAGCGGCTTGTAGCAGGGTGCCGTCACCGCCCACCGCGATGACGAGATCAACGGTCTCGCCGAGCTGGTCTTTGTTGATGATTTGAACGTCACTGGCATTGAGCGAAGCCGCGGTCTCGCTTTCAACGTAGACGTCCAAGGTTTTTTTCTGTAGATAATCAATCAGGGTGTGAAGCGTTTGATTGCCTTCTTGTGTTTTATATTGCCCCATTAGGCCGATTTTTTGAAATGCTGACATCATGTGATGTGTCCTGTTTTGTGTGCTAACTCATGTGAAGTTTAATAGATTTTGCTCTCTGTACCAACTCATCCTTGAAATCTTATGATTAATCCCTATTTAATGGAGTAATTCAACACGATTTAGGAGATAACAATGTCTAAAGATAAACCAAGTAACCCCTGGGCTGATCGAGATCTTGAAAAAGAGGTCGATGAAACAGAAGAACACGACCCTGCTCAGATTCCTGGCGAAGCAGCGCATTCCGAGGATGTGGTCGAAAAAGACATCGATGATGAAATTGATGAGCTAGAGCAAGCCGAACAAACATTACCTGCAGGGGATGAATGGCGCGCAGAGCTGAAGAAAGCGCAAGACCAGCTCGTACGTGCTGAAGCCGAGATGCAGAACATGCGTCGTCGCTCGACACAAGAGCTAGAGCGGGCACACAAATACGGTTTGGAAAAATTCGTCCAATCATTGCTCGACGTTGTGGATAGCATGGAGCACGCACTGAATGCTGGGAAGGTGGGCGACCCGATGTATGCAGGGATTGAGATGACCCTGAAAATGTTTTTTGGCGTACTGGAGAAAGTGGGCGTAGAGGCCATCAATCCGGTGAATGAAAAATTTGATCCACAGCAACACGAAGCGATGAGTATGCAGCCTAATAAGGACGTTGACCCGAATACGGTGATAGAAGTCTATCAGAAGGGCTACCTCTTAAATGGCCGATTGGTGCGCCCAGCGCGGGTGGTGGTGTCACAATAGCCGAGCAAATTTTAAACTTTTACCGTGATTGGGCATTGAAAAAGAGCAAGCGATCCCCATATCACTAACATGAACGACACGTTGACTTACAACTTACCGAGGAAAGAAAGATGAGTAGAATTATTGGTATTGACTTAGGAACCACAAACTCCTGTGTTTCTGTACTGGAAATGGCCGGAAAAATGCCTAAAGTGATTGAGAATGCGGAAGGTCGTCGTACCACACCGTCTGTTGTTGCCTATATTGAAGGCAATGAAATCTTAGTCGGTGACCCTGCGAAACGCCAAGCGGTCACGAACCCTCAAAATACACTTTACGCGATTAAGCGATTGATCGGTCGCCGCTTTGACGATGATGTCGTTCAGAAAGATATCGACATGGTGCCTTATACGATTGTTAAAGCCGACAGTGGCGATGCTTGGGTTGAAGCGCGCGATGATAAGAAAGCGCCACCTCAAATTTCTGCCGAAGTCTTGAAAAAAATGAAAAAGACCGCAGAAACCTATTTAGGCGAAACCGTTACCGAAGCGGTGATTACTGTACCGGCGTACTTCAATGATTCACAACGTCAAGCCACGAAAGATGCAGGTAAAATTGCCGGATTGACCGTGAAACGTATTATCAACGAGCCTACCGCTGCTGCCCTTGCTTATGGCATGGACAAAAAGAAAGGCGATTCTGTTGTGGCTGTTTACGATTTAGGTGGTGGTACGTTTGATATCTCTATCATCGAAATTGCCGAAGTGGACGGTGAGCATCAGTTTGAAGTGCTTGCGACGAATGGTGATACCTTCCTTGGTGGCGAAGATTTTGATAAGCGATTGATTGATTACTTGTTGAGTGAATTCAAGAAAGATTCAGGCGTTGACTTGCGCAACGATCCATTAGCGCTACAACGCTTAAGAGAAGCAGCGGAAAAAGCGAAGATTGAACTTTCTTCAACGCAACAAACTGACATTAATCTACCTTATGTTACAGCGGATGCGAATGGACCTAAGCATTTAAACATTAAAGTTACACGTGCTAAATTGGAATCCTTGGTTGAAGACTTGATCGAGCGAACCATTGAGCCTTGTAAGATTGCATTGAAAGACGCTGGTTTAAGTATCTCAGAAATTAATGATGTGATTCTTGTCGGCGGTCAGATCCGCATGCCGAAAGTCCAAGAAGCGGTGAAAACCTTCTTTAATAAAGATCCTCGCCGTGATGTTAACCCGGATGAAGCGGTTGCCATGGGCGCTGCGATTCAAGGTGCGGTGCTTTCTGGTGATGTGAAAGATGTGTTATTGCTTGATGTCACACCATTATCATTGGGTATCGAAACGATGGGCAGTGTGATGACGAAGCTGATCGACAAAAACACAACGATCCCAACGAAAGCCAACCAAACGTTCTCTACTGCGGATGACAACCAAATGGCCGTGACCATTCATGTCTTGCAAGGTGAGCGAAAAATGGCCTCACAAAACAAATCATTGGGTCGCTTTGACTTAACGGATATTCCTGCTGCACCGCGTGGTGTGCCGCAAATTGAAGTTACCTTCGATATCGATGCGAATGGTATTTTGCATGTCTCTGCGAAAGATAAAGCGTCTGGCAAAGAGCAGAAAATTAAAATTCAAGCTTCTAGCGGTTTGTCAGATGATGAAGTGCAAAAAATGGTGAAGGATGCTGAAGAGCATGCCGAAGAAGATAAAAAGTTTGAAGAACTTGTTCAAGCGCGTAACCAAGCCGATGCGTTGATTCATGGTACAGAAAAAAGCATGAAAGAAGCGGGCGACAAGGTGAGCGATGAAGAAAAAACCGCCATTGAAGCCGCGATCAAAGACTTGAAAGAGATTTTGAAAACGGGTGACAAAGACACCATCGAAGCTAAAACGAAAGTCTTAACGGAAGCATCACAAAAAATGGCAGAACGCATGTATGCGCAGCCAGGTGCAGAAGCGGGTGCCGCAGGCGCGGAACAAGCGTCAGGTGAAGAAGCCTCTGGTCAAGAAGCCAAAGACGAAGATGTGGTGGATGCGGAGTTTGAAGAAGTTAAGGATGACGAAAAACAAGACGACGACAAGAAAGAAGAAGAGAAGAAGTAGGCTGACGTTTGTCTGGATCCCGTGGTTTGCAATGTCATCCCGCGGCTTGACCGCGGGATCCAGGCGAGCAGCATCATGATCGCCCCTGGCGCACGATGCCGCACAGCCTCTGTGTTTTTATATTTCCTCCTTGCCGAGGATTTTTTAGGTTAAAACAATGTCAAAACGTGATTATTATGAAACTTTAGAAGTGTCTCGCACATCCAGCGATGTGGAGATTAAAAAATCGTTTCGTCGTCTTGCGATGAAGCATCATCCCGATAGAAATCCCGGGAACCACGAAGCAGAAGAGCAATTTAAAGAAGTCAAAGAAGCTTATGAGATCCTAAGCGACAAGCAAAAGCGCAGTGCCTACGATCAATTCGGCCATGCCGGCGTGAACGGACAAGGTGCAGGCGGCTTTGGTGGCGGCGGTTTTGGTGGTTTTGGCGATATTTTTGAAGACATCTTCGGTGATGCTTTTGGCGGCGGTGGTCACGGTGGTGGCTCGCGAGGCAGTCGCGCACAAGCCGGCTCAGATTTGCGCTATAACTTAAAACTAAGCCTAGAAGAGGCAGTACGCGGCAAGACAGCCAAGATTACCTTTCCAACGAATGTGGAATGTGATGCGTGCCATGGCAGCGGTGCTAAAAAAGGCAGCAAGCCTGTGGTTTGTTCAGATTGTGAAGGCCATGGCCAGGTGCATATGCAGCAAGGCTTCTTTACAGTGCAACAAACGTGCCCAACTTGCCGCGGTGAAGGAACGATTGTGCGCGATCCTTGTCGTGTTTGTCATGGACAAGGCAAAAAACGCACAGAAAAAACTTTGTCAGTCAAAGTGCCAGCAGGCGTTGATACGGGTGATCGCATTCGTTTATCAGGTGAAGGCGAAGCTGGCACACACGGTGGGCCCGCAGGCGACTTGTATGTTCAAGTTAATGTCAGCGAGCACGCGATTTTTGTGCGAGATGGCAACGATCTTTTTTGTGAAGCCCCTATTGCATTGACAATGGCGGCATTAGGCGGAGAGATTGACGTTCCTACGTTAAGTGGTAAAATCAAACTGAAGATTCCAGCAGAAACACAAACAGGCAAGCGTTTTCGTTTGCGTGGCCGAGGTGTAAAATCGGTGCGAAGCCGTGCGGCTGGGGACTTGATGTGCCGGGTGATTGTTGAAACCCCGGTAAATTTGAATAAAAAACAAAAGGAATTGCTGGAAGCTTTCGAGTTATCGATTAAAACCGATAACGTTGACCATCGCCCTCGTTCGAGCGGCTGGTTTCGGAAAGTAAAAAACTTTTTTGAAAACATATAATTTTAAAAAAAACAAAAGCAAGGAGATCCCAATGGAAAGAGTACCCATGACTGTTCGAGGCAAACAGTTACTAGAAACAGAACTGAAACAATTAAAGTCAGTTGAACGCCCAAGAATCATTCAAGCGATTGCTGAAGCACGCGCACACGGTGATTTAAAAGAAAATGCCGAATACCATGCGGCACGAGAGCAGCAAGGTTTTGCGGAAAGACGCATTGCTGACATTGAAGCAAAATTATCAACCGTACAAGTGATCGATGTCACGACAATTCCTAATCACGGCAAAGTGATTTTTGGCGCAACGGTCGAGCTCTATGACATCGACACCAAAAAAACCGTTACCTACAAACTGGTCGGAGCCGATGAAGCCGATCTTGAGCAAGGTATGATTTCTTTCAAGGCGCCGATTGCGCGCGCATTGATCGGAAAGTCGGTGGATGATGCGGTCGATGTTCAAACCCCGGGCGGTTTGCATCAGTTTGAAATTGCCGAAGTTCGATACGAGTGATCCAAGAAAAAACCTACAAGGCGTATTTTTTCTTAATTGTAGTCACCCTCTTTTGGGGCGTAACCTTTCCTTTGATTCGGGATGCGCTCCCTTATGTGAATGCCAGCACATTCGTTTTCGCGCGCTTTGTGCTCGCCTCCCTTCTTTTCTTGCCCATTATATTGTTTCGTTTTCGACGACCGAATAAAACACTCTTAGCGGCCAGCTTGGTATTGGCGGTTTTGAACAGCGCCGTTTTTTTATTTCAAACCATCGGCCTTGAAACAATCACCGCACCCCGCTCAGCCTTCATCACCGGATCGAGTGTGCTAATCGTACCTTTTTTACTACCCCTGCTGAAGCTTGGGCGACCACGGTTTTTGGATATTCTCTCTGCGCTGATTTGTTTGCTGGGTTTGTATGTGCTTACGGGTGCGAATATCCACGGCTTAAGCCGAGGCGATTTTTGGACGCTAGCTTGCGCCGCATGTTATGCGTTCGCTGTTATCTTCGTTCAATGGATAACCCCCAAGCTCAAAAGCTATTCTCAAATCACCTTCTACCAGATTTTATTAGGCGTACCCATCATGGGTCTAGCAGCCTCAGGCGAATCATTTCACGGCTTGCTTCATTACCAAGTGGCCGGCGCATTAATTTTTTGCGCACTGTTCGCAACAGTGATCGCCTTTTACCTGCAAATGAAATACCAACAACACATCCCCGCACCCAAAGCCGCATTGATCTACACCCTAGAACCCGTCTTCGCGTCGCTTTTTGCCTACCTCATTAATAACGACCACATCACACAACAGACGCTTCTGGGCGGCGCCATTATCTTAATGAGCCTGTTGATGCCTTTGTTGCCGAAGGTGTTTCGGGGGTAGAGTATTTTCGCACGTAAATAAGGCTTCATTTCAAGCAGAAAATACCGGATAATGTCGGACATTGTACAACCGACCCCGTAGCGACCTTATGACGTCAAATAGAATTAAATTGTTACCGCCTCGTCTAGCCAATCAGATTGCTGCGGGTGAGGTGGTCGGTCGTCCGGCTTCTGTGATCAAGGAGTTGATGGAGAACAGTTTGGATGCTGGGGCGCAGCGTGTTGATTTGGAGATTGAGCAAGGTGGTCTTCGGTTGATGCGGGTGCGTGATGATGGGCGGGGTATTCAAAAGGACGATTTGGCGTTGTCTTTGAGTCGTCATGCGACCAGTAAAATTCACCAATTGGATGATTTGAGCAGCATTCAGACGTTGGGCTTTCGCGGTGAGGCTTTGGCGAGTATTGCTTCGGTGTCGCGTTTAACGCTCAGTTCTGCAACCGCCGGTGAAACGGGTTGGGCGGTGCATGCGGCCGGTGATGTGGATGTGAAACTTTCGCCGGTGCCACAAACCCAGGGCACATCGATTGAAGTGCGCGATTTGTTTTTTAACACACCCGCCAGACGCAAATTTTTACGCGCAGAAAAAACAGAATTTAATCATATTGACGAAGGCTTCAAACGCATGGCGTTGAGCTGTTTTCCGGTGGGTTTTACGTTAAGACACAATCAGCGGTTAATGTATAATTTCCGCCCTGCCGTAACAGAGCTTGATCAAGAACATCGCGTGGCCGATATTTGCGGCAAAAATTTTATGGACAGCGCCATGAAAATTGAATCGCAAGCCGCGGGACTTCATCTGCAGGGTTGGACGTCGCAGCCTGCGTTTTCGCGTAGCCAGATGGACATGCAATACCTTTATATCAATGGGCGGTTTATTCGTGACAAGCAATTAAATCACGCGATTAAACGCGCGTATCGTGATGTGCTTTTTCATGGACGCTTTCCTGCGTACGTGTTGTTTTTAGAGATTGAGCCCGAGATGGTGGATGTGAATGTTCACCCGACCAAGCATGAAGTTCGTTTTCGTGAACACCGCTTGGTGTATGATTTCTTTTATAAAAGCTTGCGTGATGCGATCGCGCAAATGCGACCAGCGGATCAGTTGGTGGGAAACCATGCGCTGGTGCCTGGCTTGGCCGAACAAGATGTGGCGGCGTTTTCTTCTTCATCAGCGCCAGCGCGACCTGTTTCACATGAGCCTAGCACTTATCCTCGACAACAGACGTTTAAACCTTTGCAAGTTCAAGAAACCATGCAGGCGTATGCGTCATTGCATGGTGAACCGGTCTTAGATAATGCGATGCCTGAATCAGCCGACGTTGTCCCTCATCCTGAAAAAACAGAAGAACAAACAATCCCGCCATTGGGGTTTGCGGTAGCACAACTGCACGGCATTTATATTCTTGCGCAGAATCAAGAAGGCATGGTGATTGTTGATATGCACGCGGCACACGAGCGCATTACCTATGAGCGCATGAAGCAAGATGTCGCCGCACACGCGCTGCATTCACAACCACTGTTGGTGCCGGTGACGTTTTCTGTGAGTGAAAAAGAAGCGTCCTATGCCGAAGAGCATCAGTCATTGATTGAACGATTCGGTTTGGAGCTAGAGCGCTTGGGCCCAGATTTATTGGCGGTCAGGCAAGTGCCGAGTCTATTGAGTACTTGTGATGTAGAACAATTGGTGCGTGATGTGTTGTCAGATGTGATTGAATTTGGTGAGAGTTCGCGTGTAGAAGAAAATATCCATACTATTTTAGCTAGCATGGCTTGTCACGGCTCTGTGCGCGCGAATCGAACGTTGACGTTGCCAGAGATGAATGCCTTGTTGCGCGATATGGAACAAACGGAACGAAGTGGCCAGTGTAACCATGGTCGTCCGACATGGGTGCAATTGTCGATGAAAGATTTGGATAAGTTTTTCTTGCGAGGGCAATAATAGTGAACAAGACTGAGTCTCTTCCCAGGGTCACCTGCATTATGGGCCCTACCGCGTCAGGTAAAACGCATCTTGCGATAGAGCTATGCCAGCGTTTTCCTTTTGAAATTATCAGTGTTGATTCTGCCATGGTGTATCGCGGCTTGAATATTGGTGCGGCCAAACCCTCCAAAGAAGAGCTGGCACTGGCGCCTCATCACTTGATTGATATTCGTGACCCATCCGACCCTTATTCGGCGGCAGATTTTCGCGAAGATGCTTTACGCCTGATCAACGATATTCTTGCGCGCGGCAAATATCCGTTGTTGGTGGGGGGTACGATGTTGTATTTCAAGGCATTGCAGCAAGGTTTGTCTTCCCTGCCCACGGCGAATACAGCCATACGAAAGGAGCTGTTAGAAAAAGCCGCAGATCAAGGGTGGCAGGCGCTGCATGATGAGTTGCGACGGGTTGATCCTGCGTCTGCCGAGCGTATTCATCCCAATGACCCACAGCGGATTCAGCGTGCGTTAGAGGTGTATTATGTGTCTGGGCAGACTATGTCCTCTTTTTTGAACCAGCAAAGGGCGCCTGAATTTCAATTTCTTAACATAGGCTTGATTCCTTCAGATCGAGCATGGTTGCATCAGCGCATTGAGCAGCGTTTTCACGCCATGTTGGGCGAGGGCTTTTTAGGCGAAGTGCGGGCGCTTTTCAAGCAACAGGGCTTACACGCTGATTTGCCGGCCATGCGAGCGGTTGGCTATCGTCAGGCATGGCGCTATTTGCAGGGTGATTTGCCCGAGGATGAGTGGGTTGCCAAAGCGGTTGTCGCCACACGGCAGTTGGCGAAAAGACAACTAACCTGGCTAAGGCGGTGGCCGGCATTAGAAAGTTTTGATCCGGAGCAGATGGATCTTGAGCAACAAGTGCCAGCGTTGGTAGCCCGCTTTTTGGAGGATACTTGATGGTGATGCGCCCTAAAAAAGAACGTGCATTTCTTTGAAACACCTATACACTTGAGAAAGGTAGATGAGAAATGGAGGGTGCTAATGGCTTACTTTGAATGGACTGAAACGTTGAATGTTCATGTTGACCAGTTTAATGAAGAGCATAAAAAACTGATTGGTTTTATGAATGTTTTGTATGATGCCTGTCATGACGGCAAGTCTGATGCAGAAGTCCAAGTTGCGCTCAATGAATTTGTGCTGTTTGCTTTGAAGCACTTTGAGCATGAAGAAGCTTATTTGAAGTCGATAGATTTTCCTGAGTATGATCGTCATTGCGAGATGCACGAGCAACTGAAGATTAGGTTTAATAATTACGTACAGCTGTTTGAGCGAACACGCGAACTTCCCGAGGATTTTTTCCATTTTCTTGAAGGCTGGTTACTTAACCATATTGCGCTCATTGACGCACAATATGCGCCGACGCAGTCCGCGAAAAAATAAGGCGATGCGTTTCACCAGGCCCGGGCGGTTTGTATTTTTTTTAACTTTCTGTGCCGGCCTTGGCGGTATTTTGTACGGTTATGATATCGGTGTGATTTCGGGCGCCTTGGTCTATATTCGGCGCACTATTCCTTTAACGACGGCTCAAGCTGAACTCATTGTGGGCGCGGTTTTGCTGGGTAGTTTATTGGGGACATTGTTGTCTGGATCATTGGCCGACTTATTGGGCCGCAAAAAAATGATTTTATCGGCATGTGTTATCTTTGTCGTGGGTGTTGTGACGATCTTACTGTCCACTACTTTTCTTGGTTTGTTGTGCGCGCGCATGTTGCTTGGTGTGGGCGTTGGTGTGCTGGCGGTCACGGTGCCGCTGTATCTTTCAGAGGTTGTGCCTGCGAGCGTGCGTGGACGAAGTGTGAGCTCGTTTCAGATTTTTCTTACCCTAGGGATATTGATTGCCTATATTGCGGATTATTGTTTTACGGCAAGCGGGAATTGGCACGGCATGTTTTTAATTATTTTAATCCCAACCGTTTGTTTGTTTGTAGGGATGTTGTATGCGCCGGAAACACCGAGATGGCTACTCTCGAAAAATAAATCGACATTGGCGAGAAACGTATTAAGCAAAATACAAGGCGCTGATGGCGTGGATGCTCAAATGAAAGAAATTCAAGCCAGCTTGGATAGAACCAGCGTGGGTTGGTCTTCGTTATTTCAAAAGCAATTGATTTTTCCTTTGAGTGTTGCGCTGGTGATTGCAGTATGTAATCAATTAACGGGGGTGAATGTCATCTTGCAATACGCACCGACTTTTTTTGCCGCAGCGAACATCAAGCTTCAAAGCATGAGCATGATAGCGACGATGGGTATCGGTGTGATTCAGTTTATTTTCACGTTACTTGCCATGGCGTTTATTGATGTCGTGGGGCGCAAGCGATTGTTGCTTATTGGTACGTGCGGATTAATTGTCGCTGATCTTGTGATCGCATTGTCTTTTTCTTTCTTAAAAGCTTACACCTTTCACACCGGCATTATTGTTGCGGGTCTCTTTTTGTATATTGCTTTTTATGCCGCAGGGCCGGGTGTTGTTGTTTGGTTGGTGATTTCTGAGTTATTGCCCACCAAGGTGAGAGGTAAAGCCATTGCGTTTAGTTTATTTATCAACGGCATTATTGCCGCGCTTTTATCCAGTACTTTCTTAACCTTGGTTCGCGATCTGGGTATGGCAGATATTTATTTGTGTTTTGCTGCTTTCACGGTTCTTTATTTTCTGGTGGCTAAATACGCCCTGTTTGAAACCAAAGGACATACGTTAGAAGAAATTCAGCTTCACTATGAGGGGCTTGTTCAGCCGGACTTTAATGTTGCGCCGGAGTAGGTATCTTGAGCAAAGTCACGCACAAAAACAAACGCCTTCAAGTCTTTATTGATAAAAGCCTTTATACGATTGACGATATTTTATCGGGCATCAAGGATGAAATCACGATCACTCCCGCTTTTATTGATGAGTTGATTAAAGTAGCGGTTGCCAGTAATTATGCGCTGGGACAATTTAAAAATTTCCCTGAGCTATTGATTGATTTAATGCAATCGGGTGATCTTGAGTCGAGCTATAGCCATGATGCGCTGGATAAGAAATTGGCGCAGTGTTTAAGCCAGGTGCATACCGAAAAAGAGCTGGGTCGAGTGTTACGGTTTTTCCGCCGAAGGGAATGGTTAAGAATCGTTTGGCGTGACGTGTTAAATAGGGCGGGTCTCGATGAAACCTTGTTTGATACGACGGCTTTAGCCGAGGTTTGTGTTGAGCACACGGTTCGAACATTGCAAGCGTGGCTTGAAAAAAGTCACGGCGTTCCTTGTGACAGCTTCAATAACGCGCAGCGTTTATATGTGGTTGCGATGGGAAAATTAGGTGGAAGCGAGTTAAATTTATCCTCAGACATTGATCTTGTTTTTTATTACCCAGAACCGGGCTTGACACAAGGCGGCGACATTGCGCAGGCGAACCAATGTTTTTTCCTTAAATTATCGCAGCAAATCATTAACGTTTTAAACGACGTGACCGACCATGGTTTTGTTTTCCGTGTGGATATGCGCTTGCGCCCTTATGGCCGCAGTGGGCCCTTAGTCACCTCTTTGTCGACACTGAAAGATTACTTAATGAATAACGCTTATGATTGGGAGCGGTATGCTTATTTAAAATCAAGATTGATCAATGGCAATAAAGAAGAGCAAGATGCCTGGGCTTCGTTTGTGAATCAGTTTGTTTATGAGCCAAGGAGTGACGAGAAAGTATTGCGTGGTTTGCACCGCATTAAAGCACGTTTAATTCGACAGCATATGACAGGCTCGCTCTCGACCAATATTAAACTCGGGTCCGGTGGCATTCGACAAATTGAATTTATTGTACAAGCGTTTCAGTTGATTCATGGTCGAGAGGATCCATCCTTACGTGTGACGTCGCTTATTGAGGCGCTGGATCGACTCGAGACGATGGGCTTGCTTCAGCCAAGTGTCGCTAGACGACTCAAAGAAGCGTACCGTTTTTTCAGGTATGTTGAAAACCGTTTGCAAATGCTGGCCGACAAGCAAGTGCACGCGCTTCCAGAAGATCCTGTGCTGCGGGCAAGAATGGCGGCGAGCTTTTCCAGTCGACATTGGCCTGCTTTTTTAACTAAGCTAGCGTTGCGGCGAACCTTTGTTACATCGCAGTTTAATCGTTTAATCAATGACCCGCTGTATGCCTTTGCCTCGTCTGACGTGTCGCAAGTTATGCCGTTGTTTAACTACCAATGTCAAAAAGAGATTGAGCAAGCTATTCAGCAATGGATGCGAAAAATAAGGCATAGCTTTCCTAATGTTTCAGGCGATATTTATAAAACGATTGCCAGTAATGTGCGAGCCAAATTAAAACGAATGCCCGGTGCGCAGGCGGCGCTCGAGCGTATTTGTATGGTTGTTGATGCTGTTTTGGTCGCGGGGGACGCCTCGTGTTTTCAAAATGAGTTGTTTGTCAATAAGATGATTTTGCTTTGTTCTCGCAGTCACTGGTTGATTTCTGAATTGGTGCAAGATGTGAATCTGATGATCGAATTGTTGAGCGCAGACAGCATTCATTTACCAGAAGATTTACAAACCATGCATAGTCGATTAAAAGGCTATCTCAAAAAAACAGACCCGGATGATCAAGAGCAATTTTTACAGGCGGTGCGCTATTTTAAATACGAATATTTAATGCGTGTTGCGGTGGCCGATGTCTTGGGGCAATTACCCGTGATGCGAGTCAGCGATTTATTAACCGATATTGCGATCAGTATTTTAAGAGTATTGCTGGGCGTTTCTTGGCGCACGATGACCAAGCAATATGGCTTCCCTTTGAAAGCCGACGGTGAGCGAAGCAATAACAGCTTTATTATCGTGGCTTATGGCAAGTTGGGCGGCATTGAGCTTAGCTATAAATCGGATCTCGACTTGGTGTTTGTTCACGACATTGATGAAAACGCCATGACCTCGGGCGAAACCCCGATCAGTGGTTCGCAGTTTTACCTTCGTATGACGCAGCAGATGATCAAGCTACTAAGCACGCAAACCTCCATTGGGCGCCTCTATAATATTGATACAAGGTTGAAGCCGCAGGGTGGCGCAGGGATATTGGTTCCAAGCTTTAAAGCTTACGCAGACTACCAGCATGAAAAAGCTTGGACATGGGAGCATCAAGCGCTGGTGCGAGCCAGGGTTGTCGCGGGTGATAAAGTGTTGTCGCAGAAGTTCCAACAGTTGCGTCATGAGATTTTAAGCAAGCCACGTGATTTAGATAAGCTGCGTTGCGAAATTATTGAAATGCGAGAAAAAATGCGCGCAGAAAAACCAACGGCGGTAGGCGTATGTAATTTAAAGCGCGATATTGGCGGCATTACGGACATCGAATTCATGGCGCAATATGTGGTTTTAGCCTGGGCAAAATTCCAGCCGATGCTGTTAATCTTCCCCGACAATATCCGTATTTTTGAAACGTGTGAAAGCGGCGGTCTTCTGCCGCGCAAAACCGCGGACACCTTGTGTCGCACGTATCGTCTGTTTAGAAAAGAGCGCCATCACCTTATGTTGCTAGGCAAAAAAGGTCTGGTTCCTTCTCGACGGCACGCGCTGATTCGAGCGGAAATCAAGAAAATCTGGGATGAATTATTGGTGTTCTAGCGCTTACTTCTGGTGCCTCTGGTCGTTATTGCCGTAACCCCTTGTTTTTACATATCTTGTGTTTTAATTTCAAAAAAACACAAGATATGGGTTGTTTGGCGATATTGATCGTATATACTTGATCGGGTTCTACACTGATTGGGTGTGCAAATTTTTTTTACAAGGGATGGCTATACATGAATTCTATTACTTCCGTGCAAAAGCGCAACGGCCTCATTGTGACATTTGATTTAAACCGAGTGAGCAATGCGATTTATAAAGCAATGATGGCGAGCAGCGAAGGATCGCAAGCGGACGCTAACGAACTGGCAAACAATGTCTTATGTGATTTAGAAAAAATTGTTGCACGACACAAAAGTTTTCTGCCGACGGTGGAAGGCGTTCAAGATGCCGTTGAAACGGAGCTCATGGATAAATTCCCCGCAACAGCGAAGACCTATATTCTCTATCGTGACAAACGCTCGAAAGCAAGGCAGGATGATTTCAAAATACCTGCACGTGTTCAAAAGCTTGCAGAAGCGTCAAAACAATATTTCCGTAACCCACTCAATGAATTTGTTTATTTAAGAACCTATGCACGATGGATTGAAGAAGAAGGCCGTCGAGAAACTTGGATTGAAACCGTTGATCGTTACATGGATTTTATGCATGAGAACTTGGGCGACAAATTAACCACCAAAGAATACGACGAAGTACGCGCAGGTATTTTGCGTCAGGATATTATGCCTTCCATGCGCTTGTTGCAATTTGCAGGGAAAGCGGCGAAAAAAACCAATGTCTGCGCTTACAACTGCTCTTACATTGCGCCTTGTAGCTTAGAAGATTTTGCCGAAGTCATGTACATCTCCATGTGTGGCACAGGCGTAGGCTTTTCGGTAGAAAGTAAAAACGTTCAAGCATTGCCACAGATTAAATTGCAAACAGGCAAAACGTTGGCGCCCTTCGTTATTAAAGACAGCAAAGAAGGCTGGTGTGATGCTTTCTTGAAAGGCTTGAAGACTTGGTTCAATGGTAAAGATGTTGCTTTCGATTATACCGAGCTTCGCCCAGCAGGCGCACGCTTGAAAACCTTTGGTGGGAAGAGCTCAGGCCCTGATCCTTTGCGCGCCTTATTGGACTTTTCTCGTGAGAAAATTTTAGCAAAACAAGGCCGTCGTTTAAATAACCTTGATGTGCATGACATTCTTTGCAAGATCGGTGAAGTGGTGGTGTCTGGTGGCGTGCGTCGCAGTGCGATGATGTCGCTTTCTGACCTTGATGATGTCGCGATGCGCGATGCTAAAAAAGGCCAGTTTTATTATAACGAACCACAGCGTTCCATTGCGAACAATTCAGCGGTTTATGAAAGCAAGCCATCTGCCAGCGAGTTTTTACGGGAATGGACGGCGTTGGTTGAAAGTGGTTCAGGCGAACGCGGGATCTTTAATCGCGGAAACCTAATGACAACGTTGCCGCCGCGTCGCATTAAACATTGGCAAGAGAAAGAAGTCATACAACACAATCAAATCGTTGAATGTGTGGGCACGAACCCATGCGGCGAGATCATTTTGCGCTCCAAGCAATTTTGTAACTTGTCTGAAGTGATCGGTCGACCCGAAGATACGGAAGCCTCTTTGTTGCGCAAGATTCGTTTGGCTACGATTCTAGGTACGTACCAAGCTTCATTAACGCAATTTTCTTATTTGTCGGAAGCTTGGAAAGAGAATTGCGAGGCCGAGCGTTTGTTAGGGATTTCTATCACAGGACAATGGGATTGCAAGGCATCACGTGATCCAAATATCTTAACGAAGCTCAAACGAAAAGCCCGTCTTGTGAACCAGGAATACGCGAAACGTTTCGAGATGAACGAGGCAACATGTATTACGTGCGTCAAACCTTCTGGCACAGTATCGCAAATGGTGGATTGCGCCTCAGGAATGCATCCTAAACATTCACCCTATTACATTCGCCGCATTCGTATCGCCGCGACCGACGCCTTGTTTAAAATGTTACGCGAGCAAGGAGTGATCTATCATCCCGAAGTGGGGCAAACCATGGATAATGCCACCACCTTTGTTTTAGAGTTTCCGATGAAATCGCCCGAAGGTTCCATCTACAAAAGCGAGCTCAACGCCATCGATCAACTAGAACACTGGAAGCTCGTCAAAGAAAACTTCACAGAGCACAACCCGTCTGTCACCATTTTGGTCGGTGAAGATGAGTGGGTGACGGTCGCCAATTGGGTATACAGCCACTGGAGTATCGTCGGCGGTTTGTCCTTCTTGCCACGCAGCAACCACGTCTACCAATTAACACCGTACGAAGAAATCGACGAGCAGCGCTATCACGAGATGTGCAAGCACCTAGAAAATCTCGATTTCTCCCGCCTAATGGCCTACGAAATGGCAGATGAGACGGACATTAAACGCGAGCTGGCTTGCGTGGGCGGGCACTGCGAGCTTTAGGCGAATCTGCTTGGATCCCGCGGTCAAGCCGCGGGATGACAAGATCTGACCAAAAGCCATAACGCTACTCAACGTCATCCCGCGGCTTGACCGCGGGATCCAGGATATCTGCATGGTGAGTTGTAGTTGCTTTCATATCAATGAGATAGCAATCATCTCATGAAAAAAGGGGGCATTTTGCATCGTTGCTTACGAAAAATGCCCCCATTTTTCGTGAGCTGCCTATGAAAATAGCCCCCAAAAAAGATAAGTTAGCTTGTTGTTGGTAAAAATACAAACAAGACTAGGTCGAGATAAGATGCGTTTTTACCAAGAACTGCCGCGCAACGCGAGCAGGACTTTCATGCTGCAAGGTGACTTCAGCATTCATCGCTTGCATCTTCTGCGCGTCAATTTTCCCCACCAGTTTCTGAAGCACGGATTTTAACTGCGGGTATTTTTTTAAGGTTGCATCACGCACGACAGGTGCCGCATCATAGTTGGGGTAAATATGCAGGTTGTCTTTGAGCAGCGTTAAATGATAGGCGTGAATGCGAGGGTCGGTGGTGAAGGCGACGATGGTTTTGACTTGGTGGTGCGTTAATGCGGGGTAGAGAAAGTCGGGTTCTAGTGGCATGATTTTTGCAAAGGTGAGACGGTAGGTTTGGCTTAAGCCCTTGAGCCCATCGGGTCGTTGAATAAAGTCCAGTGGTGCCGCGATGGTGAGGCGCTTTATTTTTTTTAGATCGGAAAGCGTATGAAGTTGGTGGGTCTTGGCGAAATTTTGAGTTACTGCTAGTGTTTGCGTGTCTTGAAACCCAAAAGGTTGTAGCCAGCTTAGGTGGTATTTTTTTTGATAAAGTGTTTTGACCTGATGATATAACGCGCCCGCCGTCAGGCTGGATTGGTATTTTTGTTTTAAAACCACAAGATAAGCCGTGCCCGTGTATTCAGGATAAAGATCAATGTCGCCTCGCTGTATGGCGGCTTGTAGCAGAGACGTGCTGCCGAGATTGAATTTTTTAATGACGGTAAGGTTGGTGTCATGCTCGATGAGAGCGGCCATGATATTACCCAGTATTAATTGTTCGGTGAAATTTTTGGTGCCGATGGTGATCGTGTTTTTTGTGGGCCGATTGAATAGGAAGATGACAATAACAATAAGCAGTAACATCAAGATCCCGACGTACCTTTTTTTAAGCTTGCGCGCAGGCGAGGCTTGACGCTTTTTATTGGCTAAGCGCTTTTGCAGATAAGCAATGGAATAATCGAAGCTCAAGGCCATGATCGCTGCCGGAATGGCGCCCAATAAAATAAGCCGATTATTGTTTAACGCTAAGCCCTGATAAATAAAATCACCTAGCCCCCCTGCGCCAATAAACGCGGCGATGGTTGCAATGCCGACGCACATAACACTTGCCGTGCGAATGCCGGCGATAATCATCGGAAGTGTGAGGGGGATCTCGACAAAATAAAGTTTTTGCCAGGGTTTAAAGCCAAGGCTATCGGCGGCTTCGTGCATGGCTTTAGGTACAGAGTCGATGGCGGTAATCGTGTTACGCACAATCGGCAAGATGGAATAGATGATTAAAGCGAGGATGGCCGAGGGCGCACCGATACCGAACACCGGCAGTAAAAGGCCAAACAAGGCTAAGCTGGGGATGGTTTGGAAAATGTTCGCGGTAGCAACGATGGGCGTACGTAGTTTTTTAACGCTAGTGGCGATGATGCCGAGCACAACCCCGATAATGATGGCGAAGAACAAGGCGATGAGCACAAGGTAAAGTTGCTCCCAGGTTTTGTTAACAAGCAGCGCTGTGTAGTGCAAAAAAGGATGGTTCATGCCGGCGCCTTTGTGCTGATTTGTTGGTATTGTTTTAGCTGCGTTGAGAAGAGCTCCGTGACGAAGGCGTTATCGGTGGTGTTCATTAATGTTTGATAATCCCCCGCCGCTTCCAGCCGGCCATGGTTCATCACAGCAATCTTGTCGGATAATTTGATTGCCTCTAAAATATCATGCGTCACAAAGACAATGGTTTTGTTGAGCCGTTGTTTTAACGAAAGGATTTCATCTTGCAGCTCGTTGCGAGTGATCGCATCCAATGCTGCGAAAGGTTCATCCATCAATAAATAATCAGGATTCGACGCCAACGCCCGCGCAACTCCCACGCGTTGCTGTTCGCCACCGGAGAGTTCGCTAGGAAAGCGATACAGATATTTCTGGGGGTCAAGATTCACAAGCTCAAGCAGCTCGCGAGCACGCGTAAGTTGTTGTTTTTTATCCTTTCCTGCGAGTTGAAGCTGTATGGTGATGTTGTCAGCGATCGAGAGGTGAGGAAATAAACCGACATCTTGAAAAACATAACCGATGGATTGTCTGAGTTCGTAGATATTGCGGTGTTTAATGTCGACATGATCGATTTCAATGCACCCAGAAGAGGTCTCAATCAAGCGGTTGATCATTTTGAGCGAGGTGGTTTTGCCACAGCCAGAAGAGCCCAATAACACGAGCAGTTCGCCGTCGTTGATGGTGAGCGAGAGGTCTTTCACGACGAAGGTTTGACCGTCGTCGAAGGTTTTGGAGACGTTGTTGAAGGTGAGCATGGGGGCGCTAGTATTCTAAAAAAACAGGAGTATATACCTATTGCGCCGCACAATGCGAGATTTTCTGGATGCCGCGGTCAAGCCGCGGCATGACATTACCCCAATTACAGCCACTCCGCGCCCAACAAAGTCACCCCGCACCCAACAAAGTCATCCCGCGCCCAACAACGTCACCCCGCACCCAGCAGCGTCATCCCGCACCCAGCAGCGTCATCCCGCGGCTTGACCGCGGGATCCACTGTACCCAGCCACAACCGCTTTAAAACACAATCAATTCTCACAAAACAACATCTTTCCGTGCAAGAGCTGAATAAGTAGTCTAATATTGACCATGACGAGACTGAAAAAGGAGTAGCGTTATGAAAGGTTTAGTTTCTTTGGTTTTGGCGGGGTGTGTTCTGTTTTCGGCGAGTGTCCTTTATGCCGGTTATAATACGGGTAGCTGGAAAACTAATGTCGCTGTTTCAAAGACCGAATCGCAGCTGGTAGTGGAGCCAAAGTCAGATACGAACTGTAATAGTCAAAAACTCTCGTAACTGCCGCGCATAAAAACTGAAGAGGCATCGTAATCTATGATACCATGCCTCAATGAATAAAACGCAATACTTACAGGCCATGGGCATCGATGTATGGGTCAACCGCGACACAGTCGTCGAGGCGCCTTCGCCTGAATCTCAACAGATTGAAGCCGCACCCAGCTGGAATGCGTTGTCGCAATGTATCCGTGACTGCACACGCTGTGAGCTGCATCAAACGCGAACACAAACGGTTTTCGGTGTCGGCAACCCTCATGCGGATTTAATGCTGATCGGCGAAGCTCCAGGTGCCAGCGAAGACAAGCAAGGTGAGCCCTTTGTGGGGCGTGCGGGCATGTTGCTGAACGAGATGCTGGCCGCGATTGGTTTAAAGCGTGAAGATATTTTTATCGCGAACATTCTAAAATGCCGCCCGCCCAATAATCGTGATCCCAGGCCTGAGGAAGTGGCGGAGTGTACCCCGTTTTTAATTCAGCAAATCACCAATATTCAACCAAAAATTATTGTTGCGTTGGGTCGCATTGCTGCCCACTTTTTATTGAATACAACGGGATCGCTGTCACGCTTGCGTCAACGATCCCATCAGTATGAAAATGTTCCATTGATTGCGACTTATCATCCTGCTTATTTGTTGCGCTCACCGGGTGAAAAAGTTAAATCCTGGTCAGATTTGCAGTGCATCCGAGCTTATTTATCTCATTAACGACAAAGAAAACAATTAGCCGCGAATAAGCATGCTCTTTTTGAAATATCCTGTTAAAATGCGTTCAGAATAAGAAGCGCAGGCAACGAGTAAGCAATGACAGTAGGTTCCTCTTTTTACAATACAGCACGACAATTTCTGGAAATAGCGGGCGAATTTTTTGATGCCGTTTACTTAGGTATTGAGCCAGACGAGCACAACTACAAGCATTTTTCGCAGAAGCTTGCGAAGCACTCGGCCAATGCACTGCAGGTTGCTTCTCACTTGGTTTATGCGGAGAAAGTGGCCTTTCTTACGGTACAGGGTGTGGTGGCGGTTGTTGGCCTGATTCCTAATTTAGATGAAGCAACCAGAATTCGTATTTATTTTGGCGCGCAAGTGGTTGCGCAGGGCCCTCTTAAGTGGGGGTTGATAATTAGCCGTATTGTGCTGCCATGGATTAACCGAAAGGTGTTGAAGAATAAAAAACTACCGTTGATAACGCCCTATCAGTTTGGTCATACAGGGGCTGGCATTGAAGGTTTAGAAATTGCTAATGCGGCTAAAGACATACCGGGTATCGTCTCATTGTTGCTCAATGGTATTGCGCCGACTCGAAAGCATTTGGCGTTGATTTATGATATCAATCAAAAGGGCCAGGCACTTTTAGAGACGCCTTATGCTAATATCTCATTGCTTGTGACTTGTGGCCTCCTTGCTGCGAGTAAATACGTGGTTGTGGGGCTTGGCAATGGCAAGTTTGTTTCTTTGCAGTTGAATCCGACCGGCCATCAATCTTCCTACGTGAATGTACCGGGGAAGACGGTGAACCCGAGTCTCTGGACACGTATATTGAGGCGCGCTTCTGAGGCGTCACATCTTGGCCTCGATGCGTTATTGAAAGGTACAGCAACTTATGCGGCCATAAGTAACTTCGTCCCCGAAGAAGCGTCAGTTTATGCGCCGTTGATTATCGGAGGTGCTAGCTTAGCTTGGTTGGTGCCAGGCGTTGTATCTAGCCTGATTCATTTGCACATGAATCATCAAGTCAATGAAACGGTACATCCTTTAAAGCAAAAGCGGCTTATTCCTTCCTTGCTTGTCGCAGGCATCAGCTCGGGTTTTCTAGCGGCCTCGCAATCGAGTTTTTCCCCTTTGCTGACCTGGGACATTATTCAGGATTTTTCTGCCTTTATTCGCGGAAATTTGCCTGAACCCAATAGTCTCTATGGTAGTGGATGGTTAATGAAAACCATGACCATCAGCTACACGGCAGGCATTTTCGGTGTTGCAGGTATTCAGTCTGTGCGCATGATCTTACATCAACTGCAACACATGACGACGCCTGGCGTCAAGCGCACGCTTGTTAAGGAGCTGCCATTTTCTCGACGAAAAGAGGCTTGCGAGCAACAACGTCACGGCGAGCCAAACAAAGAAGAGACCGTGCCGCTTTTCTCGGTTGACGGAAACTTTTCCCCTGCGCACTTTAAAAAAATACCGCCGCATGAACAAAGAGAGATCGTCGTTAATTACGACGATGATTTAACGTTACCCAAGAAACTCAGCGTATAACACGGAGAACACCTATGAAAAAACAATTATTACCCCTCGTCCTATTACTTAGCCTCGTTGCCATTTGCCTAAGCGCCACCGCTGCTTTTGCAAAGCCAGCAAAGAAAGTCTCGATGCTTTATGTGTTGCATGCTCAAAGTGGCAGCATTGCAAAAACCACAAAACCCAACGAGTTTGTTTTAAATCTTAAGAAAACAAGGGTCAGCTATTTTAGTGATCGGCCGGTCAGGACAACGGGGCATATTAGTAAGCATCATTTTATTGATCTCTGGAACCAGGGTAAAGACAGCTTTGAAAAAGTGCACCCGAATGCTTCGATGACGGCTGGTTTGGATTACCTTGATCACCAAAAAGAGACGAACAAGTTTATCGTTCTTTCTTCGCCGAAAGAAGTAGGTAAAAAACACGCCGTTATGCAATTTACGATTCGCCCTTTTGGCAAACATGATAAGGTCAAAGTTGGCGAGTACAGCGATGTTGTTTTATTTATTGATGGTATGACCGCTATGTGTAACTACGGCCAAGGTGGTTGGAACTGCTAATGAACGCGACAGCCCCCAACACGCTCGAAAAAAACACCGCGCAGATTAAATCGCAGACCTACAACAAGGGGTTGCGTCGCATTACTTCTCAGGTCGGCGCCGGTGTGCAGCAGTACACCTATACGGGTTGTGCGGGTAAGGCAAACAAAGAGCAGAAAGAAGTTGCTGATCTATTAACGTATCTTTATGCCTATACCACATTGCTTTATTTGCTGGGCGATCTTATTTATTCTGACGGTGTTAAATCTACCACCAGTAAAAATCAAGCTAAAATTGACAAGGCAAATAAAGCGGCGATTGAGAAAGTTAAAAAGTATATTCTTGATATTTATACGCTGATTAAAAATGATGTTAGTGATAAGCCGCTTTATCCCAAATCCCGCGTTATCATCGGTAACCACGGCAACAACTGCCACCTCAATAAATTTCTTGTTTGGCTGGGTGTGCAAACGCAACTTAAATCTAAACCGCTTGCCGACATACTCGACAAGCTAGGTATTTGTGCCGCCGACTTAGAAAAATGTGCCCGGCAACGCGCAGCGCTTGTGGCGGCGCTCAATGAGGCGCAAGGCATTGACGCAACGAAATATGATTCGCCGGGGCTCGACAAAAGCGACAAAAAAACCGGAAAATCGTCGGTTGACAAAGAAGAGCCTATCACCGAGGCGTTCTTTTTCCGCTCCCCGTACTATTACGAAGTTATTAACGGCCCGGATGGTAAAGCAAAATCCATTGTCATTCATATAGACTCAAGCTTGTTACCGACAGACGAAAAGCAAAAACAATGGCTGAGAGAAGTTTTTAAAGAAATTGATAAAAAATACTCGGGCGTCAAACACAAAAGCATCATGACCCACCATGCGGCGGATGTTACGGCGTGTAGTCGCGCCGGTGCGATGGAAGAAAGAAAATACGGTGACATAATATCGCTGCAAAACCATTACCAGCGTTTGTCAGAGACGATTTTAGAGTGTGCCAAGGGTACGGGCTTTAAGAAAAAAGATTACGTATTGTATGCTGCGCATGAACATACATGGAGTTTGTATTCTAACGATTTCTTAACGTCGCTTTTGCAGGATGTTTCCTGGAAAACGATCGTTATTGCTAGTAACGGTGGCGCCACGTCCAATAAAAAAGATTTTAACTACGTAGCGACAGGTAATATAGTAACCCGTACGGGTTACGGCGCGACAGTTTCGACGCAATATGAGAACGGTGATTATGTTATTCATTACTTCGAGGCGGAGAAAAAGAAAGAGCGACACGGCCTCAAGACAACAGAAAAAGTCGTTGGTGTCAAAGAACTTTTTTGGGTGAAATACAATGAACATGGAAGCGTGATTGATCAAAGTAGCTGGCACGGCGAAGAGAAAAGCCTTTACTTTGATAAGAAGCTTTTAAGAATAAGTACCAAGCTTTTTAAAAAACACAAACCCTTGGTGGAGATGCTAGCCACGGCGATTAATACAAGAAACTTGGATCTTATCCAGCTTCATTTGTTCAGTAGTTTTTATTACACGAAAGATCTTGAAAATAACGTGCTGACGCAAGAACAGATGAAGACGTTTTTTGAGACGGCGGCGCCTCCGAAGGCAAAGTACACGCACGAGGATTTGACCACGTATATCGCCGGCATAGAAGAGCTGTTAGTTAATTATTTCTTTAGATACGACGATAAAGGGGAAGTGGTAGGCCCCGCCCATCCGAATTCGCATTTCTATAGTCAGCTCAACATGGTAAGAGATATCCTCTATGAAGTTCAGCGCCATAATCAATGGGATTCAAAGCCTCAGTCAAGCGAAGCCAGCACATCTCAGAAAACGATAAGACAACCCTTGCCCAAGAAAATAACCTATGATTTCTTGCTCAAAGAGTTCAGCGAAGACTCTGTGAAGCATGTGAAACAAACCAATGCTTTTGAAGATGTAAGTAAAATTGTCCGGGAGAAAGAGAAAAAAAGCACGCAGCAAGATCGCGAAACCAAAGTCAAAGCGACGCAAGCACTACCCAAGGAAACGTTGGAAGCAATCATCAAGAAAAGACAGCTTTCCAAGCCTATAGACATCAATCCGTTTTTACAATCGGTGGTTGAGGCCCGTTATGAGCGTTTGCAAAAAGAGAGTTTCATGCGTTATAAAAATGGCATGAGTAGTCTTTTTGATAATATTTACCAGCCGAATAACGACCCTTATTTTGCGAATACGCTGTTGTTTTTTAGGATGTTGAGGACAACGTCGCCCGAGGATCTGCCTTATCTTGTTGCAGCAGCGGTGGCGAGCAATCCATTGTTGGCGAAAGATATTGGCGATAATATTCGATATAATACTGTGATATCCGCGATGGATGATACTGCTCATGCAGACGTAGATGATGGTGGATTGGGAGGGCTGAGTTCTGCCTTAGATAAGCTTGATGCCAACGTTGACGAAGAAAAGGTCGCGTTAATACAGCCTGATATTGATACAGATAACAATAAAAAGAAACAGCCCAAGCAGGTTGAGGTCCAGGCCAAGCGCACACGAGCCCTGCTAGACCAAATCCAGGGCGCCCTTAAAGTGAAGGGCCACAAAAATATCACCAAATATCATCAAAAAACCAAAACCTACCTCAAGATTTTCGCCAATGCTGAACATCTTTTTCGTTACCATCCTTTTTTACGTCAGGCGCACGAGACCATTAAAATGCCAAAAGGCGGCATAGTGACGAATGCAGGGTTAACGAGTGGCGCTATCACCAGTGTTGAAAAACAGCTAAAGAAATGGAAAACCAAGAAGGATAAAAAGAAAATTTATTCTGTCTTGAATACTGTGGCAAGCAATAAAAAAGATAGCCCAGAGATTCGTGAGAGAATTAGTAATCCAGCAATAAGAATAGCGCTAAGCGATATTTCCAATTACCTTCCGACAGGCGATAAGCACAGCATGACGGAGCTATTCAAAAGAAGACCTTTTACTCAGGCAGCAAAAAGCAGAATCACCGACAGCGACTTAACGACACATCTTCTTGCTAACGTTTAACAACAAAATACAAAGTCGCACGCTGACGCAAGCCCGCCTCAGCAGTCATATACCACGCTCCATGCTTAACAGCAGCGATGCCTTCTGCCTGTCGATGTATCGGTAACGACAAGCGCGTTATATGTGTTTTAGCATGCCGCATAAACTCCGGAACGATTAAAACAAACGGCCGCAAAGCCAATACATGCAAACGATAACCCAGTAAATACAAGGTGCCATGCGCCTGCGTTGCATCGGTAATTAAGCCTTTCGCATTAAATTCCGCGATTTTTTTCGCAGCATAACGCCCCGGTGTTTTCGGTAGGCGATACAAAACCGTGCGCTTATTGCCCCAGTTTTTCGTCCATAATAACAAATGATGTTTGTAGGCCAGCAAAGCTTCGGCGTCAAAGTTGTGCTGGTAGGCGCGCGAATGAAAAACCGTTTGTTCGGGGTAGTGAAAATAAATCTTACGCGATTGTACGCGCGCATGATTGCGAGCGCGTAAGACGCGACTTTTTTTAACGCGATAAATCACTAGATTTTTGCGTGCTCCGGCATTGTTGCCGATGTCGGCAATATAAAAATAATGTGTGTCTTGCGCCAAAGCTTCCCAGTCACGGTTGTGTGCTCGAGCTATTTTAACCGTTTTTAGTAGGTGTCCGTTTGAGGGGGCTAGTTCAAATAAGGAAATAAAATGACTGTCGACTAATGTCCATAAACGATGGTGTGTGTAAACCAAGCCGGAGGTTTCTTTGAGTACGGCGGGAAGGTTGGCTATTTTCTTTACCAAGAGGGTGGGTTTGGCGAAAAGTGTGACGCTTAGGAGAATAAAGCAGAGAAGTGTTAGGTATTTTTTCATGGTGCGGGGTCTCTTTGGTGTTGGTGGGCGTGGATCCCGTGGTCAAGCCACGGGATGACAGGGTTTTTGTTACACGTCATCCCGCGGCCTGCATATGTCATCCCGCGGCCTGCATATGTCATCCTGCTGCTTGCATATGTCATCCCGCGGCTTGACCGCGGGATCCAGTCTCAATTAAGCGTCATCATCAAGCAAAGAAGGAAGCGGCTGCGTCCCCGCGCCAAAATAATAAGCGACATCAAGGCCTACATTGTTTGAAGTTAAAGTCCCATTAAGCTTGTTAGGTGTTTTAACGCCGTCTTCCGTGCCTGCCCAACGAAGATGTATCGTCCCTAAATCAACGTAATGATAATGCAGCCCCAGCATAATATGCGAAGTCACCGCAAATTTCACGCCAACACCCGCCTGCCAAGCCAGGCGCCAGGTTGAGCCTGTAACCGTGTAGGTGCCAGGATGCGAGGAGCTGGTCGCTGTTGCTTTGCCTTCAGGATCAAAATAAGTTTCACCGGCGCCAACTTCAACATAAGGTACGACATACTGCAACCCGTGAATATCGATTTGTACATTCGCCAGCACGGTCTGTGCTGAGGTATGGGTGCGAAGATTGTAGTTGGTAAACGGTACAGAATCGGCCGTATAAATCGGGCTGCGGTTATAATTGAAATCTTGGTAATGATTGTATTCCAGGCCAAAAGCAAAAGGATATTGGTTAAATGCGTAACCTAGCTCGCCGCCAAAGCTGGCTTGATGGTTGTTTTGTTTTCCTTTGGCGATCGTCGGCGATGAACTCGTTGTACTATTCGCAGCACCTGCGCTCATGTCAGCACTAAGGAAAGAATAATTCCCATTGAGCTGCACAAAAAAGCCATGAGGGTAATAGATACTATTGGCCAATGACAACGACGATAGCGCGCTACCTGCAAGCAGCACCAAGGCTAAACGATTTAATTTTAACATAATGATCTCTCTCAAAAGGAATGGCTTAAAGAATAATGGATTTTTCCTGGCGTGTCGATTGATTTTAGCGTTCGTTCAGACTTCCTTTATTGGCCCGGGGTATTTGGCGGCAGTTTTGAGCCGTCAAATAGTGCTTGAATTATTTCGGCGCCCATACGGTCAAAATCCTCCGGGACGGTAATTTGCCCGATCAAGAAACCAACTCGTTTTATTTCAACGTTCTCCAATGCGCCCCCTTTTTTTTCCTAAACAAGATTCACAAACCAACGGCCAAACAACAGCTTAATAACACACAACAGAATCACAGCAATCAAAATAACCAGCAATGTCCAGTCATCCCAAAACTCCAGCACAAGCCCCACAGATAAACCAATCGCCGGTGGATGCTCGCAATCCAGGATCGCCATTAACAAGACGGCCGTGCCCACGGCGGCTGCGGCGGCAATGCAGCGTAGAACAACAGGATCCAGATGAATGTTCCCCGCGCCCCATCTCGCCAAAAAATGCCATCCCACGCCCACGAACGCAGCAAGTGCGTAACCACCGAACACGCGGTAGGGTGCGGAGACGGGTGAGCGCGGTAGGGCGATCACTGTAAACGTGCTGGATGCCAGTGATGTCGCGCCGATGGCCGACAAGACATCAAGCTGCGCGCTACGGCCGAGCATTAAGCCCAGCAGCACGGCAAACATAAACAATACCGCGATGATGATTTGTACGATAAATTGCCCTTTATGACGGCTAAAGTTTTTGTTTAAACAAAAGGTGCGTGCCACGTGGCGTTCCTTGCAAGACGACAGAGGATTAATTGTAGCCAAAGTTGTGTGGGATGTATACTCGTAACGGAGGAGCGTTGGACTAACACGCCCATTTCTGTTAAAAGTACGGCACAAAGACACAACAGGACACCCATACCATGGCGCTATTTGGTTCTCGGAAAAAAAACAAGGCAGACAAGCCGGTACAACAGACTAATGCGGCTCAACCAGAAAAAAAAGGGCTCTTCAAACGACTAACCAGCAGCCTCGCCAAAACGCGCCGACAATTGGCAGAAGGGCTGACGGACTCTCTGCTGGGTGCCAAAGAACTTAACGCGGATTTAATCGAGCACCTGGAAACCCTTTTGCTCACCGCCGATATCGGTGTCGAAGCGACAGAATACCTCATATCCGAACTCACCAAGCGTACCAGCCGGCGGGAAATGCACAAAGGGGATGCTGCACTCCAACAATTGCGTGAATTGTTGGTCGAACTATTGCAGCCCGCAGAGCAACCCTTGGTCATTGACTCAGCATGCAAACCATTCACCATCATGATGATCGGTATTAATGGCTCAGGTAAAACCACCACCATTGGCAAGTTGACCAAGCGATTACAAAAAGAGGGTCATCACATTATGCTTGCAGCGGCCGATACTTTTCGTGCCGCAGCCATTGAGCAACTGCAAGCTTGGGGTGAGCGCAATGACGTGGCGGTGATTGCACAGCACTCAGGTGCCGATTGCGCGGCTGTTTGTTACGATGCCCTCCATTCTGCGCAAGCTCAAAAAACAGATGTTTTGATTGTCGACACGGCGGGTCGACTTCACACACAAACACATCTCATGAAAGAATTAGAAAAAGTCAAACGCGTCATGATGAAGTTAGACGAGCAAGCACCTCACGAAGTGTTATTGGTACTTGATGCCAGCATCGGCCAAAATGCGCTGCAGCAAGCCAAACAATTCGGCGAGGCGATCGGCGTCACAGGGCTATGTATTACAAAATTGGATGGCACGGCCAAAGGCGGTATTGTGTTTGCGATTGTTAAAGCGCTGGGATTACCCATTCGTTTCATCGGTGTCGGTGAGCAAATTGACGACCTTCAACCCTTTGTTGCGCAGGATTTTGTTGATGCTTTATTTGAATCCCGTTAAGCTCTTGCAAGAGACAACGCAAAAGAGTCATCCCGTGGCTTGACCACGGGATCCATACCATTCCAGCACAGGGCGAAGTTGTGACATGATCCAATTTAACCAAGTCAGCAAACGCTACTTACACGGGCAAGAAGCCCTACTCAATGTCAGCTTTCAAATCAAGCGAGGCGAAATGGCCTTTCTCACCGGCCACTCCGGTGCCGGAAAAAGTACGCTGTTGAAGCTCATTGCCATGATGGAGCGAGCCTCTGCGGGCGAGGTGCTTTTTGAAGGAATCAACCTCAATCGTGTGCATCGGCGGAAAGTGCCCTTTTTGCGTAGAAAAATAGGATTGATCTTCCAAAACCCGCATCTGTTAAAAGATCGCCCTGTCGCTGAAAATGTCGCCCTACCGCTCATTATCGCAGGTTATCAGTATCAAGACATAGGTAAACGCGTTCGTGCCGCACTGGACAAGGTTGGGCTGCTGCACAAAGAAAACGTTTTACCCGAAACCCTGTCCGCCGGCGAACAACAACGCGTAGGCATCGCGCGCGCACTGGTGAACAAACCCCCGCTTATCCTCGCCGATGAGCCCACAGGCAACCTGGATCCCGAGCTTTCACAAGACATCATGCGTCTTTTCGAAGAGCTCAATCAGCTCGGCACAACGCTTTTGATCGCCAGTCATGATTTAAGCCTGATTAATCAACTACATCACCGTCGCCTCACCCTGAAAGATGGCCGGCTTCTCACTGATGAACAGGGGTATGTCGTATGAAAACACGTCCTATCTTAGCGCACTTACAAGCCTTGATGACCAGTCTGGGGCAATTAAGCCGGTCACCTTGGGCAACATTGCTAACGTTTACCGTGATTGGTATCGCGCTTGCGCTACCCATGGGTTTTTCCGTGATTTTGAAAAACATTCAAGTAGTTAGCGGCGGCTTGCACGACACCGGGCAAATCAGCCTCTACCTCAAAGTCAATACCCCTCAGGCGACCGTCAATCAGGCGATCAAAGCTTTGAAGCGCGACCAAAGTGTGGCGCATGTGAAATATATCTCACCTCAAGAAGGATTGGCTGAATTTTCAAAACAAGCCGGCTATACCGACGTTTTAAAAGGATTACCTAAAAACCCCGTCCCCGGTGTTATCGTGGTACAACCCTCACCAACCGTGAAACACGGCTGGCAAGCCAGGCAACTGTTTGATCGCATTAAACATTTACCTGGTGTTGGCAATGCACAGCTCGATATGCAATGGTTACAACGCTTAAAAGCCATCGTCAGCATTGGCCACCGAGCCACCGCGTTATTATTCATTCTATTCGCGTTTGCCGTCCTTCTGCTGATCGGCAACACCATCCGCCTCACAACCCAGCATTACCGCGACGAAATCCGCATCATTAAATTTGTCGGCGGCACCGATCACTTCATCCGTCGTCCCTTCCTCTACAGCGGCATCATTTATGGCTTTGCCGGCGCCATCATCGCCTGGTTTATCGTCGACATCGCGCTCTATTTCCTTCAAAACCCGATATCGGCGCTTGCCAGTCTTTATGGTAATCACTACCAAATCGTGGGTTTAGGTATTGGTTCAACGCTGACGCTGTTGATAGGCGGCGCGTTTCTGGGTTTTTTGGGGTCTTGGTTGGCTGTGACGCCGTATTTGCGGCAGGTGGACAGTAAAACGTAAGAAAATACGTACAAATAAGTGGGAAATATTTGATATGTCCCCATATTGTTATATAATTGACCTACCAATAGCGACACACTGGAGAAAGACTCATGGCCGGTACAGCATCAAATACAAAGGATAAACTCGGCGAGAAAGAGCTCAAGCGATATGCCAATCTGGAGCTGGACACAACAAAGCTCACAGGGAATATGAAGACACTGTTTGAGCATATTCACGAAAGAAATGCAGCCAATACGCCGGCTGAACAAGCAGCGGCCAAACAAAAAACAGAAAAATTTATTAATTCGCAGGGGAAAGACTCGCTAGAGAAAGAGCTTGGCGAAAACAAAATCATTAACGCGGCGCTTGCAAAAGAAGATCAGAAAGCGGCCAAGATAAAGGCGAATGCACCTGCTGCAAAAAAAGTGGGACAGCAGCTCAAGAAGCTAGAAAAAGTGGGAGCAAAAGTAGAGGAATCCGATTCTCTTTTTGCCTTGTTACTTGCCAACTCTCTAAGAATACGAAAAGAAGGCTTAACGATGTACAAAAAGCATCTTGAAGGAGAAAGTATCGGTACGCAGCTTGAAAAAAAGGTCAAGAAGCAGGTCGATAAGATCGAGAAGCAGGTCAATAAGGTCAAAAGTGTTGTTAATGCGTTTCAGAAAGCGGGTCAAAAAATACAAAAGGTCGCGGACAAGGTGAGCCAGAAGATTCAGCCTGATGATACAAAAAAAACAACGCCTGTGCCTAAGTCTGCTAGTAATAGTAAAGACGCAAAAAAGCTGACACGGTTGAGGATGGAAAGAACCCTTCTTAAATATAAGCGTACAAGGCTTGTTAATGGAGCTAGGGGCGTGCTTTTTTCGGATCAGGCAGAAAAAGAACATGACCGTCAAGTAGGGATCGTGAACAAGCAAATAGATGCGAAAAATAAACAGGTTCAGGCGCAAAAAAAGATAATAAAAAACAAGCTCCCTCAATCTGGCGTAAACAAGGAGCAAACAAAAAATCTCAACTCATCTGTGGGGCAATTTAAAGAGGCCGATCCCGATAGAGTAAAACAAAGTACGAGCGAAGGAACTGCTAACACAGGGCAGACAGGAAGCAAGATAGTGGGGGAGAAAAAACCACCACTACCATCATCATCGTCGTCGTCGGATGCAGAAGGCGCAGCGCAGAAGCAAGAGCGGCAGCCTCCTGTCGAACGAGAGGATAAGCTAGGAAATACTTTGGAAAAAACAGAGCTCGGCGATACTGATTCTGCCGTGCCAGAGCCGACGAATGATCAAGCTAACCTACCAGAGAATAAGTGACACTAACTCATTGAAAAACAACCAGTCACACACGTAGCTGGTTGTTTTTTAACCAAACAATGGCTTTAAAAGCGCTTTGCGTGTAAACTTAAACTAGGTAAAGACGTATCGATTTTATAAAGGGGCAAGCTCATGAGTACAGCAGATTTTTCAGGTCTCAAGAATATTGCGATCGCATCGCAAGATGCTACCAACAAGGATTTGCTTGGCCTGGATCTAGTTGACAAAGTGACCCCTCACACAGAAGAGGGTAGCGGTTCTGATAAAAAGAAAGATTCACCACAGGAAAAGATAAAAAAAGCCAAAAAGAAAATAGAAGATGCCAAAAAGAAGATAGACAAATTGCGCAAACACCTTGAAAAAGCTAATAAGGCTAAAAAAGCTAAAGATACAAGCAAAGATACGGGCAAAGATACAGGCAAAAATAAAAACCAAAGCGAGGGCGAAAAATCAAACAATACCACGACGGATGATCCTGACGATTCTGATGCAGACAATGATCGGGCCGATAACGATCATGATGACCAGGACACAGAAAGCGGCTCGGAGAGCGAAAGCGAGTCAACAGAAGGACAAACCAATTCAGGCAGCTCCGACGAGCAAAGTGCAGCAAAAGCACAGCATGATGACTCGCAACAAATCACTGAAAACCCCGATGGAACGATCAATCAAAATCTAGATAGCATGGAAGGTGCAGGTGATGCATCGGAAGCAGCAGAAGTAGCGGAAGCAGCAGAAGCAGCAGAAGCAGCAGAAGCAGCAGAAATGATGCTCGTCGCTCTGTAACGGCTCTCGCCTAACGTTTCACATAATTCTACCATCTTTCAAGAAAATCATGCTATAATTCCTCACCGATATTTAGCTAACTGACGCGATCTATCAAGCGTATCGCGGAGGAAACGAACAACAATGAGCAAAGCACTACAACTCTATCAATCCAAGTTACCGATTGATAATCTCACAGCCTATTTTCACCGAATCAACCGGATTCCATTGCTTACGGAAAAAGAAGAGAAAGCCTTGGCAACCCGTTACCGCGCGAGCGGTGATCTTGATGCGGTTCGCGGCCTCGTCACAGCGCACTTGCGCTTTGTCGTCAAAATCGCTCGAAAATATTCAGGCTACGGTCTATCCGAAGCCGATCTTATCCAAGAAGGCAATATCGGCCTCATGAAGGCCGTCAAACGTTTCGACCCCACGGTAGGCGTCCGTTTAGTGTCATTCGCGGTGCATTGGATCAAAGCAGAAATCCACGAATTTGTGATTAAAAACTGGCGCATCGTCAAAATTGCCACCACCAAGGCACAACGCAAATTGTTCTTTAATCTACGCAGCATGAAAAAACGCCTCGCTTGGTTACGCAAAGATGAGACGGCCGACATGGCTACCACCCTTAATGTGAAAGAAAAAACCGTCACAGAAATGGAAGCACGCTTATATTTTCAAGATGAAGCCTTCGATGGCTACACAGCCGGGGATGACGATGATCGACATTTCTCACCATCGCAATACTTGGCAGATGACACAACCAACCCCGAAACGTTGGTTGCGGCAACAACGCTAGAAGCGGATAATCACGCAAAGCTCATGACCGCGCTCGCTTTACTGGATGCTCGAAGCAAAGATATTTTACAACGTCGCTGGTTAAACGATAAAAAAGCCACCTTGCAAACACTTGCGAAAGAATACAGTGTGTCTGCAGAGCGTGTTCGTCAGTTGGAAAAGCAGGCAATGTTAAGGATTAGAGCATCGCTTGTTGCGGAATAGCGATAGACCCAAGGAAGGCAATGAAAAAAATCATTTTTGTTTTGACGGCAAGTTTTTTGTTGATGACCACCGCGCTTTTCGCGCAATCAATAAGTACCACCTTATTTTACGTAGCAACCTCCGGGATGACGCAGCCCGAAAGCCCTGATACTTTTCGCACCTTTCAAGCACCACACTTAAGCTTGGGTCGCGTGGTTTTTGTAGGGCACGGCACTCGCAACACCACGGGATTATATGCCAACCTTCGCGGGCCTGTTGGCGTTATTGCGAATACACGGACATTAGCGCCTCATGACAGCGGTTCTTTTACTAGTTTTCGCAACTTGCTTCATACCGACAAAATCTCAGCCTCACACACCTCATCCATTTACGGCGATCATATTGCCTTTCTAGGGACAGATGCCCAGTGGCGTACCGGTATTTATCGATACTCTATTATTCGCGACATTGACATGGTTGCCAATCAAGTTACCCCTATTCCTCATGGACAAGGTAGGTTTATAGGTTTTGCTTATCCCACGATGATGGCAAACAATGGCGTCGCATTTTGGGGGAAAGGTAATACCGACCAAGAAGGCATTTATCGCACGAACAAGCACGGCTTGCTTCGACGTTTAGCGGACACCAATACCAATATTCCGGAAGGCAAAGGAAAGTTTCAGCACTTTCTTGATATGAGTTTTTCACATAACGCTAAGACGGCGCTAGATTTTGCATTTATCGGCGAAGGTATTAGCCAGCAGACGGGTATTTATCGGATGAAAGCGGGTCATATGTCGAAGCTTGCTGATACTAATACACACTTGCCCGGGAAAGAAGTTGGTTTTTTTACGCAGTTTTCAGATCTTGATTATGATGCAGCGCAGCAACGTGTCGTGTTTGTGGGGCATGGCATTTTAGAACAGCAGGGTATTTATCTTACCAATGGAAAGCAAGCCGCGCTTGCCGTGAGTCAACAAAGCCTACTTCCCGATGGTGTGGGACACTTTGTTAGCTTTTCTCATCCTAGCTTCCTTGGTAATAGTATTGTTTTTCAAGGCGTTGGCGCTCGAGGCGAAGAAGGCGTTTTTCTTTATCACAATGATGGATTGTACAAGCTAATGAGCACCCTGGATACGTTAAACCATCAAGCCATAGTCAAGGTTCTTTTAAGTGACGATGCCACCAGTAACCACCAGCTTGCCGTGTTGGTTAAATTCAAAAACAACACGGAAGGTGTTTATATTATTTCGTTGCAAGATGATTCGTTGGTCGTGTAACTCACACTGTATCGCGACGCGAACCCATGTCATACCGCGGCTTGACCGCGGTATCCAGTCAATATTAACGCTTCATGGCATCAAAAAACTGATCATTGGTTTTAGTTGCTTTCAAGCGATCCAACAAGAATTCCATCGCCGCAAGCTCATCCATCGGATGTAAGATTTTACGAAGAATCCAGATTTTTTGAAGCTCGTCTTTCTTCGTGAGTAATTCTTCACGACGCGTGCCTGATTTATTAATGCTGATAGCAGGGTAAACACGTTTTTCTGCAATACGACGATCCATATGCAGTTCCATGTTACCAGTACCTTTAAACTCTTCAAAAATAACTTCATCCATTTTTGAGCCGGTTTCAACAAGCGCCGTTGCTAGGATAGTTAAGCTACCACCTTCCTCAACATTTCGTGCTGCACCGAAGAAACGCTTAGGACGTTGCAATGCATTGGCATCCACACCACCGGTTAATATTTTTCCGGAAGAAGGAAGCACTGTATTGTAAGCACGCGCAAGTCGTGTAATTGAATCTAAAAGAATAATCACATCTTGTTTATGTTCAACCAGGCGTTTGGCTTTTTCGATCACCATTTCAGCGACTTGAACATGGCGGCTTGCTGGTTCATCAAACGTACTAGCCACCACTTCACCGCGCACGGAGCGCGCCATTTCTGTGACTTCTTCAGGACGTTCATCAATCAACAAGACAATCAAATGACACTCAGGATGATTTTGCGCAAGTGAGTGAGCAATGTTTTGAAGCATCATTGTCTTACCAGCCTTCGGCGGTGAAACAATCAAGCCACGTTGGCCTTTACCACAAGGTGAGACTAAATCAATGACACGTGCGGTTAAATCTTCCGTGCTGCCATTGCCCACTGCCATGTGCAAACGCTCATTGGCAAAAAGTGGCGTCAAGTTTTCAAATAAAATCTTATTGCGTGCATTTTCAGGGGATTCAAAATTAATCTCGCTGACTTTTAATAAAGCAAAATAACGCTCGCCTGCTTTGGGCGGCCGGATTTTACCGGACACGGTGTCACCCTTTCGCAAACCAAAGCGTCGGATCTGACTAGGTGATACATAAATGTCATCTGAGCCAGGCAGATAAGATCCGCTGGATGATCTTAAAAAGCCATAACCGTCTTGAAGCACTTCTAATACACCATCGCCGTAGATCGGATCACCATTTTTGGCTGTTTTCATTAAAAGCCCAGACACAAGGTCATCTTTTCGGGCGCCGGCTAAATTTTCTACGCCCTTTTCTTTGGCTAGCGCCATCAGTTCAGTCGGTGGTTTTCGCTTCAATTCAGTTAAGTTCATAGAAATTACTCTTTAAGGTTATGTTTAGGAAGGTTAGGATTGATGCCGCAATAGAAGGTTGCGGCATGAATTCATTAAAATTAAATCAGGTTATAGATTCTCACAGATTGTCATCAATAAATGCTGTTAATTGGGATTTAGTTAATGCGCCCACCTTGGTCGCAACAACTTCCCCTTTTTTTACAACAAGCAAGGTAGGGATACCTCGCACACCGTATTTTGCGGGAGTTTCTGTGCTCTCATCAACGTTCATTTTAGCAATCGTTAATTTCTCAGCATATTCACCCGCAACTTCTTCAAGCAACGGCGCAATCATGCGACAAGGACCACACCATTCGGCCCAGAAATCAACCAATACGGGTTTATCTGATTGAAGTACTTCGGCATCGAAGCTCTCATCAGTGACGTGACGAATCGTCTCGCTCATATAAATACCTCTTTAATTCAAAAAACAAGAGAAGTGACAGAAATGTCAGCAGGCCTTCACCATACTGCTTCTACATGGCCAGGTCAAGCAAAAAACAGCCTGTGTCTCAATCTTCTGCTCATCCTTCAAAAAATGATTTAAAATCAATGATTTTGTAAAAAACAGCGCTCTCAAGCACGGCATCGGCCAGTGTGCCAAACGTGATTAAGACAGGAAGGCAAGCAAGATTTTTGGGCTTTTTCAAAGCGTTGCATTTTTCTTGGATCTCTTTGATGACCTTGGTGCCGATGGTGTTGTTTGAATATTTCATTTCGCAAACAAAAAGCGTGTTGAACTCCGTTTGAATCATGTAGTCGATTTGGCACCCTGTTTGTGTTTTTCCTCCTCGTTGAAAATAGGGGTTATCCGCAAGAATGTTTTGCCGATTCACACCCAAAGCTTCAATAATCAACGCTCGATTATTTAAAACAATGTTTTCAAATTGCAGCCCCTGCAGTGTTGCAAACCCTTTGATTGAAGTGATGGCGACGTCGTCAAAATGTCCGCGCTCAATTTTATTTAAATGCGGTTGAATGCATTTTAAGTAGAACCGCAAATAGTTATCACTTAATCGATAAACCACTATTTTTTTGGTTAAACCGGTTTTTAATGACCACGTCTTATCTTTCGTAATGAAACCTGCGACTTCCAAATCATTCAGATATTCGCTCAATGTACCACTTGATTCGTAACCCGCCATCTCACTGATGGTCTTATATTCTTTGGAGCCATTGGCCAATTGCAGGACTATTTTCTTATAAATGGCGGCTCTATGACTAAATAGATCATTGAAAATTCTATCAAATTCACTAACGAACAAACCATCTTCGCTAAAGCATAAGCGACGAACGTGACCTTCCGCCGTATTGCCTCGCGTAAATTGCTCAAGATACCAAGGCACGCCACCTGTAACAGAGAGCACTAACATTTTTTCAAGGGCCGATCCTTGAAACCCCTGGGTCTTTAATAATGCCAGCGATTCAGAAAGACTGAGTTCTTTTAGTGTCACGGTTTCATTGATGCGTCCATAAAAACCCGTATTACTTAAAATGTTTTTATCGATCCAACTGGAGACGGACCCACACAGCACAAAAACGAGGTTCGGGTGCGCTTTGAAATGATCGTCCCAAACATCTTTGAGCTTAGGCAAGAAAGAAGGATCGTCTTTCGCCATCCATGAGATTTCATCAAGTAACAAAACTGTAGGTTTGGAGGGTAGGTTTTGAGCCAAGTGTAAAAACAAATTATACCAATCATCATCACTGGGGCGGGATAAACCCAACCTGACCAAGGTATCCGCAAAATGCGTTCGCTGCATTTGAGCCGTTGGCTTTTCAGAGGGGGGAAGTCCGGAAAACTTCAAAAAAGTCATATTTTTTGCGAATTCTGCAATCAACCGGCTTTTGCCTATTCTCCGACGCCCACGTAAAACAATGAGTGAGGCGGCGTTCGAACGGCGCTTATACGGCGCAAGCCGCTTTAATTCACGTTGTCTACCTACAAATTGACGCATAAGCCCTCTTCGCAAGAATTAAAAAACGAATTCTTACGAAGAGTGTAGCACACAAGGCGCTCTTCGCAAGAATTAAAAAACGAATTTCTGCGAAGAGCAAAACAAGGTAAATACTCTTCGCAGAAATTCGTTTTTTGATTTTCGCGAAGAGGAGGCTCTACGTGCCAGCTATAGTCGCATCGCTGCTTCAATGTCTTTAACCGTTTTGGGTGCTTTGGCGGTTAATATTTCGTGTCCATTATCTGTCACGCAGATATTATCTTCAATCCGCACGCCCATACCCCACCAGGCTTCATCAACGTTTTCCAGTCCAGGTTTCACGTACAAGCCAGGTTCAACCGTTGTGACCATGCCGGGTTGAAGCGTCTGCCATTGGTCATCGGTTTTATAAGCGCCAACATCATGAACATCCAAGCCCAGCCAATGAGCAACGTGGTGCATATAAACAGAACGGAAAGCTTTTTCTTCGATGATTTGATCAACACTTCCTTTAAGTAGCCCGATATCGAGGGCGCCTTCTGTGAGTTTGCGTTCAGCGATCTCATTCATCTGAGCCCATGAGTTACCAGGTTTGACGGCTTCGATCACCGCCAGTTGGGCATTTAAAACGACTTCGTAGAGTACTTTCTGACGGCCAGAGAACGTGCCGTTGACAGGGAAGGTGCGTGTAATGTCCGCATTATAGCCTTGATATTTTGCACCGGCATCGATTAACAGTAAATCTCCGTCACGGAGTTTTTGATCATTCTCGACATAATGAAGAATGCATGCATTTTTACCGCCAGCAACAATGGACGGATAAGCATAGCCCGAAGCGCCTCGACGACGAAACTCATAGTGAAGCTCTGCTTCGATTTCATATTCAAACATACCAGGACGACAAGTTTGCATCGCGCGGATATGCGCATCCACAGAAATGTCAGCCGCTTTCTGCATGACTTCAATTTCGGCAGGTGTTTTGATCAGACGCATCGCAAACAATATTTGATTAATATCCATGACCGTATCAGGCACACGCACGCCTGAACGTACGCGGAATCGCAGCTTTTTCAATGCATCATTGATGAGCGCTTCCACATCAGCATAGCGCCCCAAAGGATAGTACATGGATTTTTTATTCGTCAGCAGTATTGATATTTGACCCGCAAACTCATCAATGCCGTAAGCTTCATCCGCATGATAATCAGAAACAGCCTTGAGCTGACCTGCGCGCGCGCCGAGCCATTGCTCTTTTTTTTCATCACGCGGTCGGTTAAAAAGAATGAATTGTTCATGCCCTTCACTTTTAATAAAGACGGCAATCGCCTCCGGCTCAGTGAAGCCCGTTAAATAATAAAAATTATAATCAGGTCGATAATCAAGAAACTCATCCGTGCTATGCCAATGCTCAGGTGCGGTGGGGACAATGGCGATACTGTTATCAAGCATCTGCGCAAACAGTTGGGATCGGCGCTGTGCGTATTCTTTCTGATCGATCATACGGGGTGGGTCTCTATCGTTGTCACAATAATAGACAGCTTAACAAAGAGGCCTGGTTGGGGCAAGTTTGCTAAGTATGTGCTACAGGGTCGAACCAAAATAATGTTCTATTTCGTCTAATGCCGGGGCTATGACTTTTTTAGGTCGTTTGCCCTCCGTTGCTGCAGTAGGGGTGACCCAAAAGGTTCCGGAAAAGCTTCGGGCGCTCGCTTCTGTTTTTGACCAGTAATTCTCTTGCGCCTTAAGGCTTAACACAGTGCCTTTCTTAAGAACGGGTTCGCTGGAAGAGGGCTTCGGCTTTTGATTTTCAACAGATTGAGCAACCTCGATACTCAGAGCAATGCCAAACTTAGGCGACAGCAAGAAGGTCTTCGCATCTTCATTTTTCTGCTGAGCAGCAGCATCATAAAAATGAGAAAATGCTGGCCATGTATTTATTTTCTTCTGTATCGTTTTCTCCATGAATAAACCAAGGCACTGCCACTGCGCATTCGTTGTTGGCATGGGGAGCCTTGCAAAATCAATCGTGCCAGGATCTTCATCCGAGGAGGAGGCTTGTTGATGGGTTTTGTGGTTGCCTTGATCCTTAACCGCGTTTTTAACAAAGGTCTTATCCCCTCTGATAAAAGCAGCTCGCAAGGGATCAACGCCGTACTGAGGCAGAAGCAATTCTTTCTGCATCCGCTCGTTTTTCTGCTCAAGTGCAGCATTATAAAAGTGTGACCAGTCTACCGTTTCCAACTGTTCGGATAGCGCGGCTCCTATTAATAAGCGCAAGCATTGCCACTGTTCGTCAGTGCTCGGTATGGAGAGCGCGGAAAAGTCAACGGTCACGCCAGCGCTACTCAAAGTTAAAACAAGTGGAATATTATTTTTTTCAAAAGCTTCAAGCAAAAGGTTGCTCAAAAGTGCTAATTCTTTTTGATCAAAATCAGAAAGTGCAAGCTTTGCCCCAGCCTTGAGCAACAACTTGACAGCCTCTGGATTGTTCAGTGTAGCAGCAAGCTGCAACGGTGTGGGACAATTTTCATTATGTTGATCCGGGTCAGCATCCTGGCGTGCAAGAATAGCCTTTAGAATATCATTGTTTTTGTTGTAAATAGCACAATGGAGTGCATTTCCTGACGTACCATTTGAGTTGTTTTCCCAGTGGTAGTTATCCAGGGATGCGTCGTTTTGCATCAAGTCTAGAGCTATTGGAAGCTTTTGAGCCCACATTGCTAGTATGCAAGCATACCCGTATCCAGATGTATCTTTTTTGGTAGCATGCTTTACGATTGTATTAACGCAATCCCAGTGATTTTTATCAGCTGCAATCATGATCGGTGTTTTGTTATCGTCATCAGCAATGGTTGGATCCGCCCCAGCCTTGAACAACAACTTGACAGCCTCTGGATTGTTCAGTGTAGCAGCAAGCTGCAACGGTGTTGGACAACTTTCATCATGTTGATCCGGGTCAGCATCTTCACGCGCAAGAATGGCGGCTATGACTTCATTTTGTTTAAGGTAAATAGCAAAATGTAACGCATATCCTGATGTGCTCTCTTTCTTTTTTGCCCAGTGGGGATTCAGGGAAGCGTCGTTTTTTATCAAGGCTAGAGCCGTTTGAAATTTTCCAGCGTTCATGGCTAGTATGAGGGCATACCCGTACCCGTCCGTATCTTTCTTGGTAGCATATTCTACAATGGCATCAACACAGCCCCAGTAATTCTTATCAGCTGCAATCATGATGGGAGTGCTGCCGTCGTCATCAGGGATCGCTGGATCCAGTCTAAGTTTGAGTAGTCGCTGAAGTCCATCAAGATCTTGCTTTTCAACAGCAAGGTGTAATTTTGAGCCAGACATATTGTTTTCTCCCCTTATCATTAAAATTATCGTCAAGCGCCGTGTGGGCGGCTAGCTTGTTGAGGTATAACCTGCCAGCAGCTTAACATATGAGTAAAAAATAGTCAATAAAAAGTTGGTATTTAACGCTTCCTTCCAGGGCTTTGCACAATCCTGCTTCGATCACTGCAAGCACCTCGGATACACTATAGCAAGAGCACTAGACATCCGCTCAGAACATCCCCATAATCATTGCATCGTAACCATACACAACAGGGACAACGGCATGGTGCTTCGCCTTTGGTTTTATGTTTGCTCCATCATCATGTTGGTGCTTGTCGGATTGATTTATTTGGCCTGGCCGCCTATCTTGTGGGTGTTAATCATTGTGATCCCGCTCATTTTGTTGGGTCTGTATGACGTATTGCAGCCACGCTTCAATCTATTGCGGAACTACCCCATCTGGGGCTATTGGCGCTATTTGTCGCTCTCTATTCGCCCGATGCTTCAACAGTATTTCATCGCCACCAATCAATCAGGTCGTCCGTTTAACCGAGAATCGCGTGAGTTGGTGTACGAGCGAGCGTTACAAACGTTAGATACCTTGCCTTTTGGCACACAGTGCGATGTGCGCTCTGTGGGGTATGAATGGATGAGTCATTCGCTCAAACCACAAAAAGTGAAAGAAGAAACCTCGCGTATTTTGATTGGGGGCGCAAATTGCAAACAACCCTACCTTGCCTCGCGTTTAAATATTTCCGCCATGAGCTTTGGTGCATTAAGCAAACGCGCGATCCGTGCTTTAAATCGCGGTGCAAAGATGGGGAATTTTTATCATAACACGGGCGAGGGTGGTCTTTCAGAGTATCATTTGGCGGAAGGCGGCGATATTGTCTGGCAGATCGGTACGGCTAACTTTGGTACTCGCAAAAAAAATGGTGACTTTGATCCTGCGCTTTTTCAAATAAAATCACAGCACGAACATGTCAAGATGATAGAAATCAAACTGTCTCAAGGCGCCAAGCCTTCGCACGGCGGCATCTTGCCTGAGGCTAAAATTACCGAAGAAATCGCAAAAATTCGTGGCATTGAAATGGGCGAAGATTGCATCTCCCCTCCAACCAACCCGGCGTTTTCCACGCCGAGAGAGCTTGTGCACTTTATCGCACAACTGCGTGAACTGTCGGGTGGGAAGCCTGTTGGGTTCAAGTTATGCATTGGGCATCGCTCGGAATTTTTAAGTATTTGTAAGGCGATGCTAGAAACTGGCATTTACCCTGATTTTATCACAGTTGATGGCTCGGAAGGCGGCACCGGTGCCGCACCCATTGAATTCAGTAACTACCTCGGCACGCCGCTCAATGAAGGTATTATCTTCGTGCACAATGCGCTGACCGGCCTGAATATCCGCGACAAGATCCGCATTATTGCCAGCGGTAAAGTCATCACAGGTTTTGATATGGCGGTCAAAATCGCACTAGGCGCTGATATTTGTAATTCTGCACGTGGCATGATGTTTGCACTAGGTTGCGTGCAATCATTGCGTTGTAACAAGAACACGTGTCCTACCGGTATTGCTACACAAGATCCTCGTCGAGTGTATGCATTAAACGTCCAAAACAAAGCACCTCGCGTTCATCATTTTCACGATGCCACGATTAAGTCATTCTTAGAAGTGCTTGGCGCAGCAGGACTGGCATCACCGGAAGCCCTAAAGCCGCATCATATTTTCAGACGGATCAATGAATCAGAAGCATTACACTATGACGAAATTTACCTATTCTTGAAGCCAGGACAGTTGCTCCAAACGAAAGATTTACCGGAAACATTTCAAGTGGATTGGCCTAAGGCCAGTGCGGATCAGTTCTGAAGAAACAAGGTTATCCAGGTTTCCAGCTCCTGCACACCTGTTTTTTTCGATGAAGAAAAGAGCTGGCAAGTTACATTAGGGTACGTGCTAACGGACTTTTGAACGTCTAACAAGGTAGCTTGTTGAGCGCCACGTCCTAACTTATCGGCTTTGGTTAAAACAAGGTGCAAAGGCAAAGACCTCGCCGCTGACCATTCTACCATTTGTTCATCAAAGGGTTTTAACGGATGTCGGATATCCATAATTAAAACAACACCTTGTAAGCATTCGCGTGATGTCATATACCCATCGATTAATTTAGCCCATTTTTCCTTCACAGCAATCGGCACTTTCGCATAACCATAACCAGGCAGATCAACCAACCTCAACGCCTCAGTCACCTGAAAAAAGTTAAGCAACTGCGTACGCCCCGGCGTTTTACTGGTACGCGCCAAGCCTGTTTGACGGGTCAATGTATTAAGCGCGCTAGACTTGCCCGCATTGGAGCGCCCAGCAAAAGCAATCTCCACGGCATCGGCCGGAGGACATTGAGAAACTTTGGCGGCACTTGTTAGAAAGGTCGCGTTTTGGAAGTGTATTTTTGTGTTCATAGGCGGAGGAGTATGATGGATTCAGGCCGGTAATACAATGCCTGTAGATATATTTTGTAGCAAAAAGCCATTACTCAAACAGATCCGTTAATGTGACTGTCTTGTCAATTATTTCGTCGGCATAGTAGTTGTTCTTAATGCCATTAGCAGAGATGAACGCAATAAAAATTTGTTTTTTCGTGTGTGTTCTTTCTTTAAAAACGGCTATCTTTTGCATAATGTTGTCTACATAATCTTTGGCTAAGGTAAAAGGCTCATCAGTATATTTTATCTCACATAAAGAAATGGCATCATCAGTTCGGTCAAAAAGCAAATCAATTTGCGCGCCGCGGCTTTGGGAGCCCGGCTTAGGTATGAAGCGCCAAGTGCTTGGTAATGCCCTGGGGCTTAGATGTAATGCCCTTCTAATATTAATTAAATGTTTGTAACAAACTGATTCAAAGGCATAACCTTGCCAGTTGTACCATTCAGGTGTGGTTTGTATTTCTTGCCAATAATTAGGTTCCAGTGCCGTTTTGGCGAAGCCTTTTTTTATCGGTTCAATCCACTTTAAATAGAAAAGTGTATATTCATCAGTCAGGCGATAATAAATGCCTCTTTTAATGTTATATAACGGCTTAAAGCTCATAATGAATCCGGTTTGCTCAAGGTCGTTTAGCATTTTCTTGCCTTTCCCGCCAACCGCTTTTTTGCCTAGTTTTTCAAGAAGTTTCCGTTGCCCTATACCATAACGGTTCTTAGCCAGCAGCTTTACCAATGCAATATAATCATCACTGTTATCAAACAAGGAAGAGAATAACTTGTCGAATTCTTCCAAGAAGAATCCTGTCTTAGAAAAAGCTAAAGACTCGATAATTTGCGCCGCACTCAGACCTTTTTCAATCTTTGTTAAGTAAAAAGGAACACCGCCTGTCACCATGTAGAGTTGTAGGATTTGCCGATCATTAAGTTTGATTTTTCTCGCATGTAAAAAGTGTTTCATTTGCGATAAATTGAACGACTCCAAATGCATTTCTTTAGTGACCCGGTTGTGAAGGCCGCCACGATTATGAATGATTTTATTAATAATCCAAGAAGCCGAAGAACCGCAAATGATGAGTTTTATGCGCTTATCTTGAGACCAGTGCTGATTCCAATAATAATCCAGCATGTCTAATAATCTTGATCGATGCGTAGACATCCAAGGAAGTTCATCAAAAAATAAAACGATTTTTTTGTCTTGTGGCGTTTGTTCTTTGATGGTTTTTGTTAATTGAGCAAAAGCTTCATCCCAGTTTTTGCCTTCTTTTAGCTCAATGCCACTGTAAAAAGTATCGCTGAGCTGCGAGGTGAAATGCTTGATTTGCTCGCGCATAGGAGCATCTTTAGCTCCCGTGACATTAAAAAATATACAGCCTTCTTTGGACTTAAAAAACTCCCTGATCAAGAAAGTCTTGCCAATTCTTCTCCGGCCATATAATGCCAAGAATTCAGGTGAGTCAGACTCATAAAGCTGTGATAGTGCTTTTGTTTCTTCGTTGCGTCCTATTAGGTGCATATTTGCTCACTACGTTTTCGTTCAACCTATGGAGTTACTATAACATGAACTATTTTTCGACTCAAGGCTGTTTTTGTTCAACATATAGAGGATCTATAACATGAACTATTTATTGGTTTAACCTTCTTTTTGTTCATCAGATAAAAGCTCTATGATCCAAGCCCTTGCTGCGTTTAATTTGTGCAAGAATTTAGCGGTTTTGCGGATGCAGCTCGAAACGTTTGACAAAGTTGATGCGATGAATGAATGCTATGTGCTAGAATGCCGCCCATGGATATTTCACACTTAATCGACGATTTAAACGACAAGCAACGCGAAGCTGTCAGTGCGGGGTTGACTAACATCTTGGTGTTGGCGGGTGCGGGCAGTGGTAAGACGCGGGTGCTTGTGCACCGTATTGCCTGGCTGATTGAAGTTGAAAAGCTCTCGCCTTTCAATATTTTGGCCGTGACCTTCACCAACAAAGCCGCGCATGAAATGAAGACACGGATTGCCTCCATGATTGGTATGCGTGCGAACACGATGTGGGTGGGCACGTTTCATGGGTTGGCGCACCGGATTTTGCGGGCGCACTGGGAGCCGGCGGGGCTTGCTAAAAACTTTCAGATCATTGACTCGAATGATCAATTTCGTCTCATTCGTCGCATCATTCGTGAAAAACAACTAGACGAAGCCAAGTGGCCTCCGCGACAAGCGCAAAGCTACATTAACCAGAAGAAAGACCATGGCTTGCGTCCTGATGATATCAAAGGGACTCATGATCACTTTGAATCGGTCATGCAAAACATTTACGAACAATACGAGGCGATTTGTCAGAAAAGTGGTTTGGTTGATTTTGCTGAAATGTTATTGCGCGCTTACGATGTTTTGCGTAAGCACGAAGATATTAAACAACATTATCAAAAGCGTTTTCGTTATATTTTGGTTGATGAGTTTCAAGATACCAATACTTTGCAATATAACTGGCTACGCCTGCTCGCTACACCACAAAACAACACGATGATTGTCGGCGATGATGATCAATCTATTTATAGCTGGCGTGGTGCGCGTGTTGATAATATTCATCGTTTTGAAAAAGATTACCCTGAAGTCAAAACCATTCGGCTTGAACAAAATTATCGCTCAACCGGACACATTTTATCGGCCGCCAATCAATTGATTGCCAACAACAGCAACCGACTCGGGAAAAACTTATGGACAGCCAGCGGCGATGGCGAGCGTATTTCGCTGTATGCTGCCTTTAACGACACTGACGAAGCACGCTTCATTATTAGCCGCATCAAAAAATGGCGCGATGATAATGGCAGCTTAAGCGAATGTGCGATTCTTTATCGTTCTAACGCGCAGTCACGTCTTTTAGAAGAGGTGCTCATCCAAGCAGCATTGCCTTACCGCATTTACGGCGGGCTTCGCTTTTTTGAGCGCGCGGAAATTAAAGACTGCCTCGCTTACTTAAATTTGATTTGCCACTATCACAATGATGCCGCGTTCGAGCGCATTGTGAATCACCCGCCTCGCGGCATTGGCGCAAGAACCATTGAATACGTTCGCGAACTCGCTAAAGAGCGCGATCAATCTTTATGGACAGCCACGCAAAATGTGGTTGCAGAAAAACGCCTGCCATCGCGCGCCACAGGCGCATTGAATGCATTTATTGGGTTAATCGAAGAAGCCGCATTGACCATTAAAGAATTAGACCTAGCAGAATCCATCGAACACATGATTCACCATGCAGGCTTGCGCGCGCACTTCCAAAAAGATCGCACGGAACGCGGATGTTCTCGCGTGGAAAACTTAGACGAACTTATTAGCGCAGCACAACAATTTAACCCAGATGACCTGGATGAAAACATCCCCCTCTTAAGTGCGTTCTTAACACACGCCGCATTAGAGGCTGGAGAAACACAAGCAGCGAAACATCAAGACTGCGTACAGTTAATGACGCTGCATTCAGCTAAAGGCTTGGAATTCCCCTTGGTTTTTCTTTCCGGCATGGAAGAAGGCTTATTGCCGCATCAAATGTCGATGGAAGACCCTAACGGCCTTGCCGAAGAAAGACGCCTTTGCTACGTCGGCATGACACGCGCGATGAAAAAACTTTATTTTACGTATGCGGAATCCCGCTTTTTATACGGCCAAGAAAAAATGCAATGCCTGTCTCGCTTTTTAGGCGAGCTGCCTCAGACCTGTCTTGAAGATGTGCGTGCTCGCACCAAGGTGTCAACACCTGTTAGCAGCCGACGACGATACACAACAGAACAATCAGTGACCTCAAGCAACGGTGTCTCCCTGCAGATTGGCCAGCAAGTAAGACACAGAAAATTTGGCAACGGCGTGATTATTAACATTGAAGGCAGTGGCGCCAAAGCGCGACTCCATATTAATTTCGGCCGCTCTGTCGGGAGTAAATGGTTGATGATGGAATACGCGAACCTGGAAACTGCGTAAAACACAATGGACACACGTAATGAAAAAAACCTTTCTTTTTTACGACATAGAGACTACTGGGCTAAACAACGTCTTTGACCAAGTCTTACAATTCGCCGCCATCCGCACCGACCTTGAGCTTAACGAAATAAGCCGTCATGAAATTCGCATTCGCCTACGTGACGATGTCATTCCATCACCTTACGCCGTAAAAACACACGGCATTTCTATGGATGCGATGAAAGAAGGCGAGCTAGAGGTTGGCGGTATTCGACAAATTCACGCGCTCATGAATGAGCCCGGCACCATTAGCTTAGGTTATAACACATTAGGTTTCGACGATGAGTTTTTACGGTTTAGTTTCTACAGAAACTTACTGCCTGCCTACACGCATCAATACGCCAACCAGTGCGGGCGCATGGACATCTACCCCATCACGGTGCTCTATTATTTGTTTGGCAAAGCCGATCTGCAATGGCCAACCATCAAAGACGCTGTCTCATTTAAATTAGAAAACTTAAACGATGCCAATCAGCTAGCCTCCGGTAAAGCTCACGACGCCATGGTGGATGTTGAGGTAACACTCGCACTTGCCAAGCGCTTAAAACAGCAAAAAGACATGTGGGATTACTGCCAAGGTTATTTCAACAAAAAAACCGACCTAGATCGCATTGCGAAGCTTGATGGCGAAGGCGTTTATCTGGCCGGTATACTTGGCGCTAAAAATAATTTTCACGCGCCGGTCTTGTGCCTAGGCCAACATTGGCACTACAAAAACCAATTGGTTTATTTGCGCCTGGATTTACCCGAGCTTCAACAAACCAACATCGACGAGATCGACAAAACCACCTGGACATTTCGAAAGAAGCCAGGCGAACCCGGGATTATACTTCCAACCCATGAACGTTTCATGAAACACCTCTCTAAAGAGCGCTTGGATATCGCTAACACCAATAAAGCATGGCTCGCCAGCCATCCGAAAATCAAACAAGCGATCAGTGATTATTACCTAGACTTCAAATTTCCCATCGTGCCCGAAGCAGATGTTGACAGCATCTTGTATCAAACAGGATTTAACAGCTCACACGACACGCAACTTTGCGAACAGTTCCATCAGGCAGACACCATGGAGAAAGCTGCATTGATTCCACAATTGGAGTCGCATGAATTACAAGCGCTTGCTGTTCGTGTGCTTGGTAGAAATCATCCTGAAGCCTTGTCGGGTGACTTTAAGGCGGATTATCAGGCGTATTTAGCAAAAGTAACAAATAATGATGCCATTGTTGATTTTCGGCATCGTGAAAAATATACAACACTATCAGCGCAAGAAGATTTGAAAACATTACTTGATGACGCATCCTCGCAACATTTATCAGACGAACAAAAAATTTTATTACAGGCTATGCAGAAAAAGTTGTTGGCATATCAATCCAACACATTCGTTGCCACATGATAGCTCGGATCCTCCAGCATATTCACTTCTACCATGTTACCAGCCTTACCTAGTAAAGCTTTGCACTCAAGGCTAAGATGACGAAGATGCAATGTTTTTCCGTAGCGCACGTATTGGTTGGCAACAAGCTTAATAGCATCAATGGCAGAATGATCCGAGACGCGAGAGTGTTTGAAATCGATAATCACTTCTTGGGGATCGGTATCTGGTGAAAACAAAGCTTTAAAGTTGGTGCTAGAACCAAAAAACAAGGGGCCGTGAATAATGTAGGCTTTTAAATCATCCTGCGTTGTCGTCACGTCAGCATAAATATTTTTTGCGGTTTGCCAGGCAAACACTAGTGAAGCCATCACGACACCCACAAGCACAGCAACGGCTAGATCCGTTGCAACGGTAACCGCGGTAACTACTACGATAATCAAAGCATCGTGCAAGGGGATTTTTCGAATGAATTCAAACGTTGCCCATTCGAAAGTTTCTATGACCACCATAAACATCACACCCACCAAGGCGGCGAGCGGGATTATTTTAATCAGCGGCCAAAACAACACAACAAAAAGCAGAAGAAAAACACCTGCCACAATACCGGATAAACGACCGCGACCACCGGAGGAGATGTTAATCATGCTCTGACCGATCATGGCGCAACCGCCCATGCTTTTAAAGAAACCTGAAACGATGTTACCAATCCCTTGCGCCACACATTCTTTGTTACCGCGGCCATGTGTTTGGGTGCGTTCATCAATGAGCGATAATGTCATCAACGATTCAGAAAGACCAATGATGGCAAGTATCACGGCATAAGGTGTGATAATGCGGAAGGTATGAAAGTTAAACGGTACGCTCGGCAATGCAAAGGTAGGTAGGCCAGCAGAAATGGCATGGCCCGCCATCATGTCATTGACCACCCGCGTGTGAACGCCGCCGATCATCACAATGAGCGATACGACAACAATCGCGGTCAGTGCTGAGGGAATTGCTTTTGTGAATTTGGGGAGATAGTGTGTGATCAGCATGGCCAATAATACAAGTCCGATCATCACGAACAATGCGCTGCCTTGAAGCCAATGCGCCGTACCATGGGGGCCAATAACTTTGAATTGATGTAACTGCGCGAGGAAAATCACAATCGCCAAACCATTCACAAACCCCACCATCACCGACTTTGGCAACATGCGAATAAGCTTACCGAGCCGCATAGCACCAATCGCAATTTGCAAAATGCCTGTCAAAATAACCGCAGCAAAAAGATATTTCACACCATATTGGCTCACCAAAGCCACCATGACGACCGCCATAGACCCCGTCGCACCCGAAATCATACCCGGACGACCGCCGATCACCGCCGTAATGAAGCACATGAAAAAAGCCGCATACAGGCCAACCAGCGGGCTAACATTGGCCACCAAAGCAAAAGCAATGGCCTCTGGAATCAGCGCCAGGGCAACGGTTAAGCCGGATAGGAGGTCAACATGGAATTTCCCACCTTCGGGAATGAGGTATCGTTTTAGGGTTTTCATTGTTAGGGTTTGCATTGTTATCTTTTTGCCGGTTATTGCTATGTTGGCAGGGATTGTAGCCTTTTATTGTACAAATGTCACGGAAAAGATGGCTTACTGTTAATGATGCGCTAGCATTAGTCTAATGCTATGCTATCGTGGTGATTGAGCGCAACAAAAGCAAGGAGGCAACATATTGATGTCACAAGCCTATAAAAAACCTTACGTGAAGCACGGCCTACTATGCTTAATGAGCCTGCTTCTATTTTCATGCTATGCACATGCTAATCCTATTATTATCGACACAGATCTTGGAATGGATGATTGGCAGGCCATTACGTACATCTTGGCGCAGCCTGCTGCAGACGTAAAAGCCATTACTATTGAGGCCGATGGTGAAAACAATTGTCAACAAGGTTTAGCGCAATTGAAAACGGTCTTAACACTTTTGCGCCACGAGAGCATTCCCGTAGCTTGCGGTCGAAGCCGACCTTTGAAAGGAATGCGTCATTTTCCTGCGGCTTGGAGCGATGAAAGCACGGTATTTTTTAAATCATCTAAGCTTGGAAAGCCAGAGCGAGGGCGAAGGAGGGCTGCCGCGTTATTGATAAGAACACTGGAGCATGTATAAGTTCAGATAGATATGAGACTCATTTTGCCTAGTCAAGACCGCGCAAAGCGCGCCCGTAGGGCTTGGTCTTGATTGGGCGAAATGAGTCAATAGCCTGGTGGCCGCGGTTGATTTATCAA
>Ga0233430_1000388_pt1 | contig 83333 bp, 60 predicted proteins | sample SI_118_April2016_2_FD_179883 | JGI IMG/M metagenome (GOLD analysis project Ga0233430, IMG submission 179883) | Seawater microbial communities from Saanich Inlet, British Columbia, Canada - SI_118_April2016_150_MG | ecosystem: Environmental > Aquatic > Marine > Inlet | place: Canada: British... | reverse complement strand
GGGGCTCAGTCCCACTTCGGCGGGCAGGTCCGCAGAGGGTATGAAAAGAGGGCAGGGTAGCTCAGTTGGTTAGAGCATCGGCTTCATAAGCCGGGTGTCGGCGGTTCAAATCCGCCCCCTGCTACATCACTTAAGTCCTTGATAATAATGATATCAGGGACTTTTTTAATACTCATTATTCTGTTAAAATAGTGCACGTATGTGCTCATGTTTAATCATTCTTAATCACTGTTATGCACGAATTGTATACGCTTTTGCGTATACACATTCATAATGAGTAAGGGTTCCAACGGTATTAGATCAAAATATTTTGTATACTCTCAATAGCTTTTTTTTTTGTCCGAACTCTAAACTGCCTAGAAATCAATTTTGTGAAGGCGACTCTTGATTAACTGCTTTTATCTGAATGTCTATATACTTGCGGTTGATTTCGCATAGTAAATGTTCTGGGAACTTGGTTGTCTATTTATTATGCATGATTACCTTCTCCATATATTTGAGGGGAAAAACTCTGTGAAATATTGCGTTAGTTTTGGTAAAGTGAAGGTTGTCAAAGATGTAACCATTACTAAAAAATTTAAAGATGGTTCTCCATTAACCATGCCTGGGGATAAAAAGAAATCTGCAGTGTTGGTCAAGTGGGGTGATGAGGTCACGGAATGTGTCTGGATGCCACCTGGTTCCCTGCAACGGGATATGGCAAGGGGTGAGTTTCTTTCTGGATTAGACTTTGACAAGCAAACTTTCATAAACTTGAACTGCATAACCTCTGAGTTTGACTCTATTGCAAAGATATGTTGGACCGAGGTGGAGCTTGATGGTAAAAACTTGTGTGCTTTCCGCTATATTAATCATAGTAGCAAGCATGTTATAATCGAGCACGAGCTTAAGAATCATGGAGTGGTTTTCGATTCATATCTCATTCCTGTTGAGATGATAACCACAGATGAGGAAATAATCATTATCCCTGAGATGATGTTTAAGAAACAGCGTCTGGACAGTGAACCTGCATTCAAAAGTGAAAGAAAGAGGGCTAAAAAAGTAACAACTAAAGTTTATGAAAAGCAACCTGCGCTCAACCTAAACCGTGATTCAAACAAGATGATGAAGGCGGTACGAAAAAGTAAAGTGAAAGCGCTATATCACATTACTCATTTTGAAAATCTGTCAAATATTCTCCAATATGGATTGGCTTCCCACAACCTTGCTCATAAGAACAAATTACTTTCGAAAGACATATCACTTTTAGAGGTAAATCAATTGCGTAATAGAAAGGAACCAATCTTTAATCGCAACTTGCATGACTATGTCCCCCTCTATTTTAACCCAAGAAATGCAATGCTTTATCTACGCCAAATGACAGAAAATGATCTAGTCATCCTCAAACTACCCAATGTTCTGCTATCGAGGGAAGGCAGCATTTTTACAGCAGGAAACGCAGCTGCAAAAGGGACTCGTATCTATCACTCAGTGGAGGATTTCAAAAAGTTACCGCTTGATACGATTGTTGATTCACAATCATGGTTTATGAAACCAGGTATAAAGCATGCAATGTGTGCTGAGGTCCTTGTTTATGAGCGCATAGACCTACCCCATATAAAGACAATTTATACTAAGTATCCTGATCTTGCCTCAAGAGTTAAAACTCTGGTTGGTAATGATTCCCATATAAAAGTAAAATCAGATGACAGCTATTTCTTCTAATACTTCCATGAATCAAGAAACAGCATCCAGGGACGTTACATTTTGCCTTAGCATGGGTGATAAACTGGTAGTTAAGAAAGTGAATATTCGGTATAAACGGAGTGATGGCTCTTCTATTAAAATGCCAGATTCTGCAGATGATAAAGATGCTGTAATTGTCCATTGGGATTCTGGGACAGGAGGATACAATTGGTATCAGCTTGAAGATGTACCCAGGCTCACTACACTTGGAGAGTTTATTTCAAAGACTTCACTTTCAGAAGAGACGTTCATTAATTTCAAGGATTTGACGGAAACTGTAGACACTATCATGAGAGTTAAGTGGGGAACTGTAAACGTTGGGGACGATGAATACAGGCTGCTTCAGTATATCGATTATGAGAGTCATATTCTAACTGTTACTCACACCATTATACATTTACTACCACAGATTCTTGAGTATCGTGATCCTTTAACTGATGAAGTTATCCATGTGGAGGAGTTTGATCCGATAGAAATTGAAGAAGATATAGAGTTAGATGATGAGATAACGATATCCCCAAAAGATTTCCTGTTACTCAAACCGGAAGAATTTGATAAGAGAAGATTGGATACACTTCCTTCATTCAAAGCAGAAGCAGCGCAAACTGAAACAATCGCCACCCCTCTATCAAAACCACCCTCGATTTCCCTGAAAAAGGATATTGAAAAGATGAGGTCAGCCCTTCGGAAACACAAGATTCAGCACTTATATCATATCACGCATGAGAATAACCTTGATGGTATCCTAACACATGGTTTGCTCTCGCACAACTCAGCACATGATTTCGGGATAGTAAAAAAAGACATATCAATGCGAGATGTGAATGAACGCAGAAATCGGATTGAACCAGTATTAAACAAGAATTTACATGATTATACGCCGCTATACTTTAACCCGAGAAACCCCATGATGTATGTCCGTCGGCTTACAGAAAGCAATCTGATTGTAGTTCAGATTTCGAGTGATGTGTTGCTAAGAGATAATGTGCTGTTCTCTGATGGTAACGCAGCCTCTACCCAGACGATATTCTATTCCTCTGAGGAAGATTTGGGAAAGCTAAATTTTAGCATCATTCAGGGAGGAGGTTGGAATGGAATACCAGATGGGAAACGAATTATTTGTGCAGAAGTGCTTGTGGATGCCCGAGTTGATATACAATATTTTGAAAGTGTAATTGTTAGAACAATGGAGCAGAAATCGAGACTCTCCGGACTTGTTGAGAAAGTCCCACACCTTAGGACACAATTCAACCCAGCAATGTTTTTTGGATAGGAATATGATAAATATTATTAAGGGCAACATATTTACTTCAAAGTGCCAGACATTGGTAAATACTATAAACACTCAGGGGGTCATGGGTGCTGGTATTGCATTGGAGATGCGACTACGCTATCCAGAAATGTTCCTGAAATACAAATCATTATGTGAACGTAAATTGATTGAGATTGGGAAATTATGGATTTATGATGTTTCCTCTGAAAGACAAATTTTGAATTTCCCGACGAAGACGAACTGGAAACAACCATCGAAAGTTGAATATTTGGCGAAGGGCTTAAGAAAATTTGTTGATACCTATGAAGAGAAGAAGATAAAGTCTATTGCATTCCCACTTCTAGGGGCTGATAAGGGTGGACTGGATCAAGATTATGTAATCGAATTGATGACACGGGAAATGGAGGGAGTTATTATCCCTGTTGAAATTTATCAATATGACCATTTAGCACAGGATGATATTGCTGACATATTTGTTAAACGATTTAGGTCTAGAAATGAATCAGAATTAAAGGCACTCGGTTTTACAAATAGTGCAATTAGGAAGATTAACCAAATTCTTATGAGTATCGAGATCCGCAATTTGGGACAATTAGCTTCCCAGGAAGGGATAGGGATCAAAACACTTGAGACTTGTTATCTACTCGCAATGAAGAATGATTTACGAGCAAATCTTACACTTTTTGATTAGGTCTGTTTGGAACATTAGAGCTGAGTTTATGTGTTTTATAGAAAAGTATGTTAAGGAGTAAATACGATGTCCTCGAAGCTTTCTGATTTTCGAGATCAAGTAGTTGAGACTGAGAGAAGCAATTATTACATTTCCACAAGAGCAAGGGAAATGGTCACAATTGAGTGGCACGGAACTACCTTGCAATTCAAAACGCTTGTTTTCCATCTTGAAACTGAAGAATTGATGGGAGGCACGCTTACATCCGCCACGAACGTACGAATCGGAATTAATGACTATACGATCACAGAGATTGAGTTCTTTTTAGGTAGTGATCTCTGTCCCGAGTCCGTTGAATTATCATATCCAGTATCGGCCGTGGTAGGGGGGCGGTTTTTGGAGTTCGAAAATACAAAAACTACATCTGGATTGTCGTTTCATACGAATGGAACCGTTATGAGTGGCAAACTGGTGCATCCTACCATTTTCGAAATCGGCAATAATTCTTACGAGTTCATCTCTATTGGCTTCTTTGACGATGGCCGCGTTTCAGGCGGGATGCCTGTTTCAAATACAATCGCCGCTGAGGATGGGGAAAAATTAGTCATCAGCGGGGAACCCCAGGATTGCTTTTTCGGATACTCTGTGAGCTTTTCTCCAGACGAGAAGATTGATTGGGCTGACCTCTCATCAGGCGAAAGGTATGAGCGACAACCTCGTCCACAGCGAAGAGAAATAGCTGGGATTGCTGAGCTGATAGGAAATCTTGCCGAAGGAGGTGTAAAGACGGAATTGAATAATTTGTACGAAAGATTTCAAACTGTGGAAAATTTTGAGCATGCTGCAGCCCCTGGTGAATTCGCTATGAGTATTCGAGATATTAGAGAAAAGGCATACCAGAGAGCATTCTTAAACGAGGTTTGCAGCATACAACTCAATGATCAAGAGTTATGTCCAATTGAATGGGTTGATATTGAAGTACCCGTAGTCTTTAATGCAGATGCTCGACGTCCGAGTGTGGATTTAGTAGGTATTTATCAAGACAGAGCAACCCTGGGTGAGCTTAAGTTCGCTACTGCAGAGAGTCATTCCAATTCACCAGAACTAGCACTTCTTGAAATATTAATCTACATCCATTTCACTAGAGAAAATATAGAATTACTGAGTGCGGGACAAATTCAACACGCGAATTCGCGTCAGGATATACCTTGGGCCGATTTTGATTTTCAGACTCCAACATTGATGATTATTGGGAACGAACAATACTGGAATTATTGGCTCAATAGACCAACCTACTATATAAATGGTCAACCAAATATGGAAAATTATAATAATCATATTCGCTCAATTGCAGAATCGAATGAAGTTAACATTATTAAGCTGTCAGGACCAGATATTGACTTTGAAACACAAAGAGGAGACCATGAGCAATATGAACCCTCAAATGGTGGGGACAGCATTGTATTAGAAGAGATTATGTGAAAGTCTTCAAGAGGAATATCACTGATATCTAATCATCTGGTTATTCGTTTGTAGAAAGCTTCTGTAAAGCTATATTTGGCTGTCGTCATTTAACTCAATTGCCGCGACGTAAAAGAAGGAGCTAAACTGGGAGCAAGGTGACACCTCTCAGGGTGTCATTTTTTGTTTCTGGAAAGAAAACAGAAACCGTGGAGATTTGCGAGGATTGCAGCCACGTTAAACATGTGCTAAACCCTCTCGGTATAACCTGCCAAGAGAACATGTCATCCCGCAGATCTCCACAAAAGATGGAGAAAATTGATTATGCCACATTTACAATGGGTTCACAACTGTTCAGCGAGTAAAGGCTCAAAAGTACGTTTGGGAGAGAAAGTTTGTAGAACCTGTGGTGCCCAAGGGGAGCCTGATGGAATTGGTTTCACAGGCATCGAAGCCCAAGGGGACTTTCAACGCTTTACGGGGCTCCCCAGTATTGGTCCACACAAGACTAAACTACCCAACTTTAGTCTACCATGCTCAGCATGTGATGGAAAAGGAGTACGTGTGATCCAGCAACATAGTCGCTGGGTTTCATGTAAATGCTGTAATGGGATAGGCAGTGTCATTACAGTAAGCGAAGAAAAATTTATACTGATTCAAAAAGAAGCCTGGTCAATATTTGATGCCTGGAGTCTGGAACGAGCTGGAGAATCCAGAAAACATGAAATCACTAAACGACAGAAAGATCGCAGCTATAAAGGGATATTCAAAAGAGATCACTATGCTCCGAAAAGATCGAAAAGGACAATAAGGTATTTTGAAAAAGTAAATAGACTCATGTCACTTTCGATAGACCCGGACTGTAGTGAAGAGATTCTAGCAGAGTGGGAAAACTTGTTTGTCTCCAATGTCTCGAGATCCGAAGAGAAATGTGGTGTACACAAATGAAAGCTCTCAAAATCATTTCAATCAAGAATAGCTCGGGAAAAGTTGTTAAAGGCCTAATCACCTTTAGATCTGAATCAGATATTCGTATTGAGATAACATCTCCCTATATGGGTTTATCAGGAGAAAGGCATATCCCATATTTTTCCAGACCTTACCATTCCTTTATGACCGACTATGGTAAATCTACAGCAAAAAGCATCCTATCTCACCTGTACGAACTAGGTCGATACATAGAGGATAATCGAAAGTTCCTGGCACTTCAGAGTGAGCTACACTTTTACAACTCTGATTATTCAGACCCTGACTGTCAGAAAAGATTTTTTGACAGTTCATTTCCTTTTTCGATTCCCAATGGAACCAGAGATGATGTAATGGAGTGTCTAAAATGACCTGGAATCAAAGCATGGAGATATTGAGTTCCGACGTGTGGAACAAGGATGCAGATAACGCTACAACTCTGCCGAAAGATGCTGTGGCACTTTGTGCCTATCGCTTATTGGTGCAGGGAATCCTTGATATGGATGAAATCGCCTATATCCACTCCACACCCAGTGGGGACGAGCTATGGATGATCGCTGAGGAGACACCTGATGAAGATACTGAGAGCGGATCAGTGGATGAAAAGACAGACCTTGATACCCTCTTCCAAGGTCAATCCAAACAGGCCATGAGAGTGCTTATCATGAAGCATACTGACTCTGTTTTTCGCTCTAGTATGTTTCTACTCAGCCAGTATTTCGATGCAGTATGCGGGTTTTATTCTCCAGTAAAATTTTTGACTGAAGGACTGCTCTTTAGGCATGATTATGAAGCAATTAATCAACGTCAGAATGACACCATAAGAAAAAATCAAACATCAGCCAGAAAACGGGTTACGAAAATCATTAAGGTAGCCACTCAGCTCGACCTGCACCCTCAAGCCCCCTTGCTCAATCGTGAAATCTGGTCAGCCCAGTGTCCGGGTACAGGTCATCAGTTGTATATAAATGCACGAAAAAATGAGTTCGGCTGCGGGTATTGCGGTGTGAAAGGAGACCATGAACAGTTGCGAGAATTTGCAAAAACCCGGAAGAAGTAAGTGGGATTGATTTTACCTGTTGTGGAGATCGTCCCGGTGTAAATTTAGACACGACACGTCCTCCCTGTTCAATCGGGTTTCATAAATCAAGAGTAAGGCGAGATAATGTCCATAAGCAAAGAATTTCAACCAGATATTACCGCAGGAATGCTAAGCCTCATCATTCCAGGGCTAGGGCAGCTAAGGCACGGACGATTTTACATGGGCATATTGCAGTTAGTACTGTCTGCCATACTTTGGTACTATTGGATGGGATGGGTTATTCATATCTGGTCATGGTATGATGCTAAAAGGGTTTGGGTATACCATAATGATTGAATATTATAGCTAGGTTTCATGATTGGAATTGCACGAAGGAGTAACTTGAAATTGATGAGATCAGGTTGTCCAAAGAGTATTCGAGAAAATACTGAGATTATCTGGACAATAATTCAGGATACAAAATAATTCTAGCTCTACGATCCGTATAATATGTTTCTACTCATCCTCGTACTGGGGCTTGCCCTTTTTGTATTCTTTCCACTCATGATCCAAGAGCATAAGAGAGAAGGTCAGCACCTCTTTCGAGAACCCCCAATGGGCTATAATCATTGCCTCAAAGCAAATACGTATTCTATCTGTCATAGGGTTCGTGACGAAATGTACGCCAGGAGAAAATACCATCGCTCTTAACTGCTCATCTTTAATCTCCTCTGCCACTACTAGAATGAGTTTATTCAAATCTAATTCACCTAATTCCCTAATATCATTTTCCATATTTCTCCTTTAAGCCACGGCAAAACCCATGGGTGTGGTATTATGAATGGTACCATTTGCTTGCTCTAGTTCACAATATTTCATTAAATCACTGAGTCTGAGGACCTGGGCTTTCCCCTTTCGAGAAGCCGCTTCCGTCGCTGCATTCTGAATGATGATTTTAATTTGTCCCCCGGTAAGGATATAGTCACGGGACAACTTCTCGATGTCTAGGTCCTTAGACCGGGGGATGGTAGGAGGAAGGTGTAACTGCCATAATTGAAGACGTTCTAATTCACTTGGCTGAGGCAGCTCTAGCTTGAGGTGAAAACGTCTTGAGAAGGCTGAATCCATATTTTCCTGGAGATTGGTGGTGGCAATCATAACCCCCCTTAGGCGCTCAAAACCCTCAAGGAAAATATTTTGCAGGCTATTATTCATCTGATCGACACTATCCCTAGCTTCCGTCATGCGTGTGGCCAGAAATTGATCAGCCTCATTAAGCAGTAGCACTGGTGGGTTTTCAACCCGCCGAACAATTCTCTCAAAAAGCGTAAATAAACGCTGTACGTTCTTTTCGCTTTCACCTACCCATTTGGATTGGAGTTTAGAAATATCAGTGATTAATAATTTTTTCCCCAAATGCCGGGCAATCGCACCAGAGGCAAAGGTTTTCCCAGTGCCAGAGGGGCCATGAAGGAGCATCAACAATCCAGGTTCTGTTTTTTTCCGCACCCTGCCAACCACTGCCATGTGACCATCGTATAATTGCCACTTTGACAACACATCATCAATGTTTTGATGATAGCGCCCTATGGCAGTAACCAGAGTCTCTTTCAACTCAGGATGCAAGATGAGATCCTGCATACCATAGTTTGGATCAATTAAAGTGAAAATATCATTTCCTTTGAGGATCTGGTTTAGGCGTTCATCATCATTGATGGGAGTATCCAGAATGATCTGCTTCATGATATCAGGAGTCACACGGACTTCTGAACCTTTGCTCATTAGGAATACAGTTTCAGTGATCTCCACAAGTCCATGTCTCACAATATTTGAGTCAGGATTTAAGTAGTGGCGATTATTATAGACTTCATGTTGATCTGAGCTAATAAGCTTTAAGAGCTCATCCATGTCTACATTATTTCCGTCTAAATCCTCCTTGACCAGATACATGATCATGGTGGTTTCTTTTTCATCCAGATGGTATTCTTCAATAATATCCAGAAGGGGAAAAATCTCCGTGGTGAGTTCCTGGCGTTTATGAATGCGATTCTGCCACTGCATTACCTCCAGGAGGTCATTAGCGGAGGAACCATCTAGAACCTCATCATAGCGAATTTCATTATAGTCATAATAGCGCAATTCTGCCAACTTTTGAGTGTAGGAGAACCAGTCTGCCAAATATTCTTTATTGGTTGCATAAGGAGTCTTGATCTTTTTATCCACATCTGCAGGCTCATCGAGAAGTAGATTTACAAAATTATGATGAAGTGAGATATTTTCGTCCAGCAGCGACCGCTTGGTATAACGAATTCGCTTAGTGGGCTCATGGATCTCATTGCCATGAGTGAGCTTCTTCTTGGCCGTAAATAAAAGCTGCTTTTCCAGTAGCTGAATAATTTTATCCAGATAGTCAATGGGGTTATCCTTTTGAGATAGCAGCTTCTCCAGGACATCTAGGGCTGTACAATAGTGATTTTCTTCCTTGATCACTAAACGCCATATGCGTGCAAGGATAAGGATGTCATTTGAATCTAATTCATAATGAGAAAGACTAGCATCCAGTTTGAGACTATTAATAATAGCCATAGTTTTCTCATTTATCAGAGCCCCTTTATTACCTGTGAAGTGATTAAAGCCGTCATGAGACTCAAGATAATCTCCCAGATTCATAAATTGATGATGTGGTTTAAGGTGTGTGGTCAATAAAAATCCTCCCTGTCTGGACCAAAGATAGGGATTAAAGCGTCATATTATGTCGCGGAGTATATTTTCTTAAGGAGATTTACTTTCTCTGCCATCATTTCTTTTAACTCAGGTGGACCCAGGACTTCAGCATATTGATTCCAGCTAAAGATCCAACTAACCAATTCGGGGCTGAGACCAACCTGAAGTTCCACGATGAGGCTACCATCCTCACCATCTGAAAACACCTGACTGGCATGCCAGTGACGACCCTCAATATGCATGCGTACATCCGAGGAGAATGAAATTTTTACTGGATGGGCATCCGCACTGAATAATCCGAACTTCTTTTTCCAATATATAGCCGGGTCAAAATGGGGTTCTTCAGGATGGGTCTCATCAAGCGGTTTGAACTTCTTTATGCGCTGAATGGCGAGCAACCTAAACTTTTCAAGTCTGCGGATATAGACAACCATGTATAGACCGCCCTTGAAATAGACGATGCGTCTGGGTTCAACGTAGAAATTCTTCGTTTCTTTCTGATAGACATAGAAGTAAGAAACAAAACACTTTCTTTTTTGCAGTATGGCACTGATGATACTGTTAATGATTTCATCGTACCCAGTGTAGTCGAACAATCCAGAAGTGTAATTCTCATACAGATCCTCTGGTGCAACATCTTCTGTTTCTAAAAAGACATCTTGTGGCACGATCTGTTCGATCTTTTTCAGAAGAGAGTCTATTTCACCTGAAAACTCGGTGCTTCGGAAAACCTTTAAATTCTCTTTAAGCATATGAGCAGCTAGATATTCGTTCAGGCCCAATGTCTGAGGAATGAATGATCTGAAGCCTGAATCGAGAAACCACTCATTTTCATTGGCTGTGGTCTTCCGTGAGCGAAGGGGGATCCCAGCTTCGACAATCCTATTCATATCTCTCTGCAGTGTGCGCAATGACACCAGATTATCAAAGCGCTGTGATAGGGCAGCAGTGGTTAGTCGGTATCCCGAGCTGAAAATGGAGATGATTTTGAGGATACGCTCAATTTGTCTGAAATCTGACATGTTGGGAGAATATAAGTTAATAAGTCACTCCGTGTCGCTTTAACTTGGCATAGATTCCATATAATTTATTCTTCCTCTCGATAACTCAGGTTTTCAAAGGAAGCAAAACGGTCAATGAAGCCGACTATAGCGACTCCTGTGGGACCATTCCTGTGTTTGGCAATAATGAGCTCAGCAATGCCCTCCTGAGAGTTTCCATTGTTATCCAGAACCCCATACTTTTCAGGACGATAAATGAACATGACAACATCAGCATCCTGTTCAATGGAGCCGGATTCTCTGAGATCTGATAGCACGGGTCGTCCATCACCACCCCTTGTCTCAACAGCTCTCGAAAGTTGAGATAATGCGATGATGGGGATATTCAGATCTTTGGCTAAGATTTTTAATTGTCTTGAAATCTGACTGATCTCCTGCTGGCGATTCTCATACTTCTTACCGCCAGTAAGTAGCTGTAAGTAGTCCACAATTATTACATCCAGATCCATTAATTGTTTCAGCGATTTGGCACGACCATTCAGTTCGAAGATGTTCATATTGGCAGTGTCATTGAGAAACAAATTAGCTTCTGAAAACTTCGAAACTGTCTCGGTTAGACGTAGCCATAATTGGGGTGGCAGTTTACCCTTCCGAACCAGATTAGCATCCACTTTGGCTTGGCTACACAAAATGCGCATGGCGAGCTGACCCTGGGACATTTCAAGTGAAAATATAGCCACTGATTTTCCGTGCTTCAGAGTCATATTTGCAGCAGTTGAGAGAGCAAATGCGGTTTTTCCCATGGAAGGGCGGGCAGCAATAATAATAAGATCAGATTTATGAAACCCTGAGATTAGATCATCTAGCACTTTGAATCCAGAAGGAACACCCTGCACAGCATCAGGGTTTTTGTCGAGCTCATCCGCTTTTTTGAAAGCCTCATCCAGAACAGGGGACAAATGGACAAAGCCGTCGGTCTTAAATAGACTTTTAGACAATTCCATGATATCAGATTGAGCTTCTTTGAGAAGTTTGCCGAGTTCTGTATGGGGTTCGTAAGCTTCTATCATAAGTTTATCAGATAGCTGAATAATTTTTCTTAGGATGGAGTCATCTTTGACAAGGCGGGCATAATTCTTTACGTGTGCTGTAGAGGGAATATCATCTGTCAAAGCTGAAATGATACTAGCTCCCCCACAAGTTTTAAGCAGATCCATTTCCTTGAGATGATCAACCAGACGGATCTGATCCAGGACACCAGTATCCTTGAAAAGAACTAAGGACTCCCTAAAAATAATCTGGTAGCTTGATTTGAAAAAATCAGCCTCATCGAGAATCTCTGTTACCGTTAGAATGGATCGATTATTGAGAAGCATTGCTCCCAGAACACTTTTCTCAGCCTGAGGATTGTGGGGGAGCATGCGCTGGTTGAACGATGCCTGATTCATATTGACCTCCAAATATTTTGATGATTTGCCTCCCAATTGAATAAATGTAATTCGCAATGCGACATGGCATGACGTATTGGAAATTATATTTGTGCACTGAGAAGAGAGGATTGATGAAAAATTGAAATTAATTGAAGCAATAGTCAATATGGAGGAGAGTCGGTTGGGCCAGGAAATCTACCGCCAACTCATAAATCCAAGAGGCTGGGAAAAAGGTCACTGGCGAGAAAATCGGACCCGTGCCTATTGTCTGACTGTGGATATCCCAGATGAGAACCCCAAAGGCATTTTGCTACAGTTCGTTGATGAGGATACCACCTATCCTCTGGATTTTAATAATTTTATTGTTAGAGCCCAGCCAAGGAGCTTAATGGATGCACAGTTTCTTCTGGAATTTTACAGGCGTTATTATCTATTTGAAACCTCATTTCGCAAGGAGGGTGCAAGTGCATTGGAAGCTTTGCAATCGATCTATTTTAAACCGAATATGCTCATGGATGGGCTTTTGTCGGAAAGCAGAGGCTTCCTCATGTGGAACTTTCAATATGAACAGCTTCTACAATATATCCCTGAGGGAAAGGGTTACGGAAGTGATCTGCCAATGCGGCTCGGTTTAAAATCAGGGAGTTTGTGGAAGAGCTATATGCGGGCAAAGATAGGAGATAAACTTTTGCATGATTTGATTAAAGATCGGCTACCCTTAAAATGGACCACAACCCCGCGGCTGCCTTCAGCTCTAACTCTCTGGGAATATTTAATCAAAACTGCAGGAGAATAAACTGGATGAGGCCAGCATTCACTCTATATTCAGATCACAGCCAATTATTTGAATCGATTTACGTTCTGAAATCTGGGGGAATGTTGCTACGTAAACATATACTGATATTGTTATTTAACCATAAGCAATACATAGAAACCACCTTTCAGTGCCCAATAAAATTTACCGGAGAACAGAATGAAAAATCTTAGCATATTTTTAACGTCCGATATTCATCTCGGTTTAAAATATGGTGGATACCCAGAGGTGCAAAAAGAACTCGCAGACGCTCGTTTCGAAACACTACAGAGATGTGTAGAAAAAGCTAATCTGGATAAATGTCATATCTTTGCAGTTGGTGGAGATATGTTTGATAAAGTTACTGTAGCTAAACGTGATGTCATTAGAGCCGCTGATATTCTCAGCGAATTTCAGGGCAATGTTGTTTTGGTCTTGCCGGGAAATCATGACTATATCTCTTTGGGGCAGGATGACCTCTGGAAAACTTTTGAGCAATCTGCAGGGGACAATATTCTTTTACTCAAGGAGTTCCAAATATATCCATTAGATCACTATGATCTGGATGTGAATATTTATCCTGCTCCCTGTGATTCCAAACACTCTTCTGAAAATCACATCGCATGGATAGATCAAATTCACAAAGACAGTAATATCAAATACCATGTGGGCTTGGCGCATGGCTCCCTGGAGGGCTTATCTCCAGATTTCAATCAGGATTACTTCCCAATGACCAAAGCAGAACTTCACAAAGCAGGGCTAGATATTTGGCTAATGGGGCATACACACATCCAATATCCTGAAAAGCCTGATACACGGGATAAGGTGTTTTACCCTGCAACTCCCGAACCAGATGGGTTTGACTGTTCTCACGAGGGGAAGGCTTTAATTCTAGAACTGAATGAGGACAAAAAAATCAAAACACATTCGATTTCCACAGGTCAGTATCGCTACCACCATGATGAGGTAAATGTCAAGACCTGGAAAGATGTTGAAATGCTTCAAACGAAATACGACTCGGTGGAACATAGAAAAACTCTACTCAAACTTAAACTGAAGGGGAGATTGCCTGAAGAAGATTACCGCAAATTACCGCAAGTTCGAGAATTATTAGAAAATAACCTGACCTATTTGCAATTTGACACCAGCGAAATGACAATTAAGATTAATAAAGAGGTAATCAATAAGCAGTTTACGGACGGATCCTTTCCTCACCAGCTATTGAGCAAGTTTGAAACCGGTAAGGACACCGACACACTTCAGGAAGCTTATGATATTATAAAGGATATCCGTGGATGATTATTGAGAATATTAAGATCAACATTTTTGCAGGTCTCACCAATAAGGATATCGGATTTGAAAATGGTGTTAATGTGCTCTTGGGACCCAATGAGGCTGGCAAATCTACCATTTTTAATGTCATTGAAAATGCCCTGTTTACCCCTACTAATTTGACTCCTGCGAAGTTTGGCAGGCAACTGGGACGTTTCCTGCCAATTGGTGGTGGTGATACAATTGATGTGGAGATTGCCTTTAGCAAGGCTGGAGAAGAATACAAGTTATGGCGTTCCTGGGGCTCAACAGCAGCAACAAAACTGACCTTGCCCAGTGGTGCCGTTATTACAGAAAATGAAGAAGTGCAGAAAAAAATTGAAAGCTGCCTCCAACTTTCTGAGGGCACTTGCAAACACGTTATGATGACTTACCAGTCTGGTTTATCGGACACGATAGCAGAATTACGTTCGGATACAAATACGATGCAATCCTTCGGCGATCTGCTACGTGCGGTGGTAATGGAAATGGATGGTGTTTCCGTGGATGCGCTTAAGGTCGCGGTAGAAGAGAAGTTCAAGCATTTTACTAGCCTATGGAATTTTGATGATGAGTTCCCTGAGAATAATCGAGGTGTGAATAACCCCTATGTAAAAGGGCATGGTTCAATTGTGAAAGCCTTCTATGCAAATGGGAATATTAAGAAACAATTGGAATCTGCTAAATCATTCGAGCTGGAAATGGACAGGCTGAATGGTCAAATTCGGAATGTTTTAAACGATCTAATCACACAAGAAACTTTTTTGAAGGACAACAAAAAGGCTCATGGTGATGCAGCAAAAAGATCCCGGTTGAATTCAAGTCTAGAATCCCTTGAACTGAAAATTGAAAAATTGAAACTGGTCAATAAGACATGGCCGATTGCAGAACAAAAAATCAAAGACGCAAATACTTTGCTTCCCAAACTGACCAAAAAGGAATCCGCCTTCAGCCAGGAAAAAATTAATGTTCAGATAGCTGAAAATAATCGTGACCTTTTGTCAAAATATGAACGGGCTAAAGCTAAAAAGATGATACTTGATGAATCGGAGGACCGTTTAAAAAAGGCAGCTAAACTTTCAGCATCTGATTTAAAGAAAATAAGAGATACTGTTGCAGAGATCAGCAATCTGGAGTCCTCTCTCAGTGCAGGCAAACTTTACATTAAATTTACAACTCAGTCAGCACTGGACTTAGCAATTCAATCTGGATTTACAGATCAAGCCACTCATCATTTAAAGCCGGGTGAGGCGATAGAATTAAGCGCTGAAGGTCGAATGCAAATAATGCATCGTGATTGGACTCTTGAAGCAACCTCAGGCGAGGGTAATTACGAAGATTTACTGAAGCAGCACGATAGTGCTAAACAGTCACTTATTAAACTGCTGCGGGAGATAAAAGTTGATTCCGTAGAGCAGGCTGAAACGGTCCACACAAAATACGCTCGACATCTTCAGGAGGTTGAAACGGCTAAGGATAACCTGACTGAAGCGCTCGGGGAAGAAACATTCGCAGATTTAGAAAAAAGTGTAAATGAAATTGATAGTTCTGGAAATGTTCGCAAAATGGCTGATGTTGTTGAAGATCTGGTTAGCACTCAAAACGAAATTAAATCACTGGAAAAAGAGCGCGACGAGTACGCAGAAAACATCCATGCCTGGGAAGAGGAATATACAGATACAGATTCTTTACTTCTGGATCTGGCTGAATTTGCAGGGGATAAAAAGGATAAGACTAAAGAAATCAATGAATTAGCATCCTTGCCGGAGGGCATGACAGCAGAAGAATTTATTGAAAATTACGATCAAGCTGAAGAGGACTATAAGGATGTCAATGATGAAAAGCACACTCTTATACAGGAGAAGTTACAGCTGGAAGCAGGTGCTCCTGAAAGCTCAGTAGAAGAGCTGGAAAGAGAACAAATAGAAGCTGAAAATACATTCAACCAGGAATTAAAGAAGGGGAAGACAATCCTCCGAATTCGTGAGGCAATGAACGAATTACTGGAAGAAATGGACACGAGTACTTACGAAGGCTTTCATAGTGATGTGGCCAATTACATCGCAAAGATGACGGACAAACGCTATTCAAATATTGAAATGGATGAAAGTTTACCGGCTGGAGTCAACCGCTCTGATGGTGAGCTAATTACCTATGAAAATTTATCTCGTGGAACTCAGGATGTGTTGTCCATTGCCTTAAGACTGGCCATGGTGGATAAATATCTGAAAGACAAGGAAGGCTTTCTCATCCTGGATGATCCGTTTGTAGATCTGGATCCGAAGCGTCAGGAACTAGCAGCAAACGCTATCAAAGACTTTGCAAAAGATAAACAGGTAATTCTGTTTACCTGTCATCCTAGCCATGCAGAACTGCTGGGGGGCAACAAAATTCAGTTAAATTAGGGGATGAAATGATGGCAAGGACTGCATTCAATGAAAAATCAAAGTCCCTGATTCAAAATGTAACAATCTCCAGAATGAAAATTATGATTGGAAATTCTACAGCATGAGTAAACCAAGATATCTCACAAAATCCCGTTTTAAATCCGCTCTGGAATGTCCTAGCAAGCTATACTACTATGGCAAACCAGACTATGCCAACCTCATGAATGACAATGAATTCATGCAGGCTTTGTGTGAAGGAGGTTATCAGGTAGGGGAGTTGGCCAAGTATTACTTCCCTGGTGGTCATGATATCAAGCCTCTGGGTTATGAAGAGTCATTAGCTGAGACCAACGCCCTGCTGGACCAGGAGAATGTCATTATCTATGAAGCAGCCATTCAGTTTGAGCATACATTTATCCGCGTGGATGTCCTCAAAAAGGAAGGTAAACGGATTGAGCTCATCGAGGTCAAGGCTAAATCTTTTAAAAGCCGTGATGAATTTACCACCTCAAAGGGTGATTTTATTGACCGCAAATGGTACCCCTATCTGGCTGATGTGGCTTTTCAGACCTGGGTCATGGAGCGTGCCTTTCCCGGACATGAAATTCTGCCCTTTCTCATGCTGACTGACAAGAATAAAAAATCCACCGTTGATGGACTGAATCAGCTCTTCAGGATCAGAAAAGATGGCCGCGGACGCATGGAAATCTTCCTGGCGAAACCGGTGACTCCGGCAACCATAGGTGAGCCCATTCTGGTTCAAGTTAATGTCTCCGAATATGTTCAGCAAATCATCCAGGGCTCAGCTTTCCCAGAGAAGAAAAAATCAATTGAAGAGCTAAAAAGCTTTGAGGATCGGATTGCTGAATATGGTGAATATTATGCCAAAAATCAGCGCTATCCTATTACCACAGGGACCAAGTGCAAGGGGTGTGAATATAAAAATACTGCCAGACCTGAGCTAAAGAGCGGTTTTCGTGATTGCATGTTAGCTTCACTGGGAGATCGTTTTGATCCAAATGCTCCCACAATCTTTGATATCTGGAACTTCCGAAAATCAAAGACCCTTATGGACCAGGGCATCTTCTCTCTTCAGGAGCTCAAAGATTTACCGGATTATGACTCATACCTGAATGACCGACAGCTGCTCCAGGTTGATTTGACTCTGGCTGATGAGAAGTCTGAGGTGTTTGCCCCGGAACTTCGCAATGAAATGAATTCATGGACTTTCCCGCTCCATTTCATTGACTTTGAAACCTCCATGGTGTCTTTGCCCTTTACCAAAGGCAGAAAACCCTATGAACAGGTCGCTTTTCAGTTTTCAGCGCATACTCTCCATAAAGATGGCCGCATGGAACACCATGAGTGGATTGATCCCAACAAAGGCATCTTTCCCAATTATGAATTTGTTGCCGAACTTAAAGCCGTTCTGGAAAAAGATGACGGCACCATTTTTAAATACTCTCCCCATGAAAATACAGTGTTAAACCAGATTAAAACCCAGATGCTGGACGATGATGAATCCAAGTATGGGGATCTGATTGAGTGGATAGAAACCATCACAGAATGGGATGAATGGGGCGTCAGGAGTTACGGCTATAGGAATATGGTGGATCTGCTTCAGATGGTCCGCAAGTATTACTATCATCCCGATATGGGTGGCTCTAATTCCATCAAGAAGGTTCTGCCGGCGGTCATGACTGGGGATGCAGTTAAAAAGAAATATTCGAAGCCTCTGGATTTTGGTACCCACCTCAAGGGTCGTGTCCTTTGGGAATTAAATCCTGAAACAGGAAAACCGGAGAATCCCTATCACTTGCTCCCGAGCCAATATGGGGATCTGGATCTGACTCAGGATGAATTGATTCTGGAGGATGCTGAGATTCAGGAAGGTGGCGCTGCCATGATGGCCTATGCGAAGATGCAGTTTACGGATATGACCGATGGAGAGCGTGAAGCACTGAGAGATGCATTATTGCAGTATTGTGAATTGGATACTCTGGCTATGGTAATGATATATGAGCATTGGAATTCTAGTTTGAAATTGGCAACTAAATGACTCACCAACTTCATGAGAACATCTTGTATGAGGGCAAAGACCTAAGTATGACAACCTGCCCCAAGGTTCCACTGGATCACCCCCGGGTCAAAGAGCTGACGGACAAAGAGCTTTTCGCTGCTGGTCAGCCGCGGATGGTCTCCTCCGCTTGTTGGCGAGGATATTTAGGCTCATGGGAAATAAAGGAAGGACGCCTCTACTTAATCAAGCTAGAGCGTGACCTGATGCTTGATGGTCCAGAACCCCTATTTGCCGATTGGGTGAGTGAAGAATTGAATATTGTTGTAGAATATGCTTTTGATGGTTTACGTGCTGGACCAGGACCGGGAAATAAAATTAAGAAAGTAATTATCAGAAACGGTATTGTTGTATGACTTCCACAAGGACAAATACTTGACCGCTCAAATCCATGAAAAGATCCGCTACCAGGGAAAGCGCATGCGACTGGCTAGCTGCCCACACTTTCCTGAGGATCATCCCCGAATTAGTGAAGTTTCCGAAGAGGAAATAGAGAAGCTCGCATTGGATGATAGAACCGAGATTATCTTCTCCACAGCCTGCTGGCGAGAGTATATCGGTTCCTGGAGCATTCGCAGGGGCAAGCTGTATCTCACCAAGCTGGAAGGGCGCTATCGCCTAGATGGCAAGGAAGCGATCTTTGCGGATTGGTTCACAGGAGATTTACGTATTCCCAAAGGAAGAATGCTCGAATATGTCCATGCCGGATTTAATTCGATCTATGAGCAGGAGTTGCTCCTTACTTTGGAGCGGGGGGTGGTGATTAAAACAGAAGTGATCAGCCCATCCAAATTCAGTATTTCAATTGATTAGATCTAATAACCAGTGACACTTAGAAGGTCCCTCAGGAAATCGAAGAATTGGGAGATGCGCTCAAGATGATCACAATGCATAAGCTTAGAATTGAGTACTCAAAAGGCAAACCGCGATGAAAATCAAAATCATCCATTTATCAGATCTGGAACTTAACCCTACGCTACAGGCTACACGGGGTACGCTTCCATGGAAAGCTCTCCAAAAGAAATTAGCAGAAAATCCAAATTTTAGGAGAACTACCTGGGATTGGTTGTTCGATAGTACGGTAGCTCTTCTTGACCGAATCAGACTAAACAAGGGTGATGATCATCAAATTTTGCTCATCTCTGGAGATGTTGTAAAGGGCTATGGTACCCGCAACCAATGGGTGATGGAGGGGTGGTACAGGTTTTATGACAAATTGCATGAAATTTCACTAGGGGGTACAGAAATTATTCTCACAACTGGATCGCACGACACCCGGGCGAAAGAAAAAGCGTACCCCTATCCGTATTTTTACAACTCAAATCATGAACACCATGACTCTCCTTGGAGGGTTATATCAAACCCTGGTGGGGAAAGAATTAATCTTTGTGATGATGAAATAGCAATCATTGGTTTTGGCGACTTAGATGGTGTGCGTGGAGAGGCCAACCAAAACCGATATCTTGACGGGTTGGAGAATTGGTCAACAAAAAGGGAAGAACTATCTCCCAGGTTTGTAATAGGGATGAGCCCTGACCATAGACCAAGTAGGGGTACTTGGGCTGCTTACAATATTTATAACTATATCGCCACAGGTGGCACAGAGGGTCACCATCCTAACGACCCACAGTTTTTTAGGAGGGTGAATGATCATCTAGTGTATTCACAGCAAGGAAGACCTTTTAGGCGTGTTGGCTTTGGGATTCAAATGTGGGCGCTTCAAAGATGCTCATTTACCTATGGGGTTATAGATACAGCTGAAAGAATCGCCACATTTAAAGATCTCCGCTCAACTGATACAAAATTCTCCATCATAGATGGTGTCTCAATCAATTATTAGAAGGGGAAAATCATGAACAAATTAGAAATATTGCAAAAGCTCAAAACCAGCACTGGCAACACAGGTAGTCGATTACCAGGTGATATGGATTTTGAAATCAACAAAGGTGCCCTGAAGATATCTTTGCACGATGATGCTTTGCTTCAAAATATGCAAACAGATATCTCCGCGTTTGAAGCATGGTCCTTGATCCTGAAACGCTGGCTGCCAGATATTGACAAGGTTGTAATTCAATGGGAAGAACCCCTGCTCCATTTTGAAAAGGGGGCGAGCGGCCAACATTATCAGAGATTTTTATTTAGAGTTTTATCATTCTCCAAAGCTTTCCCATGGTTTAGCCTGGATGAATCCAACAAGCATTGCATCAAGCAGCTGGTTACTCAGAGAACGGGACCATTTTTATTGAATGCCCCAAGTAAAGACCGTTCCAGAAATTTTGACATAGTGCAGGCGTTGTCAGATTACTCAGAGGGAGATCTTGAAGAATTTATTGTCAGTCACGATAAAACTAGATCCACTTTTGAAAAAGTGTTTGATTTGAAAATTCTGGATAATCAATTGCCTGTAGGTCTATTTAGAAATGAGGTGAGTAACACTACAAAAGTTTTTACCGGTGGAAAAAGTGCCATTGATATCTGGGGCATTAATAACCGGAACGAATTCTGTCTTTTTGAACTTAAGAATTCAAGAAATAACAAGGTCGGTGCCTTGACAGAAATGTTCTTTTATTCTTCATTAATTCGAGAGGTAATTAAAGGAAGAATTTCAATAGAAGGGGGAAATGCTGATACCAAGAGAATAGCAGGATGTGAGCGCGTAAATTGTTATCTGCTAGCACCGGGTAATCATCCCCTTATCGATGATAATGTATTCAGGCTTTTTTCAGAGAATCAGCTGGGAATTCATTACGGGGATGTAAGAGTGGAAATGCATTCTCAGGAAATGGAATTCAATATTGTCCCCAATGAAAATTAATATACACCGTGGCGCCAAAGAGATTGGCGGTTCCTGTGTCGAGTTGGAGAGCCAGGGGCAGCGCATTTTAATTGATTTGGGTTTACCTCTCGATGCAGAGAAAAATGATGTGATATATCTGCCGGATATCCCAGGTCTTGACGGGAAGGATCCCTCACTATTGGGGATTCTCATTTCCCACCCACATGTTGATCATTTCGGTTTGTTGGCACATATATCCCCAGATATCCCAATTGGATTTGGTCCAGCCGCCAGACGAATTCTAAAAGCTGCAGCGCCCTTTATGCCAGGCAAGTGGCAGGCTCCTGAAAATGGCTGGAATTACGAGTCAGAAATTCCATTTGAAATCGGTCCCTTTACCATCACACCCTATCTGGTGGACCACTCTGCCTATGATGCCTATGCCTTGCTTATTGAAGCCGATGGGAAGCGATTATTTTATAGTGGGGACTTGCGGGCCCATGGACGCAAGAGTAAGCTCTTTGATAAGATGGTTGCCAATCCCTCGTTGAATATTGATGTCATGCTCCTTGAAGGCTCATCCCTTGGGCGTCTCGATAATGACAAACAGTTCCCTAGTGAGACGGATCTCGAAACACAATTTGAAACTGCACTCAGGGAAGCTTCGGGTCTGGCCATGGTCCACTGTTCTTCCCAGAATATTGACCGCATCGTCTCTATCATGCGTGCCTCAAAGCGAACTGGTAGGAAACTAGTGATTGACCTCTATACGGCGGTCATTTTGGAAGCCACAGGTAATGAAAATCTACCACAATCTAATTGGGAAGATGTAGCATTGATGATTCCCCAATCCCAAAGGGTGAAGATTAAAAAAAATGCCTGGTTTGATAAACTGAAGCAGCATTCAGCCAATCGAATTTTTAGAGATTCCATCCATGAACACCCTGAACAATACACCCTGCTATTCAGGCCTCTCTATCAGGGTGATCTCACCCGTGGTGAGTGTCTGGAGGGTGCTACCTATATCTACTCACAGTGGGAAGGCTACTGGGAGCGGGGCGAATATGATGATGTGAAAAATTGGCTTGAGATACATGGAATTAAAAAACGGAGTATCCATACATCCGGTCATGCCAGTCCCGCGGATCTCAAACGATTCGTGAAAGCTTTGAACCCTTGCAAGGTTGTACCCATTCATACGTTCAAACCTGAGCAATACGAAAAATTATATCCCAATGTTGAAGTGCATGGGGATGGGGAATGGTGGTTAGTCTGAAAGACTTTAAGGGGAAGCATAGCATTAGACAATAATGAAGAAATAGGTAAGTAGAGATTCTCATCCACTTATATAGATGAAAAGGATGAATTTCTTCTAATCGAGATCTAAATGAGGTGTTTGTTAACCTCTCCGTGCTGCTAGCTTCTTCTTAGATGTAACTCTGATGGGACTCTCCAGGGATAATTCTTGAATAAAAGATACTGGTCCATATCCACCTGAATACAATGCAGTAAGGATTTTAACATCAGGTTTATAATATTTTAGACTTTTTACTTTACCTCTCAGAACCCTGATACGCCTATCTATATCTAGATCCATAATTGTTTCAAAATCCGAAGCCATCATGTCAACATGGATTCCCGACATAAAATTTAGAAAATTATAAATCGTTAATTTGGAGAATCGGCCCAGAATCATTTTACTTAGCTCGAAATTGTCCTTTAATGAGAAATCTAATATGATGTGTGCCCGATGGAAGTTTCCAAACGGTACGAGCACAAAGACTTTCCACCTGATCCCATCTGTGACGATACCAAAAGGACATTCATGTGATGTATTCATCATATAGCCTGATACCTGAACAATGGCTCTTTCCAATTCTCTTTTCTGAGAGAAAATCTCTGGTCGTTTCACTTCTATGATTATTTCAGTATCCCTTTTTGGAGAAAGCACAATATCTTTGCGATATTGTTTGCTCACCTTAATGGTCACTTGCCTTCTAGAGTTTGTTTTTGTGAACCCTAAGGTACGCCGAAAAAGGTCAAGTATGTCCTGCTCAATTTGTGCTTCAGTTTGAGTCGATAATGGCTCGTGCCGATTTAATAGTTTTACCATCTCCACGTTCAAATCATACGCATTCAAAGACTATCCCTCCTCATTTTTTGAAAAGTAAATTCTCTCAACCGGTAAGATTTGCGAAAGGTCTCTTGCCAAATTCATGTATAAAATCTTGAATATATGCTTTCTCTACTTCTCTTGGTTCATCATCAAGTAATTCTTTCCAGCAAATTACCAGATCAGAACTAGTACTCAGCTGCCAGATAAGCCGACCCCCCCAATGTCCTACAGGCTTCCCTTGACCAAAGTTCATATATTGCTTTAATCGTGAATTCAGGGTGGCGCTTGAGCTGCTTCCCCCAGCCTTTCCCATGTTGAGAACAATAGCATCGTTCACCCAATTTTGTTCTAGCACATTCTGTTCAACTGAAGGATTCTTTTTCTTGAACCATCCACCGGTGCTTTCCTCTAAAAAATCTTTGATATGATTTTGGTTGAGAACGAAATATACTCCCTGAATATGAGGAACATTCTGACAAGCATTCTGCATCATTGATCCAATGGTTTCAAAACCTTTGAATCCTTCTTCCTGGATACTGGCTATAGAATTGTAATCCATTCCTCCTCCGTGGCTATAGAATCGTTTTTATATCAATGTTACCAGTATATTCTTCACAATCATCTGTGAATTCTGGGTGTCTACTAATGAAACTTTCAGAGGTTAATAGGAAAAGCATCAATTTTGCACGACTGGCAGCGATATAATTGAGATGCTTATAACTACGACCCTCGATATCAATGAGGATGATAATTTGGCTTTCCAGTCCTCGAAATTTCTGAGCACTTGTACACGTAATTTTGGAATCTACACCTATTCCAGAAGTTACGAAGTATTTTCCCAAGGATTTATCTTCATCAATATATTCGCTGAGTAAACAATCTTCCTTCCTTCGGGTAGTAAGAATGGTAATATTGTTCATCGCAACATTGTTGTTTACTATCAGGTCATTGAGTAGTACTTCTAGCTTCTCAATTGCAGTATCCCCTGGTATTTCATCATTAAAAGATTGAAAGTGCACTGGGGAACCTGTTACGCTACTTTGATTAATATCAATCTCCTCATCCATAAATTTAACAGAATGATGATGAATCGATCTGGTATTTCTAAGATTAACTGACAAGGGGAAGAAGAGTTGATCCTTTAGAATGGATTCACGCTCCTTCTCACTGTAAATCCTTTGATAGTCGTCAAAGAATGTATGAAGTTTGCCATTTTTAGGATCCTTAAGAAGAGATTCAATACAATCCCAGTAATCTTTACCAAAGGTCTGTGCCTCATCCACAAGAATTACATCATATTTCATATCTCTGGAATCCACAATATGGGTAATATAAAGCGCAGGCAATACTGTTTTAAAGAACTCCAATTGTTCAGGCTTTTCCATCTCATCGACATTGCAACTATGCAAGCCTGCAGCACAAACTTCAGTTTGTATTTGCTCCACAAATGGGAAAACATCAATTTTGTTCTTATTGGACTTCAGCTGTTTCCTAAGCCATTCTCCCAGTGCCAAGTTTTTACATGTTACAAGAATTTTGCTAATAGTGGCATCCTGAGCAAATTTGTTGGCCAGTCTTATCATTAGCCAGGTCTTGCCACTTCCTGCACACCCCTTAACTCCTACACGCTTTTTATTGAGGAGTCCATCATAGGCTGCGAAAATTTGCTGCGTCTGCTTTGCCAGTTGGGCATCCTGGGTGTTCAGATAATCTTGAAGCGAGGGAGACCAATCGCCTGAGAGTGTACTTATAAGATGTTCGATCATCCTTATATCACAGACTACCTGCCTGAATTCCTTAGCGGATTCTTCCATCTGTGTTGCGACCCAGTCTTGGATGTAAATAAGGGATCTAGAATCAAGAATAGGTGGTAAATCTGCGCAACCTTCAAATGCCTCTCCAGGTGTATCGGGGAAGGCGATAGCATGAGAGATCGGCAAGAATCTATCAAAGGACCCACTTTGCTTCAGTTTGTCGATAAGTGCTTTCTTTTGTTTGATGACTTGATCCACTGGATTATTGTCTGGTAAAGAACCGTTGACAAGCAGTTGGCCATGCTTCCTACTCCACAACCCACCTTTAACTTCGATCATTTGTATACAGCCGCCGTCCTTAGCTACGATGAAATCTGTTTGAATGTCGCGACCTCGCCACGACCAACGATTGTCATAAAAGACATAATAATTAGATCCTAATTTACCTAGGGCATTGTATACCAATTCTTCAGTGGGTGTGGAAAAGTCTGTTGCACCATATGGATAAAGATGGGCCATTGAGTCCCCAATTCTTTGGTAAGATATAATTGAAATTATAGAATGAACGAATATAGTAGAATTGGTTTTTTAAGCAAAGCAAATGGTACCAAATAGTTGTGTGTATATAATTCTAGTAATATGTCTTTGATAATATCTAAATATTAACAAATATGGATGGACAATCTTATTATTGCAAATCTATGTAGATATGATTCCTTGAATAAAGAGATGGGTTGACTAAATTCAGGAATTATTACTTTACGACAGGAAGAGCTCTAATAATTAGGATCTGAACAAAATGGACTTTCGCATTGATTTAATTAATTCAACTGCTATTAGTACCTTCTAAAGTTTGTAGCAAGTGCCCTCAGATATATCAAAAGTTTTTGTAATTGGGGATAAATATAGTCGTTCAGATATTTACATACTCCTGTCTATCCCAACTGAATTACAAGGAGGGGACTGGAATACCGGATACCATAAACACAACGGCGTTTGGTTCATTTTTACTACTATTGCGGAAGAGGGAAGGACAGGACACAATTATGCTAACTCTTTCAGCAACAATAATTTCATATGGTTTGGAAAAAATGGTTCCAAAATAGATCATCCCTCGATTCAAGATCTTATTAACCCTAATTCTCAGACACTTTTGTTTTCACGCGAAAGGAATCGAGAGCTATTTGTTTATAAGGGAAATGTAGAAGCTGAAAAAATAAAAGACCAAGTACCTGTGGAGGTATTATGGACATTCTCTGATATTGACTCCAACAATATCAATAATGACTCTTCACCAAATAAACATCATGAGGATAAGATGACCACAACAAATCCAACGGTATCCAAATTGCTTGAGCAGTCAATAGGTGGTGAAGACGCAATTTGTCTTATGGGCAAAAAAGAATCTAATGCCTTTGTAAGCCCGAGCCCAGCTGGCGTTCGCGATGCCGTTGATGGATTCGCGGATGCACTCACCGGAGCTGATACAAAAAATGTTGAGATCCTTTTTTTAATAGGTGGTGCAGGAAATGGAAAGTCATATGAATTGGCTAGGTTCCTTGCTGAACTGGATACAAATCTTGTAGCAGTCAATAAGAGTAAGAAACTTGAAAGAATATTTTTGGATGAATCGTTATCCCCAAATATTTTCATAATTAACGATGCCACAATTGTTGAGTATGAAAATGATATCCGCCACGACCTGATTTATGATTTAAATAAATTATTTAAAGCTGAAAAAAGAACATTTTTATTTGCAAATATTAATCGCGGTGTGCTGATCGAGGATATTAATCATGCGAGTGAAGAGTCGGTTGAGTATTCGAACATCCTTGAATGGGTTTTGGCAGACTATCATTCTGATTTCCCGAATATCAAGCCAATTAGCTCAAGTTCGAAGTATTTTAAAAGAGCAGAAATAATTGTTGAAGAATCGGGCTATAAATACTTCCTCAATGCCGTGTATTTGGACCAGCTCTCATTGCTTGAGCCAACTCCAAAATTACAAGGAAGGTCTATCTGTGATCCATGTTCCTTGTCCCCAACCACGGCTGACTATAGGCTCAACGGTCCCAATGATTCTCGAATTGATTCTCCGATAGGAATCTTACTGAATAAGCTAATTGATGAATCTAATTTTGATAGTCATGAATCATGTAGCAATTGCTCTGCCAAGTCTCTCTGTCCATTCTTAGCCAACGTACAAAACTTAAGAAATCGACAATTTCAAGAAGGGTTCCTCTATCTTTTGCGCGCAATCGAGACAAATGCAGGTCAACTGTTCTCTTATAGAGAAGTCTGGTACAATCTATCTCTAGCACTTATAGGCAGATGTAGGCAATCCTGGATTGACAACAGCCAATCACCTTGTGAGTGGGTAAGAGCTAAAACCACTAATGTTTCGGGAGAAAAACAAATATTTGAACTATTTTTTCAGCGTATTCATACCAGCCTGTTCCCAATTTCTGATTCAAATATCACAAATTCTTTTATAAAAGACAAAATACCACAGGATTGGGTGGTTTCAGATTCAAACCCACTTATTGAAAGGAATGGGGTTGTAGATCCTGCACTGGCTACCGACAGAGGTTGGCAACGGAAGATATTTGATGCTATGGAATCGATTAATTATAGGGATTTCCCGAGTGAAATATGCTCTAAAGACAAAAGGTTTGAGAGTGTTTGGTGTAGAATTGATAGCATGGTTGAAAAAGAAATAGTACATCATCATCAGACAAGTCTTGAAATTGATCGTCATCTATTGAGGTGGTTTACAACGACGTTGACGAGATTTTGGGGTTTGATTGATGGAGTTGTAAACTACAATGAAGTTGTTCATCATTTTATAAACCTCAAAAGACTCCCTGAATATGCAGATAGTAGCAACCCTCTAAATTTGGGGATAATGAATATGTTAACCAACGCATCTGGAACCTCTCAGATGAATTATTATCCGTTATACCATCCCAGAACAAGACCTTTGCAGCCTGGGTCTGATGTATACAACTGGTGTGTGGGTGTTCCAAATAATGCATACCAAATATCTCTTTCATCAGATGGTGAGGAACTTTGGATAGCGCTTTACTCTATTAAAAAGCGAAAAGAAATAAGCAAAATTTTGGTTGACTTCAAGATGGCAAAAGAGCTCTATTTTAATTCTCAAGGTGAGGGCTTTACAGATCAGGGACATCAGATATCTCCTCGGCTTGAAAGAACTTGGGCACAAATACTCAATTCCTCGATCCAGGCCGAACAACTGTATCTTGTCCAATCAGAATCACAAATTATAGTAATTGACTAGAGGGAAAAATGGAACTGCTACTAAAACTACCAAGACCAGAATATCCCAGTAACCCTGAAGTTCTTCTTTCATCCCTTGCATGGGAGTTGAGCGGCAAAAATACGACGCTTGGATACGAAAAGGAAAAGGGATTAGTATATAAAAAGGTCAAGCCGAGCAGGTTTATGGTTACTCCAATCATCCCGGAAGGGAATTCTACTGACTGGACACCAGAGATGCTCTCTATTTTCCATAAAGCTGGATTACGTTCGGATAGGAATGAGCATGCAATTATCAATGCTCTTCTCCAAAATTTAATTGGTACAAAACCAGCGCGTGCATCTGCATATAGCTGTGTTCCTCTTAATTATAATATGTTATTTTTTCAAGATCTGCGAGGAATTTGCAAAAAAAATAATCCTGCCAGGCTAGGGAAAGTCTTTAACACTCTATACTCATTTGGAAATTTGGGGAAAAATTCTAGGGCATCAGCAGCAAAACTGTGGTGCCAAGTACTGATAAACTCTACAAAAAAAAATAAGGATGAAATATTTTTATCTAAAGCATCAAAATCCCTTATTGGTAGTAAAATGTCACCTGATGAAAATCTTGTGGATACTTCAGACTTTCAATCGCCGCCAAATTGGTTTCCCAAGAACGGAACACCTTATCACTGGTTTGCGAGTGCTTGGAATTCTTTGTGTGATGAAGAATGGTTGGATGTAATGCCAACAAGACGTTGGGTCGATTGGAGCAGCTGTGTGCTTCGTACAGCTTTGGGTTTGTGCTATCTTTGGGAATCTAGATTCTATCGTAATATTGCTTTTGCCTTAGTAAATGAAGTATCTGATAGTCAAGATATATTTGGATTGAACGAGCCACTTCTTAGCTGGAAAGGAAAGGACACCAAGGTTTCAGCAAGAAGTATTAACTCACACTTAAACTCATTAGTAGCTGATGGTCAAAAGGCAAGGAGAGTTCTTGAGTCATTGGAAGGGCTAAATTTGCCTGCACCGCTAAAGGATTCGCATTCAATTGGAGACATAATAAATGCATATAAGAAACAAATTTCTTCAAGTCAAAAAGCACAATTAGCAGGATGTTTTAATCAACCTCGCGATAGTGACTCTCAAGCAACCCATGAGACTATTGTCTATTGTCTTACCAACAGAAACGAATGGGGAGAAAGTGCAGATCTTTACTCCCTTCTTAAAACAATTAAGAAGGTGAATAGGGTTGTTGAACCAGCATCAGAATGGTTGGCGGTAATAGCAAGTCTGAATACTAATAAATATACACACACTTCCACTTTATCTGATTTAAAAGCTGAATTAAGGACCATGTGTATAGGATTTTCGAAGTCCGTTCTAGTCTCTGAACTAGAACGCCTTGGTTTAAGCCATATACTAAATGATGCTGACGATGCCATCGAAATCAAAGCAGCATTTCTGGAGTAGATGAATGAAAAGCGTACTTGGCAAAATTATTGGACAAGCGGTCAATATTAATACGGATAGATTGCATGGTGTTGCATTTCCATTTAAAACACCAAGCTCAATTCTCAATGAGGTGGTTTCTTCACTAAATCGCAGAGTGGAAGTTGAGAGTGGTTCATTGGGATATAGCAATGACTCTCCATATTCGGTGAGAATTGTCCCCGATGGGCAAAAAGCAATTTTGCCTAATGTCAATAATAGTGCTGCTCTAGCATATCGAACTGGTGGGCGTTGCTTTTGCTGGAAAACGGGAGAGGTCGATCTTGTTTCAAGTATGGAGCCGGGTCTAGTTATTTCCTTCCTAATAGATGAACACTTCCCTTTTAGCGCAAATGGGTCAAATATAACATTAGATGCAATCGCTCAGGAAGGAACTGCATATTTTGAGACTATTGAGGAAATATCATGGCCCAAAGGAAGATGGAGAGAAGTTGAAAAAATTATATACTCTATACTTTCGTTCTACAAAGAATTATTAGATGTTCAGGATGGAGCAGATGCAAGTGTCTGGTGGGAGTGTATGGATACATTTTTTGGTGCGGTATCATCATACCTGAAAAATGGGAACAAACTGTCACTTGATCATAAACAAATATTCTATGCGTCTGCTTGCTTGCCTGCACCAGACAATTCTGCACTACTATATTCCGGTTCTTGGCTTCCTGCAAAGGACCACAACAAGTTATTATCAGCATATTTTCGTTCAACAGCAGCAATCAATGAATTTATTAGGTACTTATGTTTACTAAATAATACTGAGAATCATCCACTGGATGCAATCGATTGGGACCATACATATGATGCTAGAATATCCTTTTCTCATCACATAGCAAATGCTGTTTTAAAAACGGGGGAGCCAGTAGAGAAGAGAATAAATGCTTGGTCAAAGATTCAAGTTTCTGATTGCAAAAATATTATACGCCCAGATAAGGGTGCTATTAAAGTGACATTTGAAGAAGATCTGGACCTTACTGTCGAGAAAAATGGAAAACAATACGTTGTATTCCCTATACATAACGCTATTCACGAAGAAGTCAACAATAACGATTTGTACACAATAAAAAATGTTCGTTTGCATATCCCGACTAATAGCTACAGTACTAGTGCCGAACCGAGTGTCTCATTAGATATCATAAGATCGGGACTTAAAAGTCTCACATATACACAAACAAGTGAGCATAAAGTCGAAAATGATAAGCTAGTATTATTAGGAGATCTATCACTAAAGGTACTAAGTGCGAAAAAGGAAAAATGGTACGATAAATCAATATCGTTGAAGGCTATTAAGTATGTAGGTCAAAACTTTGTCTCAATAGAATCAAGCGTCAACATTCTAATCCCGCATCCTACAAGTGATTCATTGTTTATAAATGTGGATGAGAACAGTCCAGATTACAAAAACAAGTTGGTCAATTATCATTTTGCGAACCTGGACAAAGATGAGCCAGCGCTATTATTACCCATCGACGGAAAAACGGAGATTGATATAATACTCTGTCAATATTCGGGATCGGGCAACGTCGCTATCTATAGTTCAGACGAAACTGAGAAGGTAAAATTAAATAAGACAGGGAATCACTACCACTCATGCATCAAAGTGAACTCCAACGAGGGCTATTTTTTAAAAGCTGATGGTAATATTTTGCTTGAATTTACCCGAGCAATTGAATCCACGACGGAAAAATATTGGTCTCCAATAATTGCGGCTATTAGACATGGGAAAACTATTACAGAACCACCAACAGTTTCGATGCAATCCGATATACGTGGTTATGTAGAATCATTGCTTTGGGACATCATTGCAAATATAAAGAACATAGAATCTGGTGAATTAAGCTTGTTAAATATGGTAGCATCTACCAAACAAAATCGAAGAATTACAAAAAAATCCAATTTAGTGGATGGAATTCTTTGGTTGACCGAGGGTCAGGATGCTATAACATTCAATGTACAGGGTGTAAAACCCAGTATCTCAAATAAAATTAAGGAAGATATTGCCTATATAGAATTCACAAGAGCTCTACATGAATTGCTTAAACATATATGCAACACCGATGAACTATCAGTGGAATGGCTATCACGATATTCATATGAACAAATCCCAGAAAATATCGCTCTTAAGTATCTGAAGTCATATTATGATTTGAAGATAAAATCTAAAGATTACTCCCTAAATGATCAGTATTGGGTAGACTATACAGGTGCGGTAGTCTTGCATGACGAATCCTCCGCTGAAATAGCTGGTGTTATGCTCTCGCCGATAAATCCAATTAGATTTGGTTGGATATACTTGGCATCAAAGATTGGTCAAAAAGGTGAACTCTGGGAGCAAAATTTTTTCCAATTGTTTGAGAGCTGGAATTTCCCTTGGATAATTAGTCGCCCAGGAATGTTACGTTCTTCTGTATTATTAGCTGTGCCACTTGATAGTGGCGATGGTCAAATATTTACTGGGTGGAGCACCCTTTTGAAGTTTAATACCGAAGGGGGAGCTCCTGAAATACCTGAAATGGTTTCTGGTATTCAGTTTCCTGGGGTCAGCTCTTCTGGGTTGAATGAAGGTGGGGTCAGGGCAGCAATCAATGACTATCTGCGAATACATCCATATCTTTCTACATTGCATCTGGATCTATATAGACGAAATAAAGGGACTCGATCAGAGGAGATAGATAATGCTGTCTGTAATGAGCTTGCTAACCTTTTAAGTGCATCAAACAAAATCGGTATAAAATCAGCTAGAGTGAGCGATTCGCATAATAGGCTTGGTCCAATACCAGATCAGGACAAGATCTTAGAGAAAATTGATTATGAAAAAAGAGACAAAACATCTTTCTCCTGGCAACAATATAACCCTGATGATGACCAAAATATCGATATTAGGTTAGTCGAGGATGCTTCAACGCGCGTTGGGATACAAAAAGCTGGAGACTCTATCAATGGAGTGCTTGGCATAATACCGCTTAAAAGATTTCCTACTAGATCGAAAACACGAGCGGGAAACAACCCAGTGACTCACGTTAACTTTAATCCCAAAAAGATCATCAATCCCACTTCATATGAAGACTATTGGAAAAATATTATTGGTGAAGTTGAGCTAATCAATGATGAAAGAATCAGTATCTACTTTAATGCAGATCTTACTCGTTTAGGTCTAAATGATCGAGCAAATTGGACGATTACAGGAAATATTCATTCTGACCCAGAGCTATTAGCAAACACATTATATAGCGAGGGTAACAACCAACTTTTGTGGGAATGGAGACCCGCGTTTTTAAGCAGTAATTCAAAGGCTATGGACCTTAAGCTGGATAGCCGCCCCTATAACACAGTTGCTAGAATTCCGGTGATTTTTAGGCAAAGGTTAAAAGATATCAACAATTATTCTGACACACAAATTGATAGCATGATTGGAGAACTTGGACGCAGAGGTATAGGTTTATCATCCCTACTTGCAATAGGGAATAGGAACCATATCACCGGTGCTTTTGGATTTTACTATAGCTTTAAGATACTTTCTCATGTTCAGAAAAAAATTCCTGATGGTATTTACGGGATAATCGTACCTATCGATGCTGCCAATAATTTCATCCAACGTATGGCATCTGAAGAAGATTCAGGGAATGACAAAAAGGCCGACCTTCTTATGGTCTTGATAGATTGTACGGCTGGCATGGATATTTCATTTATACCTATTGAGGTTACTCACAGGGGATTAGACAATCCATCCAGGTTCCCTTCTCCTGTCGGTGGAAAGGTTGCCGAAAAACTAGAACAACTTGATAGTACTTCTGGAACAATAGACAAGTTAGTTGAAGCAATAAATAATTCTAATGATCAGCAGCTAATCAGGGTTGCATTTGCAAGTATGATAGAAATGGGTTTTTTAATCGCCCTAGGTTCATCTCAAAAGGAAATTACACCTGGAATTCAGGAGGATATTTATAATTCTATCCTTATGGGTGAAGCAAAATATCATCATGATAATAACCTTCTACTCTATTTCCAACCAAGACCAGCGGCACAATCTCAGATTACTTCTGATGCTGAATACCACCTACCGCTTCCATCTAGAATTGGAGATGGATTAATTTTTATTGATACTGAAAGACTTCAATCCGAGCTATGGAGCGATGTTCACCAGGAAAAGCTGGAGACTATTGCTGATCGTATTTTTGGGTGGGTCAGAGAAGATAAAGACTTTACTTCTCAAACTGAAGGGGGAGAGAAGGAGGATGCTAAAATAGAGAGCACCAATGGTGATGCTGAGAAAAATGAAAATCAAGGAAGTCCAGAAAAATCCATTGATATAGCAATGGGGCTTGATAATTCTGGGAATGAGGTGAGGTGGCAACCAAACCATTCATCGCAAAGGTTGAATAATGCTCACATGGTGATTGTTGGATCCTCCGGGTCTGGTAAAACAACAACTATTAATACTCTAGTCAAATCATTAAATAATTCAGGAATCCCATCTATCATTTTCGATTTTAAGGATGATTATGTTAGTCAAGAATTTCTTGATATGACACACTCTGAATTATACGACGCAACAGACGGTATTCCAGTTAACCCACTCGAGATTCAAGTCGACATGAAGTCGAATAAGGCAAAAGTGGTAAGTACAGTATATGAACTGTCAGGCACTTTAAAAAAAATATTCAATCTAGGAGCTCAACAAGAAGCAAATCTTAAAGAAGCAGTTTATAAATTGTATTCTTTGTATGGTATTGAAAAGGGCTACCCAGATCTGTCCGAGATAAAATCAATTCCAGCATTTGAAGAATTGTACGAAATTATTGATGAAATGGGTGATATCAAGCTTAAGAATAGGATTAGTTCATTATTTGACCTTAATATGTTTAGAGATCAAACCGGGCTTCTGGACTCCTTTCTTAAAAAAAATGTCGTAGTTAGATTTAGCCAATTACCTACTGATGAGGTTAAAAGAGTTGGATCTGAATTGTTACTCATGGGTATATACAATTACATGCTAAGGCTCGGACATTCATCAGAACCAAGATTCAACATAATTATTGATGAGGCACATAAAATTGCCAATCTCAAGGCCATAGACACGCTTATGAGAGAAGCCAGGGCATATGGAATATCTGTCATTCTGAGTACACAAAGAGCCACAGATTTGGACCCAAATGTTTACTCAAACGCAGGAACAGTTGTGATTATGAAATTGAGTGAAGCTAATGATTCGGCAATTGCGGCGAAAATAATAGGTGATAGGGATTCGGCCAGATCACTTGGGGATACAATTAGATCCCTGTCGACCGGCGAGGCGTTTTTAAGAAATGATCACTATAATTCACCAAACGTAAAACTCAAGCTCCTTCCCCCATGGGAAGTCCCTCCATTGTCATAATATCTCCTTCATTGAAAGGGTATTATGGCCAGGAGATGGACCAATAGATGGTCTCTAAATAGATATTCGAAGAGGAGAAGTTTCTGACTATCTCCGCTGTGAATGATCTGTAGCTTATATGCGCAGTACTAGGAAAGGGTTATTCCTTGCCGATGGGACTTCATCGGAGGGTTTAGGATTATACCTGTTTTGCTGTTTTAAGCATATAGTGATGAGTTTGCATTGCTAATCCAATTATTTCGGCGAGAAGCGGGGGCACAGCGTTTCCAATTTGTGTATATCGAGGGCAATCTGATTTTCTCCGCAAGCCCCCTGTTGTAAAGTTCCCAAGAAAATTGAACCAGTCTGGAAAAGATTGAATTCGGGCATATTCCCTTACGGTTAGTATGCGAGGGTCTGAATAGTGTAAAATATCGTCAGGCATCGTTGTTAATGTTGCGCTAGGTTGATCAGGATGGAGTACAGTTCGCATCATTTTTTTTGTTCCAATTCTTCGCTTATCAGCCAAAGATAAATGTTTCCCGGGGGTGCAAGTTTTTTGTATTAGTTTAAAGTTTTTTATGGTGTCTGGTCTGTGCTTTGTAAATCTAGTGCTATTTGGGACCTGCCCATTTAGATTGCCGTGCATTAATTTTTGATATGAAGATACTTGTTGTCCTAATTTGGACAATTCTAGATATCTCGATTGTGAAAATGGGTCCTCGCATATTGTTAATGAATCATTTCTAATCTCGAGGTCTGAAATAGCTTCAGATGTCGAAACTGGCTCAGACAATGGTAGCGATTTATTAGTTAAGAACCCTTCTCTAAGTTTTTTAACGTGATCGAAGAATCCTATGCCTGAGTCATTTAGCAGTCGATCTGAAATACCCAGTGTAATATATCTAGTTCGTAATTGAGGTACGCCAAAATCAGCTGCATAAAGCAGGCTTTGTTCAACCTCCTTAAAACCAAATTCGGCCATCCTCTCTTTTAATTGACTTAGGTAACTATCTTTTCTTTGACCAACATCGTCTATGGATTTAAAAAATGGTATTCCCATTCCTGGAACATTTTCGACTAGAACCATATCTACATCTAGCTTTTGGGCTAACTCCAATTGATCCAGATAGAGCTCATTTCGTGGGTCGTCATGAACTCGTTTACCCGCCATGGAAAATCCTTGACAGGGAGGACCCCCAACGACATAAGTAATTTCACCCTTATTCTCTTCAATCCAATCAGGATAATTTTCAATTAAATCTCTTACTGTCATTGCTGTTTTCTGAATCGAATTAGGCCACAAAAATGGATCAACATCGGCGAACTTATTTTTGACTATTAAATTTTCTGAAAATGTGCTAAAAGCACCTGAACATTTTTCTATTCCAAGTACACCTTGGAGTCCTGATCTAAGGAGACCGAGTGACAATCCCCCACATCCCGAGAATAGATCTATGAATTTCTGTTTTTCTAACACTCTAAAGCCTCATTTACATGGAAATATTTAGTCTCAACCAATCATCCGAGTCCAATGTAACAATTGGAAGAAGTAATACCAGGACATTTATTCTTATCGTCAAGTTTAGCTTCTAATTAGCATTTTAAACTATTTCATTAATAGACAAATACTCTGGGTATGGACGATAAAATAAAGAAATATATTAAATATTATAAGATTATTCTGAGAAGATTAAATCACTGCTGATTCTAGCAATATTTCCATAAAAACAGGTATATGAAAGGTGACAAGAGATACACTCTTTGTTACGATATCAGGCAATTGTTCTGCTTGAGTATCGTTAACCTCAAAATATGGAGGATAAATGATGCAAGCACACAACAATATTGCAGATCCAATCCAAACTCAAATTCATTCACTCAGAATCGAAGAAACCGAACTTATAGTCCTGGTTTCTGAAAATGGTTTTCTGGTGGTTGATATGATTTCTGGTGAGGAAATCGAAGTACATCGAAGTGTGGGAGGGCTTTCCTGTGCCTGCTTCTTCGCACAAGTAGCACCCGAATCAAAATGTGAGCATATTAAAGCCGTTGAATCCCACCACAATAAACCTGATTTAGAGTCACAGTTTACGCAGGCCGATGCTGATACTTATCTATCGCGTGTCGCCAAGATTGACAGTGAGCTTGAGCTGGATATTCAATCAGCACAACAACAGGCCGATAGAATCAATCTTTGGCTTGAGTCCAGAAAACAAAAACTCGAGAAGCGTAGAAACTTCTATACCTTTCAGCTACAGACCTGGATGGAATTAAATGCCTATTCTACCAAGCAATTGGTGAATGGCACGCTCAAAATGAGGCATCAACCTTTTCAGATTAACATCATAGATGAAGATAGAGTGATCAACGATCAACGATTCTGCAGATTGATCCCCGAAAAGCTCGCGGTTGATAAGAAAGCACTCCGGAAACACATCACTGAAACAGGAGAGATCGTCGATGGAGTGGAGGTCAATTCAGTTCAGCCAAAATTCAGCTATCAACTGACGACAGGAGGGAGCTGATGAACCTTTCAAGAGTGAGTGACGCAACAATTCTGGATGAATATGTCAAGAGATTCACAATTTCGGCAGGAAGGGCTATTAGCTCCTCAAAAAGTGCAGCCGATCACCTGCGGGCGTATTTTGCAGATGCAGCTAAGAAAGAGAAGTTCGTTGTCTGTTTCCTCAATGGACAGAATAAAGTGCTCACAACCGAGGTCCTATTCCAGGGCAGCCTTACCAGCAGTGCTGTCTACCCACGTGAAGTAGTCACTCGTGTCATCGAGCTGGGCGCAGCAGCTATTGTAATTGGTCATAACCACCCATCAGGTGAAATAGTCCCATCCTCAAGCGATAGGGCTGTGACGAAAAAGCTGCAGATTGCCCTTGAGGCCATCGATGTACATTTGCTGGATCACATAATTGTCGGTGGAGATCAGTACTACAGTTTTGCCGATACCGGCAACATTTAAACCCCCAAAATAAAGGAGAAATCACATGGAAGCACAAACCAGTGCTCTGGATGAGATATATCCAGAACAGACACCGATTCTGGATAATCATACCCTGTTGTTCAGCTCAGATCCAGAGCAGGCTTATCAAGAAGCTCAGAGATTGGTAAAGGTAGTCGCTAGCCGTTGTACAGGTCCTGGCTATCTGGTGAATATCAATGGAAAGCAGTACCCCAAAATTGAATGGTGGACCAGTGTATCTGCCAGTCTGGGAGTCTTCCCTCAAGTCGTTTATTCAAAACGGATTGATCGTGAAGATGAAATAGTCTATGAAGCTAAGGTGGAAGTTCATCGCAATGGCCAAGTCCTTTCCTCCGGCGAGGCTCTCTGCAGTTCAAGAGAAGCTCGCTGGCAGAACGCAGATGAGTATGCCATAAAGTCGATGGCCATCACCAGGGCATCAGGCAAGGCTTATAGAATCCCCTTGAGCTTTCTGGCCGTCATGGCAGGGCTGGAGGTAACCCCAGCTGAAGAAATGCCTTCAGAAGCATCTACAGAGCCCAAACCCAGCAATGAACAACCAGCAACTGATAGACAACTCGACAAACTGGGTGAACTGCTGAATGATAACCGGCTCACACATGATGAGCAGACAAACCTCCGGGGTACCCTCATTCAGGGTGTATCCAAATCCAGAGCCTCCGAGATCATGGCGTATTTCTTCGGTGAGAGTCAGAAGAGGAACGGAATTTGGGAGCGAATCAGCCCTGGTGCATTACAAAATAGAAAGGATAAGTAAATGACATTAATATTGCATAGAGGTGCGCAGGAAGCATCCAGAGAAGAAATTGGAGAAATACCAATACCTATCACAACCAGAAGCTACTCGCCGGTAGCCCATGGTGAACTGGCTGACAGCCTGGCAAAACGTGCAGAGTATCTGCTGCCGGAATTCAGTCTTCATAAAAGTCAATTTGGTTTAGCAAGGGATGGTCAGCAGCTATTCGGCGTGCACAGCTTCCGCAATGGCAGCACTGATCTGGCTCTTTCAATCGGCTTTCGCAACTCATACGATAAAACGCTATCGGTGGGCATTGCAGTAGGAGCTAGCGTCATGGTCTGCGACAACCTTGCCCTGAGTGGTGACATTACTCTGATGAGAAAGCATACCACCAATGTTGAGACTGATCTGAACTCATTAATTGTGACGGCAATACTAAAAGCCCGCACTGCATTTCATCAAGTCAAAGCAGATGCACAATCAATGCAGCAACTACCCTTAGCTGATGATGAAGCATACCGTCTTATAGGTCTAATGTATGGAAGAGGCGTGATAAGTCCGAGACAGATCCCAGTGGTTAAAAATGAGTGGATGGAACCCTCACACGATGAGTTCAGAGAGCGGACGATGTGGTCATTCTACAATGCTGTAACAGAAGCCCTGAAAACCACCCCACCCAGAATCATCATGGAACGTCATCTCCTGGCGAGTAAGGTTATTGCCAACGTCCATTCAGAGATCGAGAGAGCAGAAGCATGACTCCTGATCGAATGATGAATCTCTTTATAGCGATTGCTGTTATTGTGGAGGAGATCATCGACTTCTTCCACAAACGGAATCAATCTACGGATGAAGAGGATTAGAATCCTGAGAGGTGAAGGAAAAAAGAGACCGAAGGGTCTCTTTTTTAGCTACCAATTGAGCGGAGTAACTTGTCTATCGTATTCTGCAAGAATGGGAATTCCCACAAAGGTCCTCTTGTTTTGTGAATTTGCAACAGAATGGGTAATAATCGGTTATCGCCGCTTAGAATAAGTGAGTCGACAGCAGTTTGAAAACTTCGTCCACAGGTTTTAGGGATTAAATCCAGCATTGCCTCTATATTGTCAGCGTCAATCGCCTCATCCAAATCTTTGTTGTTATACTCCATGAGCAATTCTTCAGCGTACTCTATAAATGGTTCAAGTAGTGATTCAGAATATCCAAGGGCGTTCACTATTTCTTGATATTCTGGCCACAATTGTTTTTTGCAATACACATTTAATATTGTTTCAGGAATCTGTGATTGTTGGAGCTTCCTTCTAGCAGCATCACTCAAGGATTGCTGCAGAAGGTTCTCCACACTTTTTTTCATGCGCATCAGGACTGCCAGGCTCGTTTGATAGTAGTCAGTTGTGTGCAAAAGACTTCCCATAAATTTAATATTCGCTGAAGTTATTATTTTACTTAATTCGTGGATTAAACTCCAATCAAAATTAATTGTATTCATGAGTTAGTTTTCCTCGAGATATAGGAGACATCCCCCCGCTTTAGGACTTCATATTCATTATTTATCTTGTCAAGAGTTGACATTAGCTCTGTGGAACTGTCCATGATTTGATCCATCGAAGGATATCCCTGATTTGGGAATGTCCGATCTCGGGTCATTATAAGATCAAACATTGTTGCCACAATTTTGCAGGTGTGTGGAGTTGGTTTCTCCGAGTAGCGAAAAGTATTGGGACTCAACCCGAAAAACGGAAAATATGGATGCGCTGTTTGATTGTATGTTTTCAGAAACATGCTTAAATATGATGAACAGATATTTAGCCGGATACTATGACGCCTTTCCCGAACCTGATAGAGCTTCTCGTCGAGCGTGGCTGCTCTAAAAGTGTCCAACTGAGCTAAAAAATGCTTAATCCATGGTAAAAATTTTATTTCTGTGCTTGTTGTGTAGGACAGGGAGATAGGAAAAGATTCGAGCTTGTGCTCAAGCAATCTAAAGGTTCCTCGTTGTGGCATTTTAAGAGTAGATAAAAATATATGAATGGCATCTTGAGGTTTTCCCTTGAGAAGTTGCGAATACCATACAAGAATGGTTGCAGCATCCCTATTGTTTCCAATAAAATCAATATCATTTTGAGCAATTGTCTTATTTAAGGTCTGGCGTTGATCTGGGTCAAAGAACGCTCTTTCATCAATTACAGCACGTACCGTAAAATCGAAGGTATCAAAGATAAATATGATATAATATTTTCGCCTAAAGAAGCGAATGGGGAAAGGGATCCTCAAAAAAATATAATTTTTACCTGGTTTGTTGGCCATCCAGCTTCGATTTTTGAAACACGCGACCAGTATTCTTTGTTGTTCAGGCTCCAATCCTATAAGCAAGGATTGATCATTGATTTTGTAAAGACCTCTTATTACACGATTAATGCGCTTCTGTGTTGTATTCAATCCTGATGTTTTAAGAAACTGGTGTATTGATGTTGTTGACAATTGTTCATCACAAGATTTGGAATACGATTGCAATCCACAGTCGGGATTCCGCATGGCTCGGCTTAATATCCGGCGTTTGATAGCGGAGGTTAGTTTTCGTGTTGGATCGTGAGGTGCTGAAGACCGTTCAACATCGAGACATGTTGGTCCTTCATCCACATAGCGGTGGAGCCACTTATCAACCGTCACTCGACTTATTTCAAGCTCTAGTGCAACATCTGATTTTGAAACCCCATCCTCCAGCATACAGATCAATTGTTCTCGTTGGTGTACCGTTAATTTTGCCAAAACTTCTCCTTTTTCTACCTTTAACTTGGCAGAATGCAGGAGACAAAACAATCGTGTCCACGGAAAATAGAAGGAATTAAACATACTCTTTTTTGACTTTAATTTCCTGCTTACCTCAAACGGATGCTGAAGTACTGTTCGATGATCAAAGAAGCGTACGCCAAACAGTGGAGGAAGTCGTCCGGACCCGTACCTGCGTGCTCATATTTGAGTCTCTTCCAATTGGGATCGTATTCAGCATAAACATTGAGGATATCCGCAGCAAATGGTTGGATGATTTTCTGTCTGGGAAATTTATATAATCCTTTTTTTAAACGGTTGAACACCAAATCAAGTACAACTGTTTTACCTAGTTTATAGCACTTTGCCTCAGGATCCCAATTGGACTCTACTCCAGAGCCTGTGTATAGCATCTCAAACACTCTTGCATTTACAATCTCGCAAAGCCTGAAATTCTCTTTATGCCCTATACCGAAATCCGTACCAACTACCTTAACATTGAGTTTATTGCAAATCTGAGCTACCTCACTGAGAACAATGTCTGGATCATGATATCTGGGACCATGGAAGCGCTTGGCAAATAGTATTTCTATCCGACCTGAGTTAAGACAAGTAATTGTCAGAATTGTGAAAGCCTGACCGCTTTCATTAGTATTCCATGCCCAGTCAATGCTGGCAAAAAGAATTTGCTTATCAAGATGAGGAGGTGGTTTAAACGGGTCAATAAAATCATAGTCATCGCAACACGCATAAATCTCTTCCTCTGTAATGGGAAGGTTACCTGTATCGTATGGAATCCCGAGGACTTCCTGATAAAAGGTACTTTCAGAATAGGTCTCCAGCTTATCCAGTACACCATCGTTCGCAGGTGTCCGCCAAGTACAAGTAGGGGTCATGAGACGAGAGATCCTGAAGCCAGCCAAAAGGGCATCTGGATTCATGGATACCCAATTAGCATGCATTGGGTCCATTTCCTTCCCACAATGCAAGCAAAACAGAAAGGGTTTATTTGTATCGATATGCTCCATCCCTAGAGGAGGGTTTTGATAATTACAATGATCACATGTTACCAACCATTCAAATTGCTTTGTCTCATAATATTTCTGACTGAGCACATTCCTCGTTGATAGGGGAGTACCAGCAAAGAAATATGCAGAATTATGCGGAAATGACTGGGCGCATTCCGTTACAATAGGAATATTATCGGACAGTATGGATTGGACTTCATCGAAAAAAATCTTACGTGCTGGTATTCCTCTTGCAGAATCAGCACTCTGGCCAATTGCGCGAAAGGTGAGGGTAGTACCATTGTTCAGTACTTTGTCGCGGATATTATTGATACTGCCGGCACCAAGATAATCCTGCTCCAGAGTTGGGTTTAATTCGAACTGTCGATTGATCTTTCGGTGAACAAATTCATCTGCCTGCCTTTGCTGGGCAGTCACATACAATAAGCTATCGTTCGAATTCAAGATCGCGTCAGCCAACATATCTTTTGATAAATAGCTAGATTTTTCAGCTTGTCTTGAGGCTAAGATTACAAGATAACGATATGAATAATTATAAATCTTTTTAAGGTATTCTCTTCCAGAAAAGGAAAAAGGCTGTCCTGAATCAGTCTGGAAAACTCTTGATATAAAATCTGATCGAGCTATAACATCGCGCCTTCTCTCTTTCCTTTTTGGTCGATGCAAGTAGGCAGTGTTCATGATAGGTGATCTCCTAATATCTCGTAGAATTCAGTTACATATTTATTTTTCATGCGATAAAAAGTCCTCCTGGAAATTTTGTTTATCAGACAGGCAGGGTTGATTGCTCCTAAATGCTTTATATCGATAAATAACTTTAGCGCAAAATCTCGCTTACTGGGTTTATTATCTAGTGTCTGCGGCATCATCGATTTCCCTCGATTCCACTGTAGGATTACCTCCATCATACAATGATGACAGACATCTCTGCACGCTATAATCCTTGAAGCACCTGAAACTGTCCTTGAGCTTTTACTAGTATTGAGACGGATACCACAATAGAAAATTGAATCCCGCTGATCAAATTCTCGTATTATGTGGTAATTGCTATGTTGATCTTTTTTAAATAGCGGGAAACTTTTTTCCCAGACGGTAAGAGAGGGCCCCACCGTATTAATGAATTCAGAAGTATTAACAGGGAGTATATGCTGCCCGTTAAAATAATATTCTACGTCAACTGGATAATAAAAGGGGAGAGACAGCACCTCGGTTCGGATGAGGGTGGATTCACACTGTGGGCAGAGTAACCAGTTTGGGAACCCGAAAAATGGATGCAAAATGTTTAGCTGTTCCTCACAACCATTACATAAATAATAACAAAGTCTCATCGGCTTGGATGGGATATGCATCTGGGAAAAGGCAGTGTACATTGTTGAAATGCTATAGGGCAGATCAAACATTTCCTTTATTTTCTCAAGTGTATGAATTCCAACATAGGGCATATAGGTTGATAAGATTTTAAAAGTATCGCCTGACACCGAATAGGTGGAAGTATGGTTAGTCTTTCTGAAGTGCATAGCTAAAACCCAGAATTATGTCACACTTTTTAGGAAATCAGGAGTTTCCTGTGTGACTTTTATTTTCTCACTCAGCTCGGTAGAGTGCGGTTGCCATCCCATATTCTTTAGAATATGAGTATCTCTGACCAGGATTTTCGACCAAGTATCTGCAGATTCAGAATCATTCATCTTAAGGGCTTCATTTTTTTTAAGAATACCCTGACAGAAACCTCTATATGCCTCATCCAGAATCACATCAGGAGTACAGTCAAGTCCAAGTTCAATTGCCACCCGCAGACGGGCTGTATCTCCAAAACCTAGACGTAGATGCTTCGCATAATCTGTTGAAATGGCACTCTGATTCAGGAGGTTTTGCAGTGCTATGGTTTTATCTACACTCCAACCATCCTTCTCATAATTATTCCAGAAAAAATAACAATAGCCCTCAATCTCCTTTTCGGTGAACCTCTTGACATAGGGCAGTGATCTGAGTTCTTGGGATATTTCCAAAGGGGTAGAGCTTAAAAGACTTAGTATCTCAACAAATTCGCGGATTTGCGGGTCGTACATAATCTCCAGACTACCAGGCAATATAGTTTTCCACCGAAGGCTGAGAGTCTTAGGATAGATCTTTTGTTTTAGTACCTGCAAAAATAAGCAATGTGTAGGACCAACCAGAAGGCGTTTGGCCTCATCCCTTATATATTTGACAGCTCCTCTTTTTAACCTGGGGTATGAAATTGATTTCTGTCTCTGGTTAATATCAAGATGTTTCCATAGACATAGTTCAAAAAATTTTCTTGACGGTGATATAGAAATTAGATACGGGACAGCCATAGAAAGACTCCAAAAAAGTTAATCCATATAAACACAGTGTAAAAAAATAGACACTGGCCCCGATGCGTCTAAGGTATTGATACGTATACGTTTAACAAAGAATTATCTGACCTAAAAAGTTACAAGAAAGAAGATATAACTATAAGAAAAGACAAGACACAATTAAAACACACACCCAATTGACCCATTAAGAGGAGTTAAAAAAAGTATCAAATACAGAAAAATATAGAGAAATATGAGCAATAATAAAAAATAATGGATAAATAATTAAATATAGTGTAAAAAAATATCTCATTAATCCAATAATATATTGTATGCCTAGGCAAGTTGTGTAAACTAGGCTACTTGATATTTTTGATAAAAATGGCGTTTGGATTGAGAGTAAAAATAGGCTTAATAATAAATTAACCTGGTTTACATAAATAATTAGATGGATTAGGTATGAGGTGAAAGATGGTATCTGAATTTAAAATTCGAAATGAAAAAACAGCACTCAGAAGAAAACTTAAAATCTTTTTCAATGATAAGTCTAAGGTTAAGAAGCTCACATCAAAACAGAAACGCGATCGCAATAATGATATCATTCATGAGATAAGGTTGATTTTGGCAAGGAATAAGTCGGATAATTCGAATGAAAAATTACAGCTCCTGGCATTAGAATTTATTGACTTAGTCGTGCTGTTTAAGAAAAACATGAGTGACGAACAGAAACGGTCCCTCGCACATAATCTTGCCCAGGAAGCTATGCTGTACGATGAAGAATCCTTCGGATTTGTACATATACCGAAAAGTGATTTTCAAAAATGGTGGCTATCGTGTATACAAGGAGGGCTTACGTACAATTCCGGCCAGGTGCTTCTTGGATTAATTTGCGCTAAAGCCATCTGGGGCAATGGCAGTATTAGTCAAATCGGAAATTTGCTCGGAATGACGAGACAAACTGCCAAAAAGTATTTGGACATACTAGAGAACGTTGGGTTGGCTTCAAACGAAAATGAACTCTCACTCAATTCCTTGTACATCCCGACTTTCGATTCAATCACCAACGATGTGGAGTCACTTAAATTTGGTTCAAGTATGCTTCGAAATGCACTAATTGCAAATGAAGATATGCCAGGAATAGGGAAGAGCTTGACTAGAAAAGGGTATGTGTACTCCCAAATCCAAGATGAAAATAATCCCTTCATCTCAATCACTGATGAGTCCTTAATTATCCACCAAAAAATATTAAATGTTGAATTATTAATTGCGTCAATTCTAAGCCGCGATCTGTTTTTAAAATGGTTGAAATTGAGCCACTCTACAGCGAATAGAATGCTAATCGAAATCCAGAAAAGAATCAGGAAAAAGCTTGAGAATATTACAGCCTTGAAGTCAGATAAATACGATGCCCATTACGCACAGATAAATCAGGTGCTGCCAATTATGCGATCCATAGGAAATCGGTCTCTTATCATTGACAGACAAGCTCTGAATGAAAAAATAAGTTTTGAGCAGTTTCGCAAGGATCAGTCAATTACAACATTTATTAAAAGTCAAATATCTAGCGAAACGGAAAGCATGAAGCTTCAGTGGGATATTGATCATTTTATTCAGTGTTTGGGAACAAATATCCCTGGCGATAAATGGCGTGCAAAATACTCCAAACAAAGCATACAATTTATGCCGCTCACAGGGCAACAGGACTCAGAAAATCGATTGATCGAATTGCCCACGGAATGGGGTAGAGGTGATTTATTAGACATTTGTAATTTCATCCGGGGAGGTGATCATCTAAAGCAATTGATTGAGTCCATGAAAAGCCTTACATCATTAACCAAATTTTATAACAACACAAAACGAGATGAACATCTTAGTCTACGATTTCGTCCAGCAATATTGAAATATTCAACACATGCCAACTTCTTTATTGGGACGAGCTCCCAAAACTTGTCAAAGTCAGTTAAAGCAGTGATCGTTGCCCAGCCAGACCACAAATTCCTATTTCTTGATATCGGACAAATGCATTTTGAGATTTTGAAAACTCTTGCATCCCACGATGCAAAGGCTAGTGAAACAGCAATGCTGGAGAAACTCACACTGCAATCTATCGCTGACAATGCTGAAGTTACCAGATCGGTAGCCAAAAAAGTTATTTACATGGGGCTGAACGGTGCATCTCGCGAAACAATAATGCGGGAGGCTAAATTATCAAAAGAACAATACAATCGATTGGATGAGATTCTTGAAAAATCTGGACCCATTAGCAAGTTTATAAATGAAACTAGGGAACGAGGCAGGACAACTGGGCTTTCAAAAAAAACAAAACTCGGATTTCAGACGCCACTATTCCAAAGGGAGTATTTAGCTCCAGGGTATCAGGTGCATATTACAGCTAACGAGATAGTTAGACTGTGGGTGCTGAGTCTGGATTCAGCGAATTTGAGTGGATATATCGTCAATCTTGTTCACGACGAGTTAATGCTGGAGCTTCCAGATGATATGAATGCTATTGAAACCAGTATTAAAATAAATGATTTGTTAAATCAATGCGCCCGGAAGCTTGTCCCTAATCTGTTTTTCAATTTGAAGGTTTCTGTTGCGAAAAAATGGAGCAAAAAAGAGGCGACTCCAATATTCATCGATCACCTCATCACAAATAGAAGTCCCATGCGTCCATTAACCCATGCTCGGACTTATAAAAGTATTGCAGACATGAAAGAAGGTGTACGTAAGTGGCATACAAATAAAATGCAATACTATGAGCACTTCGATAAGAATTATCTGAAGGATAGTGACAAGCGACGGATTGGTGATTTCGAAAATATTTTTCATGCAACAGAGCGTTGGTTGAATAGTTTTTCCAGCATAATTCCCAATCTGGATTTGTCTAGCTACTTAATTGATACTTTCGAGCTGGCCATGTATTTGAGTCTGAATGATTCTGCTCTGACGAGTGTAGCCAGAGCAGAAGTCAACTTTAATTCGAATAAAAAGAGTTTAGCTGCCATCAGCGAACATGAGAAACTACTTGTCCAGGCTCATCAAAATTCCATAGAGATTACCAAAAGATATCCACAAATAGCAATTGGCGGAACAAGTATTGAGGATCGACTATCGGAACTTATTGAAGAACTCGGATATGCAAAATCCAGAATTGAAAATTCTGTAGACTTTTACTCTCCAAAGAAGGAACACCCTTTTACTAAAAATACATTAATAAAACGACACTTAAATCCACTGCAGACCCTATTTGAGATAGCGGACATAGTCAGCCCAACGGATCGAGCACGGGAGCTTTCTTTCTTATGTCGTTATACGAATTTCAACAAATGGGATGATGAACTAAATAATCTGACAACGATTGCTGGTCGAGCTAAATCTACCAATCCAGCAGAGAGATTAAGTGCAAAAAAGGCAATAATACAGATCAAAAAACTTAATGAAAAATATTTAGATCGTATCCGAAAATGGTTCGGGTAAATTATTTTGGAAAATAAAGACTCGAAAAAGGGTTGAAAAAATGCCCTAAATTCCTTTCCCCGTATTGCTGACTTTTCCAGTGCCCCTAAGTTAATTCCCATGAAAGACACGGAACGAATTGAGTATGGGATCGAAATGATAAGTGAGCAGATTGTTGAACTGCAAAATCTTGTCGAGCAAATTGTCAATAAACCCAATTTTCAGATTCAATCCCCCTGGCTTGATTTAGCGCAAGCTTCAGAATATTCAACAATATCTTCAGCCCATCTCAGGCGTTTAGTATCCACCGGAAAAATTCGCGCTACACGTATAGATCCATCAAACAAACGAAGTAGATTAATATTTTTCAAACCTGACATAGATCAATTCTTATCAATTGGTCATAACAGGCGACTGTCTAAGGCAGAAAAGACTGAATTATTGAATCGAATGTCCGGACTATATAACTACTTGGGAGATAGAAAGAATTAATTGATGAATATTTCAGAGGTTATTCGAATTCAAGGGACAAAACACAAATGAATCAAAAATGAGGCTCACGCAAAATGGTTGAACTAAAGTTTAGTGACTTCTTTGAGGAATCTAAAAAGCTTAAAAATGGAAGAATGAACCTCATTATATTGGATATTCCCTGGGGTATATTTGGACCAAATAGTAAACATCCAGACATCCAATGGGATCATAGGCCATCTTTGAAAAAGCTGGGCGTAATTGCTCGTCAGCTACTTGACGAACATGGGTATATCACCGTATTTGGAGACCGTAATCTGATTACAGCAATAGGTGAGTCGTGGTCAGATATACTGACCCTACGAGATGAATTAATCTGGGTCAAACCTGGAAATCTACCAACAAACACCTTGAAGCCGCTGCCAGTCCACGAATTTATTCATGTCTATATGCGTAAAGATATCCGGATGAATAAGTGTACATGGAATCCTCGGGTATTGCCTGGAAAACCGTATGTAAGAAGAGGAACTCCAGGGTCTATATCTACAAGGAGACAAATAAAGAGTGCTAGACATGAAAATACAACTGGCATGCGACACCTTAAAAGTGTGATTCCAGCACCGAACAAACCTGCTATGAAAGATTGGGAGAGGAAAGGAATGCAACACCCAACCATGAAGCCAGTCCAGCTACTATCCCAAATTATCCGAGCCTATTCAAATCCTGGTGATATGGTATTAGATCCTTTTTCGGGCAGTGCCAGTACCGCGTTGACTTGTTTCTTGACGGGGCGCGATTGTGTCTCGTACGAAAACGATAACATTTGGTTTTATCAAAGTGTGATGCGGTTGAATCGTGTTAAGGCAATGCTAGGACCGGGTCAAGTCAGAGAGCTACTTGAACAACCTGAGAAGGGGATAGATGAGTTTGATTTGTCCGTATTGTATTGTTAGCTGATTCAATAAACCCTTGGAATCCTTGACGAATCTGGTTCAGGACTCAAATTAGATCGAGGTATAATCGATTATGGCAAAACCAACCAAACTACGAAACAAATATTATGTACGAATGCCACTCTCAGATACTGATGGAAGCACCAAGTATAAATGGATCAGTCTTGGTACAGATGATCTAGCAACGGCACAGGAAAGGATGCTTGAAGTCCTCAGCTTGTCTGAGCTGATAAGATCTGGAAAATCCATCGACTTCTGGTGGAAAACTGGGAATATAAATTCCGTAAATACGCTCCTACTTGAAGAAGCTATAGAGAAATACATCGACTGGTCAAAGCGCCAGAACAACAAACCTTCCACAATTGAAGTCTACCAAACAGCTCTGGATCACTTGAAGAAGGTCCTGGGCAAAAACTATCATATCGAGAAAATTTCCCGAAAGGATCTGGAGAGATTTAGACAGTATTTCTCAGCAGATCTTTCATTGCACACGGTTAAGAAGAATGAACGGGCTGTACACACATTTATGGTCTGGCTAAAAGATGAAGAGATCATCTCAAATATCCCAAAGCTGAGACCCTTGAGAATTCCTAGGCAGCAACCCGTCTATATAAGCGAAAAAGAATTTAAGCTCATACAAGCGAAGGCAACGCCATTTATGGGAAAAGTATATACGATGTATGCCGAAACGGGAATGAGGCTTTCAGAAGCCTTCCTGGGTGAAATAAAGGGTACATTCTTAATCATCCAGGGTGATGAGGGGAAAAATGGAATGATCCGTGAAATCCCACTGAAACCAGAGCATATTGAAATCATTCAGGAGATGCATGATCTGGGCTGGACTCCGAAACACTATTCGCGTTCCTTCTGGCTTGCCTGTATAGATGCGAAGGTAAAGGGAAAGAAGTTTCACTCACTAAGACACACATTCGGAATTACCAGTTGGCTAAAGCATCGCGACCTGTTTCTCACAATGAAAATGATGGGTCATACAAATATTTCGACCACACAGATTTATACACAATTTCACCTTTCCAGACTGCAGGAAGATTTTCCAAGTCTCGCAGCAGAAACTGCGAGGATAATTCCATTTCGTAAGTCAATATACGGCTGAAGACAATCAAACAAAATCAGGGTGGAGAGTGAAATGGGTTACTTAATTGATATCAAAGGACATAGCAATATGCACATCGCGAGTGATCAAGTGCCCAGGGTAGGGGAGTCGGTGTTGTTGTACCCAGACACCTTTGATGGGCAGGAAGACAAGCTCTACTTTGTGGTTAAGAATGTAACATATTCACTTGGTAGAGGAAGTGTTGCGGAGTTGCCCCTAGTAATGTTAATACCAGAATAGACTGCCATAGAAGCAAGAAAATATTGTAATTCACATTGTAATTAGCATATTAAAAATTGTATATGCCTTTAATTCACCACCAGAGGAGGAGATAAACATGTTATTACATGAAGCCATTGGAAAAGCATTGGAAGAGTTACCTGACAAATCTGGATCCTACAAGGAAATTGCCTCAATAATTTCAAGAGATGGAACCTATGTTAGGAAGGATGGCTTTCCACCACCGTCAAGTCAGATTTCTGCAAGAGCAAACAATTATCAGCAATATTTTGAAAAAATAGGCGGCGGAATTAAACTTATTCGAACTGTACAATAGTCATACATCGATCTAATTCGATACAATTAAAATTACAACAGATTCCAAAGCATTCCTGTAAGGGGGTGCTTGGAATCAAAAAATTGATTGAAAGTAAGATTTCGAATTCAGTCTATTTGCTTCCGTAGCTCACTCTAAGAAAACAAACAAAATCCTGCGCATTTGGGCCAGCACCAAACCCCATTAGCTATTTAATAGAATCTTACAAACAATGGGAATAGCATTTGGAGTTATGTGTAGTGTGTAGTATATAATACACATGAAACAATTCGGCGATCATATCCGCAAAAAACGCGAGACCCTCCGCAAGGATGATAAATCTTTTTCCCTACGTCAGGTTGCTGTTCGATTGGGGATAGAACCTGCCTATTTATCAAAAATAGAGCGAAATGTCTTCCCTCCACCTTCAGAAGAGGTCATTCAAAAACTTGCTCCTATGCTGGATGAGGATGCAGATATCCTGCTCGCAATGGCAGGGAAGCTTTCAACAGATTTGCAACGAATTATCCTGGAGAGACCAACTCTATTCGCAGAAGTGATCCGTGAACTCAAAAAAGCACCGAATCATGCCATTCTGAGAATTACTAGAGAGGTGAGGGATGGGAAATGGTAGCAATGCAAAAGGAGAAATGCCCATGGTTGAGCTAAAAAATAATGAGTTAATATTCAATTTCCCTCAGGTTCACCCACATGCCTCCTGTCGGCTTGATTTTCAGAAAACACTACGTATTCCTGATGACAACCGGGAATATGAACTACCTCCTGGCCTTGGCAGTTTTGCAATGGAGCATACTGATGACCATGTATCCAAAATACCCAAGGACTGGTCCGAGCACGGCGGGGTATTCCTACCAATGTATCAGTCTGAGGCACTCTGGATTAATTTCTCCGGTGCCGCGGGACCCTATGGTCGTGATTATCCATTTGCGGTAAAAATTGCTACTGGCAAAATCAATGCAGTTACAGGGGAGTCCTGGTCTGATAAGCTTGTGAAAAACCCTCAGGATTATCTAGTGGTACCTGATCAGCCCTGGCTTGACGGGTATTGTGTAAAGAAGGGATTGATCAGGCAATTTGTTGCCATGCCCCTGGGGAAGGGATATACAGCGGAGGAACAGCTCACGGGAGAAGCAACTCATGGCGGTCTTCAAGTAATTGTCTACCCCATGAAGCGTGAGCGCTATGAGGCAATGCAGAAAGAAAATAGAAAAATGTTTTCAGGAGATGTATGCTATAGTATGAACATGGTGAGTGAGGCACTACCTATGGGGCTAGCGCCAGGTGGACTTATGCGTCAAAAAATATATGAGGATGAGTATGGATTTGATGTGTGGGATCAGCAGCATTCAAGCCGATGCTTCATTCACATTCTGAACAGTTCGCAGTGGGAAACCATTACGGGCAGACCTGTTCCTGGGAAGTCACCTTCAGCAACTGATTACACCCAGGCTGGATTGCCATGGTTCGAGTACTACAATGATAAACTGAATGCCATCTCCGGCCCAGAGAAGCTGTCTGGACTTGATAGTGTGGCGGCCAAGGGAATTAAGCTCGGTGAGGAACCTCTGGATCAGAATGATCCTGTATACCCACAAAATATTCAAAAGCTTTCTTCTGCCAAAAATCAAGTTACGGATGGCAAGTGGTGAGAAACATGGATCTTAGTATTCTATTTTCCTCATCTTGGATCTATTTTTATGACATTAACCCTCTTTTCCAATTACATCACTTTAGGCACAATCGGGGAGTGTCAAAATCGGACCGAAAAAAAACAACGAAATAAGGAGTAAAATAAATGAAGGAAAAAAAAGCATTTGAAGATTTTTATTCGGTCTTCAATAAGAGAGTCACCCGGAGGAATGCAAAAAGCTTCTTCGGTGCTTATTTTAATAATCCCATGGAACCATCTGAGATCACCAGCGAAGTGATGCATTTCATCAATAATATCGCAGTTCAATTTGTATTTGAGGATCAATATAGTGAGGTTGAACGAATCAAGTTTGTCGCAAAAATTGGTGATCTAATTCTGGAAACAGACGATTCCGAGAACGTTGATATTATTGATGCTGTGAATATTTTGACGAATCTACTAAGACTCACTAAAAAAAATGATATCAGTGCTTCCGAGCGGGTCTCCATCTGGGAAGCTTATAGATTGATTTTTGAAGCTGCTTTCAAAATCTTAGGTGAAAAGGATGCAAGTTTTAACATCATCTCGGCTGGAGACCTGGTAATTAAACATATGAATTTACCTAACCCTACAATGAAAAAGCTAGAGGGTTTGGTATGATTACTGAGAATAATTCACTAAATAAATAAATGAGTCAAAATGAACAATGAAAGAAAACCAGAATTACAAGTTTGAGGAAAATGCTGGGATGCTTACATATAACGAAGTCGCTCATGGATTCCATTGGAAAATACCGCGCCCGATAATTGAGATTTCAGCATTTTTTGTCCGATGAATATTCAATTATACCAGTATTGTATAACGTTTTCCTTATACACAAATTTTAGCCTCTACTGCAACCCTTGCTGAGTATAGGGTTATAGAGATCGGAAGCCGGCTTTATACGCCGGGTGTAATCAAAGTATCTCATCAGAAGTTGAATAATGGAGGTCCAAATGAATGAGGATAATTCTTCAGCTAATCAACTATCGGAAATGAAAACACTCCTTCGCACCTTAGCAAGGGAGCTGATTTCAACCAATTGGTTTACTACAAAAGAGGCGGCAGAGTACTTACGGATATCGGAGCGAAGCATTCGACGAGCAATTGAAACTGGACGATTACGTTTTGCTCGCTTTGGAGATGGAAAAAGAGGCTCTATTCGTTTCACGCGGAAATGGTTAGATGCATACGCGCTTGGCTTCAATGGCAATCGGTTGACAGCAGCGCAAAAAAACCAATTAGATACTATTTACTGATTAATTGTCTACAGAATAGCCATTCCTTAAAAATTTAGAGTCAAGTATTCACTATCCCTAATAGCTAAGAGTTAAAACATACACTATTTAACTGGTTTCGTTCTGTTTCGTCAGTTTGTGGTAAAGGTGTGGGAACACGGTCTTCCGGAGGAAGCGTTTAAGATTGTCCGAGTTAGATATAAGTGGTACTAAGTTTGGGGAAATTCTATAATACAGCTGAACAAAGAAATAACCGAATTTGCTCTTCAGCAGATTATCATCGCGAAACCTTCTGAATTCTTTTACAATATAATGATTTTCATCTCCATATGTCGCAGTAGCTATAAAGCACCCAGAAGCTTGTTTTGGTGGAGGGTATCTGAATCTAGGTGTTGTCTTTAGTAATTCTCTTTGCCAGTGCTCTTTCAAGTAACTAGGTAGTATTCCATCAACTAACTCGGAACGCCTAAAACCATTTTTGCCAAAAGCTACATCAGCTAATTTTAAGCGGATTGCACGGGCTGTTCTCCCCATCTTCGATGCAATCATGCCTGATGAATGCCCTTGAACTGCTAGTTCCACCATTTCTTGTATATCGCTTCGAAACCATTCCCTACCATGATTTGAGTGTCGACTCCTTATGTTTATTAAAGTCTCATCAGATATCCCCATTCTCCGAGCTCTTTCACTGTCATAGCGACTTACCCTTGGCCTACTTGGTGGAGTAGGATGGGCAGGGGTCACTGGCTGTGATGTAGTTGTGCCCGCAAATATTGAGTTCTGGGTTTTAGCTAATGCAAGAAAATATACACTTGTGTTAGGATAAGTGTTTATGATAGCTCGATGGATTTCTCTGAGGGTTGAACCGGTGGTAATAATGTCATCCAGGATGAGAATGGATTGAACGACACCTTCCCCCAGGTCACACGCTGTGTATAAGCCATCTATAGCCCGCTCCCTTGCTGCTTTTCCGAGTCCTTTCAGTGGTAGATTTGATGAAGACTTGATAAGTAAATCTGGTCGGTATGATGCATTGAGGTATTCCGCTAAACATGTCCCAAGTTGGTCGAGTGGTTTATGCGAATTAGCTTTCAATTCAGCACTGCCAAGAGCTCGGACAATGATTGTTGGAGAGATTAATCCACTTATTTCTCTCATAGCACGACTACACCATTCCTGGATTTTCAGCGGGTTACCGTTTTTAAATTGGAGGAGATCCTCAGATACTTGATTTGCCATTCCGGTATTCCGTGGGATGTAATAGTCTAAATGATATGCACCACTGAGGAATGGAAAATTGGATGAAATATTATGCATGCTGTGCTAGACCTGCTTAAACCACGAATAAATATGGTGCTGCTGACATTTGAGACATTCCCCCCGCTTAAAGCTCTAGTTTGTTCGAATGCACTCGAATATATTGTGATTGAACAAAATTCAAAGTATTGCAGGTTTTGTTCTCAGTATCGAACTATCAACTATTTTCACTAAATGACCTTTGCCAAGATGAAATGTAGCTTAGATATCCAAGAGTTGTTTGCCCTCAAGTTAATCCCTGGGATTGGGGATGGGTCCATTCAGAAAATTATGCGTTCTGGTAAATCTATAAACCAATTAATGGACGCCGAAGAGGATGAACTTAAATCCTACATCGCCAGAAATAAAGCTGCAATAGCAATTCAAGCACTAAAGCGTGAATTTGATCACTTCCGTGAGAAAGCTGGTAGTGATATCAGCAGGTTACATAGTGAAGGGATAAAAATAACGACATCAGTTTCCGACAATTATCCACCCTATTTTCATCTTATCAAGGACAAACCGCTATTTCTATATTACAGAGGCAATGAAAAGCTCCTTAAGGAGTTAACTTCCATTGCAATTGTAGGTACCCGTGAATGTTCAAGTCATGGATTCAGCGTAGCTAAACAGTTAGCTAGAGCTTTCAGCAGAAAGGGATATTGCATTATTAGTGGTCTCGCGGAAGGAATAGATACTGCAGCTCATGAGGGTGCATTGCTCGAGCAGGGCAAAACGGTAGCTGTCCTTATAGATGTTGGCGAGATACTCCCTAAATCCAATTCTGAATTAGCAGAAGAAATTGTTGAGAATGGTGGGCTCCTTATCGCCGAGAATAAGCCTCATTCTAAGGTAGTAGGAGGTTTATTCGTCAAGCGTGATCGGCTCCAGAGTGCGTATTCCCTTGGAGTTGTTCCTGTAGAAACTAGTATTAATGGGGGCACAATGCATACGGTCCGATATGCTAGAGACCAGGGTCGACTCTTGCTTGGGGCAGACTTTTCTTCCCGAGTAGACTATGACTATGATAGTAAACAATATCAGGGAATTGCCCACCTCTTGAAAGAAGGGGCGTTGACTGTGCTAAACCAGGCAATAGTTGGTGCCGTGCTTAGTGATCACCTTCCAAGCAAGAAGAGAGAACTAGCTGAGCTGCTTGAAAACTATACTTTACAGACTGAACTGTTTAGCTGATTTTGAACTCCATTTTAATGTTAAAGGGTTGAACCACCATCATTTTAATTGTCCTGCATAGAATTTTCGTCGCAAAGAGTAATAAATGAACGAGAGATCACACAAAGAACTGTTTCACCTGATTCGCGGGATGATACCCGATTCTCAGCAAGTAATCAGTTTAGATAAGGATGTCTCTATAGGAGAAGCCTTTAAGCTGATGCGTGAGCAGAATATTAATCAGGTGCCAGTAATGAACGGAACAAGTGTGCTTGGAGTATTTTCTTATAGATCATTTGCTCAACACCTACCTGAAACGCTTGAGGCTGAAAAGGAAATATTGTCATTGTCAGTTGATCTTTTCCTTGAGAATTTGAGCTTTGCACATTTGGAAGACCGAGTTTCGGAATTAATAGCCGAATTTGATGCGATGGACGCAGTCCTTATAGGTACGAAAGATAACCTCCTTGGAGTGCTATCAACAATAGATGCAGTGAATTACTTCTACCGGGTAGCAAATGCTTTTGTATTGATTGGCGAAATCGAATTATCGATCCGGACGCTTATCGAATCTGCTGTTGATACTGCTCAATTGATTAAATGTATTGATGATTCGCTGACAAGCAAATATATGGAGTCAGAATCCCGCCCAAAAGTCATACATGATTTAACTTTCGCTGATTTAGTTGCGCTTGTTCAGCACGGTAAAAATTGGGAATATTTTGAACCTGTATTTCGTGGCACTCGAAAGCTTCTTAGCGCAAAACTCAAAGGTATCTCAGACCTTAGAAATGACGTGTTTCATTTTCGGAGAGATCTCAGCATGAGTGAATATGACAGACTCAGGTCAGTTAGGGATTGGCTCCACAGGCTTTACCAGACTAGATTTGGGGGAACCAAACGTGGATAATAGCAAAGCCATAACTGGGTTGCCCCCGCTGGAAGTACTCAGTAAATTTCAGGTTGAATTCCTGCATCTGTTCAACGAATCAGAGCGTGAGACCAATTGGATATTTTCCGCCCCGGCTGGCGCAGGTAAGACCCTCGTGATTAGTCACATTATCTCTAGAATATTGGAGCAAGACCATCATGCTCGAATTCTATACTTGACTCCATATAAGGCTGCAGCTTTTCATCTCAAAGACCTCATGCAGCAATCATCCTCTACATTCGAAAGTAGATTGATTGATCGGAAAGCATATCTTTCCCATCAGGAGGCACTTTCAGGAAACGATGATTTCTGGCCACAGGGGCATCTTTATATCTCAACCCTCAGCATGTCTCAACGCTCGGATATGCGTGAGAAGTTCTTTAGTGAGGATTGGACCTTAGTTGTTATCGAGGATATCCCAAGAATGTATCACGACGATGATAAGTATTTTGAAGCATTTGGCAACATCAAGGGGCAGGTTCTGATTGCTTCCACTGAGCAGCTACAACTTTCAGGATTCAAGAGTTACCATATTGAGCTTCAAAATCTATTCCAGGATAATATTCGACCTGTTATGGGAGAACCCCGCAATTCAATACCAACACTTGAGCCAATTGGATATGAAAAAGATGCTGATGTGTCGGACATGATCCGTAAGGTAACCAATGACATTGAATCAATATACGGTGCAGGAAGCGATGAGGCTCTGTTTTACAGGAAATTGTTAGGTAATGCTGAAATGTCATCACCACTAGTTTTAGAGTCAACAGCTGATAAACTCATTTCCATATTCAAGCCTTTGAGAAATAAGGCAGCACACCAAATCCCCCTGAGAAGGGCTGACTTACTGCCAGAATCTTTTCTAATAGACAACTTGGGGAGAGACACTGTAGAGTATATCAGTGCTGAGGATTTAGATCGTCCGATTGACAGTGCTTCTCGGGCAGGCATTGTTTCGATTTTACCAAAACTTGAAACACTGGCTCAAACAATAGCAGAATCTGCCGAAGACCCTAAGCTGGAATCATTGCTTCGTTTGCAGGTTGACCTAATTCCAGAGACAGGTGATTTTGTTGAGTACATAATCACTTCTTATCATGGCACGATGGAATATCTACTTGTAAGCCTAGAAGACCTTCCGGTTAACGCTAAAGGCTATTCCGCCTCAATGTCCGCTATAGAGCGCGAAAAGGTTCTCCAGGGTAAACTACAGAGGCGTGAGATAATAATTATGACTCGTGCTGCTCTAAATGGATTAAAGGGGCTGGAAATCCATGCTGATCACGTAGTGATATACGATGGCATTGTCAATCAATCTGACCCACGTGTTATTGCAACTCTTAGTAGATTTCGGGGAAATACGAATGCCCTGCCAACCTTCCAATACCTTCAGGCTCGGATTGATAGCGAATAGAGTGTATTTGGTCTGTGGGAATGAATCTTTATACGCCTAACTGATAATCCCAATATTTCCTATTCAGTTAGAATATCTTACACGTAAACCGGATTCTTCAAATCGATATTTCGTTTTATGTTTTATCTCATAAGGGTTAGGCAATAGAATAGCATTTGGCGAATGGCTGAGAGCTTCGGTTATATGCAATATCTTGAAGGATTCTTTCCTTTTCCTGGATTTTTCCATCGCGAGTTCAATCTCCGATGACCCCAGTTGAATTACAGTATCACTGCCCTGAGTGGCCTTCACTTCAATGTAGTGTGTAATCCCTTCCTTCAAGATGATAAAGTCACAGCCTAACCCGTCATCCCCCAGCTTCCCTGGAAAAAAATGCTCTCTATTGCGGGATTTCCAACTGCTCGCAGTCACATACCTAGAACCATACTTCTTTTGCAGCATATGAAAGGCATGGACTTCTCCAACGATACCAATTAATGAGAGTAATGCAGGTGAAACTTGCTCCCTTCCTGGTCCACGTCCAGATTTAAAATCACCTCTTGTGGACTGTGATCTGATTTTCTTCGGTGGTATAGGTGGTAGGTTAGTAACATTTTCAAGATCAATATCAGGCAGGTCATCCATATCAATTTGCTCAACCAATAGATCTATTAATTTCGGATAGTTAGACTCTATATTGTGAAATTGAATTCCTGCAATCTGAATAGTATTTTTCTTTATAACCTCTTCCTGAGCATGAGCTTGTAATCTGGATACAGCAGATTTGAAATCTTGGTCTTTTAATTTAAGACTCTGCTTAATTTCAGGGATACTAGTACACTCTGATAAGACCTTCGAAATATCAGGATGGATTCTTTCTAAGAAAGCTTTCTCTAATTGCTGTAGGAAATCACTATATTCCATTGCACCGAGGTATAAATCATCAGTATCGCTTTCAAACGCAAGCTCAATAATATCTTTACTATCCTTCTCCCAGAAGGAGAACTCTACCTTCTGTTTGAGAGACCAAACAATCGAGGTTTGAATAAGCTGCTCCATGAATTCGCGCCGCCGCCGGACATTAGATGCCATGACAGAGAATGGGTCATGGAAATCAGCGTGTATTGTATCATATATTTGTTCTGTAGCGTCTTTTAATGAAGTGGATCTCTCAAGAATTGAGAATACGGGTTCGTTAAGATCAATATCCTTCAGCAACTGATTAATCATGGGTTTTATATGATCAAAATTAATTGTCCAGTATAATCGAGTAAAATCCTTGGGGAAGGGCAATGAGTTTATCTTGTCAGCGCTTTCAATAAATGTTTGTGCAATTTTACTATTTGCTAATGCCTCGGCCACTAGAGCAAAAAATACTGGTTGGAGGACTCCGATGAGTGCGTTGAATTCTGATTTAGCATTTTCATTTTCATAGCCAGGATGTCCAACCGTTGCGAGAGTCTTATTCCATTCTCCCAACTCCACTCGAGAACCAAACTTATCAAATAGTTGAAAACCTAAATTTCTCATATTACCGCATTTACGAACAAATGGTACAATCTGTTCCGCAGGCATGTCCTGTATCTGATTCGAGAGCAACATATTCTCAAGGTCGTCATGATTTTCTAATTCACTAAAATTATCAATATTGACCTTTGGATCTAAGTGCCTAATCAATAAAACACACAACTGACGCATCCACCCTAAGTCCCCAAGCCACTGCTCCTGAACTTCTCTGACATTATCTTCAGTTATATGAAGATCGTTAAGTCTTGCTCTAGTGTCTACGGTATAATCAGGGAGATCAGAATCAACATTTGAGAAGAATTGTTGGATGGGAATTTCCAGATCATTTCTGCGCATCAAGCTGGAGAGCGCGTTTGACAGCATACCAAAATCATTCTTAGCTCCAATTTGAGCTAGAATGGTATTCTGCTGTTTTTGTCCTACCCACATCGATGAAATCTTGGTCTCTGCGATTGGGCTATCTTGTTTCCATAATCCAGCTGCAAGATTCTCTACAAAGTATATTTTTGCCTCTCTCAGTAGATTCATTGCCTCAATAAATGTTTTCCCCATACCTGCATTATTTTCTCCATAAAATGCGAAAATTGACAGTAGAATTACTGGAATCTCGGGGTAGACCTCAATAAATGATTCCTCATTACCGGTAGCTTTCCATGTTTTTTCATCAACAAGAGGCTTGACTTTTAGGTCATTTGCCGGTGTAATCCGACCTTGATAGGCCTCTAAAATCAGCTCTCGGTGTCTTTGGGCAACACTGGTAAGTATTCCAGTTAGAACAAGTTTATCATGGAGTCTAAGACCATCATGCACTTGTTTCTTAGCATCAGGAAGATACACTTCTGCAGCTTCCATTGGGTCGACTGCAACGAGCCCCATTGATTTATTTTGGGCTATTAGATAGCTTGGATAATGGTTTGTTGATTCTGGATAAAACTGGCTCCAAGCGAGTCTGACTTGACCAATGAATGTGCTTTTATTGGATATTTCTTCTGGATGGTGTAAAAGCACTTCTGCCAGATCGTTTAGTAAACGTGAGTTGGATGTCTTCGCGTCTTGTTGAGATTCATATTTCGGCATTGAGAAGTGTTTCATCAATGTGATTAAGGATTCATCATTATCTAGTATTTTTGCGATTTGATCTGGGTAGGGGTGGAGATGTGAAAATTGGGGTTTGTTGATACCAATAACAGAAAGGGGTATATACCACTTCTCATCCGGCCTGAAAAAACTTATGACTTCAGTTGAGTTGTCATATAACCATGCCTGCTTTGTGAGGAAGAATGACGCAGGTGAATGGATTGAAATTTGATCCCATTGTCCACCTTGTTTGGATAATATGACCCTACGCCATCCAGGATATCCATATTCCCAAACGGAAACGGAGTTGAGAATCAGATTGGATAGTGACATCCGCTTTTGTGACTCAAATAACCGATATTGCTCAAGTCCGGGAATAGCATAAATCCCCCCAAACTTATATTGAAATGAACCCTCAAATTTGGGCTTGTAGTTACTGGCGACTTCCTGTGAATATTCTTCCCAGAGTTCTTCCGAACAGCCATCCGGTGGGTTGCTTGGGATATGTATTGAGCTCTGCCAACCCGAGATTGTGAAGAGATTGTTCCAACTTTCATCATTAATCTCTACAAGGGGTAATCCATTCATTACTCCAGCTCGGTTTAGTAGTTCACGATACTTTTCACCATTATTACCCCAGAGGGCATGATCTGGAGGTAGTAGAAACCTTTTTATTGCCTGATTTGCGGATGGTGTTTCAGTACTCTCAAGGTATTCCTCAGCACTCGATCCGAATGATCGTGTCCAACCTTTACCATACCAGGTCGTAGAGAGGGGAAACCACCCTCCTCGACAGGGTGCTGGAAGTCGTTTCAAATGCGGAATACTCGTTTCAAGACTTCTTGATCGAGATAGTAAGCCCAATCCCCATAGGAGAATATCTCTACACATCTTTGATCGAGGGTCAGATAGGCTAAGTGGTAGTTCTTCTGGAACAAGTTGTACAATTTTTCTTAGGATTGGCTCAACGCTAAATTGTTCAATGAAATCACGTTCCAGGAATTTATACAGATTTGTTTTTCTCTTACGTCCGTCTGCCTCAATGGAAGTTGTGGTGATTGATTCATCGAGAAAAGCAATATGAGGGCTGAGTGATTTTGGTATGTTCTTGACATCTACGGTGATATCAGATTCATCTACCGATACCATTGCGAGAGGAGTGAAGAAAATAGAGCAAGTGTCGCTTACCGCATGAAGCGTCCCATCCAATCCAAGAACAACCTTGCTATTGATCAACGGTTCAGTTCGATGGGAGAATAATATATCCACATCCTGCCAGAAACGATTCCAGTCTGGTTTTGAATTGGCTGAGTGGATCGAATGGGCAAAGGTTTCCAGTGTGGTTGCGAGTTCCTCTTCAGTTGGATTGACCCGTAGGTCTAATCGGTCTGCCAATTCAATTATTTGATCAATACGAGGTGACAAACCCTTAGAAGGGACAGGTGATTTCGAGAATGACCGAAATTGCTTGTCGGTGAAAAATTCCAATCCAAACTTATAGGGATACATCCGTATCTGATCTAGGGGGACCCAACCATCATCTGTGTGTATATTTGCAATTTTGTGCAGGGTAGTGCCAAGCTTTTCTGCAGTCGTCTGTAATTGACTCCACCATCTATCCCCAGCCTCTCCTAGGGAGGGTGCAATTAAGTCAATAATGGCAGAACAGTCCTGATTAGTACCATTAAACAAATAACGTGTTACAATTTCAATCGTCGTTTCAGCTAATATAGCCAGAAGGAGTTGATTGTAAGGTTTGGACTCTGAGAAGTTTACATCTGTTCTGCTCATATCGCCATAAAAAGGTGCACTAAAATGGCTATTACACCCGGTAGCAATCAATGTTGGGAGGAAGATATTTAATACTCCAGGTGCTGGATTATCTGAAATAGGTGTGGCAACTGAGATTGTTACTTCTTTGAGTTTTGGCCATTTACCAGGAAGTTTCTTCACCGATTGAGAAAGTAGTTTATGCTCCTGCGGTTTTGTATCCCCGCCAAAATGCTTTTCCCAGAAATAATAGTTTGCGCTGGATGCTTCATCTTCTATCCCCTGACTATCGTACTCTTTCAAGGAGACTTTTGATCCATGCATCCCATTTCTCGGTAGATTCTTTGCAGAGCGACTAAATGTTTTTAACTGGTCATTTATCCTAAGTCTGAATTCTCCGATTTTGCTCAAGAATAAAAAGGTATTCAGGTCTATTTGCTTGAATTTATTTTTCACTAACTCGCTTACCTCGCTTGAAACAAGAGGTAACCTGACGACTGTCGAGAATCCCTGGGATTCAAAGTTCATCACATTTTCAGGTCTTTCTTCAATCGAGAAAGGCATTGAGTAAGGAGAGAGGTAACTCAGTTCATCGATTAATTTAGACCTATCCCAACCCGAATATCTCCCTTGGAAAATTTTTCTTTCTGCATCGCCCCAGAGTGTTAGCGGTTCATCCCTCCCGATCGGATATAGAACCTCTTTGTTTGAGCTGATCAAGCTCAGGATTGGATCAACAAATTGCTCGAGGAGTCCAGCATTAAATGTGAAGCAATATCCATCATAACTATTGCTGCTAAGAGTTGACTTCGAATAGATTTCAGGTGATTTACATATTTCAAGTACACTTCTAAATCCAATACCTTTGTTGCCAATGGACTTCTCAGGGTCTTTGTCACTTAGACCTAAATCAGAAAGTGCATTGAAATTTGAATCTGTAAACGGGTTACCGTCATTGGCTACATAGAGTACACCATAGTCACACTCATTTTCATCAAGTAAGAACTCTATTCTATTGATAATCCCATTTCCAGTTTCCTGTAGTGCATCATGACCATTTTGAAGCAACTCTATTAGAAACCGCCCAGCATATTGATGTTCAATCTGTTCGGTTAGATTGTGTAGGCTTCGATAGCTTTTATTGTCATTGACCAACGAAGCTAAGAACGTCCGAACTGTACCTTTTGTTTTTGCTGTTATAATGTTGCCGTAATTCACTTATTCCCCCAAACTGTATGGAATTTGTTGGTAGAGATTAATCATAGGTAACTTATGACATTTTCTTTTGCAAGTTGTTTAAATACTTTTAAGTAGTTTTGCCTTCTAGGGAAAGAAGGTGCTTTTCTCTATCTTCATTTCCTTGGAATGCACACACAACCCATTTCTATTGCCAGTATCCTACACGAGGCTTCGAAATGAGGAGTTTACTGCGGACTTTCCCAAGACCTATATCCGTTATCCCGTAATCCTTTGCGATTTGTGTAGCAGGTTTAGACCAAATTAATTCGTAAAGCTCATCCCTACCGATGGTATTATTTTTCATATAATATCCTAACCTTCTGAGTATCCCTGAAATTATGGATCAATCTGGCGAACAATAGGAATATGTCTTCGAATGCACTGATATTCAAAAGTTTGTGAAAGTAGAATACTTATAAGAAGAATACACTTACTTAGGGGTGCTATTAAGTCTAAAATGGAAAATTAGCAATATCATCCTTGAGGATATTGATATCTCCTCAGAAGAGGATTGTACATCCTTTAAGTATTACTTATTTTCAGGGCATACAATGAGTTCTCACGAGAATACTCACCTCAAAAAATGCTCCACATCCTAACTACGTGCATATCCATAGTACTGGGGGAAAGTCCATCTTATCGACCATTCATAAATCCAAGGATATCAAGTAAATAAGGTGAGTATTGACTGTCTCCATTTTCCAGATTGGCAAAAGCATTATTAATGTTTGAAAAAAGCAAAATCTTTCAGGACTTAGATAAGTCATTCTTTCTCGCTCATTATAAACCACGAAACAAAGGTGGAAACGATAAGCTCTCCAACTATTTGTTAGAGTTTAAAAACGGGAATAGCGAGGCAGTAAAACACTGGACAGATTACACTTCAATTGAATTCAAAAATAGCAAATTCGAGTATGACATTGTTCTACGAGCCCTTGGAAGTGGAGAGGTTGAATACAAATCAGGACAACCCTTAGATGAATTAAGCGAGGTAATAGCCAATTTAACAAATGCAAAATACCAACCCCAAATTCTCCAAAAGAAATATGCAAATGAGCCCCTTAAAAGACTATCTGCTGTTGGCAGGCACGAAGCATTAAGAGGGATATTCACATTTGATTCTCAATCGGTAGAAAAAAACGCAAGTCTATTAATCGTAGATGATGTGATTACTACTGGTGCTACTATAAAAGAGATGTGTAGGACAATTAAATCAGCAAGACCAGACCTTGTCATACATCTGTTTACACTCACAAAAACATTTGATGTTCATAGAGATAAAGATCACAATGATGATATCTTCAAAAGTATCGTCAACTCTAAATCTATTCGAAAAAAAATATCAAAACCCAAAAATCATGTCCTCCGTTCAGATTCTATTCAAGAATATGGGGGTTTCTTCCTGGAATCGATTCCAAATCACTTTTCACCTGAAATTTCTGCAGAACTTCAATCACTATTTGGGTCAATGTCCAGCTTCGATATTAGAAGCACCAAACCCATAGAGCCGGAACCACTCAGTCCAGAGGTTAGCCCTCCATTCAATGTGCTATATAACATCATTCAGAGGGGATTGCCGACGAGACCCTCACTTCAGATAGAAAATAAATTTCAGGAGGCATTCAACCTATTTGATACCGAAGTATCCCAGGGTGGAATTAGCTTTCAATTAAAAAAACTAGATCAGGAACTCTCCGAGAAAATTACAGATGCTGCTTATCTTGTTGATCCCAGAATTGATATTTATGATTTAATATTTCAATACGATTATAGTTGGGAGAGGCTTGATAGCACATTCGAGGAGGATTTCTATTTAAATAAATTATCAAACCTCTCTGGTTCGACCCCTTGGATGATTCAGTATGTGCAGCCCCAAAGAACTATCCAATCAATCATCGATAAAAAATCACATAATAGACGAATTGAGCAAAATTTTGTAGATCAGCGATGTGACTTCGCAATCCAATTTCCTACTGAAATAGATGGCAAAGATGGGGTCATTATTGAAGTCGATGGACCTCACCATGAGGATAGAGCACAGAAGCAGCTCGATGGAATAAGGGATGAAGAAGTTAACAAGGTGGGTTGGTTACCAACAATCAGGATCCCAGTTGACAACTGGGGGCAAATTGACTCTTACCTACAGCCAATTGTTCAAATCACTGATTCAGAATATTTTTCGAAAGTCTCAAAAAACTATAACTCACCACTATATGAGGACCCGCATGGTCTCACTGCACTACAGTTGGTTCTAAGCCCGATTCTGATTGGGCGAATCCAAAAAACAATTCTGCGTGCAATTTTGGATGGACATCTCGACCTGCAATCTGAAAATTGGAAAATCTGCATAATTGAGCGTGATGTACCTGGTTCATCGTTGGCCGTTCATGATTTATGTGATCAAGTGATCCATTTATCAAAACTTCTTGAAACCAACTTCGACTTACCCCCCCTGGAACTCCAGGTTTACTCGACCGAGCAATTTATCCACTCATCTCTCCACAATGTCAGTGTTGAAAAACCCACACTAATTGAGAATATTTCCAAAGATCACACGGAATATGATCTTGTTCTGGATATTACAATTCTTGCGCGGATTGATTATTGGAAGCCAGTTTCATTCCCTATTGCCCCCAACTCATATCTGTCTGTGAAGTCATCCATGCACAATGAGGGTAAGAGGAAATTCAGGACTGGAGCACTACTTAAATATAATAAGCTTACTGTCACCTCTGAGGTAAATGGTAAAAAGGAGGAGAAGGAAATACCAGAGCTAAAGGTAGAGCTTGAGTATTTCCTTACAAACCTCTTCCGTAAAATGGAAATGAGACCAGGTCAAGTTCCCATCCTTGATAGAGCCCTTCGTCAGAACAGTGTTATCGGACTTTTGCCTACTGGTGGAGGAAAATCCCTCACATATCAGTTGTCTACTCTGCTACAGCCAGGCATCACATTAATTATTGATCCCATTAAGTCTTTGATGAGAGATCAGGTTAATAGTCTCTTAATAAATCATATTGATTGTTCAGATTTTGTGAATAGTTCGCTTGACAGGATTGAAAAGGGTGTAGCGCACAAAAGAATCAAAACAGGGGATGTTTTGTTCTTTTTCATATCCCCCGAACGATTACAGCTTGAAGATTTCAGGGGAGTGCTGCGTGCTTCTCAGAGTTATGACAATTATTTTTCATATGTGGTGATAGATGAAGCTCATTGTGTTTCTGAGTGGGGCCACAACTTTAGAACGAGTTATTTATTTTTAGGGAAAAATGCCAAACGTTTTGCTCCGACTTATTCCGGGAATGGAGCGACGTTAATGGGATTAACTGCAACAGCCAGTTATGACGTTCTGGCTGATATTCAGAGAGAATTAGCAAACGACAATGAAAACTTGGATAGCATTTTGAGTGATGACGCCATTGTCCGATTTGAGACATTTAACCGACCTGAGATTCAATATGAGATTATTCCAACAAATATTAATGACGATACCATTTATAGGAGTGAATTTAATCTGGCAGAGGAGTTGGGGAGAGAGAAACATTCAACAATTATTCAATTGCTTGAGGGAATCCCTGCTAAAATTGACACTCTGAATAATGATCCTGATTCAGTATATATACCCATCACAGAAATTGATGAGAAGTATGATAGGTCTGAATTGTTTGAAAAAATTCAGATCCCTTCATATAGCCCTGAACACTTTTGGAATGAGGAGTTTACAAATGCTGCAATCATATTCTGTCCCTACAGAACCTGGTATTTTGGCGTAACGGACAAGTTTAAAAATAATGATCGACCGAAAGTTGGAATTTACGATTCCATAATTGCAAGTAATCCAGATTTTGAGGGTAGGGTTGGTACATTCTTTGGAGTGGATGATAAGGATGAATCCAACACTATAGAAAAGGCCAACATCCATAATCAGCTGGCCTTTACGGGAAATCGAATTGATTTGATGATTGCCACAAAGGCATTTGGCATGGGTATAGATAAACCAAATGTCCGCTTCTCTGTTCATTTGAACTATCCTGAATCGCTAGAAAGTTTCGTACAAGAGACAGGCCGCATTGGTCGAGATGGTAAAACAGCCTTGGCTTCCGTAGTCTTTAATGATCAGAAATTTCAGATTGGAAAAAATGGTCAAGCCGAGAAATCCATCAACTATGATAGACAGATTTTAGATGGATTTTATAATTCATCTTTTCCAGGCAAAGAGAAAGAAAAAACTACACTTTTCGAGCTATTGAGTTTAATACCGATCTTACCAATAACAAACGCAGATATATTAGCAGAGAATGTTAGGCAGATAACAAACATCGATTTTAGATTTGAGTTAAGGACCAGTCAGAATAATAATGATTATATGGTTGTATACAAATCTGGTAGGGATCAAATAGGAATCATATTTTTAGGTGATTATACCGAACGTCCAAATATGACAACGGAGTCAATCGTCCAGAATACCGAACTATTACATAAGATTGCTGAGGAAGTAGCCAGAACTGTTCCTGAAAACGAATCAGCTTTGAGTTGGTTGAAAAAGACTAATGGGAGCGAGAAAAGAGGTATTGAAGGTCTTCTCAATGATATGTCAGAAGGTGATACAAGGTTAATTCAGGTTAGTTTTACGAATAACATCTCTCAAATAGAGGCGAGAGTTGCTGACCTATTTAAATCATCAGGTTTGAAGAGAATCGATAAATTGATGAGGGATTATCGTGCTACAAGATCAATAGAAACGTTTATAGACTCATTACCAATTTCTGATAACCAAGATATGGAGTTTATCCGAAAATGTTACAATTCACAGAGAGCCAAGCAGGATACAGAGAAAGCTTTGTACAGACTTGCCCTCATTGGGTTAGTTACTGACTACACAATTGATTTCAACAGAAAAATATTTAATGTTACTGTAGCCAAACGTACTACCAAAGAATATGAAACATATTTGAGAGCCTACATTAGGCGCTGCTATTCAGACAACAAAACCGAAAAGATTTTAAGTGATATTTACAAACGGCAGGGTGAAAACTACATTCAGCAATCACTAAATTTCATTACTGAATTTTTGTACAAGGAAATAGCTCTTAAACGATGGAAGGCAATAGACGCTGTTGAGGAGGCCTGTCGCATTGGCGCGGGACAGGGAAATGGAGCACTGAAAGAGTACATCGATGTATATTTCAACTCTAAATATGGTCGTCGTGGATATACATATGATAACAATAATAATGAAAAGAATGGATCACTTGCTGATAGAACCGATGGTGGAAAAACGGGTGATTTAGACGTTGTCTGGGAATTTATAAATATAGCAACAGAATTGGACAAGAGTGGTGCTGAGCTGGTTAATCTAAAGCATCTGAGAGGTGCATGTGTTCGATTCCTAAATCCAAATCCCTCAAATTACGCTTTGCTGTTACTAAAGGCTTTTAGTACTCTGATTTTAGAGGAAGTTCGTGTGAATAGCTCTCCTCTGATACCTGAAGCAATTAACGAGATATCAACAGGGCTAGAGCACCTCATCATTGATCAGAATGTGGGTATGACAGAACTCACACAAGCAATAAATAAGTTCTTTGAACAACTCTTTGAAAACACATCCAGAATCGAGCTAAAAGAAAGATTAAAAGAGATTAAAACTTATCAGCATGCATACAGCAATAGAATGTGGCTAAAATCATTTAATGAAAGGTTTTTGGAACAATATGAGTGATGAACTACTGAAAGAATTATCGCTATTGGAGGATGAATTATCCAGACTTCAACCTGCCATTAAGCAAATCGAACTGACCAGCAAAAGCGCTGCACTGATTGAAAAGAAAATTCCAAAAGTGACTAAAAAATTGGAATCTATCAAAGATGAGGCACGTTCTATTGCTGAGGAAATAAAGAGTACAGTTACAACCTTCGAAGAAATTTCCGCTGATCCTAAGGGCAAACTCGATCAGATTAAAAATAAGTTGGATAAGGTCCTTCAAAAATTTGATGACAAAGCAGAGACCCAGAGAGATCAATGGGATAGGAAATATAGTAATGACCTAAGCAAAATCGAAGAGAGTATCAACGAATTTGAGTCATCGATTAAAAAAACAGATAATGTATATAGTCAAAAAGTTTCGTTATTAATTAAGGATATCGAAGAAAAGGCTCGAGAAATATTTGAAATACATGATGTCCTTGATGATATCAAAGCAGCTCAGAAAAAATATTCCAGTTTCATGGAGGAAGCAGAGACAGGATTCAATGAGAGACTTGAGGCAGTGAATACAAAAATGACTCAGGAACTCGATTTATCTATTGAAAAAAGAATCTCAAATCTGTCGGATGAATCTGAAGGTCAACTTAAAGAAGTATCGTCAAAAGCAACCGGTATCCTGGAACAGGCACAATCAGAGTTAGATAGGAAAGAAGTAGACTTTGAAGAGCTGAATTTGCTCTACGAGGGGAAAGCAAACAAATTAATAGAAGAGATAACATCTGAATCTACTCAAGTGACAACCATTTATGATGAATTGCAAAGTATCCAGGAAACAAATAGGGAATATCAAATCCTGCTAGATTCTTCAGAAGAAAAGAGTAAGTCAGTATTTGAAAATATGAAGCAGGAGTTTGATACCGTCATTCAGGCTGGGAAATCATCAACAATGATTAGTAGTCTTGAAGCACTAGAGAAAAAGTTGAAACGTTTAGAAAAATACGCCCACAGACATAGTTTTGCAGGGACGCCTATATAACAAGACTTTTAATCAAACAACTTACTCACTTTTGCTCCCCTCATTCAAACCGATTTGAAGAGTAACAAAATCGTCATAGCTAACTGTTTCATAGTGTGCTATCTGATTACGCATAGCTACAGCTTTGCCAAGTACGCGGAAGTGTTCTTCTGAGATCGGTAGTGAGTAGTAATTTGCCTGGTATTTGATATCACTGAGCTCAAGTTCTAACTTACGCCTTGTAGTTCGCCCATTTCTTTGATTTATGTGGGGCATCGTGAAGGAATCTGAATATTGTTCGATTAAATTTCTTCGAAGTATCTCTAATTGCGGAAAGATCACCTGCAATTGAGCTTTCCATTTCGCAAGATCCCATGCTGCCTCATTTCCTTGGATATTGACGTGATGCGCAATTCTATACAGATCGTCGATCAATTCTCTAAGATCATACCTTAATAGGGAGTCACAAAGCTTGAGGTCATTTCCAGAAAGTTCACTGACTATGGTAATATAAAGAGAACGTGCTAATTCTGATCCAAATTCCAAGTTAGTTTGCATATTTACATATAGATTCAAATCATATTTTGAAAAGATTTTACTGCCATCAATGTGAATTATACTGGGTGATTCATCCATTTTGTTTTGAAGAGGAAAAGTGTGGAACAAAACAAATGCAGATTTGTCCAAATCTTGAACTACCCGTCTTGTATGATCAGCAAAATCATAAACATATTGGACCCACTCGATAAGATTGTCTTGATCCTCAACATAAAATTTTAGAATATTTCCCTTAAAATCTTCAAGGGAGTATAAATACTCGAAAGTCATATGTTTTAAGGCACATTTACAGCTTATTGTATTATGGATTGCTTCAATAGGTGATTGTCCATATGAAGGTGACTTTCTTGAGCGTAACCCACCTAGTTTCAAATCGTTGAGTCTATTCCAGAGATCTTCGGCAATACTCTGAGGCACGTTCTCTACTATGATAGAGATCCCGTCTCTTACCAATAGATCCAATTTCCTGATAAATGCTTGGGGTCCTGGAAGCGAAAACGGATCAAAGTACATCGCTATGCCATATTGGTGAGGTGGATCAAGAATGAATCTAGCTTCCAACCACCCTTGTGTTTCCGAATGTATTTGAGCTTTTCCGCCCAGTTTAGAACTAGGTTTACACCATCAAGATCTACCTGATTGCTATCACTTAAGATTACAATATCTGCTGGTTGCATAGGCTCCTCCACAGTAGCCAGAGTCTTGAAAACTAGCTCGACAATGCTTTCCTTTATCTCGAATTCATTTTTTAAGATTTCAGCAACGTGATTTTCGTCGCTATAAACTTTTTCAAATTCCTTAATGGTATCACCTAGTACAACTTCTCCCGCAGAAAAACTTGAAAGTTGGTAAAGCATAGTAGGCCAGAAACCAGAAACTTCGTGGATTTTCTCGCGCATATCTGGGTCAGGGCTACCCAAATTGGTATCATTGAACCAATGGCGAACGGCTTCATCCGTCCAAGGACTAAGCGTCAAAACTTTATTAGGCCGGAAAGCACCATGAATCCTTGGATGTTTCCATAGGTGATCGCCATTTGCAATAAAGACTACACTTAGCTGAACTTTAAGTTTCTCAAGTATATTTAACTCTTTATGCACAGCTTCAATCCAGGAAGTTTCCCAATTACATGCTCTGGGTACGAGGAGGATATTTCTGCCCTCTTTAGTACGTTTATTACGATATATTGCAAGTTCATCAACAACATCATTCAGAACTCGATATTTTTTAACACGGCGAACACTTATTTCCTCAAAAAATCCAGCAGATAGTGAGGTAAATAAATCATTTAGTCCGCTAGCAATAGTACCGATCACGAGATAGATGCCATTGTCGCCTATCTTAAGCGTATTCTCTTGGCGAGCGGTTAAAGCGCTTCTATCAACATTTTCACTCTGCTTTAGTGGTGATCTTAATGTCTCAACAGCCGAATATTCGGGCAGCTCAAGACTTGCTGCGTTCGATATGGTTTTATCAAGATATTGTTTCGTTCCCAGAAGAGATACTACGTTAGGGCTTCTCAAATCATAGTATTTCTCATCATCAGTTTTCCTCAGAATACCAAGACCCTCCATCTCATCGAGGATGTTGATAAAATCGTCGTGCCCCATGACTCGTGTGGTCCCATTACCCCCGGAAGGCTCGCTGAAACCCTTTTCCCAAAACGCAAGGGCATATTCTTGGATCCACTCAGGGGTGAAGCCTTGCTCTTCCTTCTCATCGTTGAATAATGCAAGTATGGAGGCAATGAGTTTAAATCTTGGATCCAGATCCAAAGTTAATCTAAACCTATCCCTTAGACTCTCTCGAAGTTGCTTCCTCTCATAGATATTCTTTAAGTCCACAGATTTTAAAATATAGGGGAGAAGCTCGCCTGTAGGCTTTACCTGATCTCTTTTTTCAGTAACGTATTCCATTATAGAACTACAGTAGATTTGGATGAGGTTTGGGTAATAGTTGGCTTGTGCCAGGACTTGAATCACCAATTCAGGATCCTCAAACTGTATTCCCATTGTAGCGAGTGGAACTTCCACAAGTTTTTGTGCGGACACATTCTCTGTTTTTATCATGGGACCGATACAGAGGGATTCTCCAAAATGTGCAATTGGATTATTGGCTACCCTCGTTGATTTACGTACATTGTGCAATCCTGAAAGTACAATTTTGAAACGCCTATTTGTTTGCTCCATTATCCCTTTTAGTATTGTACAAGCATAATAAGGGTCATCGGTATTCTCCGCATCGGCTCGTAAAAAACCATCAGCTTCATCTAAAAGTAAGAGTATCCTGCGTGTCTCTTTTTGATCCAACCACTTTATAATGGATTCTGAGAAAAATTCTGGAGTAGTATCCATTGCATCATTATCTGGAAAGACCTTCAGGGATCCCTTTGAAATTTCAGTTACCATTCGAGGCCAAATTTGCTCAATTGGTTTTCCCAGACCGATTCCAAATCGTTTCAAATCAATAAATCGAGCAATGCTCTCTTCGAGGGGCTTGTTGACTTTTTTCTGCACATGCCGCAGTAAAACAGTTTTTCCAATTTGGCGTCCACCGTATAATAAAAAGGAAGGATCACCAGATATAGACTCAAGCTTCTCAATTTCATGTCTCCTACCGTAAAACATTTCCGGAGGTAATATGCTCGCTGTGGTAGTGTATGGCTTATAGTGCGTAAAGGGCATTGTACATTCTAGTAACGCTGATATTCTAGCATCTACTATTGTTGCCAGGTAGATAGATAATAAGTCATCAATAACGATTACTGTTTGCCTCAATACCCGACATTCCCTTTCTAAAATTATACGCGCGCTTTTCGGCATACGATCGAAGTAGAATAAGATCATAGCTTCATTTTTATTTGTGCGCCAACCTTCTATTGAGGAGATCAATTGCTCTGGCGATGATTCTTCAAAATCTGTGTGCAATACGTATTTGCCATTTGCTTCTGAACCGTACCGTGCGATTGTGCCTGAACTAATTGGGTCAGTATTGATTGAGTAATATGATTTAGCTCCATTTTTAACATATTCAGCTTTAACACTAGTAAAACCAATCGCAGCCAGAATCTCTTCAATCATTGATAATTTGGGAATTCGATTTAGCCTCTTGATTTTGAACCAAGTTTCTAATGCATGAGCGTATGTTTTTCTCTGGATCTCAGGTAGAGGTTGGTAGTTTAGTTTCGCGAATGGATTACCAGACGCTATTTTTTTTACCACTATATCTTCCGCTAAACGATTCCTTCTTTTGTTTTCAAACCAAGTTGCTAATGTGTCAATCTTTGCAACTGAATTTTCACTCCCTAAATAGAAAATATCAAAATGAGAAGTCTTGTTTAAATTTTCATCAATGGGAAGCGGTTGACCATCAAAAATTCTATCGAGATAATCGTTCGCAATATGCAAGCTACCTTCTTCCGCAATTTTCTCAACTATTTGTATTTCGGCAGCGTCCTTGCTTTTTTCTTTGGCATACTCAATTCTCTGGTTTACGCTCTTAACCAGTGCATCCTTATCTTCGACAAAACTCTGTTTTATTTGCTCAATTACTCTGATATCCTCATAGAAGGCTTCATAATCGCTCCCTTCGTCAAATCGTCGAATAATATCTTGAAGTTTACCTTCTGAACTTAGTTGCAGCGATTCTTGAATAAGCCCATTGTGACCTGCGCGAGTAAGTTGATTTTCACACTCGTTTAACGAATCTGCTAGAAGGGTTCTAGCCTTAACACGCTCAAACTCAAATTTGTTTTGCATGCTCTCCATTTCAATCTCAGAGAGTCTCTCAGATTTTGCCCATTCTATTAGCCTTCTTGCGGAAAGGAAGTCGTTGTTCTCAAGATAAATGCTAAGAATTTCTTTAGGTTTTACCTCATATCGGGTCAAGGATTCAATTATGGGTCTGAGTAATGAACTAAAATCGTCAGGATCCTCTACTAAAGATTCAAACTCCCATACTGAGTCAAGACGCAAGGAAGGTAGTAGCATTAACTCCTGTCTTTCTGCGCGCGATAGTTGGTCCTTCGCACCACGTGGTTCTTCGTGGTCAATAAAAAATCTTATAGTATCACTAAGCATCTTTTCCAAAACGGTGAAGCCTACCTTTAATTGAAATGGAGTACTCTCAATCTTAACGCGAGATTTTATTTCCAGTAATATTGGCACAGACAATGTCTTTAAAGAGTCTTCGAAAACCTTCACTCTTCCGGTAAGTCTTTCATTTTGTTTTGTTGGTTTGGTCTTTATTAACTCAAGTAATTTACGAGCCCTTTCTAATGCTTCATTTGCTCGTCTCAAGAATGCTACTTTAGATTTTCCCTCCAATGCATGATGTAAGAAACTCTTTTCATCAAGCTCCAACTGAGCACTAAGATCAAAAGATTTTAGCTCTGATTCAAATTTGTTGAGGTTCAATTTCTTGGAGTGTATAGGAGATTCCAGAAAATTGCTTAGACAGCCACCCTTATTAATCCACAGCTGCCAAATTTGAGTAGCAGGTTTGTACATTAATCGACCTCTTCGAGCATTTTCCAGCCACTCTTCGGTGTTTTTTTTCATTTTTTTGAATTCATCATCCCATTCTGTATGTGAGTGAAGCGATTTTAGCAGTCTGGGGTCTGTTGATAAATGTAGCTTAGAGAACTTATGAATAGAGGAAATGAGTTTCGATAATTCTGGAAAGTTACTAATATTAAGATTAGGCAGAAGAAGATCATGAATTGGACTAGGGGCTGCAATTCCAGACCAAATTGCACTAGCGCATAATAGATAGCGGTGGAACTCCGTCCAGTTGTCGTCACTCTCGAGCCAATTTCCCGCAGGGTCTAGAGCGTTTATAACTTGTTCATAGCTAGATGTCAACTGGGTATTCCGATAATTCACCCGCAGCGAGAGTGAAAGCGCTCTAACTACATCTGATCGGATCGATAAGCCACCATCCGGCTTATTGTCCTCTAATGATCTCATAAGATGAAAAGCTACCCCATAATATCCTCGTCTAATCAAGTGCAAAACAACTTGTTGTATCTCTGTACTTGATTCTTTCGGATTGTCGTGATCAAGTGTGCTAAAAAGTTTGTCCCATGAGATTTCGGTGAATTCTTGTATCTTCTCTTTTTCGATCAATATTTTTCTTCTACTGGTTTCTTGCTTAGAAACTTCGGATCCATGAGAAGGTGGAATAGCGGGTTTATCAAATATTATATTCTTCTTTTCTGAATTTTTACCCTCCTCGATTACTTCTTCTTCCTTGTTAATGATTGCGGGAGGAATAGGTGACTCAAGGACTTCAGAAACCATTATATCTTGAAAATTTATATGCTCGATCATAGAGATTAGATCAGCAAGATGGTCCAATCCATTATCGATCAAGTTTTCCTGCTCTTTCTTTATGTCCGGTGCAGAAAAAGTTTTGAGTTTGTCAAAATAAGTTGTGGGAATATTAAACATGAATTCAGCAGGTGATGCATCAGACCCAAATGCCTCTTCTAATTCACCTACCGCTCGATCCCGTGTTTCTTCGATTGTTCTTTGAAGAATTCTGCTTGAGTGTTGAATAGTGGATGATTTTAGCAGTTCAATGTATTCAGTAAGAAATGAGCTTTGTTCCTTTTTAGATTGTTCCCCGTTGTCAGCCAGTTGAAGAGAAATTGTTGACTCTATTTTGTCAATTAATTCTAATAGTTCATCCTGTGTATTCCATGATAGTTTCTCCCCCAAATGTTTAAGAGAAATATCTTTAACTAGTGAAATAAGTTCTACAACTAGATTATTTGTTTCATCCAAGCGAGTTAATATAGTTTGATCAATTCGTGAATAGTCCTCACTACCTCTAATTATTTCACCAATATCACCCTGATAAAAACTACTAATTTCAAAATATTTCTCAAGCATCAAAAGTACTGGCTCAAGGGCGTCGTCAACCACTTGAAAATCAGATTCATGAAAACCGACATTAAAACAAAATGAAATATGATTCCGTGCCGGATCATCAGGAGCAATTTGGTCTAACATAGCATCGAATCGACCTTGAGTGATCCTGCTACCAACAAAGTGGTCTGCAATATATTTATCGTTTATAAATAGATAATTGTTCATGAAGGTGGCTAGCAGGTCGTTTAAAAGGTCTGCGTTTTTAGGGCTTTCTAGAAATTTATCTATGAGCTGACCTATACTTCCCTTTCTCGATGCAATACTAGTATACCTTTGTCCTGGTATCTTTTTGGCAATTGCTTTTAGAATTCCATTTTGATGTTTTCTCGCAGTTGAAAATAGTTGCTTCCTCATCTGCTCATCTGTCTGCTGATAGATGCTTAGCAGTATTTCAGGGGCATCGGATTTAGGTGTTAGTGTGTTTTTCTCTTCCATTTTTATCGCTCCATCATATTTCTAGCTATTTTCAACTTGATAATCACGAGAATTCAATTGATCAAAAAAAAGCGGTGATGCAGATTCGGGCAAATATCACTATAAAATTTTAGTAGATCACTTTGGTTGGGCAATGTCATTCTTGTGAATAGTTCGTATTAGCATGCAGAATCTATTGAATTATCCCACAATAATATTACACGAAAGTATATAATATTGTTTCAATATTCAATAGAATACTTTGTATTATGAGGTCTACCCTAATGGTAAAACACCCCTCAGTGTGTTTACTAAATATAAACGGTAAGTATTGATACTATAATATGTTACTGGGAAACGCTATTACGATTAAACCGATGTTTCAAAATAAATATTTCGAGGTCCTGACGGCTGCTCATGTTTCCAAAAATAGTGATAAAATCTGTCATCAATTTGCATATGGCATATTATCAATTAACTTCATATTCACACTTATAAACGTTACCTAGGATTAAATATTAGGTAGAGTTATTCGATATACTAGATACATGAACATTAGACCTTTTCGATGATGCTTACACTAGTTTAATAGGTTTCCAGATGTAGTTGATCGATATGATAAAGACAGGATACTTACACATTGAAAATCAATTTATCAGTTCGCTTGAATAGTTTATCATTGCGTGCAATTGAAATAGTCAAATGTAGAAATCAGAATAGTTATATTTTGAAATACTCCCACACAAAATAATAGCTACTATCAATTCGAGTATGGGGAATCATAGAGCATTGGATACAACACTACGATTACAAAAAACTGAAATACAAAATTTATCTGCTTCCATATGGATTTACATAAAAGCAGGCAATTTAAACCCTTCAGATCTATTCAATTATATTCACCACGAAATTAACAAGTTACTCTCGGCATCTGGGCATAAGGAGATCGACCAGGAACAGGTAAAAAGCCTGACTATTTCTGTGGGCAAATATGTGCTCAATAATTATGATACTATTCTTAAAGATAAAATTGGTGCTGTAGCAAAGGGTGTTGTCTCCTCCGTTGGATTGAGTACAACACTCGTAGGTAGCTTTTTATCGACAGCGTTTCAGTCCATAGGCACAAAAAAGAGTGAGAACCAACTAAAAGAGGAGTTTTTTAGGGAGTTTGAGCAATACCTTTTAAAAAGCTCAGGCAAAACACCCACTCGATTACTAGAAGCAAGTCCTAAAATAGCCTTACACGGTGAAGAACTCTATAAACTGGTTAAGCCCTGTGTCGTGGAAATCACTAGCCCAATTGGGACCGGGAGTGGTGTTTTTTATCGAGAGAAGGATTTAATTATTACCAATCGGCACGTGGTAGAGGGATCAACCCATGTCGAAATTAGATTGTTCGATTCTGACTACTATCGTGGTGAGGTATTGTTGTCTTTTCGAGATGTTGACCTAGCATTTGTAAAAATTATTAATCTAGATCAAATGATTTCCCCTCCAGATTTATGTGAATCGATTTCGGAAGGCGAAACGGTTTACGCCATTGGTAGCCCGCGGAATTTAACGGGGAGCATCACTCGCGGAGCTATAAGTTCAATCGGACGATTCTTGGGGAAAGTGAAATATATTCAGCATGATGCTGCCATTAACTATGGCAATAGTGGAGGTCCTCTTTTTAATCGGAAGGGAGAATTGCTGGGTATCAATACATCTGGCTTTACTGATTATGAGGGACTTGGCTTTGCCTTACCGCTCAAAACAATTACAGCACGATTTAATAAGCATGCTGACATTTTTAACAGTTCAGGGGAAAACAGTTATTGTGCGGTTTGCGGCCATGTGTCTTCTGGAGTTGCACAATACTGTGAGAATTGTGGTAGCAATTTGAAGCTACAGGAGCCTGCCCCAAAAACAGCTGAACAAATAAATAAATTCAAATCTCAGTGCTCATGTGGGCACCAACGACAGGATGTTGAAACGTATTGTGGCAAATGCGGTCAAACCCTGCTCATTCAAGTCTCGGAGTAATGATGAAAATATGGAAATCAAAAAAAAATACAGCTATTGATGTAGAGAAATGGATTACTGCCCTTTATAAGGAGGGTGAACTAGATCTAACAGAATACAAAATTCCTGAAGAGAAGTACACCTGGCTAACATATTTTGGGGAGATTCCCGTATATATCAATATTGATACAAGTGAGCCGGAGATTGAATTTATTATCATTAATTCAGTTCTATGTGAAATCCCCTTAAAAAAAGAGCACATTTTACCCTTCTACCGGAAATGTCTTGAATTAAATACGCTCTTTTTTGGGGCAAGCCTGACAATAAATGAGACACGGGTTAGCTTTTTTCAAAAACGCGATATTGAATTCATTACTGAACCGATTTTGGGTGATATGATTCGATATCAAATCAACATCACGGAGCACGTGTTAAAGGAACTCGCTGAAGAATTTGAGATAGTCCCAAGTAAGTCCGAATAAAAAACGTTGATGAATAGCTAGCTGGGTGCAGGCAGCTTCTGCATTCATGCCAATTCAATAAGGATAAACACGAATGAATTTCGATGAGTATAGGAAAAAAAAGCAAACCATTATTGAAAAGCTATCTTGCACAAAATCAATAATTGTGGAACCAAAGTTGGCCTCAGAATATGATTTCAAGAATTATAGTAAGCAGATTAGTGCAGATATTGAAAATTTGAAGAATGAGGAACACCGGATTGTAGTTGTGGGGTCTTATGGCGCAGGCAAAACCACCTTTATGAAAGCACTGCTTGGCTTTGAACACCTTCCAGCTAAGCATGGTGAGAATACAGCTGCGCTCGCATATTTCAGAAAAGCGAACAGCAATCAACTGAATGGAACTGTTACTGTCAAGCTTTCAGAAAGCTCTACTGTCGAACTAAATGCTCTACATGATATATATTTGTTTCTTGAAACTCCTGGAGAAGATTCCCCTAAAAGATTGGATGATGTTAAGAAATATTTTACTGACAACCTTAATGAATATTATACCGATTTAGGCGGATTCGATCCAGCCAGAGATGTTCTCTCCGTAGATGTGTGGTTGGATAATCCGCTATTAAATAATGATGTCGTTTTGATAGATTCTCCTGGAATTGGAAGTGTTTCGCGACAGCACGAGGCAATTACCCGAGAGGAAATATTCAGGGCAGATGCTGTAATCTATTTATTCAATTCAAACCAATTAGGTGGAAGCGGAGACGAAAAATTTATTGGGGATATATTATCAATCACTAAGAATATCATGTTTACAATAAACAAAAAAGATGTAGTGGATAAGAACCCACTTAATGAAGAGTCCTGGGACGAAATAATTCAACACCTAATAGTAGATTTGAACAGATCAAAAATTATTAACTATGATCAATTTCCTGGAATAATTCCATTTTCTGCAGGGTATGCATGGAACGTCATTAATGAGGATCAGAAAGCTCTTAGTGCTGAGAATAATCAACTTAAAAAATTAGGTATGCCTGAATATAAAAATTTTGATGAAATGTACATAGCATCGAATTTTGAGGCGGTCAGGGAAAAAGTTGAGAGAATCGCTACAACGGTATCAAATGACCAGAGGGGAGAACGGTCATTAAAAATTGACAGATATGAAGAAAGTGCGACTAATCTAACCAAAAGAATTATTGATATACTCGATACCGCACATAAAAATCTAAAAGAGAATGAAGATTCTGACTATGAAGCGGAGATTTCTGATTATAGGGCAAAAATTGAAGAATTGGATAAAAAGTCGCTCAAAATTACTGAGATACTAAAAGACAATAAAAAAGGTGAATATGAAACCTGGTTCAATATTCAGAAGGATCAGGACCTTGAAAAAATAACAGCTAGGTTAAATGAGATCAACATCGACAACGCCCAGAATGCAGACAATGTTGCAGGAGTGGCTGCCCAATTAGAAAGAATAATTAATAGCTCACGTGAAAATTATCTGAACCAAATAGAACAAGTTATTGAGGATGTTGGTAGGGATTTAAATGAAGAGTATGCGTTTGAAGGACTAGCCCATGAAATTGAAACCATCGACATGCCAACATATGATTATGATGCTGAAAAAGTTCGTGGTCTGGAACACGAATTAGAAGAGTTGAAAAAGGGATATGAACGGACCAATACAGAACTGAAAAAGCACGAGAGCAAAATTGATTTTAATAAGAATGAAATAGAAGGACACAAAGCTCATATCGATCAAGCACACAAAATGATTGAGTGTAAGTCGTCAAAGTAATTCGGACAAGATCGCTTAAAAAATAAGAGACACTTTCCGGGCCTCCAACATATTAAGCAAACACCTCATGGTGCTGCGATTTCATGTTAATACGCTTCCTCATCT
>Ga0233430_1000383_pt1 | contig 84077 bp, 86 predicted proteins | sample SI_118_April2016_2_FD_179883 | JGI IMG/M metagenome (GOLD analysis project Ga0233430, IMG submission 179883) | Seawater microbial communities from Saanich Inlet, British Columbia, Canada - SI_118_April2016_150_MG | ecosystem: Environmental > Aquatic > Marine > Inlet | place: Canada: British... | reverse complement strand
GCAACACCTTCTCTAATGTGTTCTGTAGAAGTTGCATAACTAAATCTTAAATGTTCTCCTTCACCTTCATTTCTATGTCCAAAATGATTATCACTAAGACAAGCAACATTTAGTTCATCTAAAATTCTTTCTCTTAAAACATTAGAATCTTCACAACCTAACATTTTACAAGTTTCTGTAACATTTGGCCAAGCATAAAATGCTCCTCCTGGTTTTAAACATCTAAATCCTGGAACACCATTAAGAAGCTCAACAATTAAATCACGTCTTTCATGAAATACTTTTTTCATTTTTCTTGCTTCTTCCCAAGATTTTTCATGATTAAGAGCATCGACCATTGCACATTGACAAAGATGTGGTGCACAACTATCTGTATTAGTTACCCATCTTGTAAGATGAGGTGCTAATTTTTCATTAGCTGCATAACCTACACGCCAGCCAGGCATTGCAAATGTTTTTGAACTACTATCCAAAATAACTGTTCTTTCTTGCATTCCTGGAATAGCAGCAATACTATTGAATTCAGTATCAAACACTAATTCAGAATAAACTTCATCAGTTAAAACCCAACATTTAGGAAATTGTTTTACAACTTCTGCAATTTCATATAATTCATCTTTACTTAACACACCACCTGTTGGATTTTGTGGGGAATTTATAACCAATAATCTAGTTTTATCATTCATCTTTCTTTTCAAATCAAAAATATCAAAATTATATTTCTTTTCTTCTAACAAAGGTAATAATACGGGCTTTGCACCTTGCGCAATTGTTTGTGAAGAATAAATTGGATAACCTGGATTAGGAAAGATAACTTCATGACCTTGTCCTGGTTGTGTAACACTTGCAATTGTGTATAAAATAAAAGGTTTTCCACCACATCCAATTACAACACTATTAGGATTAACATCAATCTTTCTTGTTCTAGAAAAATATCCCGCAACAGCTTTTCTTAGCTCAGGAATTCCTGTTGAAGGAGTATAGGTTGATTTCCCATTATTAATTGCATTAATTGCAGAATCATTTATAACATCAGGTGTTCTGAAATCTGGTTGCCCAATGCAAAAACTAATAACTGGTTTACCCTCAGATAACATTTGGTTAACTTTGTCTAAAACTACGAATGAATTTTCTGTACCCATATTTAATGTTCTTTGTGATATTTCTAACATGTTTTATTCACCTTTTTATTTTTTTAAATCAAAAAGTATCTTTGCTTTCTTTGCAATATGTTCTCCACTAACTTCAAATTTCTTAACTAATTCCCATGATTCTCCAGATTCTCCAAACCTATCATTAACTCCAACCATGTCTAAAGTACAATTATGTTTATGATTTTTATTTGACTCTAAAATAACAGCCGCAACCTTATTACCCATTCCACCTTTTTGATGTTCTTCTGCTGTTACTATTATTCCACATTCTTTTGCAGCATTTTCAATTACTTTGTTATCTAAAGGCTTAATAGTATGCAAATTAATAACTCTTGTTTCAATATTATACTCATTTTTTAAAATCCATGCTGCTCTCATTGCTTCTGGCACCATAGGGCCACAAGCAATAATTGCTAAATCTTCATTTTCATTTTGATACTCAGAAGCTAATTTATGTTCAAATGCTTCTGAGAAACTTTCTTTTTCTCCTCTAAACCTAATTACATTTGCTTTTCCAAAAACAAAAGGTGTTTCAGCATTTGAAATAATTGGTGTTGCTTCTCTTGCAAATCTAACATATTTAGGACCAACAACATTAAATAATAATTCTTTTGTTGCTTTGTTTGTTTCAACAGAATCACATGGAACACAAACATTCATGTTTGGCAGACCACCAACCATGTATAGTTCTTCTAAACTTTGATGAGTTGCACCATCTGGTCCAACACTAACTCCACCATGAGCACCTGCTACAAAAACATTTAGATCACCATAACAAACAGTTGTTCTTAACTGGTCAGCATTTCTTGCACTTGCAAACACACCATAAGTTCCTACTACTGGTAGTTTTCCTTCTTTTGCTAATCCTGCCGCAACACAAGTCCCATCTTGTTCAGAAATACCAATACTAAAGAATCTATTTTTTCTTTCAGGATGATTTTTGTAAAACATGTCAATTAAAATTGAACCTGAAATGTCTAAACCTAAACAAACTACACGTTCATCATCTCCTTTTTCTTCTAATGCTTCTCCAAAACCTTTTCTTGTTGGCTTCATCTCTGCTTTCATTGTTTCTTGAGAATTCCACCAATAATTTTTACTAAACTTTGGTTGTTCATTTTCTAATTCATTAAGAACTTTTTTATGATATTCTTCTGCTGTTTTTAACATTGCTTCATAATCAATTTTATCAATTACATTTAATTCAGTTAATGCTTTAACTAATTCTTCACCACAAGGTGCTTTTCCATGCCACCCTGCTTGGTTTTCCATAAAACTTGCACCTTTACCTTTTATAGTTTTAAAAATAATAACAGTTGGTTTGCCTTTTATAGTTAAGGCTTCATTAAATGCCTTTTCAATCTCAATAATATCATGACCATTTGCTTTTATTACATGCCATCCAAAAGATTCAAACTTTTCACCAATTGGAAAAACATTTTTCACATCTTCAACATGTCCATCAATTTGCAAATGGTTTTCATCAACAATCCCAATTACATTATCTAGTTTATGGTGTGCAGCTGTTAAAGCAGCTTCCCAAACCTGACCTTCTTGTAATTCACCATCACCCATTATGCAAAAAACTTTGTAATCTTTTTTATCTAATCTTGCATTTAATGCAGAACCACATGCTAAACTTAATCCTTGCCCTAAACTGCCAGTACTAAACTCTACACCTTTTAGTTTTTTCCAATCAGGATGTCCTTGATATGGGCTACCTAACTTTCTTAGTCTAACAACATCTTTAACATCATAATAACCAGAATATCCTAAGCTAACATATAATGCAGGTGCTTTATGTCCAGCACTCCATACTATCCTATCTCGATTGTCCCAATTAGAATTATCAGGATCATGCTTTGCAACTTTCAGATAAAGAACAGCACAAATATCCATAATTGATAATGTTCCCCCAGAATGTCCGCTCTTTGCTGCGCATAATGAAATTAAATTATAACCTCGCATCATACTAGCTGCTTGTTTTAGTTCTTCAGAATTATATTGTCTTATTATTTCCCCTGTTTTTGAATTTGTTAACATCTTATCACCTTTTATTAAATTATTACTAGATTTCGCAAGTTTTTACTCCTATATATAATTTATCATACAATGTATTACTTATAGTCATTTATTTATAAAGAAACTACTAAATAGGAGTAATATTTATAAATAAACTAGAGTTTCTTTATATATATAATACATTATATTAGGTGTGAATAATGGTGGATTTAGAATTAGTTATAGCAACAGGTAATTTTTCAAGAAATATGCTTAATTTAGGTATGGAAAAGTTTTCTAAAAAATTAGATTATACATATGAAATAAGTTTTGCTGCTGAAGAAAGTCTTGTAGAAGAAGCACCAACTAATGCAGTTGTTTACATGCATGGAGATAACATGCAAGATAATAAAAATTTAGAACTAATTCCAAGATTAGCTGATATGAGACCAGATCTAAGAATAATTATGAGATTAGAAAAAGGACTTGTTAGAAGACTCTTTAAATCTGATGAATCTTTTGATCTATATCAAAGATTAAAACAAGAACATAATAAAATGTTTGAAGATGGTTATGCTGAATTTGATGAAAAATTCCCTGATCCAACAGAAGATGATGATGATAATCAATTTATAAGATTTGATCCTAGTAAGTTTATTATTGGTTCTTTTAATAATCCAGTTCCTTTTTTTGCAAAAGAAAGTTTTTATAGAGATTTTGAAGGAAATAGTGAACCTAATTTTGATAATTATATGCAACAATGGTTTGCACAACCTAAATTAGATTTTGTTGTTGTTTATGATGAAGGTAAAAGAGGATATGAAGATGCAGTTGGACAAATGTTATTTGGAGAATTATCACAAGAATATGGATTTAGATATAATTTTGATTGGAAAACAGAAGATACATTTGCTAATCCCGATGAATTCCCAGAAGGTGCAATTGTTTTAACACATTCAAGTTATAATAAAGATAATAGAAATTTAGCAAGTATATGTAGTTTAGCAGAACAAAGACAAGATCTAAGATTTCTTATTAGAACAGAACCAGGTCAAAACGTTGGTGCAATGCAAAGCTTTTATAGAGAAATTATGACTGCAGATTTCTCTCCAACATCAAGAGCAGTTGCAATTGGTGATTCACCTGTTGCATTAACAGGCGCAAGAACAATGAATGATAAAAGTTATTTATCTTTCAAAGATTATGTTCAAGAATTAGTAGAGATGAGAAAATGAGTGATAAACCCAAATTAGACATAGTAATTGCTAATACATCATATATAAAAAATAGATTTGAAGATTTAATTGAGATGCATTTAGATGATGTTGCTGATGAAGTTGGTTTTGAATATAAATTAAAATTAGAAAAAGATTCTTATCTTCATCAAACTGAATTAATCCCACAAAATGCACTTGTAATGACACATCTTGGTGCATATTCAGATCTTATTAAGTATTTACCATTAAAAGTAGTTAGAGCTTGTTTAGATCCTGAAAAGGGAAACAGGTTAGATTTAAGATTTATACTAACAATAGATGGAAGTTATTTAAGTCGAAATTATTTTACAGAAGATTATGAAGATAAAGATGGTTTATTTGATTTTTTAAAATCAGTAAGTGAAAAAGAATTAGATCCTGCAAACAATGTTTCACCAATTTTTGAAAGAGATCCTTTTGAATTTTTTGATAGTCAAGAATTCAAAGATTACATGAAAAAGTATGTAGAGATGAGGCAAATAAATGAGTGTAACAATTGACATATTAGTTGTAAATAAAGATTATAATAGAGACATTCATCGTAATGCATTGAGAATCTTCCAGAGTGCTGGATTTTATGAAGGTTGTAGATTTACATTTCATGATGATTCTGATTTATTTGTACCTTCTCGTTGTTCAATTCCTGAAGGTGCAATTATTTATACACATGCTGGTTTTAATAATGGATTGATTGGATTAAGGACAGCAAAAACTTATGCAGATCATTCATCTGAAGATCATAGACAAGACTTAAGATTTATTATTGATATTGATTACTCTCTTACATCTGAAGAGGGTTTTATGAAAAGATGTAATGATAAAGAGCTATATACATTCTTGATGAGTTTTAATGATAATGAATTTACTCCAAGAAACCAAATATCTCCAAGACCTTCAAGTACTATGCCAGCTATACTCCCTGAAACAGATAGATATGGTAATAATTTCGTAGAATACATAAATGAACTAAAACAAATGAGGCAGACAAATGAAAGTACTAATACTTGATGATTATGCAAAACCAAGAGAAGATGCAAGAAAAGCATTAGAGGATATTTTAGATAATGTAGAGGTTACAGAGTTCTCAGATCCTAGAGAAGCATTAGAATCTTACAGAAGGGAGAATTATGATTTAGTTATAAGTGATATTTTAATGCCAGACATGAATGGGTTTGAGTTTGCTGCAGCAGCATTAAGACATAAAGTAACTCCAATAGTTATGCATACTGGTTCATGGAGCAAAGATTACATTACTCAATTTGTATTGAATGGAGCATCTGATAAAGTTCCTTTAAAAGTTGTTGGCAAGAAATATGTTCATGATAATTGCGAAGAATACAAAGCAGCATTAAAAGAAGGTATTGAAGGAGCAGTTGAAAAATCAAAAAAACTTAATAGTGGATTTTTAAGAACTATGGCTGGATTAGTTGGTTATAATATTGGATTAAAACTAGAAGGTTTAGATAAAATCAATGCAAAATTAGCTGAGAAAGATGATTATTTAGTTGATTATATCAAAGCAGTTTATTCTGAATTAATTAATAATGCAAACGAAGCAGCAAATAGATTAGATAATGAAAAGCTTAAACAAAGAATCCTAGAGATAGAATGGACTGATCCTGGAAAAGCAAGAAACACTTTAGAGTATATGCATCATTTTAGAGGTTATCCTTTGCCTGGGCTAAGTATGATTATGAATATGTTTCCAGAGGAAAGTGAAGCTTTTTCAGACCTTGAAAGCATACATGAAAAAATGCAAGATATTACATCTATTATTATGGACTATAGAGAAATGGGAATAGCAATACCTCATGAAAAAAGAAGATATAAAAAAAGATTAGCTAATCAAGATAGAGAACCTATTCCAATGGCAGATTTTCCTGTTAAATTGTTAGGAAGACAAAAATTTCATCAGTTTTTATGGGATGATCAATGGAAACAAAATTTACATATAATTTCTCCTGGAAATAATCCAGAACAACATGAAAAAGCAATTGAAGAAATGTTAGATATTTATGATTCATTAATATTAAGATCTATGTATAGAGGAGAAGATGGAAGTTTACCATTAGCTGGATTTTTTGATTCTATTGTTATCAAAAATATTGAAAATTATTTTTATGCTGTTGAGCAAATAAGAAAAATGGATAGCAAAGCTCTTGCAGAGTTATGTTTACATAGAGGATTACAAGAACCAGATGCAAAAAACATGTTTATTGCAGCTGAAGTTTATCATGAAACTTCTTTTCTTGGTGCAGTAATTGAACATCCTAATTTAGAAGGACTTTATTTAATTGAATTTGGTATAAGATCTTTAACTAAATCTAATAATTGGAGAAGCGCACAATCAATTTTGTATGATGCAAACAATGATGTTGTCATAAAAAATGGATTACTCCCAGGGGTGCCTTTTGATCCTATTGAGTTATCAAAAAGTGTTGTTGACTCATCTAGAAAATACTTAGAAATAGTAGGTTCAAATCAAAATGTTGCATCTCAGGTTGAATTTGGTTTTGATTTTGATAGTAGAAGTATTGTAAGAGATGAAGTAGCAAAGGATGGTGTTAATACTAGCATTTCTCCAGATAGTTATCATGTTAATGTTTTCCAATCTAGAGATTTCAAACAAAGATCACCTGTTAAAGATTATAAAATAAAAGAACCACAAGATGCTTCATTAGTTATTGGAACATCTGAAGGTATTGATTGTGTTGTTATTGACACAATTGATCCAATTGAATATGGAGTAATTGCTGAAAAAGTAAGAGCACATGGTTATGGGATTGCTTATGTATCAAGACCAAGAGAAGATGAAGGTGAAACACCAACAAAATACCAAGATATTAATGTTGCTTCATTTGTTCCTGATATTGATGTTTTAATAACAGGAAAAGGATTAAAAGTAATGGCTCATGCTTATTTCAATGCAATGGTCAATGCTAAAAACACAGTTTTATTAGAACCTGGGCAATTAGATAAATTTGGATTTGAATCAGGAGATATTGTTAATTATTCATCTAATGGAGTAAGATGCAGTTTTAAGAAAAAAGATGGCTCTGAACAGGTTATGTATAAGATTAGAGCTGCCCTTAACAAATAAATTTATATATATCTCTATTCCTTACAACCTTAAGAGGTAATAAAAATGAAATATTTAGATGATATATGGGCTTTAATTCAATTGAAAGATATTGCATATAAGAAATTAGCTAATGATAGTGATGCATTAAGGAGACTTATCAAGTATTTTATAGTTGTATCATATATTTTAGTTACTATTTTAGGATTAGTTGTTTCAGTTATTGTAAGTATTTTTTTCTTGGCAACAGGTAAATCAATTTTAGTGGTTTTACTTACAGCATTATTAGTAATATTAATTTTACCATGGTTTGGTTTATTAATAAATATTTTCTTTGCCTGGCTTAATCATATTGTAGCTGTTTTGTTAGGTGGAAAAGCAAGATCATTTTGGGATTTTTACAAAGTGTATCAATATCCAAGACCTGCAGTTATGGTTGTTTCAATAATACCAATTGTAAATATGATTGCTCAAGTATATGCAATATGGGACTTTGCAGTATTATACAAGTGTTTATTGAACATCCATAAGCTTGAAAAGAAAACTGCAATCTGGTTCATTGCAATCAAAGCAGGATTATCATTAATTGTTGGTATTGGCTTTATAATTGCATATTTTGCTTTTGTTTTATCTTTTTCTTCTTTATCTTAATTTTAAAAAATAATAAATTAGCTAGGCGAGAAAAAACAACTTGGCCAGACGAAGCTGAATCCAACAACATGGCTGGATGAGCCGAAGGCGAATAGGATATTTGCGTAGCAAATGTCCGTCCATGCCTATGTTGTTGTTGGATTCTGTATTAAAATATTAAGAATAAAAAACTCATGAGAAACATGTCCTCCGGACCTAGTTTAAAAAAAAGAAAAAGAAAAAATTAAACAAATGTCATGCCTAATCCAACAATCACTGCAATAACCCCAATGATTATTCCTAATATAAAGCCAACTACTAGCATAAATCCAAACCATACTACTCCTACTAATAATCCTTCTTTCCATTCTAAATGATAAATGTACTTAGGCAATATTAAATACAATGCTATTGATATAAAAAATCCTAATACACCAATTACTCCTATTACAATTAAACTACCTGCAAAAGCACCAATTAGTTTTAGAACAAAACCAACTCCAGCTACAATCAATGCTGGTAATAACGCATTTTTATAACTAACATCAACCTTAAAGATTTTTGCAGCAAAAAACAATGCTAATGCACTTAAAGGTACTGTAATAATAAATGTTATTAAAGATATAAGAATACTACTCATTACTGGACTAACCATTTTTCCACCTCATTTACTTATTCTAATTCTAGATATTCTTTGACCAATTTTTTCTTCTATCTTGATCTTGAAACTATTATGTGATACTTTATCACCTAAAACTGGGATTCTACCTAATTTATGAAGAATAAAACCTCCTAAGGTATCATATTCTCCTCTAACAGGAATCCTTAATTTGATCTTCTTGTTCACCTCCTCAACTTCGGTTTTACCTTTAACAATCCAAATATTTTTACCTGCTGTTTTTTTAATATTAGGAACAGACTGATCTGTTTCATCAATGATTTCTCCAACTATTTCCTCTAGAACGTCCTCTAATGTTACTAAACCATTAACAACACCATGTTCATCAACCATTATAGCAAGATGTCCTTTTCTTTTTTGGAATTCATGTAATAGTTTACTAACTTTAATTGTATCTGGAACAAAGAATGGATCATTCATATACTTAGATATAGGTTTATTCTTATCTTTACTATGTAAATGTGTAATAATATCTTTAACATGTACAATTCCCACAATATGATCAGTATCTTTTTTAAATATTGGAAGTCTAGAATGACCTTTTTCTAACATTAATTTAATTACATTTTTTACTTGTTCTTTTGCTTCTACTGCAACCATATCTGTTTTAGGAGTTCCAATTGTGTATGCATCTAACTCATCAAATTTGAATATGTTTTTAATTAATTTTTTTTCAATTTGTTTAATAGAACCTTGTTTTTCAGCTGTATCTACTATGTTAATAATCTCAGCCTCTGTAATGTGTTGTTTTTTAGCTTTAATTCCAATAGCTCTTGTAAAATGTTTAGTAAATCCTTCAATAACAAAAACTATTGGCTTAAGAATTACACCTATATACCAAATAATTGGAGCAGCTATTTGAGCAAACTTTTCATTATTGTGTACAGCAATTGTTTTTGGTGTGATTTCTCCAAATATTAAGATAAAGAAAGTCATTATTCCAGTTGCAATTGCTACAGCATAACTATCAAATAAATTAATTACAACAGCAGTTGCAAAAGCAGATGCTCCAATGTTTACTACATTATTACCAATTAAAATAATAGTAAGCATTTTTGAGGGATTATCTGTTAGTTTTTTTACAAATTTACTTCCTGCTTTTTTTTGCTCAACCATATGCTTAACTTTATACTTAGTTAAACTTATCAAAGCTACTTCAGCTCCAGAAAAGAATCCAGATAATCCTAATAATATTAATAAAATAAATATTTCAATACTTAATGCCATTTATATCCTCTTTTTTTTAATATATCTATATTATTAATATAATCATTTAAAAAGATTACGGAGAATTATAAAGAAAACAAAGGGAAAAAACAAAGATTACATTGTAATTACATAATTTACAAAGTAGTAATTGGCCTTGCTTGTAAAATATAAAACTTACCTTTATACATTGCCCATTCAACATCCATGGGCTTATCATAATGCTCTTCTATCTTCTTTCCAATTTCTGCTAGTTCTATTATCTGTTCATCTGGAAGCAATTGTTCAGTTCCATTTTCAACATCTTTCTTAACATTACCACCATTTTCATCTCTAAACAAGCCCCAAGTTTTATCTGCAATATGTTTTTGACCTATTACACCTTTTTTAGAAATAAAATATGAATCTGGTGTAACTTCTCCACCAACAACTGTTTCTCCTAATCCATAATTACCTTCAATTAAGATTTCATCATAGTTTTTTGTAACTGGATTAACAGTAAACATAACTCCTGCTTTTTCACTATCAATCATTGCCTGAACAACAACTGAAATTAAAACTTCCTCATGTTTGAAATTATTAATTATTCTATAATAAATTGCTCTTTCTGTAAATAATGATGCCCAACATTCTTTAACAGCTTTCAAAACTTCTTTATCGCCCTTTACATTCAAAAAAGTTGCTTGTTGCCCTGCAAAACTTGCTTCTGGAAGATCTTCAGCAGTTGCACTTGATCTAACAGCAACAAAATCTGTTCCTTCTAATTTAACAAGTTCATGATAACTTTTCAAAATATCTTGCTTTAATTCTTCACCCATTTCTAAAGCTAATATATATTTTTCAATTTCTTTTGAAGCTTTTTCTAATTGTTTTGGATCTTCAACATCTATTTTCAATAATTCCATTAATTTATCTTGAATTTCCTCAACTTCTTTCTCATAAGCTTGAGCAGAAACACAAAAACCATCTGGAATTGGAAATTTGTTGTGCATTTCCCCTAAAGAAGCTCCTTTCCCACCAACAATACCAACATCATTTTTATTAACATCCTTAAACCATAATATTGCTTCTGGTTTTTTTAATATCTCTTGTTCTGTTACTTCTCTTAAATCTTCTTTTTTATCTTCAACCTGTGTTTTGACTAAATCTTTCTCTTGCTCTAATAATAAATCATATTCCATTCTAGAAATTGATTTAACATAACCTTCGCTAAGATTTAATTCTACAAATTCTTCATCTTGAAATGTACTTGTTGCAGTTTTTGTATCAATAATACATGGTAACCCATGTTCTCTGCTTAATAAAACAGCATGGCTTGTATCTCCACCTAAATCTGTAACAATAGCTTTTGCTTTTTTTAATATTCCAACATAATCAGGAGTGATTTTAGGAGCTACTACAACATCTCCAAATTCCACTTTAGTAATTTCATCTTTGTTATTTACAATTCTAACAACAGCACCAATACTTGGCAATTGTTCTGCTCCTTCAGAAGCAACTTTCCCTATTAATTGTTTTTCAGTCATTTTATTGATAGTAATGGATGATTATTTATATATTTAATTATTAAGTTATGGGTTTTGGGTAGTGAGTAATGAGTTAGTTATGGGTAAATTAGTTATGAGATTTTGTCATGAGCTAAATAGTTTTGAGAAAGCACAGCGATACTCATAACTATTTACTGATTACCCACCCAGAACTCAAGACTCATTACTCAAAACTATTCACTATTTCTTATCTACAACTTTAACAATTCCATGATTTGCATTTACATCAACATACTGTCCATCATTCAATACTTTTGTTGCTACTTTTGTACCAATTACACATGGTTTGCCTAACTCTCTGCTTACAATTGCTGCATGACAAGTAATTCCACCTTCGTCTGTTACAATTGCAGCTGCTTTTCGCATTGCTGGAACAAATTCAGGTCTTGTCATTGCTGCAACTAATATTTTTCCTTCTTTAAATTTCTCAATATCTTCTTTTGTTTTACAGATATGCACTACACCACTTATTTTACCAGGACTTGCACAAGTTCCATGTAAATCATTATGCTCAAGAATTGTTTCATTGTAAATTTTCATGAATTCATCAAATTCATCTCCAACTATAATTTTAGTTTTGATTGAAACATCTTTACCTTCTCCTTGTTTTTCATAATAAATAATATACTTATCCATTCTTTTTTTAGCATCTTCTTTATATTTTTCATTAAAATTTTCAAGTAATTCTTCTGTAATGTCAAATGCATCATATCTCTTTAACATATCTAAAGGGATATCATAAAGTTTAGCTAGAACATCCAACATCATACCAACATAATAAACACCGCTTAAGATAAACTTTTTCCTGTCATCCTGCCAATGTAAAGTATCAACTGATAATTTGATTAGACTTTTTATTTCATCATTGAATTGATATTCACCAATAATTTCAGCTCTTTTTTTGTTATTTCTTGAATAAGAATTTTTTTCGTCTTCAATTTTCTTATTAATGTCACTATTTTCTTGTATTAATCTTTTAATCTCTTCTAAATAATCTGTTTCTGTCAAAGACTGAACATGATAATAATTTAATTGGTTGTAGAAAAACTTTTTTGCATGTTTAGTTAATTTTTGTTTAATTTCCTGATTTATATTACCTAATTCAGCAAAAATTTGATCAACATTGATATTATTACGATTAAATAGTTCTAATGTTTTTTCATTTTCTAAAACTTCTTTTGTTATCTCTAATATTTCTAAATGCTCATCATTGATAAAAGAAGCTTTTGAAGGCTGCATTAGATCATTAAAGATTGCTCTAAACATCTTGTCATGTCTATCCATGGATAAAGCTTTTTCCAACTTTTTCTTTAACATTGGCTCAAGTACAAAAGAAATCCCTTCAATCACATGACCAACATCAACTGATTTATGATAAGCTTCCCAAGCTTTCTTATACAACTCTAAAGCTTGTTTTTTATTTAGCTTGTCTAAACCATTTTTCTTCCCAAGTTCAATCTCTTTCCACAATTCTTTTGCTTCTGCATTTAATTTATCATCTTTTTCTCTTACTTCATTTAGATAATTATTATTTTCAAGAAATCTTTTCAAAAACTCAGTTCCAATATTTTCAAAATCATTTTCTAAATAATGATATTCTAAGTAATCTTTTTTAAAAATAAATAATTTTTTAGTATAACCATAACCAAGATATTTATTACATCCAACAATACCAGATTCAGAAGCATGACTTATAAAATTAGCACAACTATTAAATCCTTGTATATACCATTTATGTGCAATTATTTTTTTAAATTGTTGTGTTTTTTCTTTATCCATCATTACCTACCCTTTAAAGGTTTGGATGGTTTGGAGTTTGGAAGGTTTAGAAGGTTTTTTACCTTCCAAACATTCCATACCCTCCTAACCCCCCTAACTCTTATTCTAATATCTTAACTAAACCATGATTAGCATTAACCTCTACCAACATACCATCTTTCAATACTTTTGTTGCATGTTTTGTTCCAATTATACATGGCTTGTTCATTTCTCTGCTTACAATTGCTGCATGACAAGTTAACCCACCTTCATCTGTAATAAATGCTGCTGCTTTTTTCATTGCTGGTATAAACTCAGGCCTTGTCATTGATGTAACTAATATATCTCCATCTTCAATCTTTGATAACTCCTCTGGTCTTAAGCAAACTTTTACTTTTCCAATTACTCTACCAACAGATGCACACATTCCATTAATTTCTTTGATTTCTTCTTTAGTTTTTAGTTTTTTCATCTCATCAAAAAACTGCTTATATTCTTTTCCAGTTAATATAATCATATCATTATCAATATAAATAAAAACACTTGCTTTTCTTCTTTCCTCAAGCATTTTTACTAATTCTGATTTTTCCATCTCCTCTAATAATCCAAGTTCTTGTGTCAATAAATATTTCAAAAGCTCTTGTTTAATATCAACTCTTTCTGACAATTCATTAACAAATTGTTGTAAAGCAAGAACACCTTTTAGTACATACACTTTTCTGACATCCTGCCAGTATGCAAAGAATTCAATAGTTTCAATTAATTCAAGAAGCTCTTGACTTAAATTAAGTTTCTCTAGCAAATCATTTTTATCCTTCTTCATCTTTTCTAATTTTTCTTCTGATGTGAAAACAATTTTTTCTTTTTTCTCAATATAATTCATTAGTTCAGCAACTAAATCTTTTTTATTGAAATATTCTCCACCAACCCATGTTGTTTTTATCCAATAGAATTCTTTTGCATGTTCTCTTATTAAATCATATATCCCTGGATATTTTTCAAGCTCTTTTAGTATTTCTTTTGCATCTTCTGTTTTTATTTCTTTTTTTCCATTATTCTTAAATAATTGCAAAACTTCTTTATTTTCTCTTATCTTTCCAAGAATTATTGATAAACTATTATTTATTTCCACGATAAAAGGCATTTCTACTGGCTGTGTTAGCAAAGTAAAATATTCATTAAACTTTTCCTGCATGCCTTTTTTTTCCAATTCTTTTGTAAGCAGATCTTTTAATTGAACATCAGTTGTCATTGCAATACATTCAATCATATGTGAAGCATTGAACGCATCACAAAATGTTATGAAAAATTTATGATATTCTTTAAGAAACTCTTTCATTTCAAGATTTTTGATTTTTGGAAGCATATGTTTAATGTAATCAAGCATTTCTTCTGCATTATCTTCACTAACTTCCCATAAAAATTGGTTGTAAGAATTATTTATACTTTTATTTTCTTTTTTAATGCCTGATTTTATATCTTTATCCCTAGCTTTCCTAAATCTTTTAAAAAACTCATCTGTACATTTATGCAGGTCTTCCCTACTATAATGCATATTAATAAAATCATTTTCATAAGGCATTATAAATTTAGTATAACTATAGCCAAGAACTCTTTTCATTCCTGCAATACCACAAACAGGCCCACCATGTATAAAACAAGGTGCAGCATTAATACCTTGAATATCCCACCTTTCTTTCATTAATGGTTTGAATCTGTCTATATTATTTTTTATTTTGAACATTTTGTTTCTCCTTATTAGTTATTTCTCTTTATTATATAAGAAATCATTATATATTTATATATTTAATTACTAATTACTAGTTTTTTATCAGCAAATTTCCTGATTTTCCAACCTGTGTAAACAACCTGAACATTTCCTTTCAATCCCAACAATTTCAAATCATCATAATCATCAATAAACAAGCCAACATTTTTGGCATTGATTTTTTTCATAACTTTTTCTGCAATGTCTAATTTATCAAAACCATTTTTAATTAATAATTCTTTATCAACAATTATTCCTTCTTTGCCATAATAAAAAACATTAGAATATAATTCATCAATACCTAAAACTTTAGTAATTGGATCATTTATTTTAAGAGAATTTTTAATTAATTTATCTTTTTCATTTACTAAATTAAAACTCTGAGTAATTGCAACAACATAAGCAGTTGGATTTTCCTTTCTAACTACATCCAAAAGCTTCAATGTTTTCTTAAATAACTTTTCCTTAATCCTATTTTCAGAAATTTCATAATCTTTTGCATTAATTCCTAATCTAACAATTCCTTCTCCCCAGATATTAATTAATTTTTTATTACTTTCAAACTTTTCATTTCTAAATTTATTCTTAACCTCACGAAAACATTTAGCAAGATACAATTTTAATCCTAAAATACTTAATCTAAATAATTTCAAACAAAAGAAATTTCCTAAATATTGCCAAAACAACTTATAGCCAACACTAACAGTTCTATGCGGTAAAAAAGTGTCATCAATATCAATTATTATTAAATCAAATTTCATTTTTCTCTATTCGAGTAAGACAACAACTGAGATTTACCTTTCAAATGGAATATGCTTCATTCCTCTTGGATCTCTTACTGCTCTCTTACCTTGATCTTCAAAATATTTATGTAAATGTGCAAAAATCTGATTCATATCTTTTTGTCCACCTGAGGTTCCAAAATGACCGGAATTTTTATCCTTAATAACAAAATGCTTATCTGCATGAGGATAAGCAGTTCCTTTTGGAATTGCTAAGTCATCACGATCACCTGCAACAACAAATACAGGAACATGTGGTTCTCTTTTGGCCATTTGGATTGCATTTTTTCTTGCAACTGATGATTTTTTTACATCATCATGTTTAACATCAACAACCGCTCCCAATAGTCTTTGACTAAGATTTTCAAATTTCAAACCAAATGGAACAGGAGCTCTTGCTTGTACATGTTTAATTCCTACTTTCCTTATTCTTTCATCACCAGCCATAAATATTCCTGCATCTCCACCACTACTATGGCCTGAGAAGTGATCATTTCTGTTTGCAGGATTCTTAATCTTAGCATCTTTATGGAATTTCTTAATTTGTTTAAAGCCTTCTTCAGAAACTTCTTCTCTTGGCTTTGTATGGTCAGCATGTAAATGAAAAACAAGATATCCTTCTCTCTCTAATTCTTCCCCTAATCTCCATTGCGAACCTTCATTTTGAGAAACACCATGCATCAAATAAATAACTTTTTTATTACTATCTGGATTATGTTGAAAATGTTTTTCTGTATTTTTATTTTGTCTTTTTGCTTTGAAATAACCAATTGTATTATCATATGCATTCTTTGCAATATTCCATGAATTATGCTTAACTAAGTTTACAATCTTCTCTCTCATAGGTTTAATATCAGGCATTCTGTCCCTATATTGTTGAACCATATCCTCCATTCTGTTAAATTCTTCCATAACTAAATCATCATTTGATCCTTGTCGGCTCCCTTCTTTATATAACCCAAGAACTTTCTTTTTCTTAACAGGTTTATAAGCATCTGTTGCACATTTTCTAAAATAAGTTACACTTTTTCCAGAATCATCTTGAATTGTATATTCCCCTTCACCAGCTTCTTCAATTTTTTTATTAAGATGATCCATCTTTTCTGCAAAGTCACCTTCTTTATATTTTGATCTAGTCCTCATTCTTTCATCTTCACTCATCTTAATTTTTGCTTCTTTGAAGACATCATATTCTCTAGATTTCGCACTTGCATCTTTTCCATTAGCATTGCCATTACCATTACTATGTTTCTTATCGTAATCAGCCTTTGCTTGATTCATTTCCTTAATTTCATCCCTAGACATTCCAGTTCTAGTTCTCCTCCCACCATATTTCTTAGCAGAACTCTTACCAGAATTATAATCTTTTTTAGAGCTATATTTCTTAGAACTATATTTCTTGCCACCTGACTTTGATTTAGGGGCATTCTTTACTTTGTAATCTATTGACATTGTTCCTCTTTTTTTTAATTTCTTATTCTTAATATTATTTTTTCACTTCTTCTACTTTTTCAGGTTCTTTTTCTTCTTCAGCTTCTTCCTTTACTTCTTCTTCAAGTTCTTTTTCTTCTTCCTCAGGTTCTTTTTCTGATTCTTCAGGTTCTTTTTCTTCTTCAGGTTCTTCAGATTGTTCAGCAACTGGTTCTTCCTTTACTTCTTCAGGTTCTTTTTCTTCTTCAGGTTCTTCTTTTACTTTTTCAGATTCTTCCTTTACTTTTTTTGATTCTTCTGCTTCTCCCTTAATCTCTACTTTTTTAACAAATTTAGTTGGAATACCACCCCAAACTTCATTTGGAGGAATTACACGTTGTGCCATACTATGTGGTTCAATAACTGCATTTTCCCCAATCTGTGCACTTGTTCTAACAAATACATGATGTTTAAGATGTGCACCTTTTTTAATTACAGTTTTGCCAAAAATAGTTTGTGTTGTTGTATATTCATGTCCATCAATGTAAACATGTTTATCTAACCTTACATTATCTTCTAAAGTAATTGAATGAGTCATTAAATGATCTAACACACAACCTGAACCAATGTAAACATTTTTCCCTATCTTTGCACCAGCTAATCTAAAACATAATTTTCTTAAAAAAGATGTTGGTATGATTCTTGCTAATTCCACCCAAACACCACTCCAGTAAATTAAAAATATGTTTCTAGATCTCCACCAATCACTTCCTGCTGTTAATCTATTTCCATCATAATGAATTTTTAGATATGTTGCTTCAGAATCCTTCCAAAATGCTTTTAATTTTTTTCTAAATTCTTTGTAATAGTTAGGATTATTTTTTGAAGGTACGAAAAACTTTTGAATTGTTTTATCATCTAATTTTGCCATTAGTTTTGCAGGTTTTCCTGACCAAAGCTCTCCAGAAGGTATTATACCCTTTAAACTAGAATATAAGTTTAGCATTGACTTATCACTCATTTTAGAGCCAGGATGCATTTCTGCTAAACCAGCCATCATAACTCTTTCTGCTAAAACATTTTTACCAATTGTTAATTTATCGTTACCTATTTCGTGAGTAATCATGTTAGATTCCCCACCAATCAAAGCCCCTTTTCCAATTATAATTAATTCTGGAAAATATGTATCAAATGTAATATCATGAGGAATGCATACATCATGTCCAACCTTCATTCCTGTGGTTCTCATTAACCAATTTTTAAAATGACATGGTACAATTTTTTTTTGTAAATTTAATACAAATTGATTCCATAGTAATCTAAAAATATTTTTGTCATGAAATTCCCTTAAATCCTCTAAATCCAAGGTAATCTTCATCTTACTTTCATCTTTTAGAAGTTCTTTAACTGCATCTCTTATTTGTTTTTTTTGACTTATTTTAGTCACCCCACATTATGTTAATCCATATAATTATATCTATCTTTAATATAAATAACACTTTAATAGATAGATTCTATCTTTAATAATATATAAGTGTTTTTATTGTGTGTGGACATAAATGAAAGTAGAAAGTGAGATATTTGAAGTAAGATTTATATACATCTTAGATTTAACAATCAACATGGACATACACTTTGTAACTAAAAACAAACATAAAGTAGAGGAAGCACAAATAGCATTAGCTGGTTCTGAAATTAAAATACATTTGTTAGAAGCTAACAAAGAAGAACCAAGTGATTGGAAATTAGAAAAAGTCGCATATGTTAATGCAAAGAAAATTGCAAATGAAACTAAAAAAGTTGTAATTGTTGAAGACACTGGTGTATTTTTTGAAGCATTTGATAATTTCCCAGGAAACAAACCAAAAAGATATTTTGAACAGTTGGGATATAAAGGTTTATTAGCAATGTTTTTCGAATCAAAAGTTTTAGAGAATGGAAATGAAGAAAAAAAAGAAATAACAAACAGAAAAGCATATTTTAGAACAATTATTGGTTATTGTGAACCTGGAAAAGAACCAATGTTATTTTCTGGAGAATTAGATGGAACTATTTCTAAAGAAGTGAAAGGAATGGATGCAAATGTTTTACCTTATGAACGAATATTTATTTGTAATGAGAAAAAAGATGGTGAAAATGAAGATACAACTCATTATTTATATGAATATACACGAGAAGAAAAAGGTAAATTTAGTCACAGAGCAAAAGCATTCAGAAAGTTAAAAGAATATTTGTTGAGTAAATAAAATATTATTTCTTTAATTTTACATTTAAACTTAATCATATCTAATTTACACATAAAACAGTACAAAATAGAAAGATATATATACTAGTTGGAACATATGTTCCATTATAGGCATTAAATTGGACCAACAAGGTGGAATATTGGTAAAAAAAAAGCAAATTGTAAATTTAGATGACAAAGATATCAAGATTCTAGAAGAATTAAAGGCAAATTCTGATTACACCACACGTCAAATAGCCAAAAAAACCTTGCTGCCTGTAACAACTGTTCATAACCGAGTGCAAAAGCTTAAGCGGGAAGGGGTCATAAAACACTACACAATTGAGGTAGATAATACCTTGCTAGGCAAGAACATCTCCGCATATATACTTGTGAGTGCAGATCTCAAATACCTAAAAGAAAAGCACAAAAGTCAGTATGATCTTGCTAAAGAGATAAAAAAGCTGAATTGTACTGAAAAAGTGGACATTGTTACTGGTGGCACTGATTTAATTGTTTTCTTAAGAGTTGCTAATATTCAAGAGTTAGATGAAATATTATTAAGTAAAATGCAATTAATAGATGGTGTTGCTAATTCTAGAACATTAGTTGTATTGAATGAAGGGTAATTTTATTTTTACTAGGTTCGGAGGACATGCTTCTAAGGAATTTTCTTTTTTTAATTATAATTTAAAATGTTTGATTTTGTTTTTTCATTAAAAGAATCTTCACGAACAAAATCATCCCCCAATAACCCCCACCACCCACCCTAAAATAATTCACATATGGAAAATCCCAACAACAAACTTTATAACTATCAAAATCTATCAAACATAAATGATAACAAAATCAGCTTTAGCAATACAATTAAGCAAATTAAATGTTTTCACAAAAGCTAAAGTTAGATTAGAACAATATCCAACTGATTCTGAAATTGCTGCAACAATGTTATGGGATGCTTATATGCAAGGCCATATAGAAGATAAGATTCTTGCAGATCTAGGAAGTGGAACAGGTATTTTAGGTATTGGTGCAATTTTATTAGGAGCAAAACATGTTTATTTTGTTGATGCTGATAGAGAAGTATTAGATATATTAAGAGAAAATATCGCAAGACTAGAAATCCCAGTTAAAAAATATAAAGTTCTTAATAAAAAAATTAGTGAAATTAATATACCTTATTATGTGCAAATAAAAGCAGATGTTGTTATTCAAAATCCACCATTTGGTACAAAAGAAAAACATATTGATAAACAATTCTTAGAAAAAGCATTCACTATCGCTCCTGTTGTTTATTCTTTGCATAAATTAACATCAGATAAATTTATCACTGCTGTTGCAAGAGATAATGGATTCAAAGAAGAACTAATTAATAAATTTGAATTCCCAATAAAAGCTTCAATGAAACATCACAAGAAAAAGGTAGAGAAAGTTAAAGTTGGCTGCTGGAGATTGATGAAGTAATTTCTATTCATAAAATAAAAAACATTTATATAAACTAGAGACATACTTCTATATATGAATAAAGAGATTAAGGGAGATTGGAAAGTAGGATTAGTTGAGCATTGGAGATATTACCTACCACCAGTAAGACCATGCCCTTCTGATTTAGAATTTATCAAAAAGAAAATTTTAGAAAAAATTGAAGAATATAATGGAGATAAATCAAAAATAAAACTTCTAATTCTTGGATCAACATCTGAATATAGAAATTTATGTGGGGAGTTAGGCATTAAATGTTATTGTTTTGATTTTTCAAAACCGAATTTTGATTATTTAGCAGAAGAAGTTAAAAACAAATCAAAAGAAGTTTGTATTGAAGGTAATTGGTTAGATGGCATTCCTAAATCCCTTAAAAAGATTAAAGAAAATGAAAAGTTTGATTTCATCCTAGGGGATTGTGTATTTAACATCACTATAATCAAAAACCATAAAAAATTAGTAAATACGATATTTAAATTATTAAAAAAAGAGGGGTCATTAATACCAAGAACATTCTTCAAAGAGAAAAAAGAAAAAATAACATATGAAGAAATGATTGAAAAGTATAGAAAACAAGGAAGCAAAAAACCAATATTTACATGGCTAGCTAAGGATTTATATTTAGGAGCATTTAAAGAAGGCCAAGAATTCATACTTGTTAAACAGATATGGGAAAACTTAGTTAAATTACATGAAAAAGAATTAATTAGTGATGATGAATTAGAAGAATTAAGTAAATTATCATTTGAAGATAGGGATTTTGAGTTTTGTATACCTGTAAAAGATGAAGTTGATGCATTTTTTAAAGAAAAGTTTATAATAAAAGAAGTATTTCTTACTCCTGAACAATACTGTTGTAATAAATTATGTTTACATGTTTTGAAAAAAAGAATCAAATAATTAATAATTAAAAAGGCTATTAATAATGGAAGAAAACAAAGGCGATTGGAATGATGAATTTGTTCATCACTGGAAATATTATAGAGGTCATGCTAGAGCATCACCTTCTGATTTAGAGTTTATCAAAAAGAAAGTTTTAGAAAAGATTGAAAAATATAATGGAGACAAATCAAAAGTTAAATTTCTAGTTTTAGGATCAACCCCTGAATACAGAAATTTATGTGGAGAGCTTGGCATTACCTGTTATTGTTTTGATTTTAAAAAATATAATTTTGATTATTTAGCAGAAGAAGTAAAAAACAAGCCTAAAGAGATATTCACACAGGGAAACTGGTTAGAATCAATCCCTGCTGAACTAGCAAATGAAAAATTTGATATTATCCTAGGAGATTGTATACCTAATATAATTATGCCAGAAGATTTCCAAAAATTATTTGAGAATGTGTTTAAATTATTAAAACAAGATGGTTTTTTCATGCCTAGAACCTATATTAAAGAGAAAAATGAGAAATTAACATCAGAAGAAGCAATTAAAAAATATAGAGAAGAAGGAAGTAAAAAACCAGTTTATACTTGGGTAGGTAGAGAATTATATGTTTCATCATATAAAGAAGGCAAAGATAGAATTATACTTAAAGAAATATGGGATGAGATAATTAGATTACATGAAAATAATTTATTGACAAAAGATGAAGTTGATGAATTAAATCAAATGTCTTACAAAAATAGAAATCTTTTTTTCAGTATGCCAATAAGAGAAGAATTTGACGAATCAATAAAAAAAGTATTTGATATCAAAGAAATATTCTTTGCAACTGAACCATATTCTAAAAAATTATATCCATTACATGTTTGTATTAAAAAAAAATAAGTTATTTATTCTTCACAAACAAATGATTATAAACAAACCCAATAACTTCTAAATCATACAACATTCCAAAAAACATAAATACTCTACTACATATTCCACTTATATGAAGAATAAATCATTTATCAAAGAAATTAATTTTAACAAATATGTATCTGTATACAAGAAACATCTTACTCCTTTTCCTGTTTTATTAGTTGTGCCTGCTTATTCTATCTTTTTCAGTAAACATTTAGGTTTTAAATTGAAAAAGCTGTTTATTAAGAATGATAATGGTATGTGGCATGCATATGTTGAATTAGACAATTGGAATAAAAGCCATAATATTATGTTTAAATTATATGAAAAAGATCCAAAAATAATGGATAAATACTTATCTAAATTTAAAATAGAAGCTAAGAAATACTTAAAATTCACAAACACTTTAACAACAACAAATTTATCTAAACTTTCTGATAAAGAACTTCTTAAACTATATCAAAGATATTCTAATGGTTATGTTAAAAGCTTTGTTTATGGAGAGTGTCCAGCTGAAACATTAAGATTGTTATTAGAAAAAGAATTAAAACCAAAATTAATGCAAATTGTAAAAAACAAGAATGAACTAAATAAAATATTTAGCATGCTTTTAATCCCTTCTACACCATCTTTTACAGCAATTGAAGAAATTGAATTATTAAAGATTGCAATACTTGCAAAGAAAAAAGGAAAAATAAGTAATAAATTAAAAACCCACCTTCATAATTACAAATGGATACCTGTTGATTATAATTATGAACCTTGGAAGTTAAAAGATATAACATCAAGATTAAAAGAAATAATGAAAGATAAATTTTCTCCAGAAAAAAAGATTACAGATACTAATAATTACATGAAAAGTATTAAAACCAAACAAAAGATGATTATTTCTAAGTATAAGATTCCTAAAAATATAGTAAAGGATTGTATTACAGCACAGAAATGTATGATTTTGATGGACATGAAAAAAGAAGTTTATACAAAAGCACATTATCATGTTCAGTTTTTAATTAAGGAAATTAGCAAAAGATTAGGATTAACAATGACTCAGACAAATTACCTAACTCCTGATGAAATCAAACTTGTTTTAAATGGGACTGAAACCTCCAAAAATAACTTTAGAAAGAAATATTCTAAGAAATTAATAAATAGTAGATATAAACAATCAATTTATTGTGGTGATGGAATAAAAGTTGATTTCTTAAACAAGAAAGAGGAAAAAGAAGTAAGAAAGCATTTGGATAAAAAATTAGAACAAAAAAAAGAATTAAATGGAATATGTGGTAATCCTGGAAAGGTTAAAGCAAAAGCAAGAATCATATTAAATACTAAAGAATTTAAGAAAATGAAAAAAGGTGAAGTATTAATAACTCCATATACAACACCTGAGTTTCTTCCAGTGATGAAAAAAGCATCTGCTATTGTAACAGATATGGGGGGAGTTACATCACATTCGTCAATTGTTGCTCGTGAATTAAATATTCCTTGTGTTGTTGGCACAAAACATGCAACAAAATTAATAAAGGATAATGATTTATTAGAAATAAATGCGATTGAAGGTAAAGTTAAAATTAAAAAAAGGTGATAATATGGTAAAAAAATTATTTTGTTTAATAATAATATTAATGTTATCTACATTTGTTTTTGCAGATATTGATATAAGTGATATCCAAGATTATCAGCAAATGTCAAAACAAGAAATAAACCAATTCATAAAACAAAACTTAGATGAGGTTGATCTTAGTCAAGCACCAGGTGTTCTTAAATTTGTTTTAGGCAAACCTAAAATAAATACAGTTATTGAGATGAATAATGATGAAATTTACACATTTGGTTTCTTAGTAGCAGATGATGAAATAACTGATTTTATTGAAGAAGGACATGAAGAACCAAATTATACAGTTACAATAACTGAAAATACATTAATTTGGATAGCTAATTCAGAAGATCCTAATCAAGCAGCAACAGATGCATACAAAGAAGGTTATATTGTTGTAACTGCCCATAGCATTGTTAATAAAGTAAAATTAGGTGTTGTTGGAAAATTGTTTAAGTGGTTTGGTTAATTATTTTTAATTTTTCTTTCTCATAACATATAACCAATAAAAACATTCTTCTGCTTTCCCAGCACCAAAAGGAATTGTCTCAACAATCTCTAAACTCTTTGTTATATGTGCTTCTATTCTATCATTTGGTAATAATACTGCACTAAAGTTATCTACATGAATAGAAAATCTATCAAACTTCTCTGAAGATATTTCACCAGATTCAATAAATGGTTTAATATCATGTTCAAGTGTTCCAACATTTCCAAATTGATCTTTATTTTTATGTGCAGCTGTTGCTAAATAATAATATGCTTTATTTTTGTAGTCATCAACCTCTTCATCAGTTGCATTTTTTAGAAATTCAACAAATTCTTCCATAGTAATAGATGTATTTTTATGATTTCCTTCAATTAATTGAATACTAAATCCATCATCTTTCACAAGTGATGCTACTTTGCTAAAAAAGGAATCATAATTTTCTTCTTTAAATTGAAAATTACCTGCATCTGAAACAACTAAATCAAATTTTTCATCTGATGTAAACTCTAACCAGTTTTCAACAAGTGTTTTTTCATCTCTATCTTTAACTTGACACATTTCAGTATGTACTTTCATCATTAGTTCACTAATATCAACAGAAGTTACTTTAAAACCCATCTCTGCTAATAAATCTCTTAACTGCCATGTTGCTCCAAGTATTAAAGCTGTTTTACCTTTACACTCTTCTTTATTACCATTACAAACATGCTTTAGAATTAATTCTTTGTATCTTGAAATAGATTCTTCCCCTGGAACAATAGGATGTTTTAATTTACTAAAATGTTCAACCCAATTTTCCCAATCTTGCTTTTTTATTTTATGTTCACTCATTTTAATATTGATAATATGTTCATGTATAAAAAGTTAATTGAAAATCACTTGTAAACTTCAGTTAATGCTTTTTCTAAAAATTTAATTGTTTTTTCTGCATCAGGTGTTCTTCCTACTGCAAATCTTACAAAACCTGCATTAGAATCTACATTTGGAAATCCAAGTGTATTTTCTCCAATCATCAGATTTACATTGTCACCAAGACTTACCTCATGGTTAATAACACCAGGATGATCAATATTATACTGCATTAATGCTCTTTCTTTTGCAGTTCTTTCTTCAAGTGTTTGTCCTGCTAAAATAAAACTAATAACAGCTCCTGCTAATCCACCCCTAGTTTCATCTTCTAAGTCAGGATAATGAACTTTATCAACATATTCGCTTCCTTTTAAATAATTTGCAATCGCTTTTGCATTTCCAGCTTGTGTATCCATTCTACTTGGCATATCTGAGATTCTATCATATAATTTAATTGCTGAATCAGGAGACTGTGTTACATTACCTGAATCATACTGCCATAATTTAATAGCACTAATCAATGCCTTAGGACCAATTATTGCACCAGCCAACATATCTCCAAAACCATTGCCATACTTTGTTAAACTATGAATAACAACATCTGCACCCATCCTAAATGGCTGCTGTAAATAAGGTGTTAAGAAGGTGTTGTCAACAATAACAGGAATTTGGTAAGATGATCCTAACAATGCCATAGATTTAGTATTTGTATATCTTATGTCAGGATTTGTTAAAGGTTCAAAATATAATCCAAAACATCTGTCTCCAAGTTGTTTAAGAACTTTCCCAACTTTCATTAAATCAGTTGTATCAACTTTAATAGAAGGGGCAATAACTTTATTTCTCATTCTTTCTCCAAGAACATTATTTGTGTTAACATAGACCACATTACCCTGAACAAATAATGGTCTTTCATCAACTCCTTCATCAGCTAATTTAACCCTTAGTCTTGCTCTGTCTAAATCATCTATGCTTTCAGCCATAAATTCAGTCAATGTATAAATTGCACCCATTCCACTTGGAAAAAAGACAGCATCTAAGTGATCCATTGGATTAATTCCTTCATCTAATAAATAACCTGCTTCTGCTAATACTAATCTTTCTGCTAAAGCATCTAATACTTTTGCACCAAATCTAAAATAAAATCTGGATGGTTTTTCTCCCATTACCATGGCTGCCAAAGAATCTGTTTCCACCATTGCCTCGCTAACTTTCAGATTGAAATCTCTTGCACCATCTAAATTAGCTCTCATAAGCAATTCCTGATATTTTTGTGCATCAGGCTCAAAATTATCCTTTCTTCTTAATGATTCAAATTTAAATCTTAACCAATCCTGATCAAACCATTCTGAATTATATTTGTCCATGATTATTACCCAAGGTGTATTTTATATTGATATAGATAAAGTCATCATTTATAAATGTTCCTATATTTCTTACTACAAAGTAGTGTAAAACCCATTAATTCAAACACGTAACATTTACCAGAATATTTCCAAGAATTCCACAATATTTTCAATTAATTATTTTCTCTTAAATATTATTTCCGAAAATTAGATTTTTCTAATGTTTGTATCCGGAAATCTTACAAAAAAACCTCAATCGCATTAATTAAGAAGTTAGATTATAAGAAAAAAGGAGTGTCCAATGATAAGACACACCTGAAAAACAAGTTAAGCTTTACCAAACAACATATCATAGTCAAAACTCATATATAAAAGTTTTGAGTTTACGAACTCAAAGTTTATGATATGATTTGACAAGCGCCGGAGTATGTCTAATGGTAAGACGCCTGCCTGAAAAGCAGGTTGGGCTTTACCAAACGCCCTTGTGGGTTCAAGACTTATGAGTGGGGGAGTGAATATCCCGCCTCCGGCGCCCCCTTTTTCTAAACTTTTAAAAACTCAAGCCAACACCTTTCTTTTTATGGCAAATATAGGATTACCTTTTGAAGTGAAGAGATATTTAGGATGTGGTGTACATGGTTCAGTTTTCTTAATAGACCATGAAGGAGAAGATACTGCACTTAAAATAGCTCATCCTTATGATTCAACTGATATTGCCTATTTTGTAGAAAAACTTGAAAAAGAACATTCTTATTTACAAAGACTTAAAGGAATAAAAGGAATTCCACAACCAATAGAATTAATTTCAGATGTAGAAGGTACTTATGAAGAACTGGGTTTAGACAAATGTGGTAGACCTTGGCAAGATGTTGTTCCTAAATATGATGCTCACATGGGAATAAGTCATAAGAATAAACCTTATTTTGCTGGTGGGTTTATATTAGATTATGTTCCTGATGCAAAAACCTTTCATAGTATACCACCAAACACATTAACTCATGATTTTTTTGAACAGTTAGCATGGATATACATACAGGCTATTGGCAGAGGTATTCATCCAGCATTTGATGCAACAGTCTTAGTTTCAAATAATAATCCATTTATTGTTGATTGGGCATTTGCTTTAGAAATAGGTCCTGTACAAAAAGGAAAAGAAATAGTTTATAGAAGTACAGATCTTGATCCTGTAAGAGATATGATAAATTATCATATGCGAAATACTAATTAAAGATCAATCAAATTCAACTTAGTAACACTTTTTTTCTAATTTTTCGACTTGAATTAAATGAATATAATATAGCCATTATTAGTTTTTTTAGATTTCATAATGACTAAGAAATAATATTAATATATATATTTAATGTAATACTTTAAATCTATTTAATCTTCTTCGATGAGCATCTTTATTCTCCCTAGTAATTATATTTTTTAAATCAAGAGCACCTTCATGATCATTTTCAAGACCAAGAGCAATTGAACAATTTCTTAATGCATCAACTTTTTTATCTTGATCATATTGAACTAATGCTCTAATATAGTACAAATCAGAATTTAATGCATAAATTTCACCTGCATTATTTACATGTCTCATTGCTTCATCATAATTTTTAAGATAATATTCAACAAATGCTAATCCAATATGTCCTGTAAAATCTTCTGCATCAATTGAAATAGCTTTTTCAAAATCTTCTCTTGCATCTTCATATTTTTCTTGATCTATTCTTATTCCTGCTCTGTTTATATACGCACGATCACTAAATTCAGGATCAACTAAAATTGCTTTTGTATATAATTCAATTGCATCGCCATAATTTCCTTTAGCATTTTCACGATCTGCTCTTTTAATGTATGTAAAAGCAACTAATGAGCTGGTATCATGTTCAATACCTTCTGGAAATCTTTGTAATTCAATTCTATCCAATAATCTATGATCAATATCATAAGTTTTCCCATTAACTTTCATCCTATTAAAAACATGTTCATTCTCCTCAACAACAGAAATATTTAACCCTAGTTGTTTAGAAAGAATAGTATAGATTTGAGTCATACCAAAACAATCAAGTGGTTCTAATTTATCATTATTAATGACCATATCAATAGCTTTAGTTAATAAAAATTCTCCAGCCCCTGTACCCATCACTCTTAATCCTGCAAGAGAATTATACATATCACTAGCAAATCTTAATGCTTGTTCATCAATAGTTTTATTGGGATCAGATTCAAAATCTTCATCAGTAATAAAATCAAAATAAATAGAATTAATATCATTCAAATAACGTAATAATCTACCTTCTTCATCAACACCATTAGCAATCAACAAAGCTCTTTCTAGAGAAATCTCTTTACCTATTTTTTTTCCTTCTCTAATTTGTTCAAATAGTTGTTGTTCTAGTGTATTTGTTTGCATTATTTATCTCACTTAATTACTTATATATAAATCTTACTATTATTAACTACTTGCAGATAGTTACACTGACCACAAATACACATAAAATCGTAACCTTTATATATAAGTAGTACACCAGTATAGTAATATGTATACCCTCCCCTAAAAAGGTATGCTAGTTTATGATTAGGCGTTGGAAAAAGAGGTGTCAAAACCTAGCATAGACCTTCATGAAAAAATTTTGGCAAGCGTAAGTAACTTTATAATAACTCAGGCAAGCAAGGTTGGCGTTCATGAGGGTCGTGCTTCTTTCTATAATAATTAATAAAAACCCTTTGAATTACATCCAAATCTTTACTATCTAAAAGATAGTAAAGTTTATAAATAACCAGCTTGTTTCTACTAACACAATGGAAATCAATATTATTGAATCTACAAAAAATAAGCTTGTAATTGATCTTAAAGGAGAAGGTCATGCATTATGTAATTCATTAAAAAAAGAATTATGGAATGACAAAGATATGAATATTTCTGGTTATCATATAGAACATCCTCAAGTTGGTGTGCCTAGAATTACAATTGAAACTAAAAAAGGCGGAAAAACACCTCAAAAAGCTGTTCAAGAAGCATGTAAAAGACTTAAAAAAGAAAATAGTACATTTCTTGACAAATTTAAAAAGGAAGTTAAGTAAATTTTATTCTTTTTTATTCTCTATACTATTAACATAAAGCCTATCAACTAATTCACCAACTTGTAATTTATCTTCTGGAGAAAGAGCTATTATTTTTTGATATAATGTAGGTTTAGATTTCAAAAATCTAGTATTCATTCGTTCAGGTCTTTCTTTAGGAGGATATTCAGTTTTTGGATCAAGTTCTCTTAATACCCTAATTAAATCTGAATCTTCTTTAACACCTAAAGAATATAATATTAAAGATCTTCTCTGCCTTGATTGTTCATAACTCATGGAATTTGCATGATTACTATGAGCACTACTGCCATATATTTGACCTCTAGAATATGCAGAGATCTCTTCCCCAATTAATCCTTTACCAAAAGGTAAAACATCTGATAATGCATTATATATTTTAGTTTTATGACCTAATTTATCTAAATAATCAATTAATAAATCAGCAAATTTATCTATCTTTTCATCTCTTTGAATCATAATTTAAAGTAATGAAGATTGATTTTTAAGTTTTCTTATTTTATATATTCTTAAGAATTAGCTTCTCTAACACCATCTAAACTAATTTCAACATTTATAGGATACAAACCTTCTTTTTCCCACGATTTAATCAACTTATCACAATTCTCATCATTAAAACAAAATGCTACAGCACAATCTCCACCACCAGCACCACTAATCTTACCAACACAATCATTATCATTAGCAATCTCAACTATTTTCCTCAATTCTGGAGTTAATAATCCTATTTTAGATAATCCATCTAATTCAACAAAGTCACTTTGATTTTTATGAAGCATCATTTTTATCTCTCGTTCATTTCCTGACTCAAACGCATCTAAAATTGAATCAACATCAACTTCTATCTCATCAATAATTTTAATATAATCATCATATTTTTTATCCTTAAACGTATCCATTTTCTTAATTAACTCTCTTGAATTAGCTTCTTTTCCAGTATAACAACAAAGAATTTTAATATTTTCAGGTATTTTGATTTCTTTAATAACTAAACCTGGCCAATCTCCTTCTAAAATTTCTAATAAAGTTTTTCCTGTTTGTATTTCATTCTTTAACCAGAATGAATTAAAGGTTTTATAATATAAAACACCACCATAAACAGAAGCTGCAACATCATAACAACTCCCATTGAAATCTTGTGCAGAGAAATGTGCAATACATGATAATTTAAAAATAATATCCTTAATTTTCTTATCATTAATATCATAATCATAAAATTTCATAATAGCAGTACCAATCCCAACACAAACAGCTGCACTACTCCCAAAACCTACTTTCACTTCTTTATCATCTATTTTTATTATAGTATCATGACTTTTAGTTGTTAATTTAAAAGGAGTAATAGGATTTGCATTTTCTTCCATGAATTTCAGAAATATTTTAATAGTTTTTTTTGCAAACGATAATTTATTTTTTAGTTCCCCTGTTAGAACTTTTCTAAACCTTAGCTTATCTTTTTCATATACAAATTCAACTTCATCTAAATAAGGAGTATTAATTGTAAAACAACTTGCTTCTAAAATTTCAACTTCAACAAATCGGTTAATAGCTAAAACTAAAGAAGGTCTTTGTTCAAGAGCAGCCCATTCCCCAGCCAACATTAATTTCCCAGGTATTTTAAATTTCATTTTGTTATTACCATTATTTTATTTATAAACATTATTTCCCCTATTAAAAAAACAACATGGCCAGGCGAGGCGAAGCCGAGTAGGATTTTCCGAAGGAAAGTCCGTCTGTGCCTTTGTTGTTGTTTTTTTATTAATCAAAATCCATACAAAATCAAATCAAAAATCCATCTGTGCCTTTGTTGTTGTTTTTTTATTAATCAAAATCCATACAAAATCAAATCAAAAATCCATCTGTGCCTTTGTTGTTGTTTTTTTATTAATCAAAATCCACATAAAACCAAATCAAAAGGCAGTCCGTGCCTTTGTTATTGTTTTTTTATTAATCTAATAATCACCTAAAACAAATGTTCCTCATACAATTTAGCATCTTCACCAGGTGAACATATAATAAAATCATGTATAAAAGGAATTCCATCTAAAGATTCTATAACACGTTCAACATCTTTTTCTAGACATAATAAGGTAACATTTGCACCAGCATCAATTGTAAAATAACAATTCAAATCATTCTCTCTCAAATTTCTTATTTTTTCAATCATAATTAATGTTTCTGGCTTCCAATAAATTAATGAAGGAGAAGAACTAATCATCAATGAGTGTAATCTTAGACAATTTTCCTCCATAATTCTTCCAACCCTAGAAAAATCTTTTTGAGTAATTGCAGCTTTCATGTCTTTCATATCTTTTTCAGTTGCTTTTACCCATTCTTCATAAAAGGGAGAACTTTCTTTACTAATTTTCATACCTTGGCTTCCCTTAATTTTTTTTTCTTTAGGATCTAATATCAACATTACTGCCCTTAAGTCCTGCCAATCACTATGTTCATTAATTTGTACAGCATGACTATCACTACCATCTTTTTTACCACCTTTTGTCCATTCAACTAAACCACCATAAACACTTCTACATGCTGTTCCACTGCCTTGTCTTGCAATCTTAGAAACTTCTTTTTTACTTACATCTAAACCAATTGCTTTACATGCTGCTAATGTTAATGCAGTAAAACTTGTACTACTACTAGATAAAGCATCAGGAAAATTATTTTCAATTGTAACTTTAGCATACAAATTTTTAACAACCCCATTTTTGTTAGATTTAATAACTCTTGAAAAAATACCATTATTATTTTTTCCAGAAGCAACTTCCCTTATCAAATCAAGATGTTGTTTAACTCTTTCTAATTGTCTACCACCAGTCATTACTTTACCATTCATTTCACAATAATCTTCTTCTAATTCTTTATTAAATTCAATAGTTGCCTGTGCATATAGATTATCAATAGTTAAAGATAGACTAGAAGCAGTTGGTAATTTAAGTAATTCATCTCTTTTTCCCCAATATTTAACTAATGCAAAATTTGGATGTGCTATTGCTGTTGCCTTAATTTAAACCACCATTTTTTGTTTTTATATTTTCTTACTATATTTTTATACTAAAACTATTAAACCCTTCTTTTTTTAGTTCATTTATTATCTTATCCTTACTATTATCACAATCATATAATAATATTACGCTTCCACCACCGCCTGCTCCAGTGATTTTGCCTCCTAAAGCACCATTATTAATACCAATAGTGATAATCTTTTTAATATCTTCTGTTGATACACCTATTTTTTCTAATAAACTTTGATTAATTAACATCAATTCCCCTAAATATTTTAAATTTCCTATTAACATTGCATCTTTTGCATCATCAACTAAATGATTTACTTCTGCAACATATTCTCTATATTTTTCAGGATTTTCTTGCTTAAAATTATTAACATTGGCAATCATTTTGTCAGTATTTCTTTTTTGACCTGTATCAACAACAATTAATTTAATTTTTTCTTTTGGATTAATCTTACTATAGTTTAGCTTTCTTTCTTTCCAAAATAAGATTATTCCTTCATACATACAAGTAGTATTATCTATACCAGATGGATTCCCATGAAATGCTTTTTCTCCTTCATATGCAACTTCATTAATTTTTATTCTTCCTAAATCTAAATTAAACTTTTCATCTAATGCTTTTGCAAATCCAACAGAAAAAGAAGCACTTGTACCTAATCCTGAACTTTTTATGTCAGAAGTAATTTTAATTTTAATATCCTTGTTTAATCCTAGAAATTTCAATATATTAATTCCTGCATTGTATAAATGCCCCATTTTTCTAACTTCTTCGCCATTAAAGGTTGCATTTAACTCTGGAGATTCTGATTCTTCAACATTTAGAATTTCAATTTCTGTATACCTATCAATACTTGCAGCTATAGCATAACTTCCATGAACAACAAAATGCTCTCCAAAAAGTATTATCTTACCAGGTGCTTTAGGCATAATATACAAGGAAATTCCTAAATATATAAAGTTAGTTATTAATAGATATATTATACTTAAAAATAAGGAATAAAGTCTATAAATCTTTATAAACACATTATTTTTTAGATATAGTATGGATGGATTAGAAGGTAAAGTAGCAATTATTGGTGGCAGTGGGATAAAAGATAGTCCTATGTTTGAAGGATTACCTTGGAAAAGATTTGATACATTTTATGGAAAAGAAAGAGGTAATGAAACCGCTGATGAAATAGCTAGGATTGAGATGGTTAACACCTTATATCAAGATGATGAAATGGGGCTTCTTATTCTTACAGGTTTTCAAGAAGAATTTGGAGATTTACTTGATCCTGCAAAGCCAGGTGTTGTAGAATATCAGGAAAAAGATGATGTAATATTTATTCCTCGCCATGGACACACAGAAAGATATGGTCCATATACATCACAATATGCAGCTAATCTAATTGCTGCAAAAATGTTAGGTGCTAATATTGTGGTAGGGACAAGTGCTGTTGGAAGTTATAAAAGTGAGATATATAAACTTGAAGACCTTGTTGTACCTCATGATTTTGATGACCAGTCAGGAAAAGATGATAATATTTGGGGCCATGGATTAGTTGTTCATCCAAACCCAAGACCTGCTTTTTCAGAAAACTTAAGAAAAATTCTTGTTGAAGCTGCAAAAGAAGGTGATTATTTTAATGCAATTCATGACAAAGGAGTATATGTAATAATTCCAGGAGATAGATTTGGTACAGATGCAGAAGGTGCAAGGAGAGCATTAACTGCAGACATTGTAGGAATGACTTTATGTCCAGAAACATCAATTGCTTTACAACTAAATATGGAATATGCAGTTGCAGCTTTCCCAGTTGATTATGACAGAGATGCAAGCCATGAACATGGTACTTTAGAAGTAATGGGAAGACTTTCTGAACAAGATAGAGTCCCTGCATTTATGGAAAAAGTTGTAAAAATGGCAAAAAGTTATGCACAGCAACAAGAAGGAACACAAATGCTTCCACAAATAAAAGGCAATGTAATCCCTGGAGATTTCAGTAATAGAATTAATAATCCATATTTAAAATTAGTTGCACAAGAATTAGTTGAAACATATTGTAAATAAATTATTGTTCTATTCTATTTTCTTAAACTTAACACCATAGTGAATAACTCCACTATCACCAACAGCTAAGAACTTTCTAAATACTTGTTCTACATCATCTCCTACCTTAAGTTCATCAACAGTTGCATCTGTTATCTGCCCAGTTATCTTTGGGCCTTCTGCTAATTCAATAATACCAACACAATAAGGTGTCATTTCACTAAACTCTTCAGGTGAAGATTTAATTTCTGTATAAGTTAAAATTTTACCTTTACCACTTAACTGAAAACTAGAAAATTCTTTACAACTGCATTCACATAATTCTTTTTTGGGAAAATATACAATACCGCATCTATTACATCTATTGCCTTCTAATCTATATCTTTCTGGAAACTTTCTCCATCTTAAAATTGGGCTTTGTCTATGCATTTTTTATTTAATATCCTTTATTTTCTCTATCTCGTCCAAATACATTAACAACAACAGTACTTCCAGTACCACCAACATTATGTGTTAATCCTATGTTTGCTTTTCCTATCTGTCTTTTACCAGCTTCATTTCTTAATTGTTTAACTATTTCCCAAACTTGTTTAATTCCTGTTGCTCCAATTGGATGTCCACATGCTTTTAGACCTCCACAGCTATTGACAGGAACCTTACCATCAAAATAAGTTTGGCCTTCTTCCATTATACGTCCAGCCTCACCTCTTGGTATTAAACCTAAATCCTCAATTGCCATAACTTCTGCAATTGAAAAACAATCATGAACTTCTGTAACATTAACTTTGTCAATTCCTAATTTAGCTTGCATCAAAGCTCTTTGTGCAGCATGAGTTGAAGCAGGAATTTCAGTTAATGATTTACGAGCATGTAAACTAAGAGTATCATTTGCTTGTCCACTTCCTAAAATCCAAATAGGTGATTCAAATTTCCTAGCAATATCTTCTCTTGCAAGAACAACAGATGCACTACCATCTGTAATTGGTGAACAATCTAATAATGTTAAAGGATCAGCAATAATTGAACTATTTAGAACTTGATCAACTGTAATTTCATTATGATAATGTGCAATAGGATTATAAGTTGCATGTTTATGATTTTTAACACTTACAAGTGCAAGCTGCTCTCTTGTTAATCTATATTTATGCATATATGCACGAGCCATCATTGCATATAAACCACAAAAAGTTAATCCATTAAAACCTTCCCATTCTTCGTCACCAGCACCCATCAATCCAGTAGTTGCTTGTCTTGTTTGAACATCAGTCATTTTCTCAACACCATTAACAAGAACAATGTCTGCTTCTCCACCTCTAATTGCCTGCATTCCTTGACGTAAAGCAACACTACCAGATGCACAAGCAGCTTCTACCCTAATAGATGGTACATTTAGATTTAAAATTTCAGAAGCCATACTACCTAAATGATTTTGGCCAGAGAAATCACCAGAGCACATATTACCTGTGAAAATTAAGTCAATATCCTTCTCACTAATTTTAGCATCTTCAATTGCCTTTAGTTGTGATTCTGCTAATAAGTCTCGTAAGCTTTGTTTCCATAGTTCGCCAAATTTCGTTGCGCCAATTCCAATAATTCCAACTTTTTCCATTTTTCTTTCGTTTTTAGTTGTTCGGTGTTCGTTCTTCGTACGAATAACGAACTACGAAAACCAAATAACTAATATCAATGTATCATCTTAACCATCTGTCGATACTGGTTATAATTAACATATTGTTTATTCTGCATATAATTCAATAAATTTTTTCCTATTTTTTGTTTTTCAGTAATTAAATTTGTTGTTTCAATTACAAAACAATCTGATCCTGAACCAGAACCATATGAAGTTAATAATATTTTTTGATTAGGTAATGCATTTTCTAGAACATTAACTAATCCCAATAATGAACTTCCTGAATAAGTATTCCCAATATCATGAACAACAATTCCATATTTTAATTGCTCATTTGTAACTCCTAAAACTTTTGCAGCCTTTAATGGAAATTTACCATTTGGCTGATGAAAAATAACATGATCAAAATCCTCTATTTTTAATCCTGTTTCATTTAACATTGCTTGTGATGTTGAAACAATATGTTTAAAATATGCTTCTTCTCCTGTAAACCTACCCATATGAGTAGGATATTGTTGATTATTTCGTCTCCAAAAATCAGGAGTATCAGTTGTTCTTGATAATGTGTAAAGAATATTTGCAGCACTTTCTTCTTTGCCAACTTTATTTTTTCCAATAATAAAAGCAGCTCCTCCAGCAGCAGCACTATATTCTAATGCATCTCCAGGTGCTCCTTGAGAAGTATCAGATCCAATTGCTAAACCATAATCTATCATTTCTGCTTCAACTTGTCCAGCAATCATTTGTATTGCAGCTGTTCCTGCTTTACATGCAAACTCAACATCAGCAGCAGTAAAATCATTTCCTACTCCTAAAACTTCTCCAACTATTGCACTGCTTGCTTTAACAGCATAAGGATGTGATTCACTTCCCATATAAATTGCCTTAATTCTTGACGAAGCAATTTTAGCTCTTAACAAAGCATTTTTACATGCTTCAACAGCAATAGAAATTGAATCTTCGTCTTTATTAGGAACAGTTTTTTCATTAATTAGTAACGCTCCCTTAATTAAATCAACATTTTGATTATTAGCAACAGCTATGTCTTCTGTTCTTATTCTAAATTTTGGTATGTAACAACCAAAGCCAACAATTCCAATATTTAATTTCTTTACCATGTTTTTAAAAAAGTTAGAAAAGTATGGATGTTCGGAAGGTTAGGAAGGTAAAAAACCTTCCGTACCTTCCAAACTCCTAACCTTCCTAACTCCTTTCACCTCTTGCTAACATCATATGACTATCACATAATGCATATTCATTAGCTAATACTGCAAGTAAATTTAATTCCTGTGCTAAGACTGCAACAGCAATCAGTTGTGCAAATATAGTTGACTTGGGATTACTTGTCTCCTCGTCATTTATATATTTATTCAAATCATCTATGAGTACTTCTTTACTTTCTTCTTTTTTTTGTTTTTCAATTTCTTTGTATAATGGAGAAAAAATAACCTTGAATGCTTCTTTTGCTGTCCCAAATCCAGTTCCACCACCAATTGTACCTATTTCTAAGCATGGAAGGGTAACACTAAACTTTAATGCACCTTTACAAACTTCACAACCACTAGAAATAGTATCTTCAAGAACTGGAGCAGCAAATGTATAACATGTAGAACTTTCAACTATTTGTGCAAGATCTTGACCACAAGCAGCAAAGATTGCAGCAATTGTGTTAGCTGCATTTGCATTTAATCCAGTTACAGAACCTGCTAAACTACTACCAAAATGATTTTTCCAAAAATTTAATTTAATTATTTTATCAGCTGTTACATTAAAAACATTTTTTAAAATTTCAGCAGAAATAATAATACTTGCTTCAACTTTATAACCACGACCTTCTGTTATGTTTATCATTGCTGCTTTTTTATCACAACAAAGATTTCCACTCAATGCAATCAATGTTATATTTTTATTTTCAGGATGTTTATTAGAATCAAGAAGTTCCTTCATGATTAAAGTAGTATATTTTACTGCACTATTCATACCCATTGCTTCCCCAGTATTAAATCTTAATCTTAACCAAATTTTATTTTGTATCTGAAAAGCTTTTACATCCATAAATTTACTATATTCTGCATTTTCCTGAACAATTTTTGAAAACATTTGATTATATTTCCCAGAATTAATATTTTCTGCAAACTTTTGTGCAGAAATAATATCAGGAGCTTCTAATAAAGGAGCACGTGTCATACCATTGTAAACTACAGAAGTTGTAAGAGCTTTTTTAGTTACATTTTTTTCATTTCCAATTTTATTAAAGTTTTCACTTGCTAAATTCATTGCTTTAAATCCTCTATTAAGACCTGCAACTAATGCAGCTTCATTTGTTGCAATTGGAATAAAAAAATCTTTAGCATCATCTAAAAAAGGTAATTTCATAGAAATTGGACCAGAGATACTTAATGGAATCTTAGCAGTTCCAATTTTTAATTCTGTGCCTTTAACAACCCCTTCTTCTTTTAATTTTGAAGTATTAATAAAATCTTTTTCTTTGTATTTATCACTATCTTTAATTTTATCTAATGTTACTCCAAGATTTTCTTCTATAATCTCTGCTCTAATATTTTCAGCAGTCTCTATTGCTTGTCTAAATTGTTCAGCATCAGAATTAAATAGCTCTTTGAAAATATATTCTTCTAGCCTATAAAGTTTAATTTCTCTTTTTTTAACAGCTTCTTTTATCTCTTTTAGTTTCTCATTATCTAATTCCAAGATATTAACACCTCAATTGTCTCTTTAAAACACATATAACTATATTCTAAACAACCATATCCTAAACAATTATATGCTACACCCCATATAATTAGGTAATATATAGATATTATAAAGGTTTTGGTCATAGAACAAAGATTATTTTTAGCATTTATGAGTAGTTATTATGGCAATATTTTTAAACTGAAGTTTAGTTCTTTAACTAATGATTCAAGAAGTAGTAGAAAGGTTAGAAAGAGAATTTGGCATTGATTATGAAGAATTTGTTAGATTGATGGATGATGGCAAATTACATAAGATTTTAAATCCAAATGGGGATGTTGATAAAGCTAAAAATGTAACTTTGAATGATACTATACAATCTACAATTTTAAATGATGCATTATTGGAAGTTCTTGGGCCTTCAGCAAAGATGGATAAGGAACATACTGCGTATTATCCTGAATCTTTGGCAGGTTATTTGGATCTTGCTTATTATACAAGACTATTAAGACTTGAAGGTGATGCAATAGCAACAAAAAATGAAGCAGTTTATCATGTTGCTAGGAAAAATACCAATCTTTGTTTTTATACCAGAGATAATAACATTTGGGAGAAAGAAACAATTGTATCTTTAATGCAAGGAGTAGAATTTAGAAAATCAATATTTTATAATATCAAACAGTTTGCTCCTAAACCTGATATTGAAGTTGTTCAATTAGTTGATAAAGATGAGGTTTCTGTTCTTGATTTAGGATCAGGTATTTCACCTGTGGCATTAGATGTTAAAATGCGACTTGAAGATCTAGGAAAACAAGCAAAGATCTATGGTATTACACTAAAACATTTAGATGGCATACCTAATGAACTTGAAAAATGTTATGAAGGTGTTTTTGAATATATTGATATGATTAATAAGTTTGATATTTTATATTCAAATATTGGGGCTTCATTTTACACACCAAACACCAGAAAATTTCTTGATAAACTTTTGTCTGTTATGAATCCTGGAGCAGTTGCTATATTAGATATAACTAATCATGCGTCATGGAGAAGAGCATTAACAGATAAATCTATTGAGTATACTTTTCTTAAATCTATTGCTGAGACTGAAATTGCAAGAGCAGTAAAAGGTAAAGCTAATCCACTCTATTATTCAGGTTCTCCTAAAAGACTTAGAAGGATAAAACTTCCCAATAATTGGGGTTATAAACCTCTCGCTGTTCTAATAAGAAAACAATAAACGTTATATACTTCTTGTTATATCAATTGATATAACAATGAAAAAAGCAAAGATTAGTAAAAAAGCTGTAAAAAAGCTTACAACAAAATCAAAAGTCAAGACAAGAACAACGCAGATTCTCAGATATCCACGATTAGATACAGTAATGATGGTAGAAAAAGCCATAAAAAAATACGATGGTGAGTTTAAGAAAAGAGCATTATGGGAAAACCTACCAAAAAAAATGATGTATCAGACATATTGTGTTGTTATTGATTATTTGTATGAAAATAATAGAATATCTATAGATGCAGTAGGCAAAATAGGGTGGACATATTATCCAGAGTTAGCAAGAAAATATTATGCAAGGAAAGACCTTGCAAGAGATTAATATTGAAATCTTCTTTCATACTTTTTATGATTGAACCATTCCAAAATTACTGAAAGTACTATCACTTCCTCATTTCCAATGGTGGGGAACATTAATTTCTTTAATATTATCATTTGCTGTTGGTTATTGTGTTCATTTGTTTGTTAAGAATAAGGTGCTTTAGTTTTTTTTAACTAGGTTCGTAGGACGTGTTTCTCTGGAAGATTTTATTAATTTAAAAAATCACGGGCTACATTGGCTTCGCCCCAGTAAAAAAAGATATCAAAAAATTATTCTTGACAACTACTTCCTTCATAAATCCAACATGCATCAGAATCAGTTACAATATTTAACCAAGGTCCTTCTTCTATATTATCATCATCAACAAATTGCCAATCTGTTAAATCCATCCCATCTAATCCGAGATAATCACGAATAGCAGGACTTACATCAAGACCAATTTCATTTTCATGTATTGGCATGGCAGTTCCAAAAACATAATCAATATCATCACTACTTCCTGGACCTGCGTCTTCCAATTGACAATATGCAGTTTTCCCATCAAACATTACTTTGATCCATTTATTTTTTATAATTGATGTATCTGATTCTTCTAATTTACTAAGTTTATCACATTTTTTATTATTTTTTATAATTTCATCATACCAAGGAATTAAATTAATATTTTCTTTTAATCCTGAAGAATCATAATCAGAATAAGGCAAAGCACAATAAAATGGATTTTCTTTAGGGATAAGACCACAAGGATAATAATCTTCTCGACATTCAGGATCATCTACACCTCCAAAATGTTCTACCCATAATTCATCCCATGCACTATCATGATTATCAATCCAACTATTTTCATCAGAAGCATCTTCTCCTATCCAGAAATAAGTAGTCATAATGTTTTCATGCAAATAATATTTCTCAACAACATCATCCTCAACAATCTCACATTCAACTATCTCATCTTCAACTTTGTCTTCAGAAATTTCTTTCTCAACAACATCACCCTCAAGAGTTTCCTTAACAACTTCATCTTCAACAATTTCATCTTCAACAATTCCATCCTCAATAAACATAACAGATGATTCTATTTCCGTTTCAGATTCTACAGCACAGCCACACAAAACAAAAAGAAATATTAGGATTAAAATAATCCATTTCACTTCCCAAACCTTCTCTGCCTATTAGTAAAGTTATCTAAAATACCAATAAACTCTTCTTTACTTAGTTCTGGCCAAAAGCTATCTGGGAAAAACCATTCTGAATAAACAGTTTGCCATGGTAAAAAATTAGAAGTTCTATTGTCCCCACCAGTCCTAATTACAATATCTGGATCAGAATTAAGATAAAGTTTTTGTGCAAATAAATTTTCATCAACCTCTTCAACAGAGATATCATTAAACTTAACTTCTTCAGCAATTCTTTTAGCTGCATCTACTATTTCTTCTCTACCACCATAAGCCATTGCAAAATTCATTATTAAATTATCATGTTCTTTTGTTAGGTCTTCAATTTCTTGAATCGCTTTTTGTAATCTTTCTGGAAACAAATGTTTTCTACCTGCTACTTTAACTCTAATCTTATTTTTAAAAATCCCCTTGTCTTCTTTTAGTTTATCAAAATGTTTGTAAAATAAATCAAACAATCCCTGAACTTCTTTTTCTTCACGATTAAAATTTTGCATAGAGAAAGTGTATAATGTTAATTCTTTAATTCCTAAATCTAAACACCAACCAATTACATCTCTAAGTTTTTGTGCTCCTTTTTCATGTCCCCAAATAGTTGGCATATGATTTTTCTTAGCATATCTTCTATTCCCATCCATGATTATTGCAATATGCTTAATATTTTTGTTTTTCATGTTGATTTACCTTTTGTAATTTTTCTCTTGATTATTTTTTCTTCTAACAATGTTGTTATTCAGGCAGTCTTTTTATTTTTTTCTTTTCATTTAGATTCAAATAATTTTCATCAGAAACAAGATATTTTCCTGTTTTCTGCTCTAACTCTTCTTTAGTATGTTTTGCAATAGTGCCACCTTCTTTAGCAGAATTTTCACATTCATTAAATCCTTGTGAATCTTTTGCAACAGTAATGTCAGTTGTTGCTTTTTCACCAATCATTGAAAGAATCAATTCCCAATCATTCATATGATCTCTTAAGTTTTGATTAGGTTTTTCTAAACTTTTAAATTCCTTATACTCAGCAACAGTTTTTCCAAAAGTAGCTTTTGAGATTTCATTTGTGAGTATTGCAAACTCTTTATTTTCTTCAACTCCTCTATTTTTCCACTCTTCTGTTAATTCCTGCCTTATTGCAATTCCTCTTAACCTTTTGTCAATCCAATCTTTAGGATAACCTTTTAATTCATAGTATTCTTTGATTCTATTTTGACCACGCTCTGGATTTTCAATTTCCTGAATTCGTTCGTGACCAATCTGAGCTAACCATAATTTGAATGGTTCTGCTTTTTTTGATGGGATGGATTGAATGATTCTGAACATATTTTTAGTGTTAGCACAGTCTGTTAGTCTCATTTTGCCGTCATTTGCCAGCATTTTCAACTGGTTACAATTTGTAACCGTTTCATAGCTTCCTTCTTTTAGTAACCTATGTTTAAGAACTTTCCAGTAGTTTCTTGAATCTTCACTTTCTAATAGCACCCCTACTACATCAACTACTGAGAAATACCATTCTTCATTATGCCACAATCTTCTAATTCCTTTTCCTTGGAAAACGACTAAAGCATCTTCTTTTTTCCTAGACATTTTAAGCTATTTACCCCTATAATTTTTAGAAGATTTTGGTTTATATAAATGTTTTCAAAGAGGAAGATATTGTTGATGTTGATGAAAGTGTTATTAAGAAAATCAATCACAAAAAACCTTCAACTTCTGCTTTAACTCCTAACTTTAATAATTCTTTTTTCATTTGTTTTGCATTTTTAAAAAGAATTGTTTTCATTCCTAATTCTTCTGCACCATCAATATTAATATCTTTGTCGTCTATTAATACAGCTTCTTCTGCTTTGATACCTAGTTTATCTAATGTATAAACATAAATTTCTGCATCTGGTTTAATCATTCCAATTTCGCAAGAATAAATTTTGATGTCAAACATACTATAATCAAGAGTTTCAACATATTTTATAGTTGGTTTTTCAGTATTAGACAATAAAGCAACTAAATATTTGTTTCTTTTGAGTTCATCTACTACTTCAAACACTTCTTTGTCTTCTGTAAAAATAGGAATAAGTGAATCATACCAAATATCTTTTAAATTTGGCATTTTTTTCTTATCAATACTAAGAATATCAGCTATTTTTTCCCAAAATTCCATATCAGAAATATTTCCTTTTTGAAAATCATCAATTAATTGTCTATACGCACTTTCAAATTCTTCAACACTAACTCCTAATAGCTTTGCAAATAGCTTTTTACGCTGATCACCAGGATCTTTAACCAAAACACCACCCATATCAAAGATTATTGCTTTAATCATGAATATTTGGTATCTTTTGTTATTTATATATGTTACTAAGGAAGTAATAATAAATGATAACACCACCACTACTGGCAGGCAGGCTGGTACCCCGACGGGGCCCAAAAATAATCCCGACTAAAGCTCGAGATTATTGAGCTTGCCTACAGCAAGGACCCCCACCAGCCTGCGCCAATGGTGGTGTTATCAGAAGATGCAACAATAATAGTGGAGACGACCTGGAGGATGCCACCCATATTAAGCAAACAATAAACATAAATTTAAACCAATTTTCATCTAAATCTCCCAAAACATTTATAAATACAATCACAATTCATTTAAATATCTGGTTCTTAGGTGTTTTGAAGAGCTAGGTTTCAAAGGATTTTAGCTAATAATTATTAAATATATCAAAAGGTGAGATAATGGCAATCAAAGAAAATGATTTTATTGAAGTTGATTATAATGGAAAATTACAAGAAGACAGTGTAGTTTTTGACACAACTAATGAACAAGTTGCAAAAGATTCTGGAATTTACCAAGAAGGTCAAAAATTTGGAAAGGTTATAATTTGTATTGGTGAAGACCATATATTAAAAAATCTAGAAAAACAATTAATTGGAAAAGAGCCAGGAAAACATACAATCCCATTAAAAGCAGAAGATGCATTTGGCAAGAAATCAGCTAAAATGGTGCAGTTAATATCTGCTGCTAAATTCACAAAAGAAGGTATTCAACCTCAAGTAGGATTACAAGTTAATGTTGATGGTATGTTTGGAATCGTAAGGTCTGTTACAGGTGGTAGAGTTTTAGTTGACTTAAATCATCCTTTAGCTGGAAAAGATGTTGTTTATGACATTAATGTATTTAGAATAATAACAGATGTTAAAGAAAAAGCACAAGGTTTATTAGATTTACAATTTGGTCAAGGTGCAACATCATCTGAACTTAAGGAAGATGAATTAAATGTAACACTTAATTTTGATCTTCCAGAAGATTATCAAGGAAAGTTCACTGAAAAAATTCAGGAATTAATCCCAGAAGTAAAAAAAGTATCATATTCAAAACAAGCTTCACAAGTTCCAGCATCAGAAGCAAAAACAGAATAAACTAGCTAAATTGATTATAGTTTTACCAAATGATGACAAATTAATGCACATAAGACTATAATGACTATATATTCAACATTAAATATATAAATAAGTTTAATTATAAATAAGTTATCCTAATCAAAAACCAGGAGATTTAAACAAAAAAGAAGAAATTGTCAAAAAAGAAGTGGGTGGAAATAAATGGAAGAGATGCATAGTAACCAAAATATAGAGATAAATGAAAAACCAAACACAGAACAAAATATAAATGAAGAAAAAAATAATAATGTACAAGAGAATGTTAATACACAAGATAAACCTCAACAAATCAATGTACAAGATAAACCTCAAAGAGAGGTAGCTTATAAAAAATCAACTGCAGATATTGACGCAGAGCTTGAAAAGTTACTAGCAAAACAACGTGCAACCATCAAAGTTGTTGGATCAGGAGGAGGAGGAAACAACACAATTAACAGAATATCAGAAGTTGGTATTATTGGCGTTGAAACAATTGCATGTAACACAGATGCTCAAGATTTATTATATACAACAGCTGACAAAAAAGTATTATTAGGAAGAGAATTAACTCATGGATTAGGTGCTGGTTCAGTTCCAAGAATTGGAGAAGAAGCAGCAAAAGAAAGTGAACATGAGCTTAAAGAAAATCTTCAAGGAGCTGATATGGTCTTTATTACATGTGGCTTAGGTGGAGGAACCGGAACAGGTTCTGCTCCTGTTGTCGCTGAAATAACAAAAAAATTAGGTGCTTTGACTGTTGCAATTGTAACAATTCCATTTCAAATGGAAGGTCAAAGAAGATATGAAAACGCATTAATGGGTTTAGAAAAACTAGAAGCAAGTGTTGATACATTAATAGTTATTCCAAACGATAAATTATTGGAACTTGCTCCAGATTTACCATTACATACTGCATTTAAGGTTGCTGATGAGATTTTAACAAATGCAGTGAAAGGAATTGCAGAACTTGTAACAAAAGCTGGTTTAGTAAACCTTGATTTTGCAGATATCAGAGCTGTAATGGGTAATGGTGGGGTTGCTTTAATTGGTGTTGGAGAATCAGACACAGAAAATAGAGCATTAGAAGCTGTTGAAAAAGCTGTAAATAATCCATTATTAGATGCAGACATTGCAGGAGCAAATGGAGCATTGATTAATATTGCAGGTGGTCCTGATATGACTTTAGAGGAAGCAAAAAAAGTTGTTGAAGGTGTTTCCTCAAAACTTGATGAAGATGCCAGAATTATCTGGGGGGCACAAATTTCAGAGGATTTATCAGGCATGATCAGAACAATGCTGATAGTAACAGGAGTAAAATCATCACAAATTTTTGGTCCTAAAACAAAAGTTTCAAGAAAAGAGAAAAAAGAAATTGAAAATGAATTAGGAATTGAATTTGTGGATTAAAATTAACTTAATATGAGGTTAACAACATGGAACAAGTACACAAACCAAATATGACACAAAAATTTAAAAATTATGTTATTGAATGTAAAAGAGTGTTGAGAGTAACAAAAAAACCATCTAATGATGAGTTTAAAGCAATTGTTAAAGTTAGTGGGTTAGGCATATTAGTAATAGGTGCTATTGGATTTTTAATTCAGCTAATTCATACTTTACTAATACAATAATTTATGGTGAGAGTAAATGGAAAACAACGAAACAAATAATACTGAAGAAAACACTGAAAAAGAGATGATAGAAAAACCTCAAGAGGAAACTAAGGTTGAGCAAACTCAACAAAGTTCTAGCGAAGCTGAAACTAAAGTTGAACAAGATCAAGAAGATTCAAATGAAACAACTGAAGAAGATCCAGAGGAAAATAATGACAAAGAAACTTCTGTAGAAGAATCTCAAGATACAGAAGAACCAGTAACTGAAGAAACAACAGAAGAAGTAGAAACTCAAGAAGAAAATACTGAAACACCTGATGTTGAAGAAGAAGCTCCTGCTGAAGAAGCAAAGGATACAGAAGAACAAGTAACTGAAGAAACAACAGAAGAGCCTATAACTGAAAAACCTGTAGCAGAAGCTAAAGAAGAGCCAGCTGAAGATGATGATGAAAATGTATTTGATACTAAAGAACAAGTTAAACATTATGGTGGTCCTTTAGCAAAAAATTCAACTCCTCTTCCAGAAGAAGAAGTATTTGTTGAAGAAAAGAAAGAAGAAGTAAAGGAAGAAGTTAAAAAAGACTCCAATGAGGAAGAAGAAAAGCCAACAACACATATATTTGCATTAAGAACAACTGCAAATAGAGAAGATCAAGTTATGGATTTTCTTGCAAGTAACATCAAAAAAAGAAAATTAAATGTTTACTCTGTAATTAGACCACATGGGATGAGAGGATATATTTTCTTAGAAGCAGAAAAAAGAATTGATGCAGAACAAGCAGGATTCAATATCCCTTATGCAAGAGGTGTTCTAAAAAATGAAATAGGTTACAATGAAATAGAACATATGCTTGAACAAGTTAAAAAAGATGTTAATATTAAGAAAAACGACATCGCTGAAATCATTGCAGGTCCTTTCAAGAGAGAAAAATGTAAGATTATGAGAATTGATAAAGCAAAAGAAGAAGTTGTTGTTGAATTATTAGATGCAGCAGTTCCAATTCCAATTACATTAAAAATAGATGCGTTAAAAGTCATCAGAAGAGATACTGATGAGGACCCTGAAAAAGAAGAGTGAGGTATAAGATGAAAAGAGGTGTAAAAATATTTTTTTACTTAATTGTTTTATTTCTTTTATTTTTGATTCCAGTGGTAGTTGCTCTTGAGTGTATTGAGCCAACAAGTGATGAGATCACAGAAGATGTTTTATTTTGTGATGGAACTTACTATTTACAGAATGGTTTAAAATTAAGTAAAAGTGCTAAAGATATTGAAATTGATTGTTATTCTACAAAAATTATGGGTAATGGAGCAGGCCAAGGTATTGTAATAGAAGATATGGAAAACATTACGATAAAAAATTGTATATTTAATTATTATCATACTGGAGTTTTAGTTATGGATTCAGAAAATATAGAGATATTATCAAATAAAATTGATAATAACACAGATGGTATCAAGGTTCTTACTTCTAAAAATATTAAAGTAAACAAAAATGAATTAACAGGAAATAAAAACATTGCAATTAATTTAATTAGTTGTTCAGATTGTGAACATAGTAATAATAAGATGAAAGATAATTCTCAATCTATGATTATTGAATATTTATGTATTGGTGGAGATAATATTTGCCCTGAAAATTGTAATGGTACTCTTGATTATGATTGTCCAGCTATTTGTGGTGATGAAATTTGTACAACTGATGGAGATTGTGATTGTGATGAAAACGATACACCATTAGATAAAGTTATCATTGAAGATGAAGAAGAGATTGAAGAAAATGAAATAGAAGATACTACCGAAGATGAAGATACAACAGATGAAGAAATAGTTGTTGAAGATATAGAAGTTAAAAATGAATATCAAGAAGACTCTTTACTGATTACCACACTTGATTTTAATTTTGAAGATACAACCCAAGAAGAAACAAAAAAAGAAGATTTAGTTGATGTTATTTATCCAGTTACAAAAGATATAGAAAATAATGTTCCAACAGCAGTATTTGAAAAAGTTAAGACTGATAATGATAAACATGATAAGATCATAGAAGACATTGAATTTAGTAAAAAAATGATTGTTAATCAAGGCAAAACAATAATTCAATTAACATTAAAACCAAAAAAAGATATCCCCTTACTAATGTTACATGAATATTTCCCTGATAATGTATTAAAAGGTGCAACAGAGATTAGTTCTAATAATGAGGGTGTTAAATTTAGCAAGAAAAAACAAATGGCTAATGTTAAGTTAACAAGACTCAAAAAGAATAATGAATATGTTATTAGTTTTTTTATAGATAAGGAAGTTTTAGATGGAGAAAGTTATTCAGTATTTTACAAAACTTATAATAACAGAAATTTCTTAATAGTTACATTATTATTATTAATTGTTTTAATGTATGTTTATTATGCACTTTCCATAAGACCATTCCTAAAAAAGTATGAGATGTATTTACACAAACATATAAGTGATAGATACTTGTTAATAGCTAAAGATGATATTTTATCAATGTTAATAATATTTCCAATTGTAGCAATAATCTTTTTGTTATTTGAAGTTAGTTTAAAGTTATTAATAGGGATATGGTTGTTTAAATTAATAGTAATTGCATTATTTTTAGTATATCTTGGATTCTTCATGGTATTATTTATAGATTTAGTTGATTTCAAGAAACGTTACCATATTGGCAAGAAACGAAAAAGGAAATGATCAAAATTTAATTTTTTCTTTGATTTTTCACATTTATAGCTTTGTTACTACTAGTTTTCCAGATTAAAACATTAAATATATTAAAAAATAGCTAAAATCCACATATAAATACTGAAAAACTTTTGAAGTGAAAACTCCAAACCTTTACTATAAAATTATAGTAAAGTTTATAAACCCCCTATATTTCTTCAATTAAATAATGGCAAGATTAAAGAAAGGCGTAACATATAGAAGAGTAGAAAGACCTTATACTAGAAAGTCTAAATATAGAGCACTTAATTATGTTAGAGCTGTGCCTGTATCTAAAATTGTTAGATATGACATGGGTAATTTAAAGAAGAAATACAGTTTACACATGGATTTTGTATCTCAAGAAGCTTTTCAACTTAGACATAATGCAATTGAATCTGCTAGATTAACCTGTAATAGATATTTAGAAAAGAATTTAGGAAAAGGTAATTATCACTTCAAAATCAGAATATATCCACACCATGTTATTAAGGAAAATCCATTAGCTACAGGGGCAGGAGCTGACAGAATGAGTACTGGTATGAAGAAAGCATTTGGTAAGCCAATTGGTGTTGCTGCTCAAGTTAAGAAGAACCAAATATTATTTAGTGTTGGTGTTGATAAACAGCATAAGGAAGTTGCTAAGCACTCTTTAAAAAGAATTTCTTATAAATTACCATTTAAATCTAAAGTTCTTGAAAGAGATTGAATAATTCTATTAGAATAGTTTTGAGTAATGAGTCTGGAGTTATGAGTAGTTTTAAATTATACCTTAATTTATTTATGATTTTCTTATAACTAACTTGCTCAAAACCAGCTCATAACACATTACCCAAAACTCATTACTTCTTAATATTTTCATCTAATACCACTCCCCAATGCACATAAACCTTAATATACTATAATATATAGATGTATTAATAATGAGTGAGTATTTTGCAATTGTAATCATTTTATTAGCTATTTTTCTAGCTTTTGCTGTGAAATACATTTATAATAAAATATTATCTAAACATATAAAAAATTATAAGCCAATATTTAATAAAATAATAAATGCATTTATGTTATTAATAATAGCAAGTGGATTCTTTTTTTCATTTCAAATATTTCAGTTACCAATAGAAGTTAGCCTATTAATTAAATTAATTATTTTAGTTTTATCTCTTTATTTGCTTTTTTTACTTACAAATTATTTTACTGATAATTTAGCACATGTTTGGTATAAAGGGAAAATTAAAGCAAAACTTCAGTTAATTACTATTCTAAATTATGTATTAAAGGTTTCAATTCTTGCATTTATTTTAATTGTTTTGTTAAAAGTATGGAACTTTGATGCAATAGCAGTTTCAAAAGAAGTTTATTGGGTGCTTCAACAAAACGATTTAACAGAATCCATAAGTCTATTTGTTATTTACTTAATTATTGCAAAAGTAGTTCTTTATTTATTTAAAACTTATTTTACACAAGTTGTTAAAAGAACAAAGACAAAAATGGATGATATTTTTGTTAAAACTGTTGAATACCCCATAACATGGGTAATTGTTTTAATTGGTGTTGCTGTTGCATTAAGAAACATTGAATTAGGACAACAATACATATTACCAATAATAAAAACAGTAATTGTATTCATAATAATCCATACATTAATTAAATTATCAGATGAATTATTAGAAGAGTGGTGGCAAGAGGCACCTGAAAAAATAAATGAAGACATTATTCAGATAAGTAGTAATTTTATTAAAATATTATTAATTATTATGGGGTTATTTTTCACATTAATTATTTGGGGTGCTGATCTTAAATCATTATTATTAAGTGTAGGTATTATTTCTGTTGTGTTAGGATTTGCTTTAAAAGGAACTTTAGATAACGTATTTAGTGGAATTTCTTTAATGATTGACCATACATTTAGAGTTGGAGATGTTTTAAAACTAGAATCAGGGGAACTTGGAGAGGTTGTTCATATAGGATTAAGAAGTACTCAAATTAAAACATATGATCATGAATTACTAATTGTTCCAAATGGGGTTTTAGCAACAATGAGAATAATAAATTATGCAAAACCTGATAAAAATCTAAGAGTTGTTATCCCTGTAAGTGTTGTTTATGGAAGTAGTATTGAAAAAGTAAAAAAGATATTAATTAAAGCAGTATCTGGAATACAAGCAATTTCTTTACCATCACAAACAGAAGTAAGATTTATTGAAATGAATGATTTTAGTTTAGACTTCAACTTAATATTTTATATTGATGATTATAGAAAGAAGTATAAAGCAGAGAATAGAGCAAATACATTAATCTACAATGCATTAAACAAAAATAACATACAAATACCTTTCCCAACAAGAACAATTTATATGGATAATGGAAAGAAAAGTCCAAATAAAATTAACAATAATAAAAAAAGGAAAGTTAAAAAGAAATAATTATAATCTTTCTCCGCAATAACCACAACTTCCTGGTTTACCTTTACTCTTAGGATAACTTATTATAAATGTGCATTTAGGACATGTTAAATTTAATTTTTCCTCTTTTGTTGTTTCTGTTTGAATAGTTTGCTGTTCTGTTTTTTCATCTTTACTTTCTACACCTTCATTTGTCATCTTATCAGTTTCATAACCAACTCTTTGACAATCTTTACAGACAAATGAACCTGTTTTTGTATCTAGAACAGCATTTTCTTCTGTAATCTCAGCTCCACATCCTTTACATACAATTTCTTGATTTTCTGGTTCTTTTTTCTTCCAAAACATGTTAATCAAAGGTGAGTTTATAGACATTTATATAATTAATTGTTCTAGAGGATATAAATGTAATTTTAATTAAATAAGAGATATGAAAACACCACCACTACTGACGGCAGACGGACTTTCTGTGAAAGTCCTACAGGCTACCCCGAATGGGGCATCCACCAGCCTATCTGCGTCAATGGTGGTGTTTGATCCATAAAAAACAACAACAATGGTGCAGACCAGCCGAGGGGTGGCTCCTTCGGAGTGGCTGGTAGGACAAAGCGAAGCTTTGGCCGTCTGCAACCATTATTGTTGTTGTTTTTTCAATTAAATTTAAATAAACATTAAGGAAACTTAAGATTATGAAGCAAATAACAACAAAAGACAACTCAATTACATATCATAACGAACAATATGATGAAACATACCATTCAAATAGTGGAGCTATTGAAGAAGCACAAAAGAAGTTTGTTGATGCCTGTAAGATTAGAGAATTTGTTAAAGATAAGTATTCTATTACTATCTTAGATGTCTGCTTTGGACTTGGTTATAATACAGCTGTTGCAATTGATAATATCCTTGCAGTTAATCCACAATGTAAAATTACAGTGGTTGCATTAGAAAATGACATGAAAATATTAGAAGAGATTGATAAAATAAACCCTAACATTAAATCATATGTTCTAATTAAAGATCTAATTAAAAAAAGAGATAATAATGAATTTAATATTATTAATTTCCCTGTGAAAATCAAATTATTATTAGGAGATGCAAGAGAAACAATAAAACAAGTAACTGAGAAAATTGATTTTGTTTTTCTAGATCCGTTTTCACCTAAAAAATGTCCAGAATTATGGACTGATGAATTCTTTAAGGACATATACACTATTATGAGGCCAGGATCTAAACTTGCAACGTATTCATGTGCAAGAATTGTTCGTGATAACCTAACCAAAGCAGGCTTTAGTGTTAGTGATGGTCCTATTGTAGGCAGAAGAGCACCAGGAACAATAGGAATTAAAGAATAAAAATTAACAAATGATATTTTAAAAAAAGAAAAATAAAAAAATAACCTACCTTATTCTTACTGCATCTAAATTCCTAGGACAATATGTTTCAATTCTAGCTGCTTTGTGAATAGAACTTGCTAAATCTAAGCATCTGGAAACTTCCCCATGATTAATCAAAACTTTTCTAGGTTTAGGATCACATTTGTGTACATAGCTCATTAATTGTCTTCTTCCACTATGTCCAGTAAAGCCTTCTAATGTCATTACTTCCATTTCTACTCTAGTAGTTTCACTTTTGTTAAGACCTTTTGGGAAAACGATTTCCTTCTCACCACGTTGTAATCTTCGTCCTAATGTTCCTTCTGCTTGATAACATACAAAGAACAAAGTATTTCTTTTACTTTGTGCAAATTCTTTAAAATATTCAACACTTGGACCACCAGTCATCATACCAGATGTTGCTAGAACAATACATCCACTTTTTTCTTCAATAATTTGTTTTCTTTCTTTTACAGAACCAACTTGTTTGAAAACATCACTTAAGAAAGGATTTTCATTTTTGTGGAAAATTAATTTCCTAACATAGCTATTCAAAAATTCAGGATATGCAGAGTGAATAGCAGTAACATCCCATACCATTCCATCAATATAAATTGGTATTTTTGGAAGTTGACCAGTTCTCATCAAATTTTCAAGAATCATCATTACTTCCTGTGCTCTTCCAACTCCTAAAACAGGAATTAAAATTCTTCCTCTTCTATCTAATGTTTCTTTAATTTTATTTGCAAATGCTTCTTCAGTTTCTCTTCTTGGTGGTAATACATTATCTTTCCCACCATAAGTTCCTTCAATCATTAATGTTTCTAGTCTTGGGAATGAAGTAACTGCAGGATCAAGCAATTGTGTTCTGCCAAATTTCATGTCTGCGCTATATAATAAATTATGTAATCCATTACCAATATGCAAATGAACCATAGCAGAACCTAAAATATGTCCAGCATTGTACAATGTAATTCTTACGTCTGGTGTAATATCAGAAACTTCATCATAAGCTAATGGGATTGTATGCATCACCATATTTTTGACATCATCAGTTGTAAAAATAGGGTCACGACCATCAGATTTCATAATTTTGATAAAATCCAATAATAACAAAGCTGCAACATCTCTTGTTGGTGCTGTACAATAAACAGGTCCTCTATAACCAAATTTATACAAATAAGGAATTAGACCACAATGATCAAGATGTGAATGACTTAAAATAACAGCATCTAACTGTTTAATATCAAATTCAGGGGCATCTAAGTAAGGATATGCTTCTGATCCAACTCCTGCAACATCAACACCACAATCTAACAATATTCTTGATTCAGGTGTTTGTAAAAGAATAGAACTTCTTCCAACATGTCTTCCAGATCCTAAGTATGTTAGTCTAATCCACTCATGTTGTTTTTCTCTAATCCAGCCGTCATAAATTCTATGACCAACTTTGTCTAAGAATTTTCTTCTTTCATTTGAATGTTGATATAATACACCCCTAATATTTTCAATTAGTTTTGATCTAATTGGAGGAGTTCTTCTAATATGAGGAATCCATAGAGTTTTAGATTTAATTTCTCTTAATAAGCTTCCTTGCTTTCCAATTGCTAGTCCTGGTTTTTCTGCTTCAATAATTACTCTGCTTCTTTCTTTATCAAATATAACTTGTGCAAGACCTGCATCTTCAGGAATAATTGTTCTTATTTCCTTTTCAGCTTTTTCTTGCTCCATTGTAATTGTAGGATCAGGTCTTAATTCAATTCTTTTTTTAAACATACTTACTGCTTCTTTTATCATACCGCCATTATCAAAGAAAAAGTCTTGATCTTTTGTATATAAAACAATGTTTGCTCCTTCAAAAGCAACATCACTAATCTTATCTTGTGGCAAAGTCTTTAGAATTTCTTTTATAATCTTTGTCATTTTAACCTCATGTTTTATTTAGATATAATTTTTGTAATTTTTTACATCAATTATCTAACTTATTTTTACTTTTCAGAATGCTCCATAAAAATGGAAATAAAAAATTAAAATTAATTAACACTAGTGTTAACTGATTTACTAAGTTCTTTTTTAACTCCGTCTTTTGTTACTGTGAAAATATTTATTCCATTTCCACTATATGTGTCTCTTTGAAGTGCAGCATTTATTGATTTAAACACTAAATCAACACCATCACTAACAGACATGTTTTCTTTGTAAGTAGATTCTAAAACACCTAATGCAAATACACTACCAGAACCACTTGTTACAAATTTATTTTCTTCAGTTAAACTTCCATCTGCAAAAATATCATATAGATAATAACCACTATTATCTTTACCAGCCATTAAGAAATGTGCAACACCTGGAATCATTGACATTTTTCTTATGTTTCCATAAACAAAACTTGACATTAAGTTTGCTGCTTCTTTAACTGTTGGTTCATGATTATTACGAATTTTCATTAAATTTAATTCTGCTGATAAATATTTACATAATAACTGTGCATCACTAACTGTTCCAGCCATTGTAACAATTATGTTATCAGTTATTCTAACTACTTTTTCAGTTTCTTTATTTACAATAAGATTTCCTGCTGTAGCTCTCATATCAGCTCCAAGAACAATCCCATCTTTACATACAATTCCTACTGTAGTAGTACCTTTTAGATATTTTTTATCGTCTTCCATTAGTTTACACCTTTTTTATGCTTTTTATTAAATTTAAATATATCTCTTCAGACTTCATTATAGACACTTCAGAACTCATCTGTTTAGTTGGAAGTGAGAGTATTTTATATATAAATGTTTCGAATTTACCGAGAGTTAGAAGGATTTAAGCTTGAAAGTTTTGAGAAGAATTTAAGATGTTATTGACTTTACAAGCACTATAAACTTAATAAGTTTTACAAGCTTTTCAATAAACTTTATATATCTCCACGTTATAACTACCTATAGAGGGAATTAAAATGGAAAAATATGAAACTAAAAGTATTATAATGGGAAGAAAGAAAAAGTTAGATCCAGAAGACACTAAACATCCGTTCTTCATTAGTTTGTTTGATATGAATGACCCTCATAAGTCAGGTCAAGCTCCAAAAGATATAATTGATTTTGAATTAGTTGATAGAGTAGATATCAAAGGTTTCAATGTAAGCTATCTTTTAGGTGGAAATGATATTGTTGTCAATGATTTAGAATACATTGAAGTAGAATCTGATGATAACTTTAGAGTTTTTATCAATGGTAAGCAGAATAAATAGAATAAATTTTCTAAAACTATTTAAAGTCTTTTAAATTTCTTTATTTTAATGAGTGATTCAATTAGTTATTCAGTTAAAATGTTAACTGATATGAGGGATAAAGATTTGTTTGATGAAGATTATATGTCTTCTTCTCGTCTAGATATGATTATATCTCAGTTAGGGGAGGGTAAAATTCATGTAAAAGGTAGTCCTAAATTATCTGAAAATATTCCTCCAGTTCATTCTGGAATCAATATTTGTGATCTTTGTAATACTATTTATTGGATTACTCCTGATAGTGATGCTATGACTATTAATGATAATCCTAATATAGAAAGAGCTTGTGAACCTTGTTTTGATAAATATGTTGAACAATATCATGGTAGCTCTTTCTCAGTTTATAAATCTGACGCTCATCCTGATGCTCTAAATCAACAATTATCTATTTTTGCGATGGGTGTTTTAAGGAAAGTATATGCTGATAATAGTATTCCTTTAGAAATGCTAAAACAAGCGAATATGGATGTAAATGAACCATATAAAATAAGAATTTTGGCTTCACCTGGGCTTATTCTTTTTGCTTATGATTTTAATGAAGGTGAAAATACTATACAAAAATACACTAATTCTATAGAAAAGAGTAAATTATTATCTGGTAAATTAAGTGCAGTACCTACTTTTTTATCTTCTGGAGTTTTTGATGTGGCTGAAGAAAATATTAAAATTGGTTGGTACTTAACACAAATGTAATTTTTCTAGTCAAATAACTAATAAATTAGTCAAATATCTATTATTTCCCATATTCTGGCCAACACCCTTAAATACTATGTTTAGCATTAATATCTATATAAATGAACATTAACCACTAAATAATGAACTGTATGTGTTTTTGTATATTAAAAAGAAAGTGAAGAAAATAAGTAATCCAAAATGATAACCAGCATACCAAACCACAATACAAATATAATAAACAATGGTAAAAACAATGCAACCAACTTTAAAAACTTTGGAAATAGAACTTTCAAGTCAAGTAAATGAATTTAATAGTTTGGTTGCTAAATGTGTTTCAGATACAAATGTTTCAGGATTAGATGCTTCTCAAGATTTAGAACAAATTAAAACAAGAGCACAAGCAATTCTTAATCAAAGAAAACCTGTTTTAGAAGCTTTTACAACTGAAGTTGTTTCTAATTTAGTAGGTATATTCTATCAAATGGAAAATAAGAATATTTCTTATTTTGCTCCTACAACACCAGGAAGAAAAGGAATTAGATTAGTTAAAACAAGAACAAAAAATGTTGACAGATTAGTAGATAATTTACTAGCTGGAAAAGAAGTAAATGATGGCCAAGGCTTAGCAGTTGTAGCAGACACATGGGGCCAAATTGATAGAGAAGTAAGACCATATTTACAAGAAAATTTCATGAGTGATCCAAGCTTAGCAAAATTTTACAGAGATGATGTTGATAATATGTTTGGATATTCTAGATCTCAAATAGTAGGTAAAAACCCAAGTGGTTATGAAGCAGAACACCTAGTATTATATTTCCCTGGTCAAGATGGAAGTTTAGTTCCAATAAGTGTTCATTTACACAGCACAGATGCATTTGTAGAGGCAGAATGGGGAAAAGCTGCTTTATCTAGACACTTAAAAGATGATATTGGATCAGCATTAACATTATCACAATGGATGGGCATAGGTAATGATGCAGTATTAAATTTATTAAAAAAAAATGAATATAAAACAATAGTAACTTCAACTGGCAGCAAAGTTTGGTATATGGGTAATGGTTATAATAGCAAAGCTGATCATTGTCGTGAAAGAGTTATGGAAAGTGAAAAAGGTTTACCTTTAATATATACAGGAATAAGAAGAATGATGGGTGAAGAGGGATTATCTGGATATCCTGACCTTGGTTCAGATGAAGCAACAAGAGTTGTTAATGAAGTTATGAGTAAGTATCCATCTCTTACACAACATGGAATAGCAAATGGTGAAGTTAATCTAGTTAGAGATGAAACATTCACAAGATTAGCAGGAATTGCAAATTATAATATAGATTCACAAAGAAAAAAAACATCAGAAGAATTAAGACAAGAAAGACAATCATTACAACAAGAAGAAACAAGAGAAAGACAAATGATGATGAATGCATTGCATTGATATAGTTTTGAGTAAGTAGTATTAAGTTCTGAGTGGGTTAGCAGTAAGTAGTTCTGAGTATAGTTACAATGTTCTCAAAACTAATTTTCTGATAACCAAATCTCACAACTTATCACCTCAGAACCAACTCATTACTCACTACCTAAAACCCATAACTAATATTATTACTTTTTTCTAAAATCCATTAAACATTTCTGTGCTAGAACTAAATCTTTTTCTTCAACATAAATTAATATTTCAGGAATACCTACAATTATGTCATGAATATTCACATTATGTAAAGTTAGTTCACTAGTAATTCTTGATAATATACCCCTAACATAAGTTGCTTCTTCCTCGAGAATAATTCTTACTTCACATAAGTTATGTATATCTCCAATAATATAGTTAGGATCAAATGCTTTTAATTTTTTATCTAAATCTTTTTGATTAACAAACAATTTGATTACTTCTTTTGATTTTATCATACGAAAATTATGTTTTAATATTAATTTAGTTAAATAATCATTTGCAATATTTGTAAAAGCTTCAACTTTTAATTTAATAGAAGCAATATTATTCTTAGTCATTACCATCATCTTGCTAAGAGCTTCATCAACTTCTTTAGCATACTCTTCAAATTCTTCTTCTACTGAATATCTTCTAACAGCAGATAAAACAGCATCTAATGAAAAACTAAGATTATATTCCTTAATAAGATATTTAGCTAATGCCCTATTATTTACAATACCAGCAACAATACACTTCTGTACTGCAATATCCCTTGAGATAATATTCCATATTTGTCTATTTATATTAGTTTTAGTCATATGGTGTTATTATTGGTTAGGATGTATATAAAGTTTGCTATCCCCAAAATCAATAATATTTATAAAACCAATTAGTATTCTTTACTTTTATGAGTAATGAAGAAAAGCAGCCAAATTTTGACATAGGATTAGTAGTTCATTTAGCTAGCAAAGGCCTTCCATTTAGTACCAATAGAGAAAGAAATGAATTTTTTGCTTGGAACAAAACCTATGACAAAGTAAAATTGAGTACCGCATTATCATTTGCTAGAGGATATACCTCTGGTGTCATTCATAGTCAATTTGATTTATATAGAGATTGTTGTGGAATTGCTGGACAAGAAATAAGTAAATTCTTAGATTATGCTAGTCCAGAAGATGGAACAATTTTAGATGAAGAAGTTGATAATACAACTTCATTAGCTTTACTTAATAGTGGAGTTTCATTGAATCAATCGGTAACATGGCAATTAGCTTATCTTATAGCTAGAGGTCTTAATGGAAGCCCAGGGAATGTAGTTATTAATTTTGTTGACAATGAAATGAGCAGTGAGGAATATACCCAGAAAGTTGCAAACTTCTATATGGACATTGCAGAAGAAGTTGGAATTAATATAGTCAGAGAACGTTTAAATAAAGATTCCTTATATAAATTTATAACACAATAATTTGTAACCATACATTCTTATATTAATACTAGCTAATAATAACCTTTATAAATCACCGTCTTATTCACAACTATATTAAATATAACTCAAATCCCAATAACTATCAGTTGTTTTAACGAAAAAACAGCTTTTAAGCAATAAAAACGATAGTGGGGCAATGAGGTGCTCGTAATGGATAAAAATAAAGTTAAAAAAGCTCTAGATGAGCTAAATAAGAACAATAAGAAAAGGAAATTCTCTCAAAGTTATGATTTAGTAATTACTTTGAAAAGTTTAGACTTAAAAAAGCCAGAACATCATGTAGATACCTATGTAACAATGCATTTCCCTAGAGGAAAGAAAACAAAGGTATGTGCTTTAGTTGGTCATGAATTAAAGGAAGAAGCTCAGAAAGTCTGTGACACAACAATTCTAGTTGATGAATTTGGTAAATATGATAAAAAAGCAGCTAAAAAATTAGCTTCTGAACATGATTATTTTATTGCTCAAGCAAATATAATGGGAAAGGTCGCAGGTGCATTTGGTAAAGTATTTGGTCCAAGAAACAAAATGCCAAATCCAAAGGCAGGATGTGTTGTACCTCCAAAGGTTCAATTAGCCCCATTATATGAGAAATTGCAAAAAACTGTAAGAATCAAAGCTAAAACTTCTTTAATGATTCAAACTGTAGTTGGTAATGAAGATATGAAAGAAGAAGAAGTTATTGATAATATCATAACTATTTACAACCAATTAACACATTCTTTAATAAATCATGAAAATAATATTAAAGCAGTTTATCTTAAACTAACAATGACCAAACCAGTTAAGGTGGCATAAAGATGGCAGAAAAAGATAAAAAAGCAAAAAAATTATCAGAAACCAAAGTTAAGGTAGTTAGTGAATTTTCTAATTTATTAAAAGAATATCCTATTGTTGCAGCAATTAATATGGAAAATCTTCCAGCTAGACAGCTACAACAGATGAGGGCAACCCTTAGAAAAGAAAATTGCGTTCTTAAGATGACTAAAAGAAGATTAATTAAGAAAGCAATTGAAAAATCAAAAGATATTAATGGTTTAGAACAATTAGATCCATATCTTAAAGGAATGCCAGCTTTACTTTTCACAAAAGAAAATCCTTTCAAACTTTACAAAATGCTTGAAAAAAGCAAATCTAAAGCTCCTGCAAAGGGTGGACAAACAGCTCCAAATGATGTTGTTGTTAAAACAGGTCCAACTGGCTTTGCACCAGGTCCAATTATTGGTGAACTTGGTCAAATAGGAATTAAAGCAGGAATCGAAGATGGTAAAGTTGTTATTAAAGCAGATTCAGTTGTTGTTAAGGAAGGAGAAATAATTAATGCTCAAGTTGCAGCAATCTTATCAAGGCTAGGAATTGAACCAATGGAAATTGGTTTAGCAATCACAGCAGTGTTAGAAGATGGCACAATCTACAAAAAAGATGTACTAGCAATTGATGAAGATGAGTTTATGGCAAAAGTCATGGATGCAGCATCTTCAACATTTAACTTAGCAGTTGAAGTAGGATACCTTTGTGAAGATACAGTTGAAGTATTATTACAAAAGGCATATAATGATTCAAAAGCTTTAGCTTTAGAAGCTAATTTTATGGCAGATGCAGTTGTTGAAAATCTGTTAGCAAAAGCTGAAGCACAAGCTTCTAGCCTAAAGGCTGAAGTGAATCAATAATTAAAATTTATTTATAGGAGGAAAAGAAAATGGAATACGTATATGCGGCAATGTTATTGCATAAAGCAGGACAGAAGGTTGAAGAAGCTTCTGTAAAAAAAGTCTTAGAAGCAGCAGGCGTAACAGTTGATGATGCTCGTGTTAAAGCTTTAGTAGCAGCACTTGATGGTGTTAATATTGATGAAGCAGTTCAAAAAGCAGCAGTTGCTCCAGCAGCAGCACCTGCAACAGCAGCTCCAGCAGGTGGAGAAGCTAAAGCAGAAGCAGCTGAAGAGAAAAAAGAAGAAAAGAAAGATGATGGTGCAGCAGCAGCTGGCCTAGGGAGTCTTTTCGGATAAATAATTATTAAAAAAGTTATGAAGGTTTTTACCTTCTAACTCTTTTTTAATACAACAACGTGATTAATTATGTTAAACCCAGAGGAAAAAAACAAATTATTAGAAAAATTAAAGGACAAAAAAGCTATAGTCCAAGACCTTCGTTCTAAACTTAATGAAATTAATGAACAAAAAGAAAGTGCTTTTGAAAAAAAAGATAAAATTTCAAAAGAGATCAGAGGAAATATTTCTCAATTAAAGGGTGCTAAAGATTCTAGAGATAAATTAACAGGTGGTGTTAAGTCTGCAAAAGATTCTAGAGATGAGCTTAATAAAAAAATTAAAGTTAAAATTAATGAACTTAAAAAATTAGAAAACGATAAACAAGATACTATGAAAAAACATAATATCCAAGGAAATCCTATTCAAATTAAAAAACAAATTGAAAAACTTGAATACCAGCATGAAACAAGTGTTATGAGTTTTGATAAAGAAAAAGTAATAATGTCTGAGATTAGAACTTTGAGAAAACAATATGAAGAATCCAATAAAGTAAGCACAGTCTGGAAAAAGATTAATGAAATATCTAAAGAAATTGAAACTTTAAAAAAAGAAGCAAACTTATTCCATAGACAAATTCAAACACAAGCTAATCAAAGTCAAGAAAAACATGAAGTTTTAATTACATCTTCTAAAGTTATTAAAGATTTTAAAAAGAAAGAAAAAGAAGAGATGGACAAATTCTTAAAATTTAAAGCAGAATTTAATGAACATAATGATAAATTAAAAACAGAATTAAAAGAATTAAATACATTATATGGGAAATTAGACATGAACAGAGAAGAAGCTAAAGAAGTCAGAAAGAAAAAAGAAAGAGCTACTTTGACAGAAAGAAAAAAAGAAGCCGAATATAAACTAAAACATGGTGGTAAGTTAACCACAGAAGATATTCTAGCAATGCAAAGCGGCGATTAATTTATTTCTTCATTAAAATAATAAACTTTATAATATGAATTTAATACCTTTCTAGAATGGCAGAAATAGGTAATATAGAGAACTTTTTGAAAGAGTTTTTTGAATGGTATCAAGATTTTTTGATTAGTTTGAAAGAGTTTGATTTAGGTAATAAAGATTCAACTGCAAACCAAACTTTTGAACAGCAGGAAGGATATTGTTCTCATTTAAGTTGGGGTGAAGGAGATTACCATATATTCCAATGGGGAAAACCTAGTTTTCCACCTGGTGCAGAAGATGAGCCACATTTCTTTGATAAGGGAAATTTAGATTCTTTACTTGAGAAAGAAAATGAATTAAAAGCAAAAGTAGATGAACTGAATGAGAGATATGATCTTGATGCTAACACATATTTTAGTATTATTAATCCACAATATAATGTTTTTGCTAACTCTTTAGAGTTTTCATTGCCTGGGGAAGAAGGACAAAAAATTGCATTTTCTTTTTGTGGAAAAGAAGTTAGCGGTGCTTGTGGGGATTTTTACACATTAAGAGACAATATGTTCTTTTTATTTAATGAACGACCACAAATAACTGGTGGTGTTAATCTTTCTTTATCTATTGATGCTGACTTAAAATTTGAGTATGAAGGAACAAAACCTTTTCATGTAGGTGTTCGTCCTGTAGCAACAAGGTCAAGAGATGGAGACACTATTCGTGTTGTAGATAGCTATGTTATCATCCCAACAAAAGTTATTGGAAATGGTGCTTTAACATCATTTTTAGGATATTTAAAAAAAGCAAATATCAGTTATGAATAGAAATATAATAATTAAAAAAATAAAAATTACTTTTTCTCCATGTAATTACATTTGCCACATGTGCTTCTGTTACCATGTTTTGCCATGAAAACACCAACACCACATTTTGGACAACTTAGATTTAATCTTTCTAGTTTGTCACCAGATACTTTGTAATTTTTAGAAACATTTGATGTTCTTTTTACTTTCTTTTCTTTTGCTTTCTTTTCAGCCATTTTTATTTCCTCTTAATTATGATTATTCTTTCTTAGCTTCTTCAGCCTTTGCTTCTGCTGCAGGTTCTTCTTTAGCTTCTTCTGCTTTAGGTTCTTCCTTAGGTTCCTCTGCTTTAGCTTCTGCTTTAGGTTCTTCAGCTTTAGGTTCTTCTGCTTTAGGTTCTTCTGCTTTAGCTTCTTCTGCTTTAGGTTCTTCTGCTTTAGCTTCTTCTGCTTTAGGTTCTTCAGCTTTAGCTTCTTCAGCTTTAGGTTCTTCTACTTTAGCTTCTGCCTTAGGTTCTTCTGCCTTAGGTTCTTCGGCTTTAGCTTCTGTTGCAGGTTTCTCCTCAGCTTTTGGAGCTGGAGCTTCTTCCTTTTTAGGTTCCTCTTTCTTATTATGTTTTTCAACTAAAGATTTACCTTCTAATTGAACAATATTTTCTTCTTTATCATAAACATGAGCAATTACTTTTGCTTGCTTTTTACCATATCTTTGATAGATATGTCTGATAATAACAAGTTTTGGATTCTTCTTTAATTTGTCTGCAATAGATTGTTGTAATTTTGCTCTTGAAGGTGTTTCGTCTTCAAAAGTTACCATTGCACTAACTCTTGTTCTTGAAAGTAATGGTGTTTCTCTTTGTTTTTGTATTTCTAAGTCCATCATTTTAATTTCCTCTATCTTACCTTTATTGCATATTCTCCTTCTTTATCAAGTCCAATTTGTTTTGCAATAAATGATTTTTCAGGATTAACAACTGCTAATCTTCCTTGCCAATTTGTTGTGAATGTACTTGTTTTACATACTGGACATTCACTTTCATTAACGAATAGTTTACATCTTTTACATACTTTTTTTGCCATTTTTAATTACCTTTAATTTTATTTTAATAATTATTTTTTCTTTGTTTTAGCTTTTGCAGTTTCTTTCTTAACATCTGCAGCTGCTTTTTTCTCGTCTTCATCAATCCAATCTAATTTTCCAAGACCATGTTGTCTCATTGTTAGACCTAATTTAGGATTAGTAGGATCTTTATGACTTACAGCAATAATTCTTGCTCTACATTGATCTCCTGTTTTTAATGATTTCTTTGATTCTTTTCCTAACAATACTTTATCTTTTGAAAAACTTACAAAGTCATCCATTGTTTGTGAAATATGAATCATCCCATCAACAGGACCTAAAGATAAAAATGCACCAAAATCTGCAATATCTTTAATTTTACCAAGAACAACTTCTTGTAAATCTGGTTTAAATGTTAATAAATGAAAAACTGTTTTATAATAAACTGCTCCGTCTCCAGGAATCATAATTCCTTGTTCCATATCATTAATATCAGAAACATCAATTACAATTCCTAGTTCTTTAGAAATATAACCTTCATATTTTTCACTGATTTGTTTTTGGATAGCAGCTTTTGTATTTTTTCCAAACAAAGTTGGATTAACTCTGATATGATCTTCAATTTTTACTTTATAGTACATGGATTTTGCCTCCTTGATTGTGAAATCACTATCCGCTAGGATAATCTCACTGATTTTTATTCAATTAACTCTAAATATCTCTTTTGTCTTAAAATAATCATCTTTTTTAAATGTTTTTTCAATTCTGTGTCTGTTGTAGCCACAATATACTCATTTGCAAGCTTAATTATAATTTCATCAACATACATTTCTTCATATTTTGCTTTAAGCTCATTATTAGTTTTAGTTGGGATTATATTAAGTTTTCCCTCTTTTCCTAAGGTTTCTATTAACTTCAAAGCAATGTTTACAGCTGTTTTAGTGGCTGTTTTCTGATTCTGGACCTTTTCAGGCAGTTTTTCCAGCTCATCAATGGTTTTATCCACAATATACAATTTATAGTTGAAATTACATATCCTGTCTATTTCCTCAAATATATCAATTCCAAAGTTTCCTGGAATCATCAAAAAATTAGTATCTAAGAGGATTTTCTTAAATTCAGGCATTTTTAAAGAGGTTCTATGTGTATTTATAAACTTTGTTATTATATATCTATTATTTTTAATATATTTTTATATATATAAGAATAACATCAGAAATATCATAAAAAACAACATTATTTCTCATCATCTTCTTTCTTCTTGGCTTCTTTTTTCTTATCTTCTTTCTCCTTATTTTCTTTCTTCTTTATTGCTTCAAGCACTTCTTTAGGAGTATCTAAGAACCAATGATCAAATTTACTAACAAATGTTGCTAGCACCATTGAAAATAACATGAAAATAACAATTAGATTTAAAACAATCCCTAATTTAGGTATTTCTGCAATTTGGGTTGTTAATGTAAAAGCAACAACTGCAACTGCAATACCTTTTGGGATGTTTAAAGTCATAAACATTTTTTCTTTGAACTTTAATTGTTGCTCTTTCATTGCCCATGCAACTGAAACATATCTTATTATTAAATAAATTAAAAATAAAATAAATGCTTTTATCCAAAACATATAATCATTAAAAGGAACATCTATACCAATACCTACTAAAATAAACACTAAAATTAATAATGAATTTTCAAATATTGTTGAGAAACTATACAATTGTTCTTTTTGTTTAACATAAAAGTTACCAAATAATAATCCCATAACAGTTACTGCTAATACTCCATTACCACCTAAATTTTCTGCTAAAATATAAGTTAATAATGCTGCTGTTACTAATGCTAAAGGACTTAATGTCTCTGAATAAGCTTTTTTCATAACTTTTGAAATAATCAATCCAATTAACACACCTGCACCAATTCCGACGACAAATTGCGTTATGAAAGGTTTTAATTGTTCAAGTAATTTTGAAAAAATAACTTCTTGTAAATTTAATGTATTATATAAATCTAAAAGAATAAAGGGCATTAGGACAGTTAATGGTGTATTTATAATTGATTCAATTCTTAAGAATTCAACAATTTTATGTTTTTCATTTTTTAACATTGAAAGAACAACATCAGGACTTGTTCCAACCATAATGCTTGCAAAGATTAATGCCAGCAAAACATTACCAATATCAAATAAATAATAAGTTGCAGCACTTAATATTATTAAATTTAGAAACAGAAAGAACAATGAAAGTTTTAGTGCTTTAATAGTATAAGCATCAATAGTTTTCCATTTAAATCTAGAAGCTGCATCAAAAATAATCATCACTAATGCTAAAACAGCTAATGCAGTTAAGAATGTATGTGAAAATGAAAATAATCTTTCACCATAATAAGTCATTTTAGATAAAGCAATACCTGTGACTAATAGTAATAGTAAATTAGACATCTTAATTTTCTTAGAAAGAAGTGCAATAAATAATCCTATAAGTAGAATAACAGCAATACTAGTAAGATAAACTAAATATTCTTCCATCATACACCTCTTTTTATCTATTTATTAATTAAGTTATTTATAAAGATTTTGGAGGGACAACTATTGTTTTCTTTACTCACAAGTAGTCCTAAAACCAAAACATTTATAAACATCCAAGTTTCCCTGATTTATATTGAAAAGATGTGGTTTCTAAGTTGGTTTAGGTGATCCAAAGTTAGAATTAGTCATTACTGTAAATTAGACAGTTAACTAAGGTGAAAATATGAGTGGAAAGAAAACAGGAAAAGGAAAGAAAGGATTAAAAGAAATCATGAATAGAACTAGATTTGATAAGTACGAATTAGAAGAATTTATGCTTACAGACAAAGGTTTTGAATAAATTTTTAATTCATTTATTATTTCTATGCTAATTAGGGCTATATATGACAAAAATATTAGTTGTAGATGATGAACCATTTATTAGATTTACCTTAAAAGCAATTATTTGTAGTTTTGATTATGAAGTTATTGAAGCAGAAAATGGAATACATGGCTTAGAATTAATGATGGCTAAAAGACCAAATTTTGTATTTATAGATTATAATATGCCAAACATGAATGGATACGAATTCTCAAGACATGTTAAAACAGATGCATATTTTACTGCACTTATGGATATTCCATTAGTTGGCTATGGAGATTTTCCAAATGACAAAAAACAATATTTAGATGATAATTATGTAAAAGGAGATTTTGATAGCCCTAGTAAATTAAAATCTATAATTGATGAAAATATTCTAAGTGCTTCTGAAAAAGTAGAAAAAAGAACAGAACATGCTCAGAGAATTGCTTCTCATTTAGTTGAATTAGGTTATAACCCAAGAATTGATCGTTTAATAATGCCTAATGAAGAAGCACAATTATTCAGAGCAATTCAAACATTAGGAATTGAAGGTGTTAGAAACTATGAATATAATGTTCTTACTGGATTAGTAAACAAAGCTATGCATAGAATTAGTGAATAAATAAAAAGATATTTATAATGCAGTATTTTTACTTCTTCCAATGAAATATATAATTGAACATTTGGATGGAAAATTATACAAATGGTGTTTTTTAGAGTATAAACATGCTGCTAAAGTAGTTAGTAAAGCAGATATGATCTTTACAAATGTAAATGGAGAAAAAGCAAGAGAGAAATTAAATAAATTTGGAAAAGCATATTCTAAATCAGTAGCAGATATTAATCTAATCAATTCTAAAAGAATTTGTGTTCTTGATCCTAATGCTAAAAAGACATTAACAACTTCCGATAAAAATAAATTTGATTACTTAATTTTTGGAGGAATAATGGGAGATTACCCACCAAAAAAAAGAACAAAAGGTTTCTGTACAAAAATGAAAGAAAAAGAAATTAAATTTGAAACCAGAAATATGGGCAAAGAACAAATGTCAACTGACACAGCTGTTCTTGTAGCTAAGATGATTATGGATGGCAAAAAATTTGATAAAATCAAATTCAAAGACACAATCATTATTGAAATCAATGACTGCGAAGAAGTTGAATTACCATTTAGGTATGTTTTAGAAAATAAAAAACCAGTATTACCACCAGGCTTAGTTGAACATTTGAAGAAAAGAGGATACTTCTAAACTATTTTTGAAACAGCAAAGCATATAAATATACTCAACAATTAATAATTTCAATGGAACCAATAATATTCATTCTAATAATCTCAATATTAGGACCTATTATAGGATCTTTAATTGGAGTAATTAAAAAACCATCAAAACTTTTCATGTACAACATGCTTAGCTTTGCAGCAGGTGTTATGTTAGCAATTTCTTTTTTAGAACTAATCCCAGAAAGTATTGAATTTTCTTCTCCACTATTGTGTGTCGCAGGAGTTTTAATTGGTGCTTTAGTAATGTATGTCTTAGATAAAGTTATCCCACACATTCATCCAGAATTGTGTAATCCTGAACCTGGTTTTCAATTGAAAAAAACAGCATTATATTTATTAATTGGAATTTTTTTGCATAATTTTCCAGAAGGTATGGCAATTGCTGTTGGTACAATTTCAGATATTAAAGTAAGTTTAGCAATTGCTTTAGGTATTGCAATCCATAATATCCCAGAGGGTATTTGTACTTCAGCTCCTTATTACGCTAGCTCTGGAAAAAGATTAAAAGCATTTTTACTTTCTGCTTCAACTGCAATCCCATTACTTGCAGGATTTTTTGTTGCAAAATTTCTTTATGAAGTAATCTCCAGTAATTTTATTGGAATAATAATAGCAGCAACAGCTGGCCTAATGATTTATATTTCAGCAGATGAACTAATCCCCTGCTCATGCTGTAAAGTTACACACCATAGTACAATCTTTTCATTGATTGCAGGTGTAGTATTTGTTGTGTTATTAGGTATGATTTAATTATTGTGTTAAAAAGGTCTAGTTCCTATGATTTATGATGAAATTTTTAAATTGAATTGCATTTCTTTCTTAAATGATTAAAAAGTTATCAGAATCATTAAATGATTATGGTTTCCTGACAGATTTTAATATAAGTCCAATAACAGCCAGAGAAAGAGTCAGAAAATTGTTTGAATTCGGAATTAGACATTTTCAGTTTTATGATGCAATGGATCGTTATGAAATACCGATTATTCCTAATAAAAAAGAATGGAATGATCCTATCGGCAGAACAATAAGGAGAGAAACCATTGATGCTTATGTAGATGAGATTAGAAAAGTTGGAGGTATCAGTTGGTTTTATACTGGAATTTATAGTGTATCCCCTGGTTTTGTAATGCCTGGTCTAGAAAAAGCTTTGTTTTCTTTTTTAGAAGATAAACAACATTATGCTCAAGAATGGATTTGTCTTGATGATAACCCAGATTGGGCATTTGTTTCAATAATAGATCCTTCAACAGAAGAATGGAAACAACATTATACAGAACAATTGAGGACAATTACCGAAGATGTTGGTTTCACAGGAATTTATTTTGATCAATATGGTAGTCTTGATACAAGATGGAGATTTAGGTATAAACCAGATATATGGTCATTTGATAATATACATGACCATGATTGTTTTGAAGAAGTAAATAAAGCAGAACTTATGGCTGATTTTCTGAGATATTTTAGACAGGAAATGCCAGATGTTGGTGTTATCTTTAATGCTGCAGATGGATACGCTTTTGATGAAACAAAAGACATAGTTGATTTTCCATATATAGAACTATGGAATGATAATTCAATAGAACATTATTGTTCAAGACTTAAAAATACCGGTAAGTTTGTAATTGTTGCCTATTCTTCTTCTGATGGAAAAACTTTTGATAGAGAAATGTTTTTGAGAAGAAAAAAAATAATCAATGATGCAGGTGGCGATTTATTGTTTAGAGGAGATGATAATAGATATTTAGTAAATTGTTATTTTCCAAGTGCAATAAGATTAAATTAATCTATATGTCTTTTTATTAAGAATTAAGTGATTTTTCTTTCCAATACATTTCTCCTAATTTAATTACTGCATTTCTGAATGCTTTACCTTTTGGATTTCCAGCATTTTGCATTGCATCCATATATGCATCATAATTGATTGGATTTTTGGTTCCTACATTATGATTACAAATTTTTTCATTACGATATAGGATAAATAGTTTTGTAACTGCATCTTTAATTGATTCAGAATGAACATAATTATCTGGATCTTGTAAAAAGTCTAATGCAGTCTCTAATCCACAAAATTGCGATCCATAATTAAATAGGTTTGGGTTAATTATGATGCCTTCAACTTTATCTATCAGAGAAGAATCTCTACCCTTATAAGGATATACTGGTGCCTTCTCTGGTTTTTCACTGTCTGATGCAAAATAATTATCAAAAAGCATCACAGGCCATTCAAAATCAGGAATATCTTTAGCACTTAATGTTCTATACCACATGCTTTTTCCAGGTCCGACCCAGGTTATTGCAACGTCCTTAGGCAAAACATCTAAAATTGGTTCCCAATAATCCATAACACTCATCCTAGGTCCAACATATTCTTCACCACATATTGCTCTTAACTTTCCTTCTGTCTCCTCATACATTTGTTTTATGAGTCTTGCATGTGCTTTACCATCTTTTATTATGACATTATGTCTTGGACTAGAAGGATTAGCAGCCTCCCAAAATCTTCGATGAGTGTCATCCATAAAAAGATAAATAGCATCTGCACCATTTGCTAGAAAATACTTAGCATTATTGATAATTCTCCAACGATCTTTAGGATGAGAACAATATCTAGAATCACCTGGATGTATCCCTGCCCACATCTTCACATCGTGTTGTTTAGCTAATTGTTTTAGAATTAAAAACTCTTTTTTGTGTTCTTCTGATAATGGGCCGTTAGCAGTACCCCATCTTAATTTTGACCACACATAAAGATTATTTCCACTCTCACCTATTCTTTTCACAAGGTCTTTTCTGTGTTTTAATTCAAATTTCCTACCTTTATCTACTATTCCTTTAAGTTTGAATGTATTTTTGTCTGTCATTTTTTATATTTAGTTCTATAAATAAACTTATTGATAAATTATTTTTAGACTTTATCTTGTTGTATTATTTATTAACATAATCTCTTAAATAAATTAATCACAATCTGTAACATAAAGAACTTCTGATATGCCTGATCCTTTACATCCTACTTCAAAAACTAGTTCTGTTGGGCATTTTAATAATTCTATTTCTGCATATATTATTACTTTATTTTCAGTGTTTATTGTTGTAATGAGTTCAGGATCCCCTGTTAATTTTTCACCATCTTCATTATATATTCGCCAAGAAAATGAGATAGGTTCGTTCCCTTCATTATCTAAAGTTATTTTATATACATAATGGTTGATATATGATGTTCCTAAATAATCTGTTGTAATCTTAATAGCAGAATAATCATCTACGCATTTGTCAATAGTCTCTTCTTCATGAATTTCCTCAAACTCATTTTCTGAATCTGATGATAAATCTATTGAATCTTCTATAGAAATGCCATTAGGTTCTTTTTGACCTGGTTCAGTTATAAGTTCTCTGCCAACCCCACAGCTGGATGCTGTAATTAGAAAACTTGTTAATGTCAATAATTGAGTCCAGTTGCTTCTAAAATAATTTAATTTACTCATCTTAAAGCAAAGAATCAAACTTGAATTTAAAAAATTAATGTTTATTTCACAAGTCAATCAATCGTTTTTGTCTTAATTTAGTAAATTCAACTAAATCATCAGTTGTTTCTTTCTTATAATTTGTTCTTTCTTTAGAATCAAATATTTCTTCTTTCTCAATATCTTTTTTTATTTTTTTACTTTTCTTCTCTACAATGATTTTATCTCGCATATTATCTGCAACTTCTAACTTATATTGAATTTCTTTTGCTTTTTCTATAACTTCTTTAGGCATTCCTGCTAATTTTGCAACATGTACACCAAAGCTTTTATCAGTGCCACCTTCTTGTAATTTTCTTAAGAAAATTAATTCTTCTTTGTGCTGTCCGTTAATATCCCTAGTATTACTTTCTTGTACAGCAATATGATAGTTTTTAACTCCATCTAATTTTTCTAACTTAGTTAAAACATGATAATGTGTAGCAAACATTGTTTTAGCTTTGATTTTTTCATTAATATATTCTGCAACACTCCATGCAATACTAACTCCATCAAAAGTTGAAGTTCCACGACCAATTTCATCCATTATAATTAAAGATTTGTCTGTTGCATTGTTTAAGATTGTTGCAGTCTCATTCATTTCAACCATAAAAGTAGATTGACCATGAGTTAAATCATCATGTGCTCCAACTCTTGTAAAAATCCTATCAACAACTCCAATTTCTGCTTTTGTTGCTGGAACAAAACATCCAATTTGAGCCATTAATGTAGTTAATGCAACTTGTCTCATTACAGTACTTTTTCCACTCATATTTGGTCCTGTAATAATCATCATTTGATTATCTTTTCCAATAAACACATCATTAGGAATGTAAACTTTTTCTATTTTTTCAATAACAGGATGTCTTGATTCTTCTAATTTTAATGCAAATTTGTAGTCAACAGCTGGCTTACAATAGTTGTTTTCAGATCCTACATTAGCAAAGCTTAAGAAAACATCTATTTTTGAGATAAAATCACTTGCTTCTTGCACTTCTTTTGTTTTCTCAATTATATTTTGACAAATTTCAGTGAATAATTTTAATTCTAAAGCTTTGATTTTCTCTTCAGCTCCTAAAATTTTCTCTTCATAAACTTTTAATTCTTCTGTAATAAATCTTTCAGCATTTGCCATTGTTTGTTTTCTGATATAATTTAAATTCCCATTTACATCTTTTGGTAATAAATGCAAGTTTGCTTTAGTAATCTCAATAAAATATCCAAAAACACGGTTAAAACCAACTTTTAATGATTTAATTCCTGTTTTTTCTCTTTCTCTGTTTTCAATATCTTTAATATATTTTCTTCCATTAATACAAATATCTCTGAACTCATCTAATTCATTATTGTAGCCAGGTTTTATGATCCCACCATCATTAACTGATAGAGGTGGATCTTCTTTAATGGAAAAATCTATTAACCCAAATACTTCTTTTAAATCATTAATTTCACTTATTTTTTTTAAGAATTTATTTTCTAAATATTTTTTATCAGCTTCTTCAAAAACTCTTTTTAATTCAGGCATTACTTCAATTGACATTTTCAATGCTATAAGATCACGTGCATTTGCATTACCATAATTAACTCTTGAAACTAATCTTTCAATGTCTTTAACTTTTTCAAGGATTTCTTTTAGTTCCTGTCTTACTAATAAATTTCTGAACAAATAATCCACTGCATTCAATCTTTGATTAATTGTTTCTATATCTAATAGTGGATTTAATAACCATTTTCTTAATAACCTGGCACCCATTGGAGTATATGTTTTGTCTACGACATCTAACAAAGTATCTTTGGTTGAGTTATCTCTTATATTATGAACTATTTCAAGATTCATTATTGTTGATTTGTCTAAAATCATAAATTCTTGTGTTGAAAAATATTTGACTTTGTTAATATGTGTTAAAGAAGTTTTTTGTGTTTCTTTTAGATAACTAATTAAAGCTCCTGTTGAAGCAATACTTAATTTTTTATTTTCAATTCCATAGCCTTCTAAGTTTAATACATTGAATTGTTCTTTTGCTGTTTTATAGGCAATATCATAAAAATAAAATCTATCTTCATATTCATTTAAGTAATAATTTTGTTGTTTTAGTTCTTTTATTATTGAATTATTTATTTGAGTAGATGGAAAAATAATTTCAGCTGGACCTAATCTATTAATTTCAGTCATTACCTTATCATATGTAACTTCTGTTGTTAAGAATTCTCCAGTTGACAAATCTACAACAGAAATACCAACTGCATTTTTCATTTCTTTTATTGGGTCATATGATTTGATTGATTTGGATTGATTTTCAACAATATCCATTGAGAAAAATAGACTCATTAAATAATTATTAGCTTTATCTGGCAATAAACCATTATCAATTATTGTTCCAGGTGTTACTACACGAATAACATCTCTTTTAACAATACCTTTTGCAAATTTGGGATTTTCAATTTGTTCGCATATAGCACATTTAACTCCTGCCCTTATTAGTTTTGCTAAATAATTATCTAAAGCATGGTATGGAATACCAGCTAATGGAACTGGATTTTTAGTTCCTCTCTTTGTTAAAGTAATATTAAGTACTTTAGAAGCTAATTTAGCATCATCATAGAACATTTCATAAAAATCACCCATCCTAAATAAGATTAAGCAATCTGGATATTTCTCTTTAAAGAAAACAAACTGCTGCATAGCTGGTGTTAAGTTGCTTTTATCCATCTGTATTAATAACCCCTTTCTACTATCTGGATACCTAGGGGATTTATATAGTTAATTATGACTAATTATACAGTTTCAACCTATATAGCCCCCAACCAACAAATTACTAAATAGTAGTAAAAACATAACAATATTTAAAAAGACTAATGAATTTCCTTTATATATGACAGTTGGAATATCACTTACAAATGGTTTAGAAGCAATTATTATAACAGATTCTCAAGGTACTGCTAGAGGTAGAGAATCTAATTCAAGTAAAAAAGTTAAGTGTTTTAATAATGATAATTATAATGGTGTTTTATTTACAGCAGGGAGTGGAAATCATGGATCATATGTTCTAAAATGTCTTGATGAAATTCCCGATGAATTATTTGAAGACTATGTTGAAGCAGTAAAAATGAAAGTAAGGTTGTTAATTGATAGTTATGATTCTGAAACTATTGAAGCATATAAGAGAGAAGTAGAAAAGAAGGCAAAACTGGTTACAGATGAAGAAGAAAGAAAAGGCTTCATACATCAAGAAACCAGCAAAAAAATGATTGAATTTGATCAATATAAGAATAATCCAAACAACACATCATCTTTTATAGCAGTTGCATATGATAAAAAATCAGGTAAGATTAGATCATTCCACCTAAACTCAGAAGTGAAATCAGAATTGTTTTACCCTAATGTTGAAATTGGTAGTGGAAATGATGGTGCAAGCTTATATTTTATGACTAAATTACAAGGTGTTGATATAGAAAAGATGAATATTTCAGAGCTTGTTTTCTTTGCAATGAATGCATATTCCATTTCAACAATTTATGAAGGAGTTAGTGGCACACCTTCATTAGCTGTTATTAATAAAGAAGGTGTTGATAATATTTCAAAAGATAAAAGAGTTGCACTTTCTAATTTAAGCTGTGCATATCTTTCAGAATTTTCAAGAGATTTAACTCCTGAAGCTACAATAAAATATGTTGAGAGAATATTGACTGGTGAAGAAAGTGTTTATGAAGAATTATCAAAAGTATTGAAAACTGGTAAAGATGCTCTAACTTCAACTTATATTACTTATAATTCATGGCAAGAAAGATCCAATTCTAATTTATTTAGTAAATAATTATTTGTATACTTATATTCAAGTAACTAAAACTTTAAAAATCCCCACATATTCTACTTTTCTATGGAAATAATCTTAGACATTGAAACAGCATCTCTAACAGAAGATAGAGAAGGAGCATTATCACCTATAAAGGGCAGAATTGTAGCTATTGGATTGAAATTCTTAAAAGAAGAATTAATTATTATGGAAGAGGATGAAAAGCTTTTGATTCAAAAATTCTGGAGTAAAATTAGAGAATTACACAAAAGATTTTCAGTAATTAGATATGTTGGATTTAATATTAGAGATTTTGACTTTTATTTTATCATAAATAGAAGTTTACATCATGATATTGAAATTGTAAGACCTGGTTCAGCATCATTTATTGATCTTAGAGAACATTTAACTTTGTTTAGAACTTATGGGAAGTCTGGAAAACTAAGTGAATATGCAAAATTAATTGGTGTTGAAGGAAAGTACATGAATATGAGTGGAGGAGATGTTCCTTTGCTATGGAAACATAAGAAATTTGAGGAAATTAGAAATTATCTTAGCCAGGATTTATTCATGACACATGCATTATTCGAAAGATGCAAGAATATTGGTTTAATATTTGAGAATTAATTCTTTGTTTTTATTTTTTAACAGGCCGTCAGGCTCTTTTTGTTCTGATTTTAATTTTTATTAATGTTATTTCGAAAATAACAACAACAACGGCACGGACGGACTAAAGTCCTACTCGGCTTCGCCTCGCCCGGCCAAGTTGTTATTTTCTTACTTAGCCATGTTGTTGGATTTAAATTTTCAATATATATCATTAAAAAAACTAAAGAAAATAAAATGGCGGCACCGAGACTTTCAATTGAAAAGTTTTCTTTCCAAAATTTGAACTCGGGACATCCACGTGCCTCTTGTAAAGTCATCATCCCCTAAGGAACTCGTAGCTCATACAATATGAGCGTGGCACTCTAACCAGGCTGAGTTATGCCGCCATAATCGCCTAGAATACAAGAAAAGTAAGAGATTTATAAAGATTTTGTAAATAACTCAAATTTGCCCAAAATTTAATAATGAATGACATCCCACACACTAAAGTGTGGGAATATTAGTAACCCACTTATTAATTAGCAAATTCGAGGAATTGTTTAATCAGACCATCCTATTCCTATATCTTCAAGTTAAAAATAGGAGATATTAAGCTTGATTTAACAATAAATACATTTTTATACTACTTTTCTAATTATTTATCATAAATTATAATTTGGGGTGAAAATATGAGAAAACTATTTGTAATATTAGCTTTATTTGTTATGATTTTTTTTGTTTTTGGTTGTACTAATGTAGTTGAGAAAGTAACTGAAGAACAAGTTGAAGCAGCAATTAAAGCAAACGCAGCTTCACATGGAGAAGATGTTGATGTTGAAATTGATGCAAATAATAATGAAATGACTATTGAAACAACAACAGAAGATGGAGATGCTAAAGTAATAGTTAAATCAGATATAAAAAATACAGATGATTGGTGTATGGAAGGAAGTAACTGGAACTATGAAGCTACAACTGATCAAGGAAATGCAAATGCAGAATGGAAAGTTGTTGGCTTAATTAATTCAGGAGAATACAAGGGCTTATGCCATGTAAAATACACTGCAACTGGTCCAGAAGGAGATGCTATAATGGATTATTACTTCAGTGAAGATGGAGAATCTGGTTACTTTGAAATGAATGTAGGTGACCAAGTAATTAAGCAGGAATGGAGTAATAATTAATTTTTTTATTTTTTCTTACATCTAATTCCACCATAATACCATAATCCAACCCATTCTCTACTCAAAAATAAAGACATCTTAACAGATTAGAATTCTCCAATCTAAGCCCTTCTAATAATTAATCCTAATATTTACACAAATTAGATTATCGCAAGCTTTATATACTACAAAGACCACCATTTTACCTACGAGTATAGGCAAGTGTATAATAAGATATAATATATACACAACCATTTGGCTAGATACAAGACCAAATTGGATTTTGGATTGAAGGTTGGAGTTCAACCCAAAAGAGCATCAAACAGTTTAGCAAATATAAAACTCTAAATTAGTTTGAAAATCAAAATTAGATATAAAAGTAAGAGGTGAATAACATGAAAAAAATAATAGCACTATTGGGAATGTTATTGGTGCTTGGATTGGTATTTGGCTGCGCTAGCCTACCAGAAGAGCCTACAGCAGAAGCTGACGAACAAGCAGCTGATGTAGTAGAAGAACCAGAATTAACTGAGAATGAACCAGTAGCTAACGAGGAATTAGGCGAAGACCTTGAAGCTGATCTTGCAGAAGATAACTCTGCTGAAGATGATGCAGATGAAGAACTTGCAGCTGATGATGAAATGGCTGAAGGTGAAGAAGAATCTGTTGATGAAGAAGCTGAAGGCGAAGATTTACCAGAATAATAAAATATAAAAAAAGAATAAAGTATAAAATTACATACTTTTTCTTTATTTCATTCCTTAAAACCAAACAAACCCACTCATTCTAAAGGCATATAATGTAGTATTTACTCTATTCCTTATTCAATTTCTTCAAAGGCAATACAAATACCAAATAAATCACACCAAATCCTAAGAAAAATTTAATAGTGCCATAAGGTCTTAATGCAAAATAAGTCATATGACTAATAACAACTATTACCCCAATAATTCCAATTAATAATTTTATTTTCTTTGTATCTAACATTTTTAATAATAACCCATATAAAACAAAATCATATCTTCATCCTAGTAACTTTATGCTTAAATTTCTTCATTTCTTTCAAAGCCTGTGGCCATTTCAATAAAATATTCTTTGCACCATAACTTTGTATAACAGATTCAGCATTTGCTTGTGCTAAAAATAAACAGAATTCAATAGGTTTTCCTTTAATTAAGCCTGCAATAAATGAAGCAGTAAATGCATCTCCAGCTCCAGTTGTTTCCATTATTTTAACTCCTCTTGGTTTAATATGGTATAAATGATTTTTTTTTCCATCAACAAAACAATATGAACCATTTTTCCCATCTGTAATAAGTATAATATTTGGTCCAAGGGTATTTAATTCCTTAACTAATCTTTCAACTTTAATACTCTTATCTTCACATTTATAACCAAGCAGCAACTTTGCTTCTTCCATGTTAAGTACTAAAGCTGATGTTCGATCCAATATTTTACTTAATTTTTCAAAACCTTCTTTTGCTAAGTAATTAGTAGGATTAAAAGCAATTTTTATTTTATTTTTTTCAGCATACTCTGCTAATTTTTCCAATGTTTTGAAAGATTCTCCTAACATAGTGCAAAAATAAAACCATTTTGTTTTTAATTTGCCTTTTTTAATTTTATTATTAAGCTTACTAAATTTCAATTGATTGCTTAATGCTTTATATGTAAGAATAGTACGATGATGTTCAATACTATCTAATATCACAGAATATGCAGTCATGCCTTTTTTTTCTTCATAACCAATAAAGGCAATTTTTTCTTTTTTCAATTCACTAAGTATATGTTTTCCATTATCATCTTTTCCAATAACCCCGAGACAAGCTGTTTTTAATCCTAATCTTGAAAAACAAACACCTGTATTGGTTGCTCCTCCTCCTGTCATAAAGTCAAGTTGTTCTATAAGAACCTTTTTTCCACAAGGATATGCAATAAGATCTTCTTCACAACTTTTTGTCTTCATCCTAATTAATTGATTATCTGTTTTTACAAATACATCAACAGTAGCAGAACCAATAGTTATTATATCATAAGACATGTTTACTTTTCTATGAGAAGGAGTATTTAAATGTTTTTGATTTAAGAATAAAAGTTGCGGCAATTATATAATAATTAGGGAGCAAAAGTTTTATAATTCAAGGATGATTCCCTCATTTTATGGCAAAATTTATCTTTACACCAACACCAGACCAAGAATTACCATTAATAGATTATGAATCATTTCGAGCAAGAATGGACCATGATTTTGAAAGTAGTTTATATAATATTAGAACTGACTTAGGCGTTCTTTTAGATTTTGATTTAGAAAAAAAAGAAAGAACAAAATGTTTGCGGAGTTTAATGGTTTCTGCTAAGCATATTGATCTCATTTGTTCAGGTCTTAAACAACTGGCCGATGAACAAGATCCTAAAGAATTTGATTTAAGAGAATTAATTCTTGATTTGGACAATTATTTTTCTGCTAAACTTATGGATAGACCAGAAAGTCTGAAATCTAATCTTGATATTAATGCTGATAGCAAAATTGAAATATTTGGCTATGAAGAAGTTGTATATAGTTTAGTTTATAATTTCATTGCAAATGCCTGTGATAGTTATAAGACATCTGTACCCACAGGTTGTACAGAACCTCCTTTTCCAGTAGAAGTTTATGCAAAAGTTGTGAAACTAGATGATTTATCTTATTTAGGACATAATCAAGAATTTTATACTTCTGAAGATGATTTTATTGCTATTTCTGTAACTGATAAAGGTTGTGGAATTCCAGAAGAGAATCTTCCTAAATTATTCCAACAAGGATTTACAACAAAAGATGAAGATCAAAAGAAACATGGAATTGGAGTTTCAATTGCAGAAGCAGTTTGTTATCTTGTCAATGGTTTTATAAAAGTAGAAAGTGAACTTGGAAAAGGTTCTAGCTTTAGCTTATATCTCCCAAAAACAATTAATTATACACTTAGTAAATAATGAAAAATTACCCCTAATTTAATAATGATTCAGCATTTTTACAGTTAAAATAAAGTAACTTTTATAAACACTTAATCTATTCTTTCAATAATTACATCTGTTTTAATCAGAGATAAATAATAATTAATTTATAAGGTGAAGTAACATGGCAAAGAAAAATCAAGGAATTGAATATTTAGCAATTGGAAGATCAGCTGAAGAAGCAGTTAAAAGATTAAGAGAAATGGAAAAAGAAGGAGTTCAAGGCGATCCTTATGAAATTAAATATGCAGTAGAACTTACCCCAATTGGAGCTGACACTAAACTTAAACCAATTGTTGGAAATAGAAGTACTGAAAGCAGTAAAGCATATGATCAAGCTATGGCAAAATCAGGGTGTAAAACATTATTAGAACTAACTGATAAATATGATACAACTTTCAATGCAATTGGTACATGGTATAAACCAGGTCAAGAGCCAGTTAAAGCAAGAACAAGAGCATCTGGCAGTATGATGGATGATACAACCCAAAGAACACAAGATTTAACTCATAAATTATTTTAATTTATTTTATTATTTTAACTTTTACAAGAGATGTTTTGAGACTTCTTAATTAATTTAGGAATAAAATAGAGATTATGAAAATATTTAATACACAATAGAAACAAAAATGACATCGCCATTCCCAAAACAAACAGTAGAAGCAATTAGAAATAGAATAGATCGTACTAATCTTTTTTATGGTGAACCCAAAGTATATCAACGTGCACTTACTTGTGCTTATCATGCTAGAGACATTTTCTCATATGGTTTTCATGGTAGTTTGTATACTGGAAATTTTGCACCTTATCCACACGAAATGGAACGTGATGGATATACTGGTTTTAATTGTACAACTGTTATTCCACCATTACAAACCTATTGTGATAAACTTGGACTTGAGCCAAGAATTGTTCAGTTTGTTGGATTTAGAGATATAGAAAAAACAAAAAAAGCAAAAGAAAAAACAAACCCAATCTTAAGTTCACACTTTGGTATATTTATTAAAATTAAAGGTCAAGATTATTTTCTTGATCCATACCATTCAAGATTTGGAAAAGTAAAAGAATTAACTGATTCTTATATGGAAGTTGGAAAAAGCACAGTAACAAAAGCAGTGAAAAGAGAATTTAAACAAATTATTGAATATACTCCTGAACAATTTGCAGAAATGATGGACCATCTTAGAACACCTGAAGGTTCATTAGAAATGTTAATTGCGGGTCAAGAAATTTTACAAGGACGTTATTATGGTGGATTTAGAGATTGCAGAGTTATGCTTCATTATTTTGATGATGTAAATGAAGTTAGAGTTAGATTAGAAATACCACAACCAAACATACAAGATAAAATTGTTTACAACCATATGTTTTTTGATGACGAAGGAGAAATAACAGGACAATCAACTGAATTACTTGTTACTGAATTAGCATATTGGGATGATTTAATAGATCCAACATCAATTGCAAAAGGAAATTTATCATCTTATAGATCAATTGATGATTTACTTAAAGATAAAGTAGATCTTAGAAAATCATCAAGATTAGGACCAGTTTTGTTGCAGCAGGAGAATCATGACATGCTTAGATACATTATTAATGAATTATTAACAGATTTTATTCAAAGAATACCAAAATCAGATGCACTAAAAAGAATGATACTTGCAAGAACATTATATGAAACAGAATCACCTGAGAAAGAATATTTATTTAATGAAGAAACAAGGACAGCAGATTTAAGTAAAAAACTTAGAAGATGGAGAGAGATGGCTAATAAATTTACATCTCATCCTGATGAAATAGAACGTTTAGAAAGAACAATGGGTTTAGTCCATGGAGATATAGAAAGGGGAAGAAGGATTAGGAGAATTACAAAAGCTAGGGTAAGAAGAAATAAAGAAATTGATTATTCTTTTGGTCCTGATGCTAATTTAAGAGCTGATCAAAGACAAAAACATGATAGAATTATGGACATGGTTCTTTATGCAAAACAATTAGGTAATATTTCTATTGATGAATTAGAAAAAAGAGTAAAACAACGAAATGTAAACCCAGATTTAGGTTATTTAGCAATAGTTTCTGATTTTATCCCTTCAATTTTAGATGCAAAAAGGTTCTTAACCTTAGAACCTTTCTTAGATGATATTAAAGCAAAAGTAAAAGCAAGAAGAGCTGCAATGAAGCAGAGTTAATATTTCTGTTAAAAGGTTTGAAGCTTGAAAGGTTTAAGGCAACTAATGTGCCTTACAATCCTTACTAGCCCTACAAGCTGTACAAGCCTTTTTACAATAGCAACACTTATAAACCCTAACACCATACTTTTTATCATGCGATACAATAAAATCTTAGACTTACTACATTCCAGAGGCGTACACACAGTTGACTTAGGATTAGAAAGAATTGAGAAATTATTAAAGAAA